>Ga0066798_10001016_pt1 | contig 12730 bp, 13 predicted proteins | sample PersoiDNA2013203_FD_70961 | JGI IMG/M metagenome (GOLD analysis project Ga0066798, IMG submission 70961) | Permafrost soil microbial communities from the Arctic, to analyse light accelerated degradation of dissolved organic matter (DOM) -... | ecosystem: Environmental > Terrestrial > Soil >...
TCTCATATCGCTCAAGCTAGTGTCATGCCAGAGTCGTACGGGATGTAGCGGTCTTTCCGACCATATTTCTTGCGGAGAAAAGTATCATGAAGCATCGAATGGAGCGTGACACCTTTGGCTTGATCGAAGTCCCTGCCGACAGGTTGTGGGGTGCGCAAACGCAGCGCTCGCTGGAGCACTTTCATATATCTACCGAACGCATGCCAGCTGAGCTCATCGTAGCGCTGGCCGCCGTCAAGCGCGCCTGTGCCGTGGTCAATCAAGATTTGGGTAAGCTCGACGCCAACAAGAGCGCCGCCATCGTGGCTGCTGCCGATGAAGTGATCGCTGGCAAGCATCCGCTGGAGTTTCCGCTGTCGGTCTGGCAAACCGGCTCCGGTACGCAAAGCAATATGAACATGAACGAAGTGCTGGCCAATCGCGCTTCCGAATTGCTCGGTGGCGTGCGTGGTGAAGAGCGCAAAGTGCATCCTAACGACGACGTCAACCAGGCGCAGTCGTCCAACGACATCTTCCCGACAGCAATGCACGTGGCGGCCTGTGTGGCGGTGGCGACGCATCTGATTCCCAAGCTGCACAAGCTGCGTGCAACGCTGGAAAAGAAATCAGCGGAATTTCAAGACATCGTCAAGATTGGACGCACCCACTTGCAGGATGCGACGCCGTTGACACTGGGCCAGGAATTTTCCGGCTACGTCGCGCAGTTGACGCATGCCGAGATGGCGATCATTTCCACGCTCAATGCCGTCAGCGAACTGGCTGCCGGTGGTACTGCGGTCGGTACCGGCCTCAATGCCCATCCGGAATTCGGCACACGCGTTGCTGCCGAGCTGGAAAAGCACTACGGTTTTCCGTTCAAGACTGCGCCCAATAAGTTTGCTGCGCTGGCCAGCCATGATGCACTGGTGTTTGCCCATGGTGGACTCAAGACGCTGGCAGCGGCATTGATGAAGATCGCCAACGATGTACGCTGGCTGGCTTCCGGACCACGTTCCGGCCTCGGTGAAATCAGCATTCCGGAGAACGAACCAGGCAGCTCTATCATGCCAGGTAAGGTCAATCCGACCCAATGCGAAGCGCTCACCATGTTGTGCGCCCAGGTATTCGGCAACGATGTGGCGGTCAACATCGGCGGTGCTTCAGGTAACTTCGAACTCAATGTGTTCAAGCCGTTGCTAGTGCATAACTTCTTGCAAAGCGTGCGCTTGCTGGCCGATGGCATGGATAGTTTTGACGATCATTGCGCTCAGGGTATCGAAGCCAACCGAGACCGCATCGCGGACCTGATGGAGCGCTCCTTGATGCTGGTGACGGCGCTGGCACCGCATATCGGTTACGACAAGGCTGCACAAATCGCCAAGCGTGCCCACCATGATGGCACCACGCTCAAGGAAGCATCGCTGGCACTGGGCTATGTCACGGAAGCGCAGTTTGCCGAATGGATCAAGCCGGAGCAAATGACCGGGCCGAAGTAAATATTTAAAAGATCGACAAGGCGGCGCCGCAGCGCTGTGTGACCGGGGCTCGACAGCCCCGGTTTTGCATCCCATGTATCCTTCTGTATCAAGCTTGGTAACGCTATGTACTGGCTTCTTGAATTGGGTTACGAATTGCAACAAATCCGCGCTTTTCCCGGCCTTTTGAGTATATTGAAAACGTGGGCGAAAAGCTTGATCGGGGTGCCTGGTCAGACCAAGTCCAAACAAGAAAATCCAACGAATTGCCAAAGAATCGCCAACGAACCGATTCCTAGCCTTCGTTTTGAAACCCTCGAGGCGAACATGAAGAAAATTGCTGTAATGGGAATGCTAGCCATGGGCTGCATGCTTGTCAGTGGCGCTAGTTTTGCGCGTGTTGTGGTAGGTGTCGGTATCGGCGTGCCGATGTGGGGCCCGGGATACTATGGGCCTTCTTACTATGCGCCGCCGCCAGTCTACTATCCGCCACCACCGGTCTATGTGGAGAGCGTAGCGCCGCCAGTGTATGTGCAGCCGGCAGCGCCAGCCGCAGCGGCCAATTATCGCTATTACTGTCAGGAAACCCGGGCTTACTACCCGCAAGTGCAGAGTTGCCCCGGCAATTGGCTGCAGGTAGCGCCGAATAACCTGCCAGGTAACATCCCGCCGCCGCCACCTTAAACATCTGCGCACGGCGTGGCATGCTGCGAGTCTGCAGCAAGAGAAAAGCGGCAACAGAATAATAGTTTTCCTCTCTAAGGATAAGATCGTGAAACCCATTTATAAAACAGCCGGTAGTCTGACCGCAGTTGCGGCGTTGCTGGCATTGGCCGGTTGCGTGAGCGTGCCGACCGGTCCGTCGGTGATGGCCATGCCGGGCAAGGACAAACCGTATGAAGTGTTCCGTCAGGAGCAGGCGCAGTGCGAGCAATATGCGCAAGACGCCATCGGCGGTGCGGCAGCTGCCACCAAGGACAATGCGACCAATAGCGCAGCGGTCGGTACCGCAGTGGGCGCAGTCGCTGGTGCGTTGATCGGTGCCGCGTCCGGTCACGCTGGCACCGGTGCCGCCATTGGCGCAGGTGGTGGTTTGCTGGTCGGCAGTGCGGCCGGCAGCAATGCTTCTGCAAATGGCAACTACACCATGCAGCAACGCTATGACATGACCTATAGCCAATGCATGTACAGCAAGGGCAACCAGATTCAACAGCCGGCGCGTACGACCACCTACGTTTATCATCCACGTCGTTACTATTACGACGCGCCACCGCCACCGGGCTACTACGGTCCTCCGGGTGCCTATTACGGCCCAGGGTATTAATCAGGGCTTATTCGCGAACCGCATTGGCGTTGTCGTCAATGCGGTTTTTTCATGGCGGAAGGCATGCGCAAGGCTGCGCACCGGCAGATTTGGATGCTATACTGCGGCGATGCAACGCACAAATTTTCAAATCCTTACGCTGATACCGATTCTACATTGGTGGCGCGCCTGACCGCGGCGGCCAGCTGATACACAGCGTTTTTTACCCAGCGTTTTGTTCATGTGATGCCGCCAGTCTTGGCGGCATTGTTGTTTGGTGTTGAACAAGACTGGCGACATTCCGAAATTACCGGAGTGACCATGTCTTTGAATGTTCCACCAGTTTCCTCAGATACCCCAACGAGCAACAAGCCTGCCGTGCGTCCGATCGTGTTGACGGGCGACCGTCCTACTGGTCCTTTGCATCTGGGCCACTACATCGGTTCGCTGCAATCGCGCGTGAAATTGCAAGACGAAGCCAATCAATTCCTGCTGCTGGCCGATACCCAGGCCATGACCGATAACGTCGGCCGTCATCAGAAAGTCACTGAAAACGTGGTTGAAGTGGCGCTCGACTATCTGGCCGTCGGCATCGATCCCGAAAAATCGACCATCTTCATCCAGTCGCAAGTGCATGAGCTCTACGAATTGTCGATGCATTTGCTCAATCTGGTGTCCGTGTCGCGCCTGGAGCGCAATCCCACGATCAAGGAAGAAATCCGCCTGCGCGGTTTCGAGCGCGATATCCCGGCCGGTTTCCTGACCTATCCGGTGAGCCAGGCTGCTGACATTAGCGCGTTCAAGGCGACGCTGGTGCCGGTTGGCAATGACCAGTTGCCGATGATCGAACAGACCAATGAACTGGTACGCAAATTCAACAATGTCGTCGGGCAGGAAGTGCTGGTCGAGTGCAAGGAAGTGCTATCGGAAACCGGCCGTCTGCCTGGCATTGATGGCAAGGCCAAGATGAGCAAGTCACTTGGCAATGCAATTGCCTTGGGGGCCTCGCCGGACGAGATTAAGCAAGCGGTGCAACGGATGTATACCGATCCGAATCACCTGCGCGTTGATGATCCAGGCCAGGTTGAGGGCAATGTGGTGTTTGCCTTCCTCGATGCCTTCGAACCGGATCGCATGGCGCTGGAAGAACTGAAGCAGCATTATCAGCGCGGCGGTCTTGGCGACAGCGTGCTCAAGCGTCGTCTCGACGGCCATCTGCAAGCATTGCTGGAACCGATCCGCACGCGCCGCCTGCAATGGCAGCAGGAACGCGGGGAAGTGGTCGAAATTCTGCGCCGGGGTACCGACCGTGCCCGTGCCGCCGCAGCGCAAACGCTGTCGGAAGTGCGTGCTGCGTTGGGGCTGAACTACTTCTAGGCCGTTGATCAAGTCGATGTCGTTTGAATGAACACAGCCCGCATTGAGCGGGCTGTTTCACGATTGGTTATTTATGAGGGGCGCTGTCGAAGCAGCCATGAAGAATGCCTTCATGATTGCCTGCAGCAATGCCTGTCCGGTTAATTACCTGCGGGAGATAAACCATGCTCGCGCATCAGCTGGCGCGCCGCCGGGGCGGCAAACATGGTCAGAAAGGCCCGTGCCGTTGCGGGAGCGTCAGCGTGAGATGACGTTGCACCTGCATACACCGTGTAGCTCTGGATTGCAGCCGGCAATGGCCCCACCAGGTGCGCACCCTTGACCTGCAGAATTTCGCTTTGTTGATGCAGCGCCAGCACCGCGCTGCCGTCGACCAATTTTTCTGCTACCAGTCCGCCGGGGACCAATACCGCCTTGGCATGCATTTGCGCAGCGATGCCCAGTTTTTCAAACAGTTTTTCCAGATAAACGCCGCTAGAACCTCCTGCCTTGGGATCGATCAGCGCTACCGAAGGCGCGTCGAGCAAGGCTTTCCTGAATTGCGCCACAGTCGCGATGGCCGGTGCCGGCGCGCCTTGCTTGACTGCCACAGCGATGCCTACCTGCGCAATCGCACGGCCGCTGGCGACATCCAGATAGCCATCCTGGCCCAGATTCTTGAGCACGCCATCCGGCACCACGGCTACATCAAAGGCCGCGCCTGTGCGGATGCGTTTGTCCATGACGCCGGCAGTGGCGTTTTCTACCGTGACGTGGATGCCGCTGCGTTGCTCAAAGTCGGCGGCGACAGAGCGCACCACCGGGGCGATGGCGCCAGCAGCCAGGACCTTTAGATTGTCGGCGCCGGCGGGGGCGGCAATCAGGCTGACGAGAGAAACGACAGCGAAAATCGGCAGGGAAAGCAGACGCACAATTGATCTCCTGAATACAGCGGTGTGATTAGTGGAAGAAGGAGTGGCGACTTGGATTATATCTTGGCGGCGCGGCGCTGATTTTTGCCAGCCATCAGCATGTTATTTCCAATCGGCAGCAGTGCTATGATCAGCGATGCCGATATTGGCTATCTACACAATCTGAGACAACTAAAAAAGGACTTTCCATGCGCCATCAGATCACCATTTTCTCATTCGCCATTGTCGCCGCATTTGCGGCTGGAATTGCAATTTCTCCCTTGGCGCAACGGCTGGTATCAGACGCCCATGCAGAACAGGCGCCTTTGGTTGCCGCGGTGATTGACCTGACTGCCATCACACATGCCATGCTGCCTGCGACGCCCTATCCAGAGTTGAGATCAAAGACCTTGGTCAATACCGACAATGCCACGATCAATCTACAGTCAGGCAACGTCGACAAGCACATTCATGCAAATACCGACGAGATCCAATATATCGTTGAAGGTAGCGGATCAATGTGGCTCGGTAACGAACTCAAGGAGTTCAAGCCGGGTACCTTGATTATCATCCCCAAGGGAACGCCACACGCAGGTGCCGTAGTGACCAGTGGTCCGGTCAAAGCCATTGCGATCAAGATTCCGCCACAGGCCAAGGGCGATATTGTCTTTGTGCATTGAGCACCTAATGTAGTCGCTGTTGCGCCCTTGTCTGTACCATGACTGATTTCCAGGTCGGTGGTATCCATTCTGTTTGCGTGCAATCGACCTGCAGCGGCTACGCTATTGCTTTTACAATTATTTATTTACCGGCAAAAGATGACTGATGCAGTGTTCGCAAAGGCAATTCCGATTCTGGCATCACTCGATCTGGTGCGGACCTTGGCATTTTATCAAGCCAAGCTGGGCTTTACGGTCCACCACTTTGAAAGCGCGTCCTATGGCATTGCGGTTCGTGGTGCTACCGAACTGCATTTCTGGGCATGTGGCGATCGTAAAATCTCAGAGAACACTTCCTGCTATCTGCGTGTGTCAGATATCAAAGCGATTCATTCCGAATTGAAGGAAAAGCTGCCCGATATGGGAGATATCGTGCATACCGACTGGGGTATGGATGAGCTGTACGTTATCGATCCCGATGGCAATCTGCTTAAATTCGGTCAGGATCGCGCCTGACGCAGCACAACGCTACCACCATGAAACATGAACACCCGCTAACCAGTAATCCAGACCAGCGCGAGACATTGCCCGCGCCACGAGTGCTGCCACCACGGCCGTCATCGATGTTCGCATCGACTGCAGATGCGCTTGCCAAAAAGCAGGCGCGTGAGCGAAAAGATGCGCTGGTGCGTGGCGTCACTTCGATTGATGACATGCGGCAGGCGATCAGGCAGGCAGCGCGCCAACTGCCGATCATTTCCGCCGTACCTCGTCTGGGTGTGCTCGACGCCCAGGCGTTTCAACTGCGCGCAGCAGCAGGTTTGCCATTTATCGTCACCGGGCTGGTCGGTAAATGGCCGCTGTGCACACTGACGCCGCAAGCACTGGCCGCGCAGTTTGGCGACTTGCCTGTACGGGCGCGGGTGGGGGACTACATCAATACCGCTTTCGCACCCGACCGGGCGATGCAGGATATGTCGTTGCAGGCCTACCTAATGCTGGTTGCCGACAACACGCAAGCGCTGCCACCGTATGTGGGCAATCTGGAATTGAGGGCATTAAATCGACTGTGCCATTGGCCCGCCTATTTCAAAAAAATGGGACCGCCCCGTTTTTGGCTCGGTCCTGCCGGAACCGTGACGCCGCTGCATTGCGACTATGACGACAATATCTTTGCGCAGATATGGGGGAAAAAACGCATTTTCCTGGCGCCGCCGCATCATGACGAATTCCTTTACCCGCGGGAGGCGAACGCCATTTTGTTCGGTTCGCCGTTTGATCCCGAGGCACCGGATTTCGAAAAATTTCCACTGGCGCGTCAGGCGGCAATGGTTGACTGCACCATGCACGCCGGTGAGCTTCTGTATGTGCCGGCCGGATGGTATCACCAGGTGCGCGCACTGGACTTTTCGTTGTCGGCCAACCGTTGGGCCAGGGCGCTGCCATTGGCATTGCACACGGATGCTGCGCTGCTGATCAGCCCGGTTGGTCAAAGGACGGGCAGATGATGAACGATCATTGACGCCCGTCGACGGTAAAACCACGCCCGCAAAAAAACGGCCTGCATCGCTGCAAGCCGTTTCTTCATTAACGCTGCGGCAAGACCGCAATCAATAGCGTTCGAGCCAGTGTGCATACGGAGCTGGCAAGGTCCACGATGCGCGCTCCACGCCCAGTTCCTTCGCAGCAAAATACGCCCAGTGTGGATTGGCCAGATGTGCCCGGCCAACCATGACCACATCAAGCTGCTGTTCCTTGACAACGCGCTCGGCGATTTCGGGTGTGCCGAAACCCCAGGCCGACGATACTGGCACGCCGACTTCGCGTCGCACACGTTCGGTCACCGGTCCCATGAACGCCGGGCCCCAGGGGATCGATGTTTCGGGAATCGTGAAGCCAACACTGACACTGATCATGTCCATGCCGGACGCCTTGAACTGGCGCACCAGAGCAATTGATTCCAGCAGGGTTTGTTCGTCGCGGCCATCGTATTCGAGCACACCGAAACGCACAGTCAACGGCAGGTTTTCTGGCCATACTGCACGCACGGCTTGCAGGGTTTCAAGCAAGAAGCGGCCACGGTTCTCGACGCTGCCACCATAGATGTCATCGCGTTGGTTCGAATGCGCAGAGAAAAAGCTCTGCGCCAGATAACCATGGGCAAAATGCAATTCCAGCCATTCAAAGCCAGCATCGCGCGCACGCACGGCCGCATCGACGAAGTTTTGACGGACGCGGGCGATATCGTCCAGCGTCATCGCCTGTGGTTGTTTTGGCAAGCCAGCACCGTAAGCGATGGCCGATGGGGCAATGGTCTGCCAACCACGCGGATCGCCTTCAACAATATGGTCATCGCCTTCCCAGGGCAGATTGGCACTGGCTTTGCGTCCGGCGTGGCCGATCTGGATGCCGGGCACCGAACCGGCTGCCTTGATGGCCTGCACCACTGGCACGAAGGCCTGTGCCAGTTCATCCGACCAGATACCCGTGCAACCCGGCGTGATACGACCTTCTGGTGCAACTGCAGTCGCTTCGACGATCACCAGTCCGGCGCCGCCGCGCGCCATGCTGGCGTAATGCGACAGATGCCAGTCGTTGACTTGGCCATCGACGGCCATATACTGGCACATGGGCGGCACTGCGATGCGATTGCGCAGTGTGACGTCTTTGAGTTTGAATGGTTGAAATAATGCAGACATGAAAACCTTTGCAGAGAGGTGGATTTTATTCGGTAGTTCGAATATATACGAACAATGGAACAAGTATAACCCAAGGTGTATGATGCTGCACATGCGCCCCTATAAACATCCAGCACCCAGCGAATTCGCGCTCGAACGCGTGTTTTATGCCTTGAGTGACTCGATCCGCCTGGACATCGTGCGTCACCTCGACCGCGTCGAAGCCGCGACCTGCGGCGAGCTCGATGGTGGCAGGCCGAAGTCCACGGTGTCGCATCATTTCAAGGTATTGCGCGAGGCCGGATTGGTCTTTACTGAGACAACTGGCACCATGCACATGAACCGGCTGCGCCGCGCCGATATCGAGAGCCGTTTCCCCGGCCTGTTGAAAGCGGTATTGTCGCAACCAGTCTCGGCCTAGGGTCTTGCGATGGCGACATTGGTCGGTACAATCCAATTCTGTCCTTATTCCGAAACTAGCTCATGCGATCCCATTTACTGTCCGGCGGCGTAAAAGCCGCGCTAGCCGCTGCGCTGCTGTTCGGGGCGGCCACACCGATTGCCAAGTTGCTGCTGATTAATGTATCGCCATGGATGCTGGCGGGTTTGTTTTATCTGGGGTCTGGCGTTGGCCTGGCAATCTATCGCAAGCTTTCGCGGGCGCAGAAAGTCTGCTTGCCGCGGGAAGAGCAGTGGTGGTTGGGCGCGGCGATTGTCTTTGGCGGCATCATCGCGCCCGTTTTGCTGATGACCGGCTTGGCCGGTATGTCGGCATCCGGGGCATCCTTATTGCTCAATGCCGAGGGCGTGTTGACGGCGCTGCTGGCATGGTTTGTTTTCAAGGAAAACGTTGATCGGCGCATTGCCGTTGGCATGCTGGCGATTGTATTAGGCGCTGTCATTCTCAGTTGGCCTGGTACTGCCGACTTTTCGGCAATGTGGCCTGCCTTGGCCATTTTGGGCGCTTGTCTGGCATGGGCAATCGACAATAATTTAACCCGCAAAGTGTCCCTCAATGACGCCGCCTGGATCGCGTCCGTGAAAGGACTGGTTTCTGGTAGTACCAATCTCGTGCTGGCGCTGCTGCTCGGCGCACATTTTCCTGCGCCGGCAATTGTGTTTGGCGCGATGATGCTTGGCTTTTTGGCCTATGGCGTGAGCCTGACCTTGTTCGTGGTTGCGTTACGTCAATTGGGCACGGCACGCACTGGCGCCTACTTTTCGATTGCACCGTTTTTCGGTGCGGTATTGGCATTGCTATTGGGCGAGCCGTTGACGGTACCGTTGATCCTGTCGGGATTGTTGATGGCGCTTGGTATCTGGCTGCATCTGTCTGAAACGCACGCGCATCAACATATTCACGAAGCGTTGGAGCATGAGCACGAGCATGTCCATGATGAACATCATCAGCATGCGCACGATGTTGCCGTATCCGTGGGCACGGTGCATCGACATCGGCACCGCCACACCAGAATCGCGCACACACATGCGCACTTTCCCGATGCACATCATCAGCATTTGCATTGATTGGTGTTGCGCCACCCCAGGTCTTTAGCTGCCGGGGTTTAGCGTCAACAGCAGTACCACTTCCAGGCCGCCATCGGGATGATTCTTCAAATGTAATTGCGCACCGTGGTTTTCTGCAATATTGCGGGCAATCGTCAAGCCCAGACCGGTGCCGCCGGTGTCGCGCGAGCGTGAAGTTTCGAGTCGATGAAAGGCGTCGAATACCGCTTCCAGCTGGTCTTCCGGGATGCCAGGGCCATGGTCGCGGATGCGGATCAGCACCGTGTTCGGTGTGGCTGTATCGAGTGCAATGGAGACCTCGGCACGTTGACCGTATTTGAACGCGTTGTCGAGTAAATTGGTCAGGCAGCGTCGCAGTGCATTCGGTTGCGCCACAATGGACATGCGTGTGCTGCCTTGCAGGACGACATTCTGGCCGGCATCGGCAGCGTCGGCACAGACGCTGTCGAGCAGCGAGTCGATGTCAAGGCGCTGCATCGCTTCGCTTGAATCCATACTGCGGGCCAGATCGAGTCCTTCACGCACCATGCTTTGCATGACCGCCATGTCGCCGATTAATTTTTGTTGCAACTCCGGATCGCTGACTTTTTCCAGACGCAACCGCAAGCGCGTCAACGGTGTTTGCAAATCATGCGTGATGGCTGCCAGCATATGCGTGCGGTGTTGAATCTGGCGGCGGATGCGTGCTTGCATGGCATTGAAGGCCTTGGCCGCCTGGCGGATTTCAGTTGGACCTTTTTCTGCCAGGGGCGGATGGTCAATGTCGCGGCCCAGTTCGGTGGCAGCGCTGGCCAATTGCTTGATCGGCCGTGCCGCCATCTTGGCCACGGCATAGGCCAGCATCGCAATGAGCAGCAGGAACAACAGGATATAGGGACCACCATACAAGGGCATGCCGGGATTGCGTTCGCGCAGGACTGGCAGGTCGCTCGGCATATGCAGGCGCAGTCGCAGCAATGCCTTGTCGTGCAGGCTGATATAGATGACGCGGCAGGTTTCCGGACGCGGCTTGCCGCGATGCGATTCGGCGCGGTTGCGTGCGGCTGGACCTTCTGGCGGTGGCAGCGACAGGCAGTCGGTTTCGCGCTGCACTGAAATCTGCCGCTCCTCACCCAGGCGAGACTTGAGGATGTCGATCATGGGACTGGTGCTGACGCCGGCGGCATCACCCATGCTGGTGACGAACGAGGCTTCGTAGCCGAAGTTGTCGGCCGCCTGCAATACCGACTGACGTTCTTGTGGCGCGATGTCGTCGAGCGCTAGCACGACTTGCTCTACGCGTTCGGCGGCATGTTGCAGGCGGATTTCGCGCAAAGTGCTGCGGCGTTCGTTGGAGGCCAGCCAGGTGGTGGCGACGACGGCAACGATGATGCCGGTCAGCAGGATCAGAAATACCCGATTGGCGATCGAGCCAAAGAAATTTTTCATGCAGATTGATCCTGGGTCACTACCGTAGCCAATACATAGCCTTCGTTGCGGATAGTCTTGATGATGGTCGGCGTGCGCGCATCGTCACCGAGCTTCTGGCGCAGGCGGCTGATCTGGATGTCGACCGAGCGATCAAACGGATCGGCTTCTCGGCCTTGCGTCAATTCCAGCAACTGGTCACGATTGAGGATGCGATTGGGATGATCGAGGAAGACTTTCAGCATGCGGAATTCAGCGCCGGACAGCGCCACCACGACTTTGTCGGGCGTCATCAGGTGGCGTGCAGTCAGATCCAGGGTCCAGCCTGAGAAGTGCATGGTTTGCGCTTCCGAGCGCAGCATGTTAGGCGGCAAGGCCTGGGTCCGGCGCAACACGCTGCGGATGCGCGCGAACAGTTCGCGTGGTTCGAACGGTTTGGTCAGGTAATCGTCGGCGCCCATTTCAAGGCCGAGGATGCGGTCCAGCGGCTCACCGCGTGCCGTCAGCATGATCACTGGCACATTCGATTGTGCGCGCAGATTGCGGCACAGCGTCAGGCCGTCTTCGCCAGGCAAGGTCAGATCCAGCACGATCAGGTCGACGCGCGATTCGTCGAGCACTTTGCGCATGTCACTGCCGTTGGTCGCCGTGAGCGTGCGAAAACCGTTGGCGTCGAGATACTCGGCCAGCAGCGTGCGGATTTCACGGTCATCATCGACCACCAATATGTGAGAAATTGTGTCCATAGCAGCCATTATGACAAGTCCGCAAAGTCGCGCCAGTCTGAATTGTAAATTGCCTTAACAGCTTGCATGCCCGACATAGAGCGAAACAAAGTAACCCTGCCTATATACATAGCGATACAAAACATGCCACAAACGAAAAATCAGCGTTACACCACGGCGGTTTAATGGGTCCTGTGCAGATAGCACGACTATCACGAAAGGAATCACCATGTTGAATCTGAAAAAACACCTGATCATTGGCTTGACCGTGGCTGGTATCGGCTTGACTGCCGTTTCCTCGTTTGCCCAAATGCCGCCACCAGGTGGACCGCAAGGCGGCCATGCACCTAGCGCCGCGCAGATTGCCAAATTTGAACAGCACCGCGCCAAACGCCAGGCTGAATTTCACGACAAGCTGAAAATCACCGCAGCACAGGAAGGTGCCTGGAAGACATTTACCGAAAAGACCACGCGAGTGCGTCCAGCGACACCACCAGCACGTCCTAACAAGGGCGACATGGAAAAGATGACCACGCCGGAGCGTCTGGACCGCATGGCCGAGTTCGCCAAGCAACGTGAAGGCGAAATGACTGCGCGTATTGCCGCCGTCAAGGAATTCTATGCCGTGCTGACACCTGAACAGCAAAAGGTGTTCGACCACGAATTCCGCAGGATGGAAAAGCATCGTTTCGAGCACGGTCGTTTTGGTC
>Ga0066798_10001020_pt1 | contig 12717 bp, 10 predicted proteins | sample PersoiDNA2013203_FD_70961 | JGI IMG/M metagenome (GOLD analysis project Ga0066798, IMG submission 70961) | Permafrost soil microbial communities from the Arctic, to analyse light accelerated degradation of dissolved organic matter (DOM) -... | ecosystem: Environmental > Terrestrial > Soil >...
ACAGATGAACTATCTTGGTGCTCATTGTTGCGATGTCATACAAGGCTACTACTATTGCAAGCCGATGTCGGCCGCGGCCAGCGAGCAGTGGATCTTGCTGGGAAAGCGCCTGACGAGATCATTTTGACCTTGATCGTTATCCGGACCTCCAGGTAAGTACCGAAAGCTGTATTACGATTCATATAGAAAGAATAAGTTATTTATCCGACGGCTGTTTGTGGCCGATTTCGGACGTTGAGGACTTATTGGCTGTACTCCAGCAGATTTGAGATCGGAAGGCCAAAAGATTGGTGGCCATCTAGCGAATTAAATTCCAACTGCGAAAGAACCCCGTCGTCTTGTATTAGAACTGCACAGACTAATTCATCGCGGAAGTCCCGGCCTATTAGCTGGGAAACTTCTAGTTCATTGTCCCCTGAAGTGTAGGGTTGAAAAAAACAGTTGGACAGATTGCACATCCACAACGCCCCACTACAACCAATCCTGGAAGCTGGTTCCTAAACTGTTCTCCGTTTAAGTCTAGAAGCTGATCTACAATCTCAGATTCATCAGAAGACAAAGCACGTGGTTGTGTTGCGATGAAATAAGGACGCCAACTATAGTCAGCTTTCTCCAAGAGTATCTCCAAAAATTACATGCGCGAAGGCGCTACCGTAAATAGAATCTGTCACTGGGGTAACTACTGAGATGCTTGTGCATGTCTAGGTAAAGAGATTGTGAATACGCAGCCGATCCCGGGCCGGTCTTCTACAGTTAACAATCCCTCGCACAATTCGACCCCATGCCTGGCTATCGAAAGGCCCAACCCTACGCCTGTCCTATCGTTGCCAATCTGGGTATAGGGTGTAAACATTTTATCGGCAGCGCCAGCAGGAAGTCCCCCGCAATGATCAATGACATCAATGAGAATTCTGTCTGCCAAGCCATATACTTTTAAAGTGACTGTTGTTTCAGGTCGTGTGAATTTAAAGGCGTTTTGAAGAAGGTTTGCCAATGCTGAGAACAATAGATCTCGATGTCCCTTGATAGCAAGGCTGGTGTCTACATCGGTCACGTGCAAATTACATTGATAAGAGGTTGCGGTTAGTTCTGCTGCGATTTTTACTTCAGTGATGAAGTCTGCCACTGAAAATAGTTGAGGTTGCACAGACGATTCCACTTTCGTTCGAACTTCTTCCAGCGTCGTCGTGATGAGATCACGTAAGCCATTGAGGCTCCGCTCCAATACGGAACCTGTCGCACCAGAAAGATTTAAATTTCCCGTTTTCGCTGCGACAAAGGCCAGAGTCGCAGTACCTAGATGATTACGAAGCTCATGGGCAAAAAAGCCAAAACGAGTATTCTCAGCAGCCAACTGACGATCTGAAATTGCGGAGTCTCGTTGGTAGCTGAATTCCGTTACAGCATCAGCGATAGCGTTATCGAGGCAACGATTTAAAGTACGAAACTCGTCGACGAAAAATGGTGCATCACGCTCGTACGCGAGGTCGGTGATAGCTTGGCACAAGTCGCCATAGTCGTGCACAACTTGGTCAACCGTAAATCCGAGTTTCAATAAATCGCGTCCGTGCGTTGCGGCAGTTACACCCATCACGGACACAGCGCCACCGCCCGATGGACCTGATATCTCCCTGCTGTCCATCGGGGTCGATGTTTGCTCGAGAATAAGTGTTTGGATGAGCTGATTCAAAAACATCGGTACACCGTTGCTCAATTGTTCCGCGGTTGCTTTGCGCGCGGGCCGCTGGGCAACTTTTTCCCTGCATCGAGCCGTTAACTCGTCGTAATTGTTCGAAAGAAAATCGTGCATCATGACTGTGCCCTTCAGCTAAATGCCTGCATGTGACGGGAGACTTTGGACGCTAAGCGAGAATATGGCGGCAAAGGAAGGGGCGGCGGTGCAGAAATTACCGCGATTGCAGCAATTTGTACTCTCTTTATTACGGCCTGTCTGTCTGGGAGCAATTGGAGACCGTACCCATACAGCGAATCGTTATCCAGACCTCTAGCTGAACGGCTGCTTCTGGCCGATAACGGACGGAATGTTGCTAGTGTCGCAAAAGAAAAGCCACCCGTGTTGTGGGTGGCTTTTGGCTATTCTTGGGGGAACGGACGGAATCAATCACCGACCAACTTTATTCATTGTAGTTGTCTATTCATAATAAAGTCATTACATAGTAGGTGGATAAGTCATTGATTTCGGTCGATGCCAAAAAAAGGAAAAAAATAAAGTTCTGTCATCGCTGGTGGCCGTTCGTAAAGTAAAAGTGTAAGACCAATAATAAAGTCGTTTCATTCTACTTTTCTGATGTATCACTCAAGGGAACGTATCTGGCTTTTGTGTGCACGACGTTCATCGAATGTAGCCAGGTCATAGGATGGGCTCAACAAGGTAATCTCCACTATCGTTCAGAATCCATAGATCTGTACTTCCCATTGTCCTCCATCAATACCGGCATTGATCAGAATCGCTGGCGCAATAGGTGAGAATGGCTGGCGCATCTGATACTCAATTTTGTGGAGCATTTACACGCTCTTGGGTGGCGCGTCTCCGTTGCAAGTAGCTGGCGCGGTCAGAATGCAATTGACTGGTGCGGTAACTGCACATATTCAGTCTGACAGCGTTGCGTGAGATGCCTAAACGCCTGACACGTGCGGATCAGGGCAGTACGTTTACTGTCTATGACATGGAAACTAGGATCAACCAGAAATTCGACACTTTGGATGATAAGTTTGCAATCTTAAGATGAAAAGTATCAAATTTTCGACCTCCGCAAAACTTCAGTTAAGGCGAAACGGCGCGACAATCGCCAATAGCTTTTTTACTTGATCTTCCATTGATTGCGATACAGCTGCAGTATTGTTGACGTGCGAGGCATTCTGCTGGGCCATTTCGTCGATCTTCTGGATCGCGGCGCTGGCATCGGCAATACCGCTGCTTTGTTCCCGACTGGCGGTCGCGATGGCAGTCATGATGTGGGTGCCATTTTGAATCGCTTCGACAATGTGCGACATGGTCTTGCCAGCTTCGCTGACCAGCGCATTGCCGGTGCTCACACGTTGCGCAGAGTTGGTGATGAGCACTTTGATTTCACGGGCGGCGGTACTGCAGCGCTGCGCCAATGTACGCACTTCGCTCGCTACGACAGCGAAGCCACGGCCCTGCTCACCCGCACGGGCCGCTTCCACCGCGGCATTCAGGGCCAGGATATTCGTCTGAAAGGCAATTGCGTCGATTACGCCGACAATGTCGACAATTTCACGAGAGCTTTCTTCGATGGCAGCCATGGTAGTGGTGACATCGCCGATCACCTGCAAGCCTTTACCGGCGGCGGTACAAGCATCTTGCACCATTTGATTGGCGCTGCCGGCATGCGCGGCGTTTTCGGTGACGGTCGCAGTGATTTGTTCGATCGAAGCGGCACTGTTTTGCAAGAGTTCTAATTGAAGTTCTGTGCGGAGCGCCAGTTCGCTGCTCTCCTGGCTGATTTGTCGAGCCACATCATCGACGGTGCCGGCAGCCTGCTGCATTTCACGCACTAGCAACCGAGTGCTGTCCTGTAGCGCCATCAGGCCTTTTTCCAGACGTCCCAGACGTGGCCCGCGCTGTACAGGGATAACCTGACTCAGATTCCCCTGAGCGATAGCAGTCATTTGCCCAATCGCGCGATCCAGCGGTATTAGCACCGCGCGATACAAGGCCATCCCCATTATCACAGCAACGATTACACCAAACAACGCCAGACCTACGAGTATCACTGAGGAGCTTCGCTGGCTGCCTGCATATTGCGGAGTATTCAATGTCACCACTGCAATCGCGGCAAACAGCATCGCCAGTAGCGCAAAGCATAGTTTCAGTTTGGCCTTGATGGTCAAGTTTTGTATCGGGCTATGCATGGATTTGTCTCGGTAATGGATTGTTGTTGTGTCGTGCTGGAAATGGCTGGCTATTGGTTGCCGTATCGAAATTGTCACTTAATTGCAATAAAACGTATACATTTATTTAATTTAGAAAATATAATCGATTTAATAAAAACAAAAACAATTTTGTCGATATTAATAATCGCTGGCTTTCGATCCACGGACATTCCGCGGGAGTACGGCATACAAGGAGGAAGGCATGAAGTACAAGATGCTGGCCGCATTCGGCCTGGCTACGGCGTCGTCATTGGCGTACGCACAATCGAATGTAACTATCTACGGTATTGTCGATATGTCGCTGCAAAGCGCGCATACCGGCACCGGTTCTACGACCCGGATGGACTCCAGTGCTGTGGCACCGTCGCGTATCGGCTTTCAAGGGACCGAAGATCTGGGAGATGGCTTGGCTGCGGTGTTCCGTCTGGAAAACGGCTTCAATGCCGACACTGGCGCGATTGCCGGCAACGGTGCCTTGTTCAATCGTGAGTCGTGGGTTGGCTTGCGTGGCTCGTTGGGGCAGATTCAAGCGGGCGTGAACTACTCACCGTTGTTCACAAGCTATGTGACTTACTCGCAGGGCGACTTGAATACATTGGGCTGGGGCAATGCCACCAATAACTTTGTGTATGTGCCAGTGGCGAGGTTAAGCAATTCAATCCGTTACGTCTCGCCTAGCATGGGAGGCGTCACAGTTCGGGCTGTGTATGCTTTGGGGACCGAAGGCAGTCCGCCGCGCACGTTGGGCGATACCGCGTCGCTTGGCCTTAATTACAAGGCTGGGGCATTTTCAGCAGATATTGACTATCTACAACAAAAGTACGCGAACACTACCAGCACGACGGCACCGGTCAATCTCGGGCGTTATTACCTGCTGGGAGCTTCGTACGATTTTGGCTTTGTGAAGCCAGCCTTTTTGTATCAGATCCATCGCGGTAACCCCGACCCGTCAGCGGCAGTTTCTAGTACTTATGCCAATCCAAACAACCAATTCTATGAGATCGACCTGACTGTCCCGCGTGTGGCCGGTGGTTCGCTTTTGCTCAGCTTTGGTCAATACAAACTCAAAGCCAACAGTAACGGCAATGCCAATTCCTACGGCATACGTTATGACTACAGTCTGTCCAAGCGCACGGGTCTATACGCTGGCGTATCAGAGATTCGCAATGGCAGTGCTGCGGCATTCACCGTTAATAATGCTGCTGGAGCCGGGGTGGCGACTACAGCTGGTAAGAACGTAACAGCTTTCATTGTTGGGATGATTACCAAGTTCTAATTAGTTTCAGAGCGGGCGTAGCCACGCGCTGCGTCAATCTCTAGGTATGAATTAAAAAGGGCATCCGGCTAATGGCCTGATGCCCTTTTTTCTCGATTAGTCTGAGTTTATTTTTCCAGCGGAAACAGATCGGTGTCTTCCAGAATGATGTTGGCAGTGGCTTGATAGTGGGTGGTCAGCAGACGCACTACCGTATCGGCATCACCAGCCAACGCGGCATCGACAATGTCTTTGTGCTCTGACTGTTCGTGCCGTTTCGGAAATACCTTGCGCACCGACAGTTGGCGATAGCGATAGAGTTGGTCAGCCAGTTGTTCGCAGAAGGCAACCAGCCAGCGCGAGCCGCAGCCACCGATGAGGGCGCGGTGGAAGGCGCGGTGCAGTTTTTCCCATTCGAGGTTTTCTTCGTAGCGGTCGTCGGCCAGCGAGCGCGGGGTCTTGGACAGGCGATGAAACGCCAGTACTAGCGCTTCTTCCCAGGCCACCGACGCTGCGGCTATGGATTCGCGCACCGCAATTTCTTCCAGCCAGCAGCGGGTCTTGGTGATTTCACTGAGATCGGCGGCGCTGATGTTGGTGACCACAAAGCCGCGTTGATCGCGGCGCTCGACCAGGCCATCCGAGGTGAGTCGATTCAGTGCTTCGCGCACCGGTGTCGGTCCGGCCTGATAGAAGTCGGACAGAAACTCGATTTGCAATTTGCGGCCCGGTTCCAGCCGGCCAGCCAGCAGGTCGGTACGCATGCGGTCATAGAGGTTGGTTGCCAGCGTGGCCAGGGTGGGCGAGGCGAGCTGTGTGACCGGGGCGGGATTGGCTGGGGGCACTTTTTCCTCAGAGGCGAGCGATGAGCGGCGATGTTTAGGCATTACGGATGATGTTTTTGAGACAAACGCGAGTTTAGGCCAAGTATAGCGTAGCGGCTGATAATTCAAAGAGATTTGTAGAAAAACGCATCTTTTTTAAAAATATATATATTTAATTGATAAAAATAATTTTATATATATAATTGATTCAAACTTTTTACACGCTATCCTTCAGGAGACAACATGACTCAGCTCACCCTGGCGCTGGCCAACGGCATCATTGCGGCCGCCATTGACGAAGCGCGCAAGCGCGGTACCAAACCGATGGGTGTTGTGGTGCTGGATGCTGCCGGTCACATCAAGGCCGTCCAGCGTGAAGACGGTGCCACTATGTTCCGGACCCAGATTGCCGAAGGCAAGGCATGGGCGGCAGTGGCGATGGGCGTCAACAGCCGCAATCTGCTCAAGCGCGCTACTGACAATCCGACCTTTTTCAATGCCTTGTCCAATACTGGCCAGGGCAAGTTTATTCCGCAAGTCGGTGCGGTCCTGATTCAGGACGCCGAGGGCAACGTGATTGGTGCCGCCGGCGCCAGTGGTGGCACCGGTGATGAGGATGAAGCAATCTGCATCCATGGCGTGCAGCAAGCCGGTTTATCTGTTGCCGCCTGAGCAGTGTCATGAACGAATACCTTAGCGAAGCCAGCAGCGCGCACCAAGGTGCACATAGCCGGTGCAGCTGTGGCGTCGATATCCATGCGCACATTGTGCCGGCCAGCTTCCCGGCCTATCTGGGTAGCACGGTGCCGCAGCACTGGCCATCAATGGCACCGGCGCATGAATGCCACCGTCACGTGATGATCAATGACAAAATTTATCGCACCGTGTCCGATCGCTGCTGGGATGTCAGCCGTCGGTTGTCTGATATGGGTGAAATGGATTTGCGCTTGCAGGCAATTTCGCCGATGCCGGAGCTGCTGTCCTACTGGATGGAACCAGCACCTGCGCAGCAGCTTCTGCGTTATATCAATGAACAGATAGCACAGATGGTTGCAGCCTCTGGTCAGAGGCTGGTGGCGTTTGGCGCGGTGCCGTTGCAGGACCTTGAACTGGCCATCGCCGAGTTGCGTTATCTGATGCAGACGCCAGGTTTTGTCGGCGTCGAGTTGGGCAGCAACATCAATGGCAAGCCGATTGGCGATCCTGCATTTCATCCTTTCTTCGAAGCCGCGCAGGACCTAGGCGCAGCGATCTTCATTCACGCAGTCAAGCCATGTGGCATGGATCGCCTGGTTGGTCCGGCACCGTTGCAGCAGGCGCTGGCGTATCCGACCGATGTCGGGCTGGCTGCAGCATCGGTGATCACGTCTGGTTTGCTGAGCAAATTTCCCGCCCTGAAACTGGCTTTCAGCCATGGCGGCGGCACGCTGGCGTCGCTGTTGCCGCGTCTGCAACAGGCGCGCCGGGTGTTTCCGGCGCTGGCCGATGCCATGCCGCAGGCACCGCTGGAGGTGGCGCGCCAGTTGTACTATGACGCCCTGGTTTTTGATCCGGCCACCTTGCGTCATTTGCTGGAGCTGTATGGCGCCGATCAGATCATGCTGGGCACTGATTATCCGTTTGCGTTCCGCGAGCAGTCCCCAGTTGCCGGTGTGATGGCGGCGATCAAGGATGAATCGGTACGCCAGAAATTACTCTATTTGAATGCCGGGAAATTCCTCGGTGTTCCCGTTAATTAAGGAGCATGTATGTCGTCCTCTCTTGTTTCCGTGTTACGCAGCATCGCCATCGGTGTAACCGATCTGCCTGCGGCGGAGCAGTTCTATACCCAGACCTGGAATCTGCGCGTTGCCGCCCGCAGCGATGATGCAGTGTATTTGCGTGGTACCGGTGCTGCGCATCACATTCTGGCTTTGCATCGCAGTGATGTAGCCGATGTGCGCAAGGTGACTTTTCAGGTCACGGGTGCCGAGGCGCTGGCGCGTATTGCGCAGAATGTGGCACAACATGGTGGTACGGTGTTGTCGAGTCCGGCGCCGGTGACTGAGCCGGGAGGTGGCACGGCCGTGCTGGCACGCGATCCGCAAGGACGTGTTTTGCAGTTCGTCTGGGGTGATACATCGCATGCCGATACTGATAGCAGCAAGGATTATCCGATTCGCATCACGCATACCGTATTCAATAGCGAAAACGTCGCTGTGGCGCAGAAGTTCTACGAAGATGCACTTGGCTTCAAACTGTCCGATCGCACCCGCGTGATGGCCTTTATGCGTTGCGGCAGTGATCACCACAGCATTGCACTGGCCGATGCCCAGGAAAATACCCTTAATCACATTGCCTTCGTCATGCCTGATCTGGATTCGGTGATGCGCGGCGGTGGTCGCATGCGCGATGCCGGTCATGGTATTGAATGGGGTGTTGGCCGTCATGGTCCTGGCAATAATGCGTTTGCCTATTTTATCGGCCCGTCTGATTTCGTCATCGAATATACCGCTGAGATATTGCAGGTGGACGATAGCTATGTCGCAGGCGGTCCTGAAGACTGGAAGTGGCCACCGGGTCGGGTCGATCAATGGGGCGTATCGCCACCACCATCGGACAAGATCAAGGAAGCGCAAAAGCGTATTCGTTTCGTCAATCACCATTAACAACAATCATCACCGCAGCAGCCAATGTTGCCGTGTGAAGCCAATTACCCGGGTGCTATGGCACCTCTCATTTGCGAGGAGTACAACTTGAAATTCGTTACATTCAAAACAGAACAAGGTGACCGTCTGGGTCTGGTTGATGGCAATCAAGTCATCGACGTCAATGCTGCCAATCCTGGCATTCCGGCTGATATTCGTGCCGCCTTGCGCGCCGGTATCGACCTGGTGGCCGCAGGCAAGGACCTTATCAAGCAAGAACCGGCACAACGCCATGCACTGGCCGGTCTGACGTTTGCGCCGGTGGTGCCGGAACCGGGCAAGACCATCTGTCTCGGTCTGAACTACTACGATCACGCTGCTGAAGGCGGCCGTGAAAAACCGGTCTATCCATGGTTCTTCTTGCGCGCCACCAGCTCGCTGCTGGCACACAATGAAACAGCGTTGCTGCCGAAGGTGTCGGAACGGCTCGACTACGAAGCCGAAGTCGCTGTCGTCATCAACAAGACCACTGGCCGTCACGTGCCGCAAGACAAGGCGCTCGACTATGTCTTCGGTTATGCCTGCTTCAACGATATCTCGGTACGTGACTATCAGAAGAAGACGCCGCAATGGACCATCGGCAAGAACTTTGACAAGACTGGCGGCTTTGGTCCGATTCTGGTATCGGCAGATGAATTGCCTGCGGGTGCAGAAGGTTTGCGCATTCAAAGTCGTCTCAATGGCCAGGTGATGCAGGATGCCAATACCAAAGACATGATCTGGAATGTGGCGGAAACGATTGCCTTGTTGACGGAGTGCATGACCCTGGAGCCGGGCGATGTGATCATCATGGGCACACCGGCAGGTGTAGGTCAGGCGCGTACACCGCCGGTATGGATGAAGGCCGGGGACCGCGTCGAGATCGAAATCGAAAATATCGGCGTGCTGGTCAACACCATCGGCGCAGAGGGAGCATAAGCATGAGTGCCCTGAGTACGATGGATGCGTCTTATGACGTCATCATTGTCGGCTTCGGACCTTCCGGCGCGGTCGCAGCCGGTCTGCTGGGGCAAGCTGGCATCAAGACACTGGTGGTCGATCGTCTGCACCAGGTCTACGACAAGCCGCGGGCGATTGCGCTCGATCACGAAATCATGCGGGTGTTCCAGCAACTCGGCGTGGCCGAGCAGGTCGCTGAGTACATTGAGCCGTTCACGCCGTCGGAGTACTACGGCGCCGACGGCGCGCTGATCAAGCGTCTGGCGACCGTGGAGCCACCTTTCCCTCTTGGCTACACGCCGTCAATGGTGTTCACCCAGCCGCCGGTAGAACGGATACTGCGTGCGCGCGTACAGGCCTTGCCGAGCGTGACGGTAGTGACGGGCGTCGAATTCATTGGCGAGCAGCAGGATGGCACGGGTGTGCGCGTGCAATTGCGGCACGAAGACGGTGGCGTAAAGGAAGTGCAGGCGCAGTATCTGATCGGCTGTGATGGTGCCTCCAGCGCAGTGCGTGCCGCGGCAGGTATCGAACTGGAAGATCTGGATTTCGACGAGCCATGGCTGGTCGTGGATGTGCTGGTCAATGAAAAAGGTCTGGCCAAGCTGCCCGAAACCAGCGTGCAGTTCTGTGAGCCGGAGCGGCCATGCACGTATGTGATTGGCCCGAACAATCACCGTCGCTGGGAAATCTCGCTGCTGCCCGGTGAAGATCCGCGTCACATGGCAACAGAAGAAGGTGCCTGGAGCGTGCTCAAGCGCTGGATCACACCGGACGACGCAACCTTGTGGCGTCAGGCCAGTTATCGCTTTCATGCGCTGGTGGCCAAGCAGTGGCGGCAGGGTCGGATATTCATCGCTGGCGATGCTGCACACCAGCAGCCGCCATTCCTGGGGCAGGGCATGTGTCAGGGTGTGCGTGACGTTGCCAATCTGAGCTGGAAACTCCAGGCGGTGTTGCAACACCATGCGCCGGTCAGTCTGCTGGACAGCTATGGTGAAGAGCGCGGTTTGCACGTCAGAAAGCTGACTGGGCGCATCAAAGACATCGGCAAGTTGATCTGCGAGCGTGATCTGGCAGCAGCGCGCTCGCGTGATGCCCGTCTGATCGCAGAAGCCGGCGGCACCATCAAGACCGTGGCGCGGCAAGACATTATCCCGCCGCTGGAGGCAGGATTGTTATCGACACAAAGCACATCAGCACGCGGAAGCTTGTTCCCGCAACCGCGCGTGGTTTCCTCCGAGGGCAATCTACTGCTGGATCAGATCGCCGGCAACGGCTGGCGCCTGGTGTTCGATGCCGGCAAGATAAACGTGACACCTGCACTCATCGCAGCGGCGCGTCAGTTTGATGCGCAGATCGTGGCAGTCCATGCCGATGCCTTGCGCGCCGAGAGCGGTGTCTTGCGAGTGCAGGAGCAGGAACAGGTGCTGGCGAACTGGTTCAGCAGGCATGGCGTCTCTGCAGCCCTGGTGCGACCGGATAACTATGTTTACGGTGTCGCGAAGACGGCTGATGGCTTGTTGATGCAAATCGCCTCCTTGCTACCGGCATTGACAGCGGGAGTGGCCATCGCCGCTTAAGCGGCTTTTCATTTTCAATATAAAAGAGAGGCGAGCGCTCCATGCTCAAGCCTCCAGACAAAAAACTATGTTATTGCAGGTGCGCTGGTACTGCAATAACTTCAATCGTAGTTCTAGGAGACATGTCATGACGCAACCAATTAACCCGCTCGAGGAAGTGAGCGGCGCATCCATAGGGAAATTTCACTGGGCTTTTGGCATTCTGATCGGCCTGATCATGCTGTTTGATGGCTATGATCTGTTCAACGCGGCCTACGTGATTCCTCTTGTCGCCAAGACCTGGAAGCCGGAACCCACTATGATCGGCATCATGCTATCGAGTGGCATTGTGGGCTTGTCGATCGGCTCAGTGTTGCAGGGCGTGCTGGCCGATCGCATTGGCCGTCGCAAAGTGCTGCTGCTGGCGCTGGGTGTATTGACCGCCTGCAATGTGATCCTGGCAGTTGCGGTCAATTCGCCTCTCAGCTTCGCCTTCTGCCGCATGATTCTGGGCACTGCTCTCGGAATGATTACACCATTGGTCATTACCTATATCAATGAATGGGCTCCGAAGAAGCTGTCGAACACCTTCACCATCTGGTCATTTCAGGTCGGATTTTCCATTGGAGGCATTCTTGCCGGTGTGGTCGGCATCACGATGGGACAGAGCTTTGGCTGGCAGTCGATTTATTTTGTCGGCACAGGTTCGTTGTTGGTGGCATTGCTTGCTTACTTCCGCTTGCCTGAATCGATTCAATATCTGGTGCTGCGTCGGGAAAACGAGAAGGTGCGGGAATTACTGATTTCATTGCGACCAGAGCGTGCAGAAATCTATCGCACGGCGACTTTCACGCACAACAAACCGGTCGCCAGTGTCGGCTCCGTCAAAACATTGCTCTCGCCGGTGTACCGCAGAGCAACGCTCATTAATTGGGTGGCAGGTTTCCTGAGCCTGTTTTGTATTCATGGCCTCACTGGCTGGTTGCCATCGATGGTTATCCAGCGCGGAGAAGCGATTTCGTCCGGCTTTGCCTACGGTTCGCTGATCATGATTGCATCGTTGTTTGGTGGTTTGTCCAGCGGCTGGTTTGCCGACCGCGTCGGCAGTCGTGTCAAGGCAATGATCGTCTGGTACATTGCCGCAGCCGTTGCGATGCTCTTTCTGGCAGTTTATTCCGATCGCATGATGATGATTGTCTTTGTTGCTGCCGCTGGATTCTTTGTGTTCGGTGCACAAGCGGTGATGAACAACTTCCAGGTCATGTCTTATCCAACTGAGATTCGCGGAACTGGAATGGGGATTGCCGTCGGTCTGAATCGTGTTGGCGGTATTTTGGGACCCTTCCTGATTGGCGTGCTGCACACGGTGAGTCCAGATCCTTTTTTGACTTTCGTCGGTCTGGCAGTATCGCTTTTGCTCACTGCAATTTGCGTGTCTTTGAGTAAAAAATCTGGTGTTCTTGGAAGTCATTCGACACATAGAATGGATTCTGTGGCAACCAAATAATTGGAGTAGAAATTTGCGAATGGAA
>Ga0066798_10001027_pt1 | contig 12637 bp, 11 predicted proteins | sample PersoiDNA2013203_FD_70961 | JGI IMG/M metagenome (GOLD analysis project Ga0066798, IMG submission 70961) | Permafrost soil microbial communities from the Arctic, to analyse light accelerated degradation of dissolved organic matter (DOM) -... | ecosystem: Environmental > Terrestrial > Soil >...
GCGCGAATCAAGTTGCCGGGCATGAAATCGTGTTCGAGCGTAGTCATTGTTGTTTCTCTGGCATGTCAAACACCTCAACATGGCGGGCGCACTTGACTGACCATTGTGATGGGTCGGAAAAGTCAAGCACTTGCCAGCCTTTGTCGACCAGTAGGCTATGCAACTCGTTGGATACCGCCTTAAGGAATACCAATGCGCGGACAGCTTTGTACTGTCCGGCTGCAGTAGCCATCCCATTAAGGACTGACACATTGATGGCATCGGGCTGGCGGTGCCCTGCTCGACTAAGTACTTGCAGCCATTGCTCCAGAAGGTCATCACCGCTGCTGGCTGAATTGCGTGCCGCCGCAACAACAGGCACCTGACTCGGTTGTACTTGGGCGTTGGCCAACGCTACCAGAAGCTTGAGTGCATCAGCATTGCGGCGATTGATATGTTCGTGATCGGGCTGATTAAAGTAGGAAAGTAGGCATTGGTAGCAGCCGGCTTCGCAGATACGGCGGCCCAGTGCGTCGGTTTGTTCCAACTCGGGTAGGTTGTCGAACTGCCACTCACCTTGCGGTACGTTGTAATGCATAAGACTCAAGGCGCTGCTAGCGACTTGCGCAAGGCTGGCAGGCTCGCTTGCTAGGCGGGTTAGCACTCCTGCGCCGCCTTCGGCCGCCTCGTAAAACATCAACGCTCGGCGTTCATCACCTTTGGGCAATGGCTCAGCGACCAGTTCGGATTCTTCGATCTGGAAGGTCATTTCAATACCGCGCTTGAGCGCCGCCTGCAAGGTAGCCATCGCCTCGGTGGACAGCGGGTGCAGCGGTGCCAAAATCAACAGATTTCGATGATCCTCGACAAAAGGAACGATGCGCTGGTTGGGTATTTTGTCGAGTAAGGCTTCGTCGTTGCCGCCGTCTTCGCTGCCACTGGGATCGTCCTGCTTGCTCCAGGTACCAGTGATGGGATTAATGTAGAAGCCGAGCTGTTCCTTGTTCTTACGCCGGCGCCAGCCTCGATTTATCCGCCACAAGCGGGCAGCGGGAGCATAGGTGAGCTCGGCCAGTACTTCTTCGCCCTGCTGGATTTCCGCCTTACGCTTCTGGATGACACCATCAGGCCCAGGCAGAAAACGGTAGGTAGTTTGTAAGTCGAATCCTTGACGTTGTCGGTCCTCATCATTAATGGAGATGCGCTCGACAGCTACGGTTTCGACAGTCTCGACGCGATAAAGCTCACGCACCCAATCATGCTCGGTTAGCAGTGCATCACAGTTTTCACAGGTGTTAACGGCTAGCTGCCCGCCACCGGGCTCGCCCACGTGACCATACCCGCACTGGTTGCAGACCAATGAGGCAACAGTAGCCAACTGACTGTTGCCCGAAATGTGATCAGACGAGCCGACGTTAAGTTTGGCACGCACCACGCGATACATGCGACCTTGGTGGTAGATCAGGCTGCGCGGGCCAAACTCGGAGAGTCCCAGAAAACGTGGACGGCTTACCATACTGCCTTCGTCGTCCTTGCCGGAATTAGAAATACCGCCACGGGCGGGAATCCAAGCCATAAGCGGCAAACGTGGGAAGTTGTAACCGGGCAGGAAGCCTTGGCTGGCCAGGTAGCGATAGGTATAGAAATCCGAGTTCTGCGTATTGCCACTCTTGAGCAGTACCGCGTATTGGCGAGCGGCATCTCCATAGCGACGCTGGGCGTTTTGTCTTTCGCTGTGGGAGGCGGTATGACTCTTTACAATCTGGTCAGCCATATTCATCTGTGCGCGGGTGGCATCGAACAAGACCCGCCAGCGTTCAAGTGCGTTGGAGAACTCTTGTGGCGCCTCTTTAATGACTTGCTGCACATAGTCGGGTTTAAACCAGTCGCTGCCATTTAGTTCGTTTTGCAACTGAGCGATGACTCGAGAAGCGCTGATCTGTGCTCTTGCCTGAACCGCGGGGTCATTGAGGGCATCGTAATAATGCTGGATAAGTGGTTTTTCTGGCGGATCTAGATCGAGCATAAGTGCGATGCTGGAGTCCAGGGCTACTTGCGCGCAGGCCAGCCAGACGGCATTCAGGTGACTTTGTACGAGATCACGGTTGGCCAAATCGAGGGTGGGCGCCCGCACTACGCCGTACACCATCTCGTTGGCATGATGGAAAAACCATTGGTCGTGCGGGCTCTGAGAAGCACAGTAAGTGATGACCAACGCCTGCTGTCCGGAGCGCCCGGCCCGGCCACTACGCTGCGCATAGTTAGCTGGGGTAGGTGGCACGTTTCGTAAGTAAACGGTGTTGAGCGCAGAGATATCCACACCCAACTCCATGGTTGGTGAACAAAACATGACTGGTAAACGCTCAAGCGGCGCTTCATGTGCTGGGTTGCTCGCCCAATCCTTACGGTCTTTCTCGGTGTAGCGGAAGCGCTGCTCCAGCAATTGCCGCCTTCCTGCATCGACTTGGGCAGTGTGTTCATGGGCTTCAAAGTCGAATAGCGAATGGCCGCTCTGTCTCAGCACAGTGGCGACACTGAGATAAAGCGTACGGAAGAAAGCATTGGCTCGGCTATCGTCACCGTGCGTATCGTCGGTGATTAGACACCAGTCCAGCGCGGCAGCATTCAGACGCCAACCCACCAGTCGCTGGTCAATCGGGTGCTTTTGCACATAGCCATAAAGGTTAGCGGCCTGCAGCAAGGCTTCCACTAAGTCGCGCCAGTCAGCATCTTTCCAGCTCGCCACTTGGCCAGCTACTGAAGTTTGCTTCCAGAAAGGCGCTGTTTTTATGTCGCGCAGCAGGCGCGAACGTGGGCCACCTGGCATCAGATCTGTACGCGGTTTGCCCTTGTAGTCAGGACGCTTGTCCAGAATTAGGTACTTGGCGGTTTCCAACTGCTCGTCAGCGGCAAAGGCCCAGCGATCATTAAGGTAGGAGAAAGCACTAGTACGGGCTTTATCCTGCTCTACGGCATCTAGGTACCGGCTCTCCAAACACAGACCGCGCCGCATGGCATCAAAAACTTGCTGGCAGAGGATGGCGCGATTGTGCGCATTCAGTTTGCTCAGTGTGGAGTTTTTGGCAAAGGAGGCGTCGTCTGCACAGAACTCATCCAAGCTGCGATACCGAATGGCAAGCAGACCCAACTGATCAAGGTTCGGATTGTTGAAGCGCCAGCCTCGGCGAAGGTCGCGCAGCAGGCGATATCCGATGATGAAACGCAGCGTGCGTTGCGCCTCCTGTCGTGCCAGTCCCATGAGCTTGGGAGTACGCAGGTATTCAACGAGAGTGGCGTCATTCAGTTGGTCAAAGCCGAGCGCCTTGAACACCGAGTCGGCCAACTGCTCTTCGGTAAGGAGCCCCTGGCTATTTTGCAACGCGCCGATCAAGCCGGAACGCAGTGTCAACAGAAAAACAAAATCGTTGAAATGCCCAGCCTGCAGGGCGGCATCCTGACGGTTGTCGGTAAAGCCCAGAAGTTTACGAGGATCGGCTTGCCCTGGACCCGGCTCTCCCTCAGCAAACAGTTGACGCAACGCACTCAAGGTAAGGATGGTCGTGGCAGATGAACGCCCCTCGCCCGAAAGGCTAGCGAGGCGGTTTATGTCTTTGCCGTGGGCTTCATGCGCTTGCGAGCATTTTAGGCAGAAACGGAATTTGCCGGGGATATACCAGAAAGACTCGCCGGAACCCTCATCACCTCTCACGCTCACTGATGCTTGGTGGGGCACTAATTTTTTGTAATTCTGCTTGAGCTTAGGTTCGTCTTTGCTCAAGTCCAGCCAAGTCTCGGGTAAATCCTCTAACAGCCCACCATACTGCTGGCCGGATTGCACCGGACAGAGAAAACCAAAGGCAACGTCTTCGTTGTCATCGGCGGCTATATCATCGATTTCGCGCGGCAGGTAGCTAGTGGGCAGTTGCTTGGAAAGCCACACCGGGTGGTATTCCTGGCCGCAGTCGCGACAGAAATGTACTGGATACAGATGAACGCCTTCGTCCTGCCTTCCCGGCGCAAAGCGCTGTGCGTCGAGAGTCACATGGCGCGTACCCTGAGCCTCCAGAGTAGCCAGAACTTTGCCCGGACCACTGATGAACTGATGCAGCTTGAAGGCAAAGGGCGGGCGGCCTTGCGGGGTTCTGATTTCATGAGCTGCTACTAAAAAGCGTTGCAAACTAACGCGAGCCTCCTCCGGAGTGATTCCGGCCTCCTTTGCAAGTTTGGCGCTGGCATCATGCAAAGTCATGGGCTTAGCACGACGTGGAGGCTCGTTGTCCGGCAAATCGATCCCAAGATTTAGCTCTACCCAGATTGCCATCGGGTCAGTGCGGAAAGACTCGAATCCATCCCAGGCAAACCCCTTGCGGCTCAATGCGATTTTCAGTTTCGGCAGAATGGCCGAGACATCCTTGAGCGGATCTGTTACCCGTTCCAGCGTTTCGCCAATTACGTCTTGCTCAGTAATGCAAGCGCCAAAAAGCTTGCTAGCTACCTCAGCCACCGTCTTGTTGCGGTCGGCTTGGCTTCCTGTGCTGGACATAGTCGCAGAGGTGCCAATGCAAACTAGCTCATCGGCTTGCAAACGCTCGCGCAACCGTCGCACCAGCAACGCAACATCAGCCCCCTGCCGCCCACGATAGGTATGCAGCTCGTCAAGAATCAAGAACTCCAGACCATGGCAATGCTCAACCACCCGCCGATCGTCCTCATCAAACCGAGTAAGAATAAGCTCCAACATCATGAAGTTAGTGAGGAGAATATCCGGAGGATTGTCAGCAATGGCCGCGCGTTCGATACGCGACTCCTGCCCGGTGTAACGAGCGACGGTGAATGGCTGTAACCCTTCTGGGTAACCATGCAAGAATTTGTCTAGCTCTTCCAACTGGCTATTGGCTAAGGCGTTCATTGGATAGATGACGATGGCGCGGGTACGCGGACTTTGATCCTGATCCTTGGCTTTTAAGATCCGATCGATCACAGGAATAAAAAAGGACAAAGATTTACCGGATCCTGTGCCAGTCGTGACTACATAGCTCTGGCGACCCTGACCTTTGGCCAGGGCTTGTAACTGGTGGGCGTAAAGGTGCAGCGGTTCCGGATAACCTTCCGTTTTCCCTACCTGAAAAAGCTCGGCACAGGCTTTGTGCAATAGACCGTCCGCAGCAAGTTGCTGCACCGTACCCTTGCGCTGATAGTTTGGGTTGATCTGGATAAGCGGCTCAGGCCAATAACGACCACTGGCATACTGCCGCTCGACTTCTTCTCGGATGTCGGTAGCCTGAATCCGGGAGAAGCTGCGGGAAAAGCTGCTGTATTCATTTATCAATTGATCGCGGAAATTGAATACGTTATCCATGCGTTGCTTCTCCTTCCACTTCGATTTGATAACCAGCGGCCATGAATGTGTTGTTCTCACCTTCGGGCGCCTGCGGACGCGTCAATCCAATGTGCGCATATAAGTTCACGGACCCGCTGACGGGTTCCCCCAGATCCCCAGCGTTGTGCAATGACAAGTGGCGACCGGCAACCCGCTCAACCGCCCAAGCAAACAATACGCTCGCGGCATAGGACAAGCGATAGCGTTCAGCCATCATCACGAGCCTACTGCGCAGCTGTCACTGGCACCACCGGCCTTAACCCAGGCATCCACCTCTGTTTTCTGGAATTTCCACAGCCGGCCGACCTTGTGGGCCGGCATGTGGCGCTTGGCAATCCAGGCGTACACGGTGTCTTTGCTGACGCCGAGGTGCTCAGTGATTTCTTCAACGCTAAGCCAACGGTCTGTCATGACTAGATCCACGGAAAACAAGATCGAGGATCTTAGCGGATTTGGTCTGCTTTAATAGGGTTAAACTGGAGCGCCAGCAAAAAAATCAACTGGCTTAACAGGCCAGTATCCTAGGCCCCATCGCTTCCGAGATAGCAGTCATCCGCTGCAAGCTCCAGTACCAATCCGACAATCATCGATCACTACAATGATGCTCATCCAACCAGCACCTAGCCGGGCAGGCGCGTGCGTGCGTCGCTAGTAGCTCCATGTAGGAGCAAACGAGCATTGTCAGCTCCTGCTTGCCCCAAAAGCATGATTACCATCCCCGTAGACCTTGGTCGCGGTTTTGCAGAGATAACTCGCTCGGTAGAAGAGCTCAGTCTGGCTACCAAGATCATCGCGATGTAAGCGGTATACCGCGTTGTCAGGCTCGTGGACCAATCCAGAGACCGCCTCCACAGGTAGCCCCAATGCGCTGGCCCACGCCTCATCTAGCCTGCGGTACATGTTGTCGTTCTGAGAATCCATTTTGCCTAACGTGTAGAACGCATCTTGGTTTAGTAGAAAGAGCAGGTGATAGTGAGGAAGGCCATGGCCGCCGACCTCGCGCGCCCATACATAACGAACTTTGCATCCATGTGCGCGCACATTGTTTCTAGCAGCCATATCCCGATTATGTTTAATTTTTGCTTTAAAGGATTCAAGGAAGAGGTGAACTACGGCGTTTGTGCATGCTTGCGCTGGCAAACACAATCCAGCAGGCAGCCGGAGGTCTATTCTGAAAGCAAATACCCTTGAATAGTCTCCAAGTGCATTTGCCATCGTTACCTTCAGACGATGCAAATACTCATAGACAAAAGGCCCCTTATCGAGCTGAACAGGGAACCCTTCGAATACACTACCGCTATGAAGGTGTAAATTTGTGTTGTCTGGATGACGATGCATGATTACCACTCACTGTGCTTAGGCTTATACATTCAACACTGCGAGTACTACTTAACGCCCCATCCATACATTCATAACTTAACAGCTTGAGTTGGCCTGGCCAACTCAAGCCAACTATTGAATGCCAAACTGATCAACCCACGAACATGACACATCACACCTAACAGAAGGTACATAAAGCATATTACCCACACCGACACCGCTTCCTCCAAAAGCAGCACATTCAAACCCATATAAACCTACACGACATCAATCAAGAAACCAAAAGTACAACTCTGGTAAAAAACCATCATGACTGGACTGATCCAGTCATGATGGAGTCATCTCACACGGCACTATCAGCACTGCCAGAAACTTACTTATCGGCTGTCGCGCTCTTCAATTCGTTCCAGAATCCACTCATGCACCTCCCCCTCCACCCAACCGACACATCGATCACCTAACGATATCGGTTTAGGGAACGCCCCCTCCGAAATGAATTTATAAATGGTCGACCGTGCCAGGCCAGTCGAATCGATTACTTCTTTTAAGCGAATCACTCTCATGAACCGGACTCCTCATATTCGTTCAGAGGATTCGCAAGGTCAGTCGGGTTTAACTGCCATAGGGCCTACCCGGCGTTGAGCTTACGGTTATCGCATTCCGGCCAAGACGACCTGACCGCACATATTGTGCCTTGATAAGCATTTATCATTTACAAGCAACACTCAGGAACGAGGCACAGCAAGGTACAGAGCTAAAGCAGACAGGGTTCGACATCGTCCAGCAGGGTAAGCTGGCCAGAGGAATAGGCTAATGCGGTTAGAACCACCCGCCAGCATCCCAGCGTAGCCTCAGTTAAACCGAGAATTCCATGAATTTTCATCTTCTAGAGATCCTCTAGAGACCTGCTAGATCTGATCATAAATAAACCGTGAGCGCTTCTAAATCAATCATAAAAATGGTATAGCTAACCTCTAAAAATCGAGGTAGCCATGGCGAAAAATCTCAACGACCACTTATCCCTGATGCTGAATGAAACAACACACAGTCATCGGCATGACTATTGGCTATGGCTTCAGTTAATCCAAAACAATTATTATCTACCCCCTTACGAGTTAGATAAGCGCGGAATGCGCGATAAAATGGCTAGCGTCATTGCTACTGCTCAAGCCCCCAACATCGTTGAAAAAATAAAAACCACAAGGAACGAACAGCTCGTTCCAATCAACGAGCTCAATTGGATAACCGACGAGAAACGTCAAGTTAAATGGTTACTATCAAAGATAGAGTCGCATACAGGCCCCTATGGCTTCATACCACCAACAGGGATGAACGAAAAAGATCTATTGATAGTCAAGGTTGACCTCTGGGCTGTTGACCTCACACAAAAAAAATTGGCCTTAAACGACCTAAAGGCAAAATGGAACGAGCACAAAAAAGGAGATGGCGCCTTCAAATGGTTTAAGGACGATAATCAAAAGTGTATATTGGCTTGGGAGTGGTTAAACAAAAACGCATCATTACCGATATCGACATACCCACATCAACCATTCGGGGACTACGAAGACCTATTAATATTTTTCGATAAGTCGCAATTCATTCCAGACCAAAAAACCTTATACATAGAAAAAATAAAAAGAAAGTGGAGCCAACAAAAATACCGCCAAAGCTTAACTGGAAAAGCACAATACAACTTCATCCTCTCAGACAAAGCGATAAAGCGCCTTGACTCACTAGCTGAAACCTACGACCGAAGCCGCACACAAATCCTAGAAACACTATTAAAAATGGAGTCGGAGAAAAATCTTTACATGCCAGAACAGATTAGAATTGATAAGAGCTATTAAGTCGACACAGCCCACTACTAGTAAAACCCTGTCAAATATAGAGCTTTCTTTTCAGTGCTTCGTCCTTCGGACGCATTTACCCGTTGAGCGCTGTGATAACTCGAGCATCTAGACATTGATGGGGGGGTACATCCCACCAATGCGCAAGGCTATTAACTGCCCACTCTCATTACCAGGGAATTTAATAGTAGCGCTTCAGTTAAAAATCGCGGCACCGTTCATAACCGTTGACGTCACCTCACTTTAATTTTTTTCTAATTATTAAATTCCAACCAATTAAAAGTCTCTCCGACCTCCTCTACTGCAAGCTACCACGGGTCAACTACGCTATCCGGTTTTCTGAAGAGTTCTGCCCCCTGCTTAGCATCAACGCCTTAGGGCAGTCGGCCTAAGCGCTCCGGAGAGCATCAAATCACTGGATCGAAGCTGACCACTACAACGCGTGTGAACAGGCAAAACGGTGCGTACTATAAAGCCTATGCCCCCCCGTCCTCTAATACGACCATTTTTGGGTCGTCAGCTTAGCTGAAGACCAATTGTCTGATGATCGATTGGTCGCAGGTTCGAATCCCACACGAATTAGGGACAGAGCCGCACTCAAACCAATTCATCCATGACAGGACCATGCCAGGGAGAACGGTATTCCAAATGGTATTCCACAAGAAAACACAAACAGAAAATATCGTTATAAATCAATCAATTAAATCAACAGTTCAGATTACCCCGGCCCACCAAACGAAGCAAAACGAAGCCGCCTAGTGCGGGCTTTGTTGCATCTGGGTCCTGGCTTTTCAAGCCAAACCTGCCACCACTCGGTCCACCTGTAGGAGCAGGGCTTGCCCGCGAAGAGGCCAGTCGCCCCCCCTCAATTTCCCTCCTGCATGATCTCACCAGCCATAAAACCCCTCAAAAAAGCCAACTCATCCCTGGGTAATTTTTCGCCCCCTACAATCCGTCCCCATTTCGATCAAGTAGGGAACAGACGCTCGGTGTATCGGGCCTTGACGGGCAGTAACTCGTCGACCGTCGGAGCATCGACTGTACGTCTGCCTATTGGAGGCGAACGCGACGTTCCCTCCAATTCAGCCCAGATAATGATCGCCACTGGCCCCCTAGAAAGAATGACCTGCCATGGCGCTATCCAAGGGTTTCCTACAAAATACGCCTTCCCAGACTCTGAGTGACCTCATCATGCATCGAGTTGGATTCTTCGTTTGCCATGGCCATGATGCTCTTGATCTTGCCGGCCCCCTTTCGGCGTTCAATCAGGTGGTCACCGCCGCTGGCCATACCCCCTATGATCTCCAGGTCATCTCACAGACGGGAGGCTCAGTGCTGGGCAATTCGGGCCTTCCGATCGAGACCCAGCCGGTAGGCAGGCGCAGGTTTGACACCATCCTGTTCATTGGTGGCGATATCGAGCCGATGCGGGCAGCGGAAAACATCGCCGCCGCCAAGAAACTGGGGGCCAAGGCCTCGCGGGTCGGAAGCGTATGTACGGGGGCATTTCTGCTGGCAGAAACCGGCCTGCTGGACGGACGCCGGGCAACGACGCACTGGCTGTACGCCGCTCAATTGCAGTCGCGCTTCCCTGGCATCAAAGTCGGGGGGAACAGTATTTATATAGCGGACGGACATATCTGGACATCAGCGGGCATCGCCGCCGGCATCGACCTGGCGCTCGCCATGATCGAACGAGATATGGGCGTGGAAATCGCGCGTGCTACCGCCAGGCTGCTGGTCGTGCCCTATCGTCGACCAGGCGGTCAGTCGCAATTCTCCGCCATGTCACAAATGGAGCCGGAGTCGGATCGCATCCGCATTGCGTTGAATTTTGCCAGGGAACATCTGGCTGAAGCGCTACCTGTCGAGCGACTCGCCGATGCGGCCAGATTGAGCCTGCGACAGTTCGGACGGGCCTTTCGCCGGGAAACAGGTGAAACGCCGGCCAAGGCGGTCGAGCGCTTGCGCGTTGAAGCGGCGTGCCTGCGCCTGCGCGATGGCAGCGAACCGATCGAACAGATTGCCCTGGCGGTGGGCTTCACCGATCCGGAACGGATGCGCAGGGCCTTCGTCAAACTGCATGGACATCCGCCGCAATCGGTCCGACGCGAGAGCAGATTGAGCGGTGAGCGCGGATAGATCGACGCCCCATCAGCGCGCTTAGCCTAGTCAGTGGCCACCTGGGCCACTGTTATCAGACCTGGGCGCTCAACGAGCGTCAGGTTTCAGGGGGCCGTAATCACTCCACATGTCGCGGTGCAGCTTCCAGACGCCACCCTGCTTCAGGAAGACCAGGATCTGTTTACCGCGAAACTTGAGCGCGCCACTGTGATCACGGACATCGGCCTCCGAAACTTCGGTAACCGCCTGATCGTCACCGTAGAACTCGTAATTGCTGAAAGATACGCTACCAGGCTGGGATCCGGCATAGCCCTTGGCGAAGTATTCAGTGATCGCGCGGGCGCCGATGACTCTGTCGCCCCCGGGCGGCAAGAGGGCGCCATCTTCCGTATAAAGACGACCTATCGCCTCGTAGTCACCTCGCCCGAAGGCCTGCGCCCATCGTGCGTTCTCGGCCTTGATGGCCGCTTCGGGCGGATGCTGCGGGTCACCGGCAGTGGCCGGCAGGGTAAAGGCGAAAAAGGAGAAGCCGGCTGCAAGGGCAGCCGCACAAAGACGGATCTGTCGCATCTGATGATTTCCGATATTGGCTTGAATGGAAGAGGGCTGCACCCGATTGGGCAGGTGCAGCCAACATTGCCTGCCAGCGTTTCAGCGAACGCCGGGTATTCGCGCGAGCCCCTTGGATGCTCCGGGCAGTACCTTGTCGACCATCGCAATGACTTCTGGCCGAGCCTCTCTGGGGTGACCGGAATGGAACGGCGGATCGGGATCGTATTCGATCGCGAGTTGCGTGAATTCGGCGGCCTGTTGACCGCGCAGCTTCGCGGCAACACGAAGCGCGAAGTCGATGCCCGCCGTCACGCCGCCGCCGCTCATGAACCGGCCGTTGTCGTCTTCCACGAAACGATCCGGAACAGCGATGGCTCCGTATTCAGTCAGCTTGTTGACGAAGGCCCAATGGCAGGCGCTGCGCTTGCCCTTGAGAATGCCCGTGGCGGCGAGCACGAGCGATCCATTGCAGACCGACGTAATATGCTTGGCACTTTCAGCCAGGCGCCGGATCTGCGCCTGGTACTCCGGCCGCATCGGCGCCGACAAATCAGAGCCGCCCGGGACCAGGAGCAGGTCGGTCCTCTCAATGTCGGCCAGTCGTTCAGTGTTGCCATACACGACCCCGAATTCGAGGGTCACGTTGCCGCCATTGAGGCTCGCATAACGAACCTTGGTATTCGGCAGCCGGTGAAAAATCTCGCTGGGGCCGGCGAAATCGAGCAGCGTGCCGCCGTCGTAATTCACGATCAGAATATTCAGCGGTTCGCTGGGGTCCAGCTCTCCCCCGCCGCCTGCCTGCGCGAGAGCGGGGGCGGCACGGCCAAGCAGGGCCCCGCCGCCCAGGAGGGAGCCGAGGGTGACGATGCCGCCGAACTTGAGCACATCGCGACGGGAACTCCCCGTGCTGACCGGACGCTCGCCGGTGGCGTTGTTTTCGCTATTGTCGGTCACGATAATTGCTCCTTTAAAGTTGCGAGGCTCCGCCATCGACGACCAGTTCGGTGCCGACCACATAGGAGGATTCGTCGCTGGCGAGATAGAGCGCCGCGTACGCAATGTCCTCGGCCTTGCCCATATGGCCCACCGGAACAGCCTGGGCGAACTCGGCCTTACGGTCGCGAACCCACTCATCGGACATGCCCCACTTGCTGATCAGGGGCGTGTCCATCGCGCCGGGCGCAATCGCGTTGAAGCGGATTTTCCGGTCGAGAAACTCGTAGGACCAACTGCGCGCCAGTGATCGCACGGCCGCCTTCGCTGCGGCGGTCAAGGAGATGCCATGCTTGCCGGTCTGCGCGACGAACGAGGTGTTGAGGATGACCGAAGCGCCCTCTCGCAAGTCAGGCAGCACCGCCTGAAGCGTGACCACCACGCCCTTGACGTTGATGTCCATGATCTCCTCATAGAGATCGTCGTCGATGTCGTTGAGTGC
>Ga0066798_10001028_pt1 | contig 12637 bp, 12 predicted proteins | sample PersoiDNA2013203_FD_70961 | JGI IMG/M metagenome (GOLD analysis project Ga0066798, IMG submission 70961) | Permafrost soil microbial communities from the Arctic, to analyse light accelerated degradation of dissolved organic matter (DOM) -... | ecosystem: Environmental > Terrestrial > Soil >...
TGGGCTATGTGCTGCAAGGCATTCCCGCCGCCCACATCGCGGTTCTGAGCGCCGCGCCCTTGCCCGCGCGCGGGCCACCGGCTTCTCTTTAATTCATCAAAAACAATAGCGTCTTATGCAGACCCCATAGGGGCTGCAGGCGTATTTGACTGGTATTGTGCGGCGGCCTCGCGTGGCTGCCCGTCGTCCGACAGCCGCTTCAAGCTGCTCTTTGCTTTTTTAAAACCCTGATAGAGAAAATCCCATGAAATTCAAAACACTGATGAGCTCGGTCGCCCTTGCTGCGGCTGCCTTCGCCGCCCACGCTGCTGCCATTGAAGTCGAAAACGCCTGGGTGCGTGCCACCGTGAAGGGCCAGCAAGCCACCGGCGCCTTCATGACGCTCACCGCCAAAGAGGGCGCCCGGCTGGTCGGCGTCTCAACCCCGGTGGCGGGCGTCAGCCAGGTGCATGAGATGACGATGGACGCTGGCGTCATGAAAATGGGCGAGGTCAAGGGCGGGCTGGACTTGCCCGCAGGCAAGGCCGTGGCGCTCAAATCCGGTGGCTACCACCTGATGATGATGGACTTGAAATCCACTTTGGTCACAGGCACCAGCGTGCCCTTGACCCTGGTGTTCAAGGATGCCAAGGGGGTGGAAAGCAAAGTCGAGCTGACGGTGCCGGTGGCGGCAGTTGCCCCCGCTGGCATGGCGCACGGCAAAGAGGCGCCGATGGATCATTCCATGCACGGCAACATGCCGGCCAAAAAGGCCCCCTGAGCGCCTGTCAACCGGCTTGAGACCGTTTCCACATTTGATGTCACACCCAACCCACGCTGGCACGCTGTGTCGCCCGTGGGCACTCCATACACCACGTGTACTAACTAATTCATAGCGAGTAACGCAGGATTGACGGGGGCTAGAGCTCTGTTTTTCATAAATTCAGGATTGTCTTTTGAATACAATTTTTATGCGACGAATAGTCGCCGCTGGGCAGCCGCGTGCCGTCCCGCGCCGTCTGCTGTCGGCCAGCCTGTTGCTGGCTGCTCTGGTTTGCACTGCCAGCGTGGTTCAGGCGCACAGCGTCAGCCAGGGCGACTTGCAGCTTGATCACCCTTATGCGGTGCCCAGCGCCCCTGGCGAGCCGCACGGCAATGCCTACTTGCGTGGCATCAAGAACTCGGGCGCGCAGGCTGACCGGCTGCTGAGCGCCAGCACGCCATTGGCGGCGAGAGTCGAGTTGCGCAGTCTCAAGCCCGATGCCGATGGCCTGAGAGGCCAGCAGATCGAAGCCATTGTCCTGCCGCCCAAGACCGTCACCCGGCTGCGCCACACAGGCGACTACCGGCTGACCTTGATCGACTTGAAGCAAGCACTCAAAGACGGTGACCGCTTCGATTTGACCCTGAACTTTGAGCACGCAGGCAGCCAGACCGTCAAGGTGTGGGTGCAAACGCCGCGCGATGTGCCTGGACCCAATCACGCGCACTGAGCCTGGCGTCTCGCGGTGATCAGTCAGCCCTGCAACAGATGCTGCAAAGCGTGCTGCGCATCAGCGTCTTCTGCCTCACCGCACCACCAGCGCAGCGCTGGGCCCGAACAAGCTGCCGTACACTCGCGCCGCCAGCCCTCTTGTTGATGCTCCCGCACTGGCCGGTGGCAAAGCGAATGACGAATCTATGCTGACGGCACCCGAAACCGAAGTATCCCGCCTCTTACATATCTGCAACGACTGCCACTATTGCGACAGTTTTTGTGCGGTATTCCCTGCCACCTCGCGGCGGCTCCAGTTTGCCAAGGCCGACATCCACTACCTGGCCAATCTTTGCCACAACTGTGGCGCCTGCCTGCACGGTTGCGAGGTTGCCCCGCCGCACGAGCTTGCGGTCAACCTGCCGCAGGCCATGGCCCGCGTGCGTGGCCAGACGTATGCCGACTATGCCTGGCCACCGGCCTTGGGCGCACTTTACCAACGCAATGGTCTGGTGCTGTCGCTGGCACTGGCGAGCGCGCTGACCATCTTTTTGCTGCTGGCGCTGGCCCTGAATGGCACGCTCTTGGGCTCACCCCAGGAAGGGTACAGCGCGGTGTTTGCGCACCAGGTGCTGGTCGGTTTGTTTGCGCCGGTTTTCCTGTATGCCGTGTTTGCACTGGGCATGGGGGTGCGGCGTTTCTGGCACGACGTGACGCCGGCCACCAGCGGCAAGTCAGTCAGCGCCGCGGCCGCTACCGAGGCCGCCCGTGACGTCTTGCGCCTGAAATACCTGGACGGTGGCCACGGCGACGGCTGTAGCAATGCCGACGGTACGGCCACACTGGCCCGGCGCCGGGCCCACCATCTGACCTTCTACGGTGTTCTGCTGTGCTTTGCCGCCACCTTGGTGGCGAGCGTCTATCACTATGTTTTTGGCTGGGCGGCGCCTTACGACTTGCCGCAACTGCCCAAACTGCTGGGTGTCGCAGGCGGTCTGAGTCTGCTGCTTGGCACGGGTAGCTTGTTCGCACTCAACCTGCAGCGCCACTCTTTACACGGCGATGCGGCGCAAAAACCGATGGACCGCGGCTTTATCGCGCTGCTCTTTTGCGCCAGCGCCAGCGGCCTGGCCCTGTGGTTAGTGCACGCCGGGGTGGCCCTGCCAGCCCTTCTGACCCTGCACCTGGGGGTTGTGATGGCGCTGTTTGCCACGCTGCCTTATGGCAAATTTGCGCACGGTATTTTCCGAACCGCCGCGCTCTTGCGCCATGCGGTCGAAAAGCGTCAAACCTAGCGCGGGCGGCGCATCGCCATCCGGTCAGCATTGGGGTAAGCTGTGAACCCTTACAGCCAACCCTCTGGAGACAACATGAGTGATGCACAAAACGCCGGTTTCGGTAAATTTATTCCCGGTTTTGATTTTTTGCAGAACCTGGCCAAGGGCGCGACGGAGACGGTGCCGCAGATGCCCAATCTGGCCAACTGGATTGCGCCCACCCTCAATGTGGAAGAGCTGGACAAACGCATTGCCGAACTCAAGGCGGTGCACTTCTGGCTCGATCAGAATTCCAAGGCGCTGGGCGCGACCGTGCAGGCGCTTGAGGTACAGAAAATGACGCTGGCCACGCTCAAGGGCATGAACTTCAATATCGGCGACATGGCCAATGCGCTCAAGCTCAAGGCAGCCGATTCGGTTTACTCCGGGGTGCAGCGGGTCACGGAAAAAGCGGCCTCTACCGCCCAGACTATTTCCGAAGTCGCCTCTGACGCGGAAGATGTGGCTAAAAAAGTACGCAAAGCGGCCAAACCCGTGACGGATATGGCCGCTGGCTTGATTGATCCGATGCAACTTTGGAGTTCTCTGACACAGCAGTTTGGGCAAATTGCCGCCAGTGCCATGAAAGACGCGGGCAAAGCCACCGCCATGGACGCCACCAAAAACATGGCGGCAGGGTTTGCCAAAGAAGCTGTTAAAGCTACAAAAAAGATAGCATCTAACGCAGGTGCAGAGAAGGCTGCAGCCAAAAAAGTACCTAAGAAAGCGGCCAAAAAAACCATTCGCCGCAGCACCTGATGCGCGATTGCTTGCGATAAAGGAGGCGGGTCATGAAGCTGTTTCCCTATGGTCATGCCATGCACCCGCAGTGGCAGATGGCCGCCGAGTTGACGCTGGCGCAAGTGCGCGCCCAGATGGCGCTGCATGGTTACGCCAGCAGCCCGACACTGGCTCTGCTCTACATCACGGACCACTACGCGCTGCAAGCGCAAGACATTCTGGACCACCTGAGCGCCGAACTGCCCGAAATCACCGATTGGGCGGGCACCGTGGGCGTGGGCATTGCCGCGAATAACGCCGAATATTTTGACGAGCCGGCGCTGGCCTTGATGTTGTGCGAGCTGCCGACTGACCAGTACCGGGTGTTTTCCGGCGTGGCGCCGCTGGGACTGGGCTTTGAAGCGCATACCGCATTGATCCATGCCGACGCCAGCACGCCCGATCTGGGGGAGCTGATTGAAGAGATGGCGCTGCGCACCGACTCGGGCTACCTGTTTGGTGGCCTGGCTTCGAGCCGCTCCAGGACCGTGCAGTTTGCCGTAGGCGGCGACGGCAACATCAGCGGCCAGGGCGCGGCCCGTGGCGTTTTCAGCGGTGGCTTGAGTGGTGTCGCCTTTGGTGCCGGGATCAACCTGGTGTCGCGCGTCACGCAAGGCTGTTTGCCGGTGGCGCGCACGCATCAGGTCACAAAGGCTGACAAGCATGTGGTGTTGGCACTGGACGACGAGCCCGCGCTGGATGTGATGCTACGCGACTTGCATATTTCACTGGAGCAGCCGCAAGAAGCGCTGGCGGTGGTGCGCGCCACGCTGGTGGGGCTGGCGCGCTCGCAGACCGCGCGCCAGGGCTTGGCGGGGGCCGATGCGCCAGCTGTGCGCCAGACCGGGCATTTTGGCAACGATGTCATCGTGCGCCACATCATTGGACTTGATCCGGGGCAGCGTGGTGTGGCCGTGGCGGAGCCGGTGGAGCCGGGCACGCAACTGGTGTTTTGCCAGCGCAACGCCCAGGCGGCCAAGGCCGATTTGATCCGCATCTGTGCCGAAATTCGCGAGGAACTGGAGCCCGAAGAGCTGCCGCTGGAAGCGGTCACCGCGCTGCATGCGTCCGAGGCCGAAGCGGCGCCGCATCCAGCGCGTGGCATTGCCGGGGCCATTTACGTGAGCTGTGCCGGGCGCGGCGGGCCGCACTTTGGCGGACCGAGCGCCGAGCTGCAAATCATTCGCCGTGCCTTGGGTGATGTGCCGCTGGTCGGTTTTTTTGCCGGTGGCGAGATTGCCCGCAACCACCTGTATGGCTATAGCGGGGTGCTGACAGTGTTTACCGGGGGTAATTGAGGCGGTCAGAAGTAGCCATGCAGCTCAAAGGGGTCAAAGTCATCCTGTGGTGCTTGGCGCTGTTCGCGCAGCCAGCGCTTGAACTCTGCGTCCTCCTGGACGCGCTGCAAATCCCTTTTCATCATCACAACATCGGCCTGCAAGTTCTGTTGTTGCTCGACCATCGCGCGCTTGAGGCTGGCCGCACTCAATGGCGCGTAGGGCGGCAGACCGAACTCGGACAGCGTGTGCATCTCAATTTCGCGCAGTTCGCGGGTCAGCACCTCGGCCCGCTCTTTCAGCAGGACGGTCAGGGCCATGATCTTCTCACGCGCCAGATTGGCCACCATCTCCCCGTCCGCTAACGCGGCGCGCAGCTGCAATTGCAGCAGGGCCAGCAGATCACGGCGCTCATAGGCCGCGTTCACATCTTTCATCAGTGCGGTTTTGCGCGAGTGCTCATGGGTGTCGCTTTCGCGGTCGGGGTGCAGGGCGCTGACCAGCTGGCGGTAGATCGTACGCAGCGCGCCATTCGCGTCCTGGGCTTGCTGCTCGGACTGTTGCTGGCGTGCGGACTTCTTGCCACGGCCTTTGTGTGTTGCCCGGGCTTCTTCCTGCGCCCGGTTGTGCTCGTGCATTTGTTTCATGCTGGCTTGCAGCATTTCCTGCAGGCTTTCAAACCCCTGGGTATCACCCAGGGGTTTGCCCAGAATGTCTTCCATCAGCTCCTGCATGTCGGCCACGGCGGACTTTTCTTGCTCGGCCAGTGTCTCGTCGCTGTGCGCATCATGCAATTGCTGCATGGCGGCGTCGCCCGCCATTGCCAGTCCGGCCGCCAGGCTGCAAATAATTTCGCTGGCCATGCGCTTTTGTTTGGCGGTGAGTCCTTTGCGTTGTAGTCGTTCATCCAGCCGCAGCGCCATGTTGCGCATCAGGGCGCTGCGCTCGGTTAGCAGTGGGCCCAGGGTGGCGCCATGCATCGGGCGGTGTGTATCCGCCAGCGCGCGTGTCGTCTCGATTTTGCGCGCCAGTTTTTCGGTGCGGGTGAGCAGCTTGTTGAAGCGCTGCTGCTCGGGCGAGAGCTGGCCGCTGGTGAATTTGAGCGCGGTGACGGCTGTGCCGGGTTCGGTCAACTTGTCGGCGGAAGTTGACGTTGCGCTGGCATCTGGCGCGTTGTCTGGAAATAAAGGGGCTTGGTGGTGCACGTTCGGTAGGGGCAGAAATGGCTGGGGGAGCAGTCGATGTTGCAGTTTTTTGATGGAGTTATAGGTAATTGTCTTGAATCAATTTTATATAAGCTTTTTTTACCTCAAGCCCCCGTTGAATAAGCGCACACAGCTACTAATTTAATAGCGTATGACGTGCGGGGTGGTTATCCGGTTCGGATCTGACTGTATAGCCTGGTTGCTGGGTGTAGAGATATTGCATGTGGATGACTTCGGCCTCCAGTAGGCGAGCGGCACTTGAAGCTGCAATCACAATCAGGGGGCGTGGCGTGGTCAATGACATGATCCGAGCCGACTTTGTGCAGGGGTTTGGGTAGCTTGTTGCGTTTGAGCGGATTGAAGACAGGCACGCCGCGCAATTGCCTGGCAGCAGTTTTGTGTTGGGCCAGTTCTTTGGGCGTCATTGCGTCATGTTGGCAGGCGGTGCGATTCGATCATGGTCATGTCATAAAGCGCCGCAAGCGCTGCTTCCAGCGGTGTTTCAGAACCCGCCCCAGCCGCCATGGCCATGAGGCGCGGACTTGGGCCAACAGGGCTTCTTTCCAGCGCACCCAGCGCGCGAACAGCCGCGCAAACCAGGCCAGTTGCATCAGCGCGGGTTGCGTCAGGGCAAACAGGCGGGCGACGATGGCCGTGCCCACCAGCTTGGCGCCGAGGATGACCAGGGTGCCAGCCCACACCTTGCCCTGCCCGATCAGCCACAGCGCCAGCAACTTGACCGGCAGCAGCATCGCGGTGGGCAGCAAAAAGAGGGCCAGCGCGGCGTAGGGCGGCAAGGCGCGGATTCGTTCTTCGAGCCAGCGCAGCCCCGGCAAACGACCCACCCAGGCCAGCGCCCGCTGCAGCGGTTCCCAGCCCCATTCCTCGAACAGGATCAGCAGCGCCAGCAGCCAGCCGAACAGGGCTTTGAGAAGGCGAAGGGGCGGGCGGGCCAGCCAAAGCCAGAAGTTGCGGGGTTTAGGCGGCGGGTTGGTCATGGATGGGATGTCAAGGCCAGTTCCTGGCACAGCGCTGCCAACGGCATGGCTTGGATGTCGTGACCCAGGGGGAACGATTCGGCGCCGGGATAAACCACCAGTTTTCGCGCGGGTGACAAATCCGCGCAGGCAGCGTGAAAGCCGCGCTCGACCTTGGGGCTCAGGCTGCGCTTGATCTCAATGGCCCACATCTTCCCGTTGGGCCAAGTCAGCAACAAATCAACTTCGGCCCCACCGCTGGTACGGTAGAAGTAGCCCTGCACGCTGGCTGGCGCGCAACTCAGCAGGTTCTCGATCACAAAACCTTCCCAACTGGCGCCCAGCACCATGTGGGATAACAAGCTTTCTTTGGTTTCGATGTCCAGCAGGGCGTGCACCAGCCCGCTGTCACGCACGTACACCTTGGGCGACTTGACCAGGCGTTTGCCAATGTTGGTGTGCCATGGCGGGAGGCGCCGCACCAATAGCAGGGCGCACAGCAGGTCGATGTAGCTTTGCGCTGTCTTGGCATCCACCCCCATGTTGCGCGCCAGTTGGGCAACGTTGAGCAGGCCACTTTGGTTGTGGGCCAGCATGATCCAGAAGCGGCGCAGCGTGTCGGCGGCAATGCGCGGTCCGAACTGGGGAACATCGCGCTCCAGATAGGTACGGATGAAATTTTGCCGCCAGCGCAGGCTGCGCGCGTCACTGGGCGCGGTCAGGCTCTCAGGAAAGCCGCCGCGCAGCCACAATGCATCCGTTAGCTCCGTGCCGGCCTCCAGCAGGTTGAGTGGTCCCAGCTCAAGGTAGGCGATGCGCCCTGCCAATGTTTCACCCGATTGTTGAAGCAAGTCCAGCGCGGCCGATCCCAGCAGCAGGTATTGACCCGCGCGGCGTCCGCTACGGCGAGCCTGGTCGATCAGCCCACGCAGCACCGGAAACAGATGGGGTGTTCGGTGAACCTCGTCCAGGATGACCAGTTTGTCCAGATGGTCTGCCAGATACAGCTCGGGCTGTGCCAGTTTGGCTCGGTCACGCTCGGATTCCAGGTCGAGGTAGATGCTGGGGATCGACTTGGCCGCTTCCAGCGCCAGCGTGGTTTTGCCCGCTTGGCGTGGCCCAAGCAGGGCCACGGCGGGTGAGTGCTGAAGTTCCTCAGTGAGTTGTGGTAACAGGCGGCGTACAAACATCATTGCAATTATGGAGTTTAATTCCATTATCTGCAAGGATAAATTCACACCCCGCGCGCCCGATCTGCCTTGAACTGCTGGCGGAACGCGCCAAAGGTGCCGGCGTCCAGCGCAGCGCGCACCTCTGTCATCAGGTTCAGGTAGTAGTGCAGGTTGTGGATGCTTGACAGCATGGGCCCCAGCATTTCGCCGCAGCGGTCCAGGTGGTGCAGGTAGGCGCGGCTAAAACCACCCCGCCCGCCCTGTGCCCAGGACCGGCCCGTACCCGGGTCTGGCGTGTTCGCGTGCGTGGCGCTGCCCGCGCAGGCGTAACAGGTGCAGGTTTCATCCAGCGGGCGCTGGTCCATTTTGTGGCGGGCGTTGCGGATTTTCAAATCGCCATAGCGGGTAAAGAAAGTGCCGTTGCGCGCGTTGCGGGTCGGCATGACGCAGTCAAACATGTCCACGCCTTGGGCCACGCCCTCAATCAGATCCTCGGGTGTGCCGACGCCCATCAGGTAACGCGGTTTGTGCGCCGGCAAACGGTGCGGCGTGTGCGCCATGATGCGCAGCATCTCGTCTTTGGGCTCGCCCACACTGACCCCGCCGACCGCGTAGCCGGGAAAGTCCATGGCCACCAGCTGCTCCAGCGACTCTTGCCGCAGTCCCTCAAACATGCCGCCTTGCACAATGCCAAACAGGGCGTTGGGGTTCTCCAGCCGGGCAAATTCAGCCTGGCTGCGTTTGGCCCAGCGCAGGCTCATTTCCATCGAGGCTCTGGCCTCGCCCTCAGTGGTGATCTGGCCCTTGGTTTTGGGCTCCACCGACAAGTAAGGCGTGCATTCGTCCAACTGCATCGCAATGTCGGAATTGAGCGTGGTTTGAATCTGGATGCTGACCTCGGGCGACATGAACAGCTTGTCGCCATTCACCGGGCTTGAGAAGTGCACGCCTTCCTCGGTGATTTTGCGCATGGCCCCCAGGCTCCAGACCTGAAAGCCGCCGGAGTCGGTCAGGATCGGTTTGTTCCACTTCTCAAACTGATGCAGGCCGCCAAACTGCGCCATCACATCCAGCCCAGGGCGCATCCACAGGTGAAAGGTGTTGCCCAGGATAATTTGCGCGTCCATGTCTTCCAGGCTGCGCGGTGTGACGCCTTTCACCGTGCCGTAGGTGCCCACCGGCATGAAAATGGGCGTTTGCACCACGCCATGGTTCAGGGTCAGGCGGCCACGGCGGGCATGGCTGGATGGGTCGGTTTGGAGCAGGTCAAATTGGAGCATGGGCGCTATTGTCTTTCATGCTTGCGCCCCGCTTCACATTTCAAAATGGTGGCGCACGCGGTCTTCCAGCAGTTGCCGGGTAGCGTTCTCGCTGATGCCGGCCAGGCGGTCAAAGGTCGCTCGCGCCATCGGGCGAAACACGGCCATCACCGACGGATCGAAATGGCTGGCGGTGTCTTTCTCAAGAATGACCATGGCGGCGTCAAAGCCCATCGGCTCCTTGTACGGGCGTTTGGAGCACAGGGCGTCAAACACGTCGGCCACGGCAAAAATACGCGCCGCCAGGGGTATGTCCTCGCCGCTGAGCTGGCGCGGGTAGCCCGAGCCATTCCATTTTTCGTGGTGCGCGGCGACCACGGCATTGGCACCTTCAAGCCAGCCCATGCCGTTCACAATCTCCTCTCCTTGTGCGACGTGGGTGCGCATGACGCGCATCTCGGCGTCATCAAGCTTGCCGGGCTTGAGCAAAATGGCATCCGGGATGCCAATTTTGCCCACATCGTGCAAAAAGCTGCCCGCAATCAGTGCCTGCATGTCGCTGCCCGCCAGGCCCATCTGTTCGGCAATGCTGGCCGCAATCCAGGCCACGCGGTAGTTGTGGGCGCCGGTGTCGGAGTCGCGCTTGGCGATGGCGCGCCCAAGCGCTTCCATCATTGAAATATGCGAGTCGAGCACTTCTTGCGCTTTTCGCTCGTTATCCGCTGACAAGTGCACCACCACCGGATAGAGCGCCCCTCCACACAGCAAAGAAGCCAGGCCGACCATCAACGCTGCACTCAGCGAGTTATTGAATATTTGATCTTGCTGCCATGTCGGCATGACGCGCACGCCCTCGAAATAGCCGGTGATGGGTCGGCTCATGTCGGTGACGGAGTCACGCAGTGGCACAAACACGCGCAAGGCCCAGACCCCCGACGCAGGCTTGTGGCCCCTGTAAAAAGCCGTCGTGTAATTGGGCTTGCCATGGTGCGGCAACGACGACTCCACCGCGTGGCCCTCCGGCGTGACCGACTCGGCCAGCTTGTGCCCTTGCGCGTCATAAATTTCGACAATGTCAAACATGCCGCCCGAGATGGCGTTCGCTGCCAAAGCTGCGTGTTGGGTGGCCTGCGGGCCGGTCAAGTCGATGGCGTCAAATTGGTGCAGCAGACGCCCCGACTCCTCAACGGCCAAAGCCACAATGCTTTCTTCGGCACTTTCGCGTGCCACGTACCAGGCAATTGGGCTGGCCAAAGACGCCAGCAACATACTGACCGCGGCGATGCGAATGGCGGTGCGCTTTTGAAAAGTATTCATCCTTGTCTGCTTTCTCGGTGGTGCGCGTGCTTCAGCGTTGGCGTGCCAGCAGCATGGCATCGCCATAACTGAAAAACCGGTACTGCGCTGCAATCGCGTGACGGTACAAGGCCATCATGGGCTCATAACCGGCAAACGCGCTTACCAGCATCATCAGGCTGGATTTTGGCAGGTGAAAGTTGGTCACCAGCAAGTCCACCAGCTTGAACTCAAAGCCCGGCGTGATGAATATCTGGGTGTCGCCTGTGGTCTGGCCGGTTTTGGCCCACGACTCCAGTGTGCGCACGGTGGTGGTGCCCACGGCGATGATGCGACCGCCGCGGGCGCGGCAGTCAACAATCGCCTGCTGCGTGGCGGCGGGCACGTCGTACCACTCGCTGTGCATCTGGTGCTCAGCCAGGTTTTCGGTTTTTACTGGCTGAAAAGTGCCCGCGCCCACGTGCAGCGTCACAAAGGCGCGCTGCACGCCCCGGGCGTCGATGGCGGCGAGCAGGGCGTCATCAAAATGCAGTGCGGCAGTCGGCGCGGCCACGGCGCCGGGATTTTTGGCGAACACGGTCTGATACCGCGCAGCGTCTTCAGCCGAATCGGTGTGCGTGATGTAGGGCGGCAGCGGCACATGGCCATGGCGCGCCATCAGCGTGAAGGGGTCGTCGCCCGCGTCGTTGGTGAGTACAAAGCGAAACAGCGCACCCTGGGCATCGGGCCAGCGCCCCAGCAGCGTGGCACGCAAATTCTCATGCGTGCCGGGGGCGCCGGTCAGTGCCACTGAGGTGCCCACTTCCGGCTTTTTGCTCACGCGCATGTGCGCGGCCACCTGGTTGCCGCCCAGCACCCGCTCAATCAAGAGTTCGAGCTTGCCGCCGGTGGGCTTTTCGCCAAACAGGCGGGCGTTGATGACACGTGTGTCGTTGAAGACCAGCAAATCGCCCGGCTGCAACAAGGACGGTAGATCACGAAAAATCCGGTCTTGCGGGGTGGCGCTGGTGCTGTCGAGCAGCCGTGAGCCGCTGCGCTCGGGCGCGGGGTGCTGGGCGATCAACTCGGGCGGGAGGTGGAAGTCAAAGTCGTTGAGGGAGAATGCGCGGGTGGCATCGGCTAAAGAGTGCGGCATAGTGCTTGAGAGGGTGGACTGGCCCCGTACCCGGTTGCGTAAAGAGTCCGATTGTCGCAGTCCAAAAGTTGATGGCCCGTCCTTTCCATTGTTGTCATCGACATGACATGATTTGTGCGTTGGCAGGGTTCCCGTTTTCAGCATGATCGCGTCTAATAGAGCGTCTAAAACAAATGGAGAAAATTAATGACAATACTTGTAGCTTATGTGCCACGCCCCGAGGGTCAGGCCGCCCTGGACAAAGGGATCGAAATTGCGCAACGTCGCAATGAACGGCTGGTGGTGGTCAACGCCAGCCCGGGCGGCAAGAAGGAAGATGCGTCGTTTGCCGATGTCCAGGACTTCGAGCGAGTCCAGGAACTATTGGAAAACACCGGCCTCGACGCAGAAGTCAAACAGTTTGTGCGCGGCAAAAATGCCGTCGAGGAAATTGAAGCCTTGGTCGAGTCCTTGCCGGCATCCTTGCTCATCATTGGCATGAGAAAACGTTCCCCGGTGGGCAAACTCATCATGGGCAGCGTGGCCCAGGAGCTTCTTTTGTCCGTTTCCTGTCCAGTACTGGCGGTCAAGTCTGCTGGGTGACGATACTGAGGATGGCGACTTTCAGTGGTATTCATCTTCCAGCTGGTGTCGCACTGCTGTGACCACGACGTCTTCGGCGTCAATAATCTCGAAAAGTGCGACATAGCCGGAGCGACCAAATGGAATCACCAGCTCACGCACAAACGGACTTTGCCCCGCTTTGCGGCAAGTGAATAGGCTGGTGC
>Ga0066798_10001029_pt1 | contig 12633 bp, 11 predicted proteins | sample PersoiDNA2013203_FD_70961 | JGI IMG/M metagenome (GOLD analysis project Ga0066798, IMG submission 70961) | Permafrost soil microbial communities from the Arctic, to analyse light accelerated degradation of dissolved organic matter (DOM) -... | ecosystem: Environmental > Terrestrial > Soil >...
GTGTTTACCGGCATCATGACCAAGTCCGGCATGCTCACGGCCATGGCCAAAACTGCAGTCGGTTTCGTACCACCAGAAATGGCACAACATATCCCAGTGGTACTGGGCTTGCTGTCGATGCCGCTGAGCCTGCTGTTCGACCCTGACTCGTTCTACTTTGGCGTGTTGCCGGTGATTGCCGAAGTCAGCCACATGCTTGGCGTACCGACGCTGCAAGTAGCGCAGGCAGCGCTGCTGGGCCAGATGACGACAGGCTTTCCGGTCAGCCCGCTGACACCGGCCACTTTCCTGGTCTGCGGCCTGGCTGGCATTGAACTGGCCGACCACCAAAAATTCACGATTCCGTTCCTGTTTGGCGCCTCGGTGGTGATGACCATCGCCTGCGTGCTACTGGGACTGTTTCCCTTGCTGTAAGGAAGAACCATGATCAAAACCATCCGCATCGGCGCTGGCGCCGGATACTCGGGTGACCGCATTGAGCCTGCCGTCGAGTTGGCCGAACACGGCGATCTCGACTATCTGATCTTTGAATGCCTGGCCGAACGCACGATTGCCATCGGTCAACAGGCACGCCGCGCCGATCCGCAAAAGGGTTACGATCCCTTGCTGGCCGAGCGTATGCTGGCAGTACTCAAACCTTGCGCTGCCAAGGGCATCAAGATCATCACTAATATGGGTGCGGCCAATCCCCTGGCAGGCGCGGCCAAGATCAAGGAAATCGCGCAGTCACTCGGCCTGTCTGGATTGAAGATCGCCGCCATCACCGGCGACGATGTGCTCAACATCGTCCAGCGCGACGACTATCGCATTGAAGACAACGGCCAGCCCGTGCGCTCGCTGGGCGAGCAACTGATTTCCGCCAATGCCTACCTTGGTGCCCAACCAATCGTGGCCGCCTTGCAAGCCGGTGCCGACATCGTCATCACCGGCCGCATCGCCGACCCGGCACTGGTACTGGGACCGCTGATCCATGCCTTCGACTGGCAAGCCGATGACTGGCAACGGCTCGGCCAGGGCACGCTGGTCGGCCATTTACTCGAATGCGCAGGGCAAATCACCGGTGGCTATTTTGCCGATCCCGGCGTCAAGGATGTGCCCGCGCTGGCGCGCCTGGGCTTTCCATTGGCTGAAGTCGCCGCCGACGGTAGCGCCATCATCACCAAGGTGGCTGGTTCTGGTGGCCAGGTCACGACAGCCACCTGTAAGGAACAGCTACTGTATGAGATTCACGACCCGCAAGCCTATTACACGCCCGATGTGATTGCTGATTTTTCACAAGTGCAGATCAAGCAGATCGGCCCTGACCGGGTTGCCATCAGTGGTGGCAACGGTCGCCCCCGTCCAGCCACGTTGAAGACCACGCTGGGCTATCTCGACAGCTATATCGGCGAAGGCCAGATTTCCTATGCCGGCCCTGGCGCACAGGCACGCGGCCAACTGGCGCTCGATATCGTCAAAGAACGCTTGACCATCATGGGCATCGTCGCCAGCGAACTGCGATATGACCTCATCGGTGTCAACGCCATCCACGGTCCACAGCTTGCCGCCAACGCTGCCGAACCTGATGAAGTACGCGCACGCGTCAGCGGCCGCACCGCTACCATGCGCGAAGCTGTGCGTATCGGCAATGAAGTGGAAACGCTCTACACCTGCGGCCCGGCCGGTGGTGGTGGTGCCACCAAAACGGCGCGTGAAGTCGTCGCCGTGTTATCGACCCTGGTGCCGCGTGAACTGATCCATCCTGCCATCCATTTCGAGGAGAGCTGACATGCTGTTACGCGACATTGCCCATTCCCGCGCCGGCGACAAAGGCGACATCTCCAACATTTCGGTGATTGCCTATGATCAGACCGATTTCGCCCGACTGGAACAATATCTGACACCAGAACGTGTCAAAGCCCATTTTGCCGGCATTGTGCATGGCGAGGTGGTGCGCTATGCGCTGCCACACCTGGGAGCGTTGAATTTCGTCATGCAACGCGCACTCGGCGGTGGCGTCACCCGATCGTTGGCCCTGGACGCCCATGGCAAATGTCTCTCCGGTGCCATGCTGGCCATCGAAGTACCCGATGCGGCATGAAGACTTTTGGGAAGCAGGATTCCCGGCTGATGGTAACTAATGAACGCTGCCACATACTTATTAGACTTTCTTAAAGTAGTATCTCAAGAGCAATCGACATTGGTCTAGATTTAGCCGTTTTTTGGCTGTCCAAAATGGTCAAGATTTGGTATCGTCGCGCGATTCACCGACTTTCAACCTTTCTTTCCCGCTATCCACATGAAGACTTCTGTCCCCGTCCGTCTGGGCACTCCGCTTTCTCCTTCTGCCACCAAAGTCATGCTGCTCGGTTCCGGCGAACTTGGCAAAGAAGTCATCATTGCGCTGCAACGACTGGGTGTAGAAGTCATCGCCGTAGATCGCTATGCCGACGCACCGGGCCATCAGGTCGCCCATCGCGCCTATGTGATTGACATGACCGACGGCGCGGCGCTGGCCGCGCTGATCGAGAAAGAACAGCCTGATCTGGTTGTGCCTGAAATCGAAGCGATTGCCACCGAGACGCTGGTGGAACTGGAAAACGCTGGCAAAGCCCGCGTGATTCCAACCGCGCGCGCCGCCTGGCTGACCATGAACCGCGAAGGCATCCGCCGTCTGGCCGGCGAAACCCTGGCGCTGGCCACCTCGCCCTACCGCTTCGCCGACAGCCTGGAACAGTTGCGCGCTGCCACCTCGCAGATCGGTTTCCCCTGCGTGATCAAGCCCGTCATGTCGTCGTCGGGTAAAGGCCAGTCCAAGATCGATAGCGCCGAAGAAGTCGAAGCAGCCTGGAACTACGCCGCCTCTGGTGGCCGCGTCGATTCCGGCCGTGTGATCGTGGAAGGTTTCATCGATTTCGATTATGAAATCACCTTGCTGACCGTGCGCTCGCTCAATGAAAACGGCGACACCATCACCAGCTTCTGCGAACCAATCGGTCACGTCCAGCTCAAGGGCGACTATATCGAATCGTGGCAGCCGCACGCCATGCATCCAGTGGCGCTGGAAAAATCACGCGACATTGCCCGCAAGGTAACTGAAAACCTCGGCGGCCTCGGCCTGTTCGGCGTCGAATTGTTCGTCAAGGGCGAAATGGTCTGGTTCTCGGAAGTCAGCCCACGTCCGCATGACACCGGCATGGTGACCATGGTCAGCCAGGTGCAGAGCGAGTTTGAATTGCACGCCAAGGCCATCCTCGGCTTGCCGATCAATGTGGCACTGCGTACTCCTGGCGCCTCGGCCGTCATCTACGGCCAACACGATGCCAAGGCAATTGCGTTTGAAGGCGTAGCCGATGCCTTGCGCATCCCCGGCGCCGACATCCGCCTGTTCGGCAAGCCAGAGTCGTTCCAGCGCCGTCGCATGGGCGTGGCACTGGCAGCCGCCGACAATGTCGAAGATGCACGCATTCGCGCCAAGCAGGCAGCCGCCAAGGTCAAGCCAGTCAAGATAGTGTAATGCCCACAGCCTGCATCGCCGTCGTTACCGACACGGCGATGCAGCGCCTCAGCAGCACCGGATGAGGAAGACTATAATCGCTCATCTCATTTCTTTCCTCAGCCTTCATGAAATTCGATGTCGCCATCATCGGCAGCGGACTAGCCGGTTTGTCGGTAGCCCTGCATCTTGCCGAACAAAAAAATGTGGTCGTGATCTCCAAGGGCGAATTGCTCGATGGTGCCAGCAACTGGGCCCAGGGCGGCATTGCTGCGGTGCTCGATTCGGGCGACAGCCATGCTCAGCATATTGACGACACCCTGATTGCCGGCGCCGGTTTGTGCGACGAATCGTCCACCCGCTTCATCGTCGAACATGGCCGCGACGCCATCGAATGGCTGATCGAACAAGGTGTGCCGTTCACCCGCGACGCCAGCGCTGAACTGGGCTTCCATCTGACACGTGAAGGCGGCCACAGCCAGCGGCGCATCATCCACGCCGCCGATGCCACCGGCCATGCCGTACAAGTCACGCTGGAGCAACGCGTGCGCAGCCATCCCAACATCACCTTGCTGGAACATCACTGCGCCATTGACGTCATCAGTTCCAAAAAAGTCGATCCGACCGCCCCAGGCACACCACGCTGCGTCGGCGTCTACGTGCAAGACGTCAAGCAGAACAAGGTCGTCACGATCGCTGCCGATCACACTGTGCTGGCCACCGGCGGCGCCGGCAAGGTCTATCTGTACACCTCCAACCCCGATTCCGCCACCGGCGATGGTATCGCCATGGCCGCGCGCGTCGGCTGCCGGGTGGCCAATATGGAATTCATCCAATTCCACCCGACCTGCCTGTATCACCCTTACGCCAAATCGTTTCTGATCAGCGAAGCGTTGCGCGGCGAAGGTGCATTACTGAAGTTGCCGGCCAGCGCCGGCACTGCGGCCGGTATGCGCTTCATGCCACAGCACGACGATCGCGCTGAACTGGCGCCGCGCGATATCGTGGCGCGTTCGATCGACTTTGAAATGAAAAAACGCGGCCTCGATCATGTCGATCTCGACATCAGCCATCAATCGCCGGAATTCATTCAAGAACATTTCCCCACCATTCAGGCGCGTTGCCTGGAGTTTGGCATCGACATTACCAAGCAGCCGATTCCGGTAGTGCCTGCGGCGCATTACACCTGCGGCGGCGTCGTCACCGACATGTCGGGGCGCACGGATATGCCCGGCCTGTATGCGGTTGGCGAAACTGCCTATACCGGCCTGCACGGCGCCAACCGCCTGGCCAGCAATTCGCTGCTCGAATGCCTGGTCCTGGGCCGCGCCGCTGCGCTACACATAGAACAACAAACCAAACCGGCTGCCGTGACATTGCCGGCCTGGGATGAAAGCCGCGTCAGCGACGCCGATGAAGAAGTCGTGATTTCGCACAACTGGGATGAACTGCGCCGCTTCATGTGGAATTACGTCAGCATCGTGCGCACCAACAAGCGACTGCAGCGCGCCCAGCATCGCATCGCTTTGCTCAAGGAAGAAATCGACGAGTATTACGCCAACTTCCGCATCACGCGCGACTTGCTGGAATTGCGCAATCTGGTCGACGTCGCCGCCTTGATCGTCAACAGCGCCCTGGCGCGCAAGGAAAGCCGTGGCTTACATTACAGTCTCGACTATCCGGATACCCTGGCCAAAGCCTTGCCCACGGTCATTACGCTGGAAAAATAAGCTTCTGCACGATTGCACAATACCTGTGTCCATCACCACAACTGAAGGAGATATCAATGAGCATCACGCGTATCAACACCTTTCGGGCGCTAGACGAGCACATTGACGAACTGAAGACCTTCCTGCTGGCGCTGCTGCCAACCATACGCAGTTCCGCCGGTTGCCAGTCCTGCCAATTGCTGCAAGACCAGGTCCACTCGGCCAGCATGGTGATCCTTGAAGTCTGGGACAGCATCGATGCCCATCATGCCTCCCTGCAGCATGTATCGCCCGACAGCATCGCCCAGGTCAAGACGTTGCTGGCGGCAGCACCGGTGGGCGGCTACTACCAATAAATCCGAATTGGTCATATTGTGATTGCCGCAACACGCATTACCGGGCCCACTCACTATTGGACGTGGTTGCATCAAAACGCCAAGCGCCAGCAATCAAGGTCAGATTGCCGGACGCGTCACGCAGACTGTAGCTCATGTCGGTCACCGTCAACAGGCGACCAGCATTGAGTTGCAGCCGGAACGGCATGTCTGGACGGCTACCCTGGTACGGCTCCTCGTGATCGTTCTGCGCATCCGGCTCCAGCCAGCGCTGCCGCAAACGATGCTGATCGAGCGGATGCACTAAGACCAGCACTTGCGCCAAGCTCGCCAGTTGTTGCCGTGGCACGCCAAGTACCGCTTCCACATCACCGCTCCAGCTCACCGTCAACGCCTGCGGATCGATGCTATAGACCAGTTGTCGGCTCACGCTCAGTGCCACTTCCACTTCGCTCTTCCAGCGCGCCACCTGCTCATGCAATTGCTCGCGCGTGGTTTTCAGGGCACTGATCAATAACGACAGCAAGGATGCCACTGCCAGATAAACCTGCATCTCCAGCAAGGCATTGGTCGAATGCAATTGCACCAGTTCGGCAAACGGCCCCTGGCCGCGCGCGTTATAGACAAACGCAATCAATGCCAGCGCCGCCACTGACAAGGCACCACCACGGCCACCCCAGAGTAGCGTGACAAGAGCGATAAAGAACAAGGGTACATAAGTCGAGGAAAAACTAATATCGAGCAACCAGCGGTCAAACTCGCTATCGAACGCGACATAGGCCGACAGCAGCACGCCAAAGAATGCCAGCAGCCCCAGCAGGAACTCGCTACGCGCAATGCCGCCGCAGCGGGTAACACTAAAGCGCGACCAGGCAGCCAATACCGGCGTGATGATCAAGATACCAACCAGATCCGACAAGAACCACACCCGCAAGGTCGGCCAAAACGGCGCATCCTGCTGGAGCGCAAACCAGACCGCACCGATCACGGCGCTGATCAAACTGGTGCCGACAGCGATCATCAGCAAGCCACGCACAAAATGCAAACCCGCCATCGGCAACGGCGTACGCCGCACGCGCCACACCACCAAGGCCGCCACACCGATTTCATTGAGCGCCAGCAAGGCGATGCGCCACAGTTCGCGTTGCTCAAGCCAACCCAGCAGTATCTGCGCTGCCAGCAGCAATACCAGCACAGCAAACCAGCGTGCCGGTGGCGACAGCAACAAGGCGCTCACCGTGATACCGGCTGGCAACCAGATGTAGCCGGTAGCCACATACGAACCGTTCAGGGAATAGGAAAAGTAACCAAAGATGAAATACAGTGCAGCCCACAGCAATGGCGCAACAAGTGGATTTGATTTCACAGTAGTGGTCCTGGAGGAAAGCTGTTCCTGTGCCGCACGGGTATCGTCGCCAAGCATGAAGGTCTGACTATCGGCCTTGGAACTGACTCCCGTCTGACGTCGCGCTCGTGCGCCATTGACATGCACGACCCGTGCGTGTCCATTTTAGCAGCCAGGGGCTCCAAAAAAACAACCCGCATGGCGTGCAGCGATGCGGGTTGTTTTCACAGTGGCGTACAACGGCACGCCATCTAAGGCCAACTCAAGCCACGATGCGCAGCGAAAAATCTGCCGCCTGAATATCCTTAGTCAAGCTGCCGATTGAAATCCGATCCACACCGGTTTCGGCAATCGCGCGCACGGACTCCATATTGATGCCACCAGAGGCTTCCAGTACCGCACGCCCTGCAGTCAATTGCACGCTGGCACGCATCATGTCGAGTGAGAAATTATCGAGCAGCACCGAACTGGCACCAGCCGCCAATGCTTCGTTGAGCTCGTCCAGATTTTCCACTTCCACCTGAATTGAGACACCGGCATTAAGCTTGAGCGCGGCACTGACCGCTGCGGTAATACCGCCTGCGGCGGCAATGTGATTTTCCTTGATCAGGATGCCGTCATACAAAGCCAGCCGCTGATTCATGCCGCCCCCGACACGGACCGCGTACTTTTGCGCCAGACGCAGCCCCGGCAAGGTTTTGCGGGTATCGAGAATACGCGCGCGGGTACCTGCAACCACATCGACATAACGCCGCGTGGCGGTCGCCACACCCGATAGCAGTTGCAGGAAATTCAAGGCACCACGTTCCGCCGTCAACAAGGCGCGGGCCGGACCTTCGATACGACAGACTTCGCTGTCGGCCGCCATCAGGTCACCTTCTGCATACTGCCAGTCAACCCGCAGCCGCGGATCGAGCCGCGCCATGACCGCTTCAAACCACGGTGCGCCGCACAACACCGCCGGTGCGCGCACAATCACACGGGCCTGCACGAAATCATTTTCCGGTACCAGCAAGCCGGTATGGTCACCATTGCCAACATCTTCGGCGATAGCCAGATTGACATTGGCATCGAATGCGGCTGACAAGGGGGCATCGAACGGTGCAAACGGATTCTGCAAATTACTCGTACTGCTGACGATGAGACTCATGCTGGGCCGATTCCTGCAAACAGTTTTTGTTCGTTTTCCAACGCGCCGCTAGGGCGTACATTGGTTTTTTTCTTTGCTGCAAAATCCAGCATACGGTCGATACAGACCACGGCTTGCTTGCCGATGACAGGATCGACATGGATTTCATTGCTGCCAGTTTCAAGCACATGCAACAGGTTTTGCAAACCGTTCATGGCCATCCACGGACAATGCGCGCAACTCTTGCACGTCGCGCTGTTACCGGCGGTCGGCGCATCGATGAAAAGCTTGCCCGGTGCCGCTGCGCGCATCTTGTGCAAAATGCCATTGTCGGTGGCGACGATGAATTCTTGCGCATCGAGCGCTGTCACCGCAGCAATCAGTTGCGAGGTCGAACCAATCACATCAGCCTGCGCCACCACGGCTTCGGGTGACTCCGGATGCACCAGGATCTTGGCATGCGGATATTGTTGCCGCAGCAGTTCCAGCTCGACGCCCTTGAATTCATCATGCACCAGGCAAGAGCCTTGCCACAGCAGCATGTCGGCACCGGTCTGCTTCTGGATATAGCTGCCCAGATGCTTGTCGGGTGCCCACAGGATTTTTTTGCCTTGCGCATGCAGATACTGGACGATCTCCAGACCGATCGACGACGTCACCATCCAGTCAGCGCGTGCTTTGACCGCAGCACTGGTATTGGCATACACCACTACTGTACGGTCGGGATGGGCATCGCAAAACGCCGCAAATTCATCAGTCGGGCAGCCCAGATCGAGTGAGCACGTCGCATCCAGATCAGGCATCAGGATGCGCTTTTCCGGGCTCAGGATCTTGGCGGTTTCGCCCATGAAGCGGACTCCAGCCACCACCAGCGTCTGCGCTGCATGATCACGGCCGAAGCGGGCCATCTCCAGCGAGTCGGAGACGCAACCGCCGGTTTCCTCGGCCAGATCCTGCAGGTCGCCATCGACATAGTAATGCGCGACCAGCACCGCTTGTTTTTCCTTCAGCAGTTGCCGGATGCGCGCCTTGAGCACGGCGCGTTCATCGGCCGACGGTGTGGCCGGTACTTTGGCCCACGCGTTGGCGGTGCAGCTACTGCCTGTCTCCATCTGTGGTCGCTCAAACTCCACGACCTTCATTGCGGTTGCTTGCATAGCAATCAAACTGCTCTCAAAGTTTATTGGATGCCTTGGCTGGCGAGGTAATCTTCGTAATTACCGCGGAAGTCGATCACTTCGTTTTCTTTCACTTCCAGAATGCGGGTGGCCAGCGAGGACACGAACTCACGATCGTGCGAGACAAAGATCAGCGTGCCGGCATATTTGTCGAGCGCAATATTGAGCGACTCGATCGACTCCATATCCATATGATTGGTCGGCTCGTCCATCAGCAGCACATTGTGACGGCCCAGCATCAGCTTGCCGTACATCATGCGCCCTTTTTCACCGCCTGACAGGACCTTGACGCCCTTTTTGACGTCGTCACCGGAAAACAGCAAGCGTCCCAGAATCGAACGCACTGCCTGGTCGTCATCGCCCTCCTGGGTCCACTGGCCCATCCAGTCGGTCAAGATTTCACCGCGTGCGAATTCTTCGGTCGGATCCTGCGGCATGTAGCCGACATTGGCGTTTTCCGCCCACTTGACCAAACCGCTGTCGGGATGCAAACCAGCGACATCACCACCAATACAGCGCAACAAGGTGGTCTTGCCGACACCGTTGGCACCGATCACCGCAATGCGTTCGCCTGCTTCGACCATGATGTTGAAGTTCTTGAAGAGTGAACGATCATAGGCCTTGCTGATGCTTTGTGTTTCCACCGCCAATCGATGCAGCTTCTTTTCACCATCAAAACGCACGAACGGATTGGCCCGGCTCGACGGCTTGACGTCTTCGACCTTGATCTTTTCGATCTGCTTGGCACGCGAGGTCGCCTGCCGCGCTTTGGACTTGTTGGCCGCGAAGCGGCGCACGAAGTCCTGCAATTCTGCGACCTTTTCCTTGGCCTTGGCGTTCACAGACAGTTGCTGCGCACGCGCCTGCGACGACGCCAGCATGTAATCATCGTAGTTGCCCGGATAGACCTTGAGCGTGCCGTAATCCATGTCGGCCATGTGGGTGCACACTTGATTAAGGAAGTGGCGATCATGGGAAATGATGATCATGGTTGAATTGCGCTCATTGAGCACATCTTCCAGCCAGCGGATGGTGTTGATGTCCAGGTTATTGGTTGGTTCATCAAGCAACAGGATGTCCGGATTCGAAAACAGCGCCTGCGCCAGCAACACGCGCAGCTTCCAGCCGGGCGCAACATTGCTCATTGGACCTTGATGCTGCTCGATCGGCACACCAACGCCCAGCAGCAATTCGCCGGCACGCGCTTCTGCCGTGTAGCCGTCGTATTCGGCAAACTTGGCTTCCAGATCGGCCGCCTTCATGTAGTCGTCGTCTGTGGCTTCCGGATTGGCGTAAATCGCATCGCGCTCGGCCATTGCCGCCCACATTTCAGTGTGCCCCATCAGCACCACATCGAGCACCCGCATTTCTTCAAACGCAAATTGATCCTGGCGCAGCTTACCCAGGCGCTCATTGGTATCCAGGCTGACATTGCCGCCCGAGGCTTCCAGATCGCCGCCGAGGATTTTCATGAAGGTCGACTTGCCGCAGCCGTTGGCGCCGATCAAGCCATAGCGATTGCCATCGCCAAACTTGACAGAAATGTTTTCAAACAGCGGCTTGGGGCCGAACTGCATCGTGATGTTCGCTGTGGATAACACTGAAGAAAGCCTTTACTTAGGGAAATTGCCGAAATACGGATGTAAACTGGTGATTTTACCATTGCACACGGGTGCTGGCGCAGCGGCGCCTCGTTCGCACTGTGCCTGCTCGCCACAGTGCTGGAATTATTCCTGTGCGGCCGAGCTCTAAAGTGGATAGCTGACAAAAGGACAAGCCTCATGCACATCAAGCAACTTCACACGACAGCCAAAGCGATACGTCGTTCCCTGAGCACAGTTCTGCTCTGCACTACCCTGCTGGCGGTAGCCGGCAGCAGTTGGGGCGCCTACAATATCTGGACCAATGAATACACGTTCGCACGGCAAGATCTACAAAGCGCGATTGCGACGCAATTTCCGCGCAAATTGCGCTACATGGAAATTTTCGAGGTCAATTTAAGCAATCCACGCCTGAGTCTGGATGCGCAAAACAACCGCCTCGTCACCACCGTTGATGCACAAATTGACAATCAATTGTTGCTGGCCAGGCCCGTCACCGGCACCCTGGCAATAAGCAGCGCCCTCAAATACGATGCCGCTGCACGCGCCGTGCGGCTGGATACACCGACCGTCGACAAGATTGATATCGCCGGTGTTCCAGCGCAATACGCGCCACAACTCAACGCCCTCGGCAACAGCGCCGCCGAACAAATTCTCAAGGATTACCCGATCTATACCTTCAAGCCGGAACAGCTTGAAATGAATGGCAAGCGTTTCGAACCTGGCGCCATCACCGTCGAAAAAGACGGCATCAAGGTAGAAATCAAGCCTTTGTGACCAAGGTTGGATAGCCATCCAGCTGCAACGAAAAGCCATGCTCGTCGGCGCTGACCTGGGCGTAGGCGCCCACCGGCAAGGTCAGTCGATCGGTAATGTGGCCAAATGGCAAACCGGTCAGCAATGGTGCTGACAGATGCTGGCGCGCATAGGCCAGCATCTGCTCGAAGTCGTAGCCATTGTCGTAGTCCGACAGGCGGTAATTGGAAAAATCGCCGAGCAATACGGCCTTCTGGCGCGCCAGCACACCGGCATGCTCCAGTTGCAACAACATGCGTTCGACCCGGTAAGGATGTTCATTGACATCCTCAATGAACAGAATGCCGCCATCGACTTGCGGAAAATACGGCGTGCCCAGCAGATGCACGATCATCGCCATATTGCCACCCCATAGCGTACCGCTGGTCTGTAGCGTGGGATTGCCACGGGCATGCACGTTGATGGTTTGACTTGGCTGCGTCATGGTGCGCCAGAAACTGTTCATGGTCATCGCACTTGGCGTCTCGGCGCCAAAATCACCACACAGCATCGGCCCGGCAAAACTGACAGCACCGGTCTGCGCCAGCAAGGCCAGGTGCAAGGCAGTGATGTCGCTATAACCGACAAACAGCTTGCCGCTGACGGCCAACGCACGGTAATTCAGTACCGGCAAAATGCGCGACATACCGTAGGCACCGCGCAAGGCCATCACGATCTGCACTTCCGGATCCGCTGCCGCTTCCTGAATATGCGCCGCACGCCCGGCATCGGTCGCGCCGAAGCGCTGATGGCGGGCAGCATGATCATAATAACTTTTGACTTTGCAGCCCTGCGCCTCGAGCAAGGCAATGCCACGCCCGACCGCTGCTTCGTCGGGTGCATAGCCGCCGGGAGCGACGATAGCCACGCAAGTACCTGGTGGAATAACGACCGCATCGGTCGTGGCAGCAGAGAATATTGTGTCAGTCATTGCATTCACCATCGATCACATTGGCATGCGCGATGGATTGGCGTTGCAGCCGCTCCTGCTTGAGACGCTCGCGCCGTTCAGCAAAAAAGTCTTTCAACAACTGGCCGCATTGTTCGGCCATGACACCACCGAGCA
>Ga0066798_10001030_pt1 | contig 12632 bp, 9 predicted proteins | sample PersoiDNA2013203_FD_70961 | JGI IMG/M metagenome (GOLD analysis project Ga0066798, IMG submission 70961) | Permafrost soil microbial communities from the Arctic, to analyse light accelerated degradation of dissolved organic matter (DOM) -... | ecosystem: Environmental > Terrestrial > Soil >...
AAAAGATGGACACTGTTGCGGGCGAGAGGCTCTGTGGGCAGCAATGCTGCATTAAAATGACGCTGAACTTGGTCCATCAGACAGATTCAGTGTTTTTACACGGCCTCGGCCAGAAGCGGACATCTGCTGACGAGATTGGTGGCCCAATAGCTGAGCAAATACGCTCGCAAAAAATGTTTAACAATAGAGCGATACCATCGTCAGCGCCAATTCACAAGACCAAAAAACCTCTATCGATTCAACATACTTAAAGCGGTAGTACGTAGGGGAAAAAAGCAGGCCTCCTTCGAATTGGCATAATTTTTTCCCAGCTGTAAGCCAGATTTAGTAATTGCTGCTCGGTAAAGCTCTTCCCCAAAAACTCGATTCCGATCGGCACGCCGTCTTCCGTGTAACCACCAGGGATTGAAATCGCAGGCAATCCAGTCCCCGAGCTCAATTGTGCATTGACCCCAGTCTGCGGATTTCCGATGAGCACGGCCTTTCTCCGCATGACTGGATAAGCAAGAACATCGATACCGTTGCGGCACATCTCATCTTGCAAAAAACTGCGGAGACGATTACGTGCGGATAGTGCCGATTTGTATTCAGCGTTGTGCTGCACCAAGGGCGTATTGCGATCCTTCAACACTTCATCGACTTCGGCATGATGCACATTTTTCTGTATCAACTGCTCCAGAGACTGCACCGGAGCCTGCGGATGACGCCGCAAATAGGTGGCAAAGTCGAACTTGAATTCATGGCGAATGACGTTACTCTCCTGCACCATAGCTTCCAATCCGGGCAGATGCATTTCCTGCAACTCTGCACCATGGTTTGCAAAGATTCTGAGCATTCGTCGGATCAGCAGCGCAACCTCACTGTCCTCTACTTCCATTTCAAACAAGTTATTCAACACGCCAATCGTGGTGCCCTGAATTGCATCTGTGCGCAAACCATTGCGATAACTCAAAGGTATATGTTGAGCAGCATGCAGCGTACTACTGTCATCCGGATCGGCACCGACCGTCGCATCCAGCATGATCGCCAAATCGGTTACACAGCGAGCCATGGGCCCCGCCATATCCTGAGTCGAGGAAAGAGGAATGATGCCGCTTCGACTTGACAGTCCCGCACTCGCACGCAGGCCAATCAGACTTTGATTTGCAGCAGGAATACGGATCGATCCTGCAGTGTCGGTACCCATTCCTGCGGCAGCAAAGCTAGCGGCAATGGCAGCGCCGGTGCCACCGCTGGAGCCTCCGGGGACACGGCCCAGGACATATGGATTGCGCGTATAACCCGATAGCGACGAAGCGTTCGTGACACCTACGGCCAATTCATGCATGGTCGTCTTTCCGAGAATGATGGCACCGGCTTCCCGCAAGCGCCTGATCTGAAAGGCGTCATTCTCCGGATGAAAATTCCTCAGCACGGCAGAGCCACCGCTGGTCGGCATGTCGATCGTTTCGAAGTTATCTTTCACTAGCACCGGTATTCCGTGCAACAGACCACGAACGCTGCCGCCGCGCCGTTCCATGTCGAGCGCGTCGGCCTGGCGCAGTGCGTGGGGGTTGATCCTGACGACAGCATTGATGCATGGCCCACGTTGGTCAATCGCACGGATACGCGCCATGTAAGCAAGCGTCAAACGGCGCGCGCTGATGAGGCCGCACTGTTGTGCCGCCTGCAATTCTTCGATGGAACGTTCGGTGACGTCAAAGATGCTCATGCAAAAAATCCGGTCCGCAGCGCGTCATTGCACATGGCAAGCCACCAAATGGCCATCCGAACGCACCGTCAATGCTGGAACCTGCTCTTTGCAAACAGGCTGCGCCTGCGGACAGCGTGTGTGAAAACGACACCCTGCAGGCGGATTGGCGGGGCTGGGCGGGTCGCCGCGCAGGATCTGGCGTGTGGCCTTGACCTTGGGATTGGGCTGCGGCACTGCCGACAGCAGGATTTGCGTGTACGGATGTTGCGGTCGCGCGAACAGGGTGTCACGATCGGCCAGCTCCACGATTTTTCCCAGATACATTACGGCAACGCGATGACTGATGTGGCGCACCACCGCTAGGTCGTGCGCTACGAACAGATAGGCAATGCCGAATTCCTGCTGCAGATCCATTAACAGATTGATCACCTGCGCCTGCACCGACACGTCTAGCGCCGATACTGGCTCGTCGCACACGATCAGCTTGGGATTGAGCGACAAAGCGCGTGCAATACCAAGACGCTGACGTTGGCCTCCGGAGAATTCGTAGGCATATTTCTTCATCGCGTCTGGGCGCAAGCCGACCTTGGAAAACAGCCATGCCAGCTTGTCGTTCTCAGATTCCTTTCCGCCTCCATTTTTGGCGCGGAAATTGCGCATCGGTTCGGCCACTATATCGCCGGCGCGCATACGCGGGTTGAGCGACGCGTATGGATCCTGAAAAATTATTTGCATGTCTTGCCGACGTAGTCTCATTTTCTCGGCGGACAGGCCGACCAGTTCTTCACCGTCCATCGTGATGGAGCCTGCGGTCGGTTCGATCAGCCGCAACACTGATTTACCGGTGGTCGTTTTGCCGCAGCCTGACTCTCCCACCAGCGACAAGGTCTCGCCCTTGGCCAACGAAAAGGAAACGTCTTCCACCGCTTGTACCACTCGCCCCGGCTTACCGAACATGCCACCCGGCGTGATGTAGTGCTTCTTCAGATTGCGAACGTCCAGTAAAGGCGCCTGCAAATATTCGCGTTCCGGTTTCATGAATGTGCTCCCACGAGGTCATCTTGTGGCGCAGCTTGCTGCGCAATTTCCCGCCATCGAAAGCAGGCCACCGAATGGCCTTGTGCAGCCTCCATCAGCACAGGGGTCTCTTGCCGGCAACGCTCCACTGCGTAGCTGCAGCGACCTGCAAACGCACAACCGCGAGCCAGCTCGTGAGAGGCAGCCACGATGCCGGGAATTTCCAGCAGGCGTCCTTCCACCGCCGCATTCATCGCTGGCATCGAGGCCATCAGCGCGCGCGTGTAAGGATGCACGGGACGCTCAAACAGTTCCTCCGTGCTCGCCTCTTCCACCTTGCGCCCGGCATACATCACCACGACGCGGTCGCAGGTCTCGGCCACGACGCCTAAGTCATGCGTGATCATGATCACACCCATACCCAACTTGGCCTGTAAGTTTTTTAGCAACTCGATGATCTGCGCCTGTATCGTGACATCAAGCGCCGTGGTCGGTTCATCGGCGATCAGAACCTCCGGATTGCAGGCTAGCGCCATCGCTATCATCACGCGCTGACGCATACCGCCTGAGAGTTGGTAGGGATATTCATTGACGCGGCGCTCCGGTTCGGCGATCTGGACCAGGCGCAGCATATCGGTGGCGCGTGCCAGCGCTTCCTTCTTGCCTAGCTTCTGGTGCAGCATGATGGTTTCGGCAATTTGCACGCCGATGGTCATGACCGGATTAAGCGAACTCATGGGGTCCTGGAACACCATCGAGATGCGATTTCCGCGTATCTTGCGCATCTCTTTTTCACTTAACTTGAGCAGGTCCACACCTTTGTAGCGGATGGCGCCACCGGCGAAGCGGCCTGGCGGCATCGGTATCAGGCGCATGATGGACAAGGCGGTCACGCTCTTGCCGCAACCCGACTCGCCCACCACGCCCAGAGTTTCGCCGGCTCGCAAGGAGTAAGAGACGCCGTTGACCGACCGCACTGTGCCGCTGATGGTGTCGAAATGCGTGCTGAGCTGATCGATTTCCAGCAAGGGCGGCTGTTGCACCGACGCATGGACGGATGAAGGAATTGTGGATGTCATGTAATGCTCCTATAGCTGGCGTGCCAGCCGTGGGTCTAGCGCATCGCGCAAGCCGTCGCCCATCAGGTTGATGGCCAGCACGGTCACAGCGAGGAAAATGCCTGGATAAAGAATGATGTGGAATGCCACTGCGATGAAGTTGCGCCCCTCGGCCATCATGTTGCCCCAGCTCGGGATCTCCGGCGACACGCCGACGCCGAGAAAGGACAGCACCGCTTCCACCAACACCGCCGATGCCGCGATAAAGGTCGCCTGTACGATCAGCGGCGCCAGGATATTAGGCAAGATGTGGCGCCACAAAATCACCGGCAAGCGCGTACCGATGGCGTGCGCTGCCTCGACAAACAATTGCTCGCGCAAGATCAGCGACAGTGACCGCACCAGGCGCACCACACGGGGCACCTGCGGAATCGTGATGGCTATGATGATGGTGCCTAGTCCGGCCTTTGTCACTGCCATGAGCGCAATGGCCAACAGGATATCGGGAATCGCCATCAGACCGTCCATGATGCGCATGATCACCGCATCCACACTGCGTACGAAGCCGGCCAGCAAACCCAGGATAACGCCGATGCCGGTTGCCGCCGTCGCCACCGATAACGCCACCAGCAGCGATACGCGCCCTCCCCAGATGGTGCGGCTGAAGACGTCGCGTCCCAATGCGTCGGTACCGAAAAGATGCTCTGACGAAGCCAACTGCAAACGCGCGATCGGATCAATAGCTTGCGGGTCCTGGCTGGCGATTAACGGTGCGGCCAGCGAAATGACCGCCATCGCCACCAGCAGCAAAGCTCCCAATATCAGCGTAGGGTTCTTGCGTAACCAGCGCCAGCGCAGTAAGCGCGTGGATGCTGATGTGCCTGGGACAGCCGTCTCTGCAGCTATTTCAACAACCTGGCTCGCCACTGCCGTAGATGAATCTGACATGATGAAATTCCTTATAAACTGCGGCGCGCTCAATAGCGGATGCGCGGATCGAAAAATCGATAGCTGAGGTCAATCAACAGGTTGATCAGCACATACACGCCGGCCGACAACAACAGAACGCTCTGGATGACGGGATAGTCGTGACGCTGCACGGCATCGACCACCAGACGACCGACACCCGGAATGGCGAACACCGTTTCGGTGACGACCACGCCTCCGATCAGCAGCGACAGCCCCACGCCCACCGTGGTCACAATGGGAATGGCAGCATTGCGCAAGGCATGCAGCAACACCGGCATGACACCCAATCCTTTGGCGCGTGCCGTACGGATATAGTCTTCACTCAACACCTCGATGACAGTGGCACGGGTCATGCGCGTGATCAGCGCGATATACACCAACGCCAGGTTGATGCAGGGCAGCGTCACGCTGCGCAACCAGGGCCACAGCCCCTCCGACAAACTGACGAAACCCTGGGTCGGAAACCATTGCGCTTTGATCGCCAGGCCATAAATCAGCAGATACCCGACCAGAAACACCGGCACAGAAAACGCCAGTACTGCAAACAGCATGATCAGGCGATCTACCCAGGAGCCGGCGCGATAGGCCGCAACGGTGCCCAGCGGAACGGCGAACAGCAGCGTAAGCGCCATCGTCAGCAGGGCGATCGACAAGGTCGGCTCCAACCGCTGCGCCAGCAGTTTGCTCACGGGGATCTGGGTAAAAATGGAACTGCCGAGGTTGCCATGCAAGAGATTGCCGCTCCACAACACAAACTGCTCCCACAACGGCTTGTCTACCCCCAGCTGCGCGCGCAGTCGCGCGATGTCCTCAGCCGAAGCCGAGTCGCCCGCGATCAGCGCCGCCGGATCGCCCGGCGACAAGTGAATCAGCATAAAGACGATCAGCGCCACCACGATCATGACCGGCAAAGTCGATAACAGGCGTTTCAAAAAATAAGTCATATCGAGTACTCCTTGCTACTGCGATGCAAATTCATCCATTGCTTTGACGGCGGACTCACTTATCCAGCGCCCACAACATCGGTACATCGCCGACCTGGCGCTCGATGTTCTTCACCGTCTTGCGCACAGCGAACGCTCCCGAGAATTGGCCCAGCGGCAGATACAGCACCGACTGATAAGCCTGCCTCTGGAAATTGTCGAGCGCGCTCTTACGCTTGGCGGCATCGGTCTGGCGCGTCCACTCCAGGCGTAACTCATCAAGTTTTTTGTCGCACGGCCATCCGGGCTGAGTATTACCGCAGGCAGCTCCGAGCACGAAGTTGCTCAACGGCGAATCTGTCGCCTGCGCCGCCACCAGCGTGGTGTAGGCGCTCCAGCCACCCGCTTCCGGCTTGTCCTTCTTGGTGCGACGCGATACCAGCGTCGGCCAGTCCATCGACTGGACTTCCACTTTCAGACCAATGTCTTTCATGGTCTGGATCGCCACCAGACCGGAGCCATTGATCGATGGATAATCGCTGGGCAACATCATCACCACCTTCTCGCCCTTGTAGCCGGACTCGGCCAGTAATTGCCTGGCTTTAGCCAGGTCGGCGCCACGGTAAGGCTCCGCGCCCGCAGCCGTCTCGCCCGGTGCGCCACAGATGAAGAATGTGGGGCAATACTTCATGCGCAGGTCGGCCGGATAACCCATGGCCGTGGTGAACTTAGCCTGGTCGACCGCATGCAACAATGCTTGGCGCACCTTCTCATTGTTGAACGGCGGGTAGAGCGTATTCAGTACCAATGCCCCCTGCGAGGCACCGGTGGTGCCGACTTTGATGCTGGTATCGGAGCGCAGCGGATTGATATAGTCGGGCGGAATCTGCTCGATCATGTCTACTTCGCTATTCTTCAAAGCCGCCATGGCGCTGTTGGAATCCGGCAAAATGACCCATTCGATCCGGTCGATGGTGCCAGCACGATTGCCTGCCAGCGCGCTGGCTGGTTCGCTGCGGCCGACGTATTGCGCATTGCGTACGAACACCACCTTGCTGCCGGGCACCCATTCGTCGCGCTTGAATTTATAAGGGCCGGAACCGACCACTTCAGTCACCGCGCCGTTGCCGGCGGCTTTTATCAGACGCTCCGGCATGATCACGGCCGGCAAACTGGTGTTCTTAGAGAGCGCTTCCAGCACCTGGCCGAACGGCTCTTTCATGCTCAGGGAAAACGTCGTCTTGTCGTTTGCGCGCCATTGCGCGCCGGCTGCAATCATCGCGCGACCGTAGTTGTCCTGGGCCTGCCAGCGCTCCAGCGAAGCGACCACGTCTGCCGCTGTTACTGGTGTACCGTCATGGAACTGCAAGCCTGACCGCAAGGTGAACGACCATTGCTTGCCGCCGTCAAAATAGCGGAATTTGTCCACCATCTGAGGACGCGGAACACCGCCTGCATCGCGCGCGAATAACGTGTCGTAGACCAGCATGGCAAAGTTGCGCGTCACGTAGTTGCTCGACACGATAGGATCGGTAAATTTCAGATCGGCCTGCGGAACGATGCGAAACACCTTGGCCTGGGCATGGGAAGCCATCGGCAGGCAGAGGACGGAGCTGGACAGAGCCATACAGGCAATGGCGACGTAACTGCGAATATTCATTTATTGCTCCTGACAAAATCGGCTAGTGAATCGGAGACTGCACAGATCGGACCGCTGAGGCAACGGTCTTGCCGCAACGGGTGCGGAAGATCTTGTGTTTCGCAATACCGAAAGCTCCCCTTCGTTGATGATGACGACGATGCGCCCTTTGCAGTACGCGTCGGTGCCTGTTCTTTCTTGCTATTTTCTTTTTTATTGCATTCTTACTACTATCCAACAACTACGGTACGACAACAATTACTGTTTTTCTCCCTTGGCGATGCCTTTGAAACATAGTGCTCATGCTGGTGCATTTCGAAGACGTTTTTGTACGCCGACTCCTTAATCTGCACTGACAAGCAGCGCCGCGATGTTGTGCACGCACCGTTTTATTCTTCACGCAGCGGCCATATATTTTCGTTTTGTGGCGCTGATGCCACGCCACGTCGGCGAGTTTTCGTTCCGGCCGGCCTGCGTTTCCCCTCCGGTGATGCGTTACCGCACACTGCCCGGCACCGCAACCGCAAAAATATCGTAGGTGCATCAATTCCATGGGCGCTGCTCTCTTGATGATGGCAATCGTTAGGCTCCACGGTTTAACGTGCCAGCAGCAGTGGCTGCCTATGCGGCGCCTCCGGTTGCAAACCGATTTCAGTAAGCTTGAAACCACCGACCATGCCATTGAGCTTTTGCGCGTGCTCGTTGAGCACCGACGAGGCAGCCGCGGCCTCTTCCACCAGTGCGGCATTTTGCTGGGTCGATTGCTCGATCTCGCCAACCGCCAGATTGATCTGACTGATGCCAAGATCTTGCTCGCTCATGGACCGATCGACATCCATGATCAAGGTGGCCACACGCTGGATGCTGTGCACGATGTCGGCCATGTTCTTGCCGGCGTTTTGCACGCGTGAAATACCGGTCGCGACCTTGGCCTCGGAGGTTTCGATCAATGCCTTGATTTCCTTGGCGGCAGTGGCGCTGCGCTGCGCCAGGCTGCGCACTTCGCTGGCGACGACCGCGAAGCCACGACCGTTTTCACCTGCGCGTGCCGCTTCCACGGCGGCATTCAGCGCCAGGATATTGGTCTGAAAAGCAATGCCGTCGATGACGCTGATGATTTCAGCGATGTTGGCCGATGAACCGGCAATCTCGGACATGGTGCTGACCACGCCCTCCATCACATGCATGCCGTTTTTGGCCGCATCGCTGGCGACATGCGCCAGTTCGCTGGCGTGCTTGCTGGCTTCGGCCGAGCTCTTGACGGCACCGGTCAGTTCTATCAACGACGCGGAGGTTTCTTCCAGCGTGCCGGCCACCGACTCGGTGCGCGCCGACAAGTCGTGGTTGCCGAGATCGATTTCACGCGTGGCCACGGACATCGCCTCACCACCCAATTTGATCTCGCGCAATATTCCCTCGACTTTTTCGACGAACGCATTGAACGAGATGCTGATCTTCGCCACTTCGTCGTGCCCCAGCACCGGCAAACGCTTGCTTAGGTCGCTGCCGCCGGCGCCGATCTCGTTCATGGCATCCGACACCCGCGCCAGGCCGCGCACTGAACGCGCCGTAAGCAGGCTGCTGCCCAGCGCCGCCAGCAGCGCCATCAAGGCTACCGCAACCGAGGACGCCAACAAGACGCTGCGCAGGCCTATAGTGGCTTCCTGCAGATCAAGGGCGACCGCCAAAAGCCAGCGGGTGCCGGGAATGGTGCGCACCAGCAAAAGTTTGTCGGCCCCTCCCAGGTTGACGTGCAGCAATTGTTGCGTGTCTGCCAGCGTTTTCAAGGCCGGATACGTCAGCGCCGGTGAAATGCTGTCGGAGGGCTTCAAGACGAATTGCGCATCGGCGTAGGCCAGCACCACGCCATTTTGGTCGACCACAATGCCGAAGCTCGACGGCGTGGGATGAATCTTGCCGACCACGTCGCTCACCGTCTGCAGCGAAACGCCCCCGGCGACTACGCCGATCACCTGGCCGTCGCGGACGATGGGCGCCGTCAGCGACACCACCGGAACCCCCGTGGCCGAACGATAGGGCTTGGTGATTTGCGACATGCGGGTATTGGCGGTATCGGCGTACCAAGGCCGCGAAGTGGGATCGTAGGTGGCCGGCAAGCCGGGCGAGTCAGCCACGAAACTCTTGTCTTGCCAACCAGTTGTGGTCAACGCAAAGCCGCCGCCTTTCTGCAGTTGCTTGGTCAGGCCATGCGGGTCGCCGGCTTCTATGGTGGCGGCAGTCGCCGCCACTGCCACCGCCTTGGCAGAAATCCATTCTTCCAGCGCGCGGGTATTGCCGGCGGCGATCGCAGACAAGTCCTGACGGATGGTGTCCATGCTGTCGGTCCGCACGATCAGGTAAATGGTCGCGCTTGTGATAGCCAGTGCAATCACGACGGTGCCGGTAGTAATTGCCAGCATTTTGGTACGCATTGAAGAAAACATGTTTAGCCCCCGCTCTGAACCCCTTAAAGACCGTGCCCCGGACCTGCCTTAGCCGCCATTGCCGCCTGTGAGCACCATCCCGCTGCGGCTGGCGCGATGCTGGCCTCCTTGCCAAGCCAGCACGCCGTTGACGATCACTGCGACGATGCCCTCGGCAGCAGCGATCGGCTTTTCGTAGCTGGCGACGTCTTTGACGGTCTTCGGATCGAAGACCACGATGTCGGCATGCATGCCCACGGCCAGCACCCCGCGTCCGGCCAGGCCAAAATTGCGCGCGGTCAGGCCGGTCATCTTCCATACCGCCGTCTCTAGCGGAAATAGGCCAAGGTCGCGGCTATAGCGTCCCAACACGCGCGGAAAGGTACCCCACAGGCGTGGGTGCGGCTTTTCACCGGTCGGTATGCCGTCCGAGCCGATCATGGTTTCTTCGAAGGCCAGGATGTTCTTGACGTCTTCCGGGTCCATGCTGAAATACACCGCGCTGGCCGGTTGCAGGCGCCGCGCCGCTTCTTCGCGCGAGACCTTCCACTCGTCGGCGATGTCGCCCAGGTAGCGTCCGGCGCAGTCTGGATGCGTCTGGCTGGAAGCGATCAGCACCTTGCCCTCCAGCTTTTCCGGCGCGCTGTGCAGCATGGTGGAACTGGCGTTGTAGGGATAGCAATCCAGCGACACGCATTGGCATTGCATGGCCGCTTTGATACGCGGCAGGGTGATCGCGGATTTTCCGAAATTTTTCTCGCGCTGCAGTTTATGATGGGAAATCACCACCGGTACATCCAGTTCGCGGCCGATCAGGAAGGTCTCTTCCAGCGCTTCCATGGAGTGGTCAGCCTCATCGCGCATGTGCGTCACGTAGAGCGACTTGCGGTGCGACAGCGGACGGCCGACGGCGATGATTTCCTCGGTCGATGCCGCCATCGCAGGTGGATAGGCGGTGCCGGTGGACATGCCGATGGCGCCGGCTTCCAGCGCCTCTTCCAGCAAGGCCCGCATGTGGGAGATTTCGGCGTCGGTGGCGACGCGGTCGAGCGAGTCCATGCTCATCACGCGCAGGGTGGAATGCCCCACCAGCGCCGCCACATTGACCGCCGACGGTGTTTCGCGCAACGCCTGCAGATAGGCGGCGAAGGTCTCGAAACGCTGCTGGTTTTCACCGCCCAGCAGATTAAGTGGTGCCGGCATCTGACTGGCGTCGCTCAGCGGCGCGATACTGATGCCGCAATTGCCGGTGATCACCGTAGTCACGCCTTGCGAAACCTTGTAGCTCATGTTCGGTTGCGACAGCACGGCCTGGTCGTCATGCGTGTGCGAGTCGATGAAGCCGGGGGCGACGATCTTGTTGCGGGCGTCGACTACAATGTCGGCCTCGCGTCCGGCGAGGTTGCCGATTTCGGCGATCATTCCGTCAATCACGCCGACATCAGCCTGAAAACGCGGTTGGCGATTGCCATCGATCACCGTGCCGTGACAAATCAGCAGGTCGAATTTTTTGTTGGTCGATGTTGACGTGCTCATTGGTGCGACTCCAGGATTCAATATGATTGCGCGACCGGTGTGACCGGAATGGGCGCTGCTTGAATCGGACTATAGGAGGGTGCAACAATGGCGTCCAATGAGAAGATTTGGCTACCCTATAACCTTTGGCTATATACTTGGATTGCCCTGAAACCCAGCAGCAGCAAGAATTTAGCCTGCTCCCGAACAGATGAGATTCCCATGCGCCTACGACACATAGAAATATTCAGCGCCATCATGCGCACCGGGAGTGCGGTCGGTGCAGCGCGCCTGCTCAATGTAACTCAGCCGTCTATCAGCAAGATGCTGCAGCATGCCGAACAGACGCTGGGCTTCAAACTGTTCGAACGCTCCAAGGGGAAACTGGTCCCCACGCCGGAAGCACTTCGCCTGCAGGAAGAACTGGAGCCGTTCGACAAGCAATTGACGCGTATCAAGCGCGTGGTCGCTGATCTGGCTGTGGGCAGCGCCTCCCCCTTGCGCATCGCCGCCACCCCGGCCATCGCGCATCATCTGGCGCCGCGTGCCGTGGCGCAATGGTGTCGCGCGTATCCCGCGTCAGAATGCGTGATGGCTGTATCACATACTCGTGAAATGTTGTACGCCCTACTGTTGAATGAGGTCGATCTCGGGCTGACAATGCAGCCGGTTTCGCATCCAAATCTGATCTCGACACTAGTCCGTACATGTGAAATCTACGCTATTGCACCGAAGGGCTGGTGGCCGAAAAAATTATTAAGCAAGCCACTTGACGCGGAAGAATTATCGGACCAGCCTTTTGTTGGCATTGATATCACATCACCGTTGGGATCAGCCATGTCCATCTGGTTGGAGGATATCTCACCGCCACCCAACGTCCGCGTTCAGGTTCAGACTTTCACGCTTGCACGCGCGCTTGTGGAAGAAGGCATCGGGATCGCCGTGGTGGACAGCTATACCGCTAATGCAAAACTGATCGGCTCGGAAATCCAGATAAGAAAGCTGGCACTAAACATGCCAACCAACGTCTACGCTCTGACCAACGGCTCGCGCCCTCCGCCAAAAACCGCAGCCTACTTGCTGGATATATTGAAGAATACGGAAGGTTGAAACATATCAAGTGCGCGCGCTCGAACCTGCTTTTCATGCAATGAACGACTGCTATCGGCCGAGGCTGTGTAAAAACGCGAACTTACGAAAAAATCGTGGGTAGGGAGATCCTTCCCAACATCGAGAAAATTGAATAGCGGCCGATCTGAGAGGCCGGTTTTTCAATCAGCGGAAAAATTCTACGTTTTTACACATAGATGGTCGCCCCAATTTTGCCAAACGTTAAATCGATGATGTTAAGCAGGTGGAGATTGCAGCCATAGATCCGGACCTTAGATCGAGGCA
>Ga0066798_10001032_pt1 | contig 12627 bp, 9 predicted proteins | sample PersoiDNA2013203_FD_70961 | JGI IMG/M metagenome (GOLD analysis project Ga0066798, IMG submission 70961) | Permafrost soil microbial communities from the Arctic, to analyse light accelerated degradation of dissolved organic matter (DOM) -... | ecosystem: Environmental > Terrestrial > Soil >...
TGTGGGAGGAGTGGAAGCAGAAGCGCGCGTCCTTGAAGGCTCAGGCCAAGCCCCCGTCCGCTCCCGCAGGGGTCAAGTCCGGCAAGGCGGCGGCGAAGGCCCGGTAAGAAGGGACGCGAGTGGGCCTCAGCCCGCTTCGCTCGCCTCCGGGCCGAGGACGCCTTCCCACTTCGCGACGACGACGGCCGCGACGCAGTTGCCGGCGAGGTTGATCGACGTGCGGCCCATGTCCATGAGCTCGTCCACGGCGAGGATCATCGCGACGCCCGCTTCGCCCGGCAGGTTGAACGACGCGCAGCCCGCCGCGATGATGACGAGTGACGCGCGCGGCACGGCGGCGACGCCTTTCGTCGTGAGCATGAAGACGAGGCACATGGAGACCTGCTCGAGGATCGAAAGGTGGCGGCCGGCCGCCTGCGCGATCGTCATCGTCGCGAGAACGATATAGAGCGTGGAGCCGTCGAGGTTGAAGCTGTAGCCCGCTGGCAGGACGAACCCCGCCACGCTCTTCGGGACGCCGAACTCCACGATGCGCTCCAGAGCTCGGGGGAGAGCGGCCTCCGACGACGCCGTCGAGAAGGCGATCAGAAACGGATCCCGGATCTTCCGGACGAATCGTCTGACGGAGACGCCCGCGAGCTTGAGGGCGGGCACGAGGACGATCAGGGCGAAGACGACGAGGGCCGCGTAGAGCGAGCCGACGAGCTTCGCGTAGCTCCCGAGGACCGTGATGCCGTGATGCGAGACGGCGCCTGCCATCGCGCCGAAGACGCCGAGCGGCGTAAGCGACATGACGTAGTCGGTGAGCTTGAAGAGCACCGCCACGGTCGCCTCGAAGAAGTCGACGAACGGCTTCGCTTTCTCGGCGCCCACGTGCGCGGCGGCGACGCCGAGAAGCGTCGCGAAGATGACGATCTGGAGGATGTCCTGTTTTGCCATCGCGTCGATCACGTTCGACGGGAAGAGATGGAGCAGCGTCTCGACGAACGTCTTCGGCTTCGCGAGGGCCAGGTCGCCGCCCGGCGGGAGCTTCAGGTCGAGCCCCGGTTTCACGAGATTCGCGAAGACGAGGCCGATGACGAGCGCGATCGTCGACGCGATCTCGAAGTAGACGAGCGCCTTGACGCCCATGCGGCCGACCGCTTTCACGTCGCCCGTCTTCCCGATGCCGAGGACGATCGTCGCGAAAATGAGCGGAACGACGAGCATCTTGATGAGGCTGATGAACGCCTTCGACAGGAACTTGAACGACTCGTACGCCCAGGGGTAGGTCTCGGCGGGGAGGAAGTGCCCGAGGACGACGCCGAGGATCAGCGCGTAGAAGATGAGCGCCGTGGAGGAGAGCCAGCGCGAGCGCCCGGGGGAGGCCCCGCCGCTCATGCCTTCGGCGCGCCCGCGCGGCGCCGCGCCGTCCACGCTTCCCAGAGGATCGGAAGCGTCGAGACGAAGATGATCGCGAGGATGACGAGCGAGAAGTTCTTCTTCATCACGGGGATGTTGCCGAAGAAGTAGCCCGCGCCGACGCAGGTCGCGACCCAGAGAACGCCGCCGACCACGTTGTAGGCGAGGAAGACGCCGTACTTCATGGAGCCGACGCCCGCGACGAACGGCGCGAATGTGCGGACAATGGGGACGAACCGGGCGAGGATGATCGTTTTCCTGCCGTGCTTCTCGTAAAAGGCTTCGGTCTTCCGGAGATGGTCTTGCTTGAGGAAGCGGACCGTGCCGTCGAAGGCGCGCGGGCCGATTCTCTTCCCGATCCAGTAGTTGGCGGTGTCGCCGAGGATGGCGGCGAGCGCGAGCGACAGGAACAGCAACCAGACGTTCAGCGAACCGAGCGCCGCGAGCGCGCCGGCCGCGAAAAGCAGGGAATCGCCCGGCAGGAACGGCGTCACGACGAGGCCGGTCTCGCAGAAGACGATGGCGAAGAGGATGACGTTCGTGAACGTCCCGTAGTCCCGGGTCACCTCGGCCAGGTGCCGGTCGAGGTGCAGGAAGACGTCCACGAACTGCTTCAAGAGATCCATCGGGGCTCCTTCGGTGGCGCGGAGATTAACCGGAAAGGCCCGTATGCCGCGATAATGGGCCCGTGCTGCGCTTCGAGGACATCCTCGAAAAGGTCGAGTCCTACCACCCCGCCATGGACGAGGACCTGCTGCGCCGCGCCTACGTCGTCTCGGCGCACGAGCACCGCAACCAACTCCGGTCCTCCGGCGAGCCGTATCTCATCCACCCGCTCGCGGTCGCCATGACGCTCGCGGAGATGAAGCTCGACGATGCGTCGATCGCCGCCGGTCTCCTCCACGACGTCCTCGAGGACGGCTCCGTCTCGAAGGAACGCATCGGCGAGCTGTTCGGCGCCGACGTCGCGCACCTCGTCGACGGCGTCACGAAGATCGGCAAGTACGCCTTCACATCGAGGGAGGCCCAGCAGGCCGAGACGTTCCGCAAGATGCTCCTCGCGATGACGGACGACCTCCGTGTCATCCTCGTCAAGCTCGCGGACCGCCTCCACAACATGCAGACCCTCGAGCACCTGCCGGAGGCCAAGCAGCGTGCGACGGCGGCCGAGACGCTCGAGATCTACGCACCGCTCGCGAACCGGCTGGGCATGGGCAAGATGAAAGGAGATCTCGAGGACCTTTCGTTCCGCTTCCTCCATCCGGAAGAGTTCGCGGCCCTGCGCGCGGCCGTGGACGAGCGGATGGCGGCGTCGGCGGCGAATGTCGAGAAGATCCGCCTCGAACTCGTGGCGAGGACGAAGGCCATGGGAATCGAGGCGGAGATCACCGGACGCGTGAAACGCTACTGGTCGATCCGCCAGAAGCTCATCCGGCAGGCCATTCCGCTCGAACAGCTCTACGACGTGCTCGCGTTCCGGGTGCTCGTGGACTCGATCCCCGACTGCTACACCGTCCTCGGCATCGTCCATCAGTCCTGGCGCCCCGTGCCCGGCCGCATCAAGGACTACATCGCGATGCCGAAGCGAAACTTCTATCAGTCGCTGCACACGACCCTCGTGCCCGAGGGAGCGCCCCCGTTCGAGGTGCAGATCCGCACCCGCGAGATGGACCTCGTCGCCGAGAACGGAATCGCAGCCCACTGGAAGTACAAGGAAGGGAAGCTCGTGCGGACGGACGCGCGGCACGAGGAGAACGTCGGTGTCCTCCGGCAGATCCTCGAGACGACGAAGGACGTGTCCGACCCGCGCGAGTTCCTGTCGTCGCTCCGGATCGACCTCTACCCGGACGACGTCTACACGTTCAGCCCCAAGGGCGCGGTCTACGCGTTTCCGCGGGGAGCCACGCCCTTGGACTTCGCATACCGCGTCCACACGGACGTCGGGCACCACTGCGTGGGCGCGCGCGTCAACGGGCGCCTCGTGCCGCTGAAGTCGCCCCTTGAGAACGGCGACATCGTCGAGATCCTCACGGCGCCATCCGCGCACCCCTCCAGGGACTGGCTTTCGTTCGCGGTGACGTCACGGGCGCGCAACAAGATCCGAACCTTCATCCACACGGCCGAGAAGGAGCAGTCGGTGGAGATCGGCCGGCGCCTTCTCGAGCGCGAGCTCAAGAAGTGGAAGAAGAGCTTCGCGAAGCTCCTCGAGGCGAAAGCCTTCGATCCGCTGCTCGGCGATTTTGGCGTCGCCAAGGTGGACGACCTCATCGCCGACATCGGATCCGGGAAGATCGCGCCGCGCGCCCTCGTCGCGAAGCTGCTGCCGGAGACGGCCGCCCCTCCCGAAGGCGCGTCGCCGGCTCCGTCCCGGGTCTCGGCGATCTCGAGCGTGATCCGGCGCGTGCTTCCCTTCGGCGCCGCGACCGGGATTCGCGTCAAGGGGGAGAACGATCTCCTCGCGACGCTCGCCAAGTGCTGCCAGCCCGTGCCGGGCGACGACATCGTGGGCTATGTGACGCGCGGCCGGGGCGTCTCCGTGCACACTACGACCTGCCCGAACGTCCGCGCGCTCCTGTTCGATCCCGGCCGCGAGATCCCGGTCGAGTGGGAGACGGCGAAAGACGCGACGGTGACCGTGGATCTCGAGATTCGCACGGAGGACCGGCAGGGAATGCTCGCGCGCATCACGCAGGTGCTTTCGGCCGCGAACTCCAACATCCGGTCGATCGAGGCCCGCACGAGCCGCGACGGGAACGCGTCGATCGAGGCCAGCGTCACGACCCGGGGCCGCCGGCACCTCGAACGGCTGCTCGTGGCCCTCCGGGCCCTGCCGGGCGTGACGGACGTGCGGCGCAAGCTGCGCGACACGGATGCCGAAGCCGGTTGACGGCCCCGACGCTCCTGGTCCTCACTTACGGGATGGGGCGCACTTATACCAACAACGTTGCACAGGAGCAAGGGAAATCGCGCCGGGCTAATGACTTGACACCCCCCGGAGGGGGGCGACAAAATAAGCCGAGTCAATCCCTTTTCGCGTCATGCCCCCGGGGGACCGGGTCGAGGGAGGGCAACCCTATCGTGCTGTTCCGAAAGGCGAAAAACCTGGTCGGCCTCGACATCGGCTCGTCTGCTGTGAAGCTCGTCGAGTTGAAGGAGGGCAAGGAGGGAACGTTCCAGCTCGTCAAAGCGGGCATGGAGGTGCTTTCTCCCGAGGCGATCGTCGACGGCGCGATCATGGACTCCTCCCTCGTCGTCGAGACGATCTCGCGGCTTCTCGCGTCCACCGGCGTGAAGAATCCGAACGTGGCGGTGTCCGTGTCCGGCCACTCCGTCATCGTCAAGAAGATCATGCTTCCGACGATGCCGGAGGAGGAGCTCTCCGAGTCCATCCGGTGGGAAGCCGAGCAGTACGTCCCCTTCGACATCAACGACGTCTACCTCGACTACGTCGTGCTCGATCCGGGGGCCGTCGGCGAGACCATGGGCGTCCTCCTCGTGGCCGCGAAGAAGGAAAAAGTGGACGACTTCAAGAACGTCGTCACCCAGGCCGGGCGCACCCCGGCCCTCGTCGACGTGGACGCGTTCGCGCTCCAGAACTGCTACGAGGTGAACTACGGAGCCGACCCCGGCCGCGTGGTGGCGCTCGTGAACGTGGGGGCCTCCGTCATGAACGTAAACATCCTCGCGCAGGGGCAGACGGTCTTCTGGCGCGACATCACGTTCGGGGGAAACCAGTTCACGGACGCGCTCCAGAAGGCCTATTCGCTCAATTTCGAGCAGGCCGAGTCGTTGAAGAGAGGCGAACCGGTCGCGGGGCAGACCGCCCAGACGATCCAGCCCGTTCTCACGGGCGTGGCCGAGGACGCGGCCGCCGAGCTGCAGAAGACGCTGGATTTCTTCCAGGCGACCTCGGGCGCGGAACGGGTCGACTCGATCATGATCTCGGGCGGCGGCGCGAAGGCCGCGCATCTCGAAGACGTCCTGAAGGACAAGTTCGGCCTGCCCGTCGAGGTCCTCAACCCCTTCCGGTCGATCTTCACCGACGACCGCGCGGTCGACGCCGCGTGGCTCTCCGAGGCGTCGCCCTCGCTCGCGATCGCCGTCGGTCTCGGTGTCCGGAAGATCGGGGAGTAGCGGCATGATTCGCATCAACCTCCTCTCCGAAGCCCGTCCGCAGCGCAAGAAGAAGGGCGTCTCCGCGCTGGGCGGCGCCGGCCGCCTCAATACCCTCCTCATGGGGGGCGCGATCGGCCTCGCGGTTCTTATCGGGATCGTCCACTACTGGGTGCTTCGCTCTTCGATCAAGGCCCAGGAAGAGAAGATCCGGATCGCCCAGGTCGAGGTGACGCGTCTCGAAGCCGTGCTGAAGGAAGTAAAGGACTACGAGGCGAAGAAGGCCCGCGTCCAGCGCAAGGTCGACCTCATCAACCAGCTGAAGCAGAACCAGCGCGGCCCGGTCCGCCTCATGGACGAAGTCTCCAAGGCGCTCCCGGACCTCGTCTGGGTCGAACGGATGGAGTACCACGGAAACGCGATCTCGATCGACGGGAAGGCCTTCAACCCGCCGGCGGTGGCGAACTTCGTCGCCAACCTCAAGCTCGTGCCCTCGTTCCAGGAACCCAAAGTCGAATTCTCGGCGTGCGGCGGCCCTGCGGGCTCGTCGCTCTACTGCTTCAAGACGAACTTCGGCTTCTCGAATATTGACCGCACGCAGCCGGACGCGGGAGCCCCGAAGCCGGCCGAAGCGCCGAAGAAGGTCTAGGGGAGAGCCATGGCGTCGCTCGACCTCAAGCAGCTCGAAGGGAAACCCTGGTACTACGGGCTCGGCATCGGCGTCGCGATCGCGATCGCGCTCTATGCGGCCGCCTACTACCAGCTCCCGAACTTCAGCGAGATGAAGCAGACGCTGGAGAACAAGAAGAACGAGCTCGACCAGCTCAACCAGAAGATCAACCAGGGCCGGGCGGCCGAACGCCGCCTGCCTCAGCTGCGCGAGGAGGTCCGCCGGACCGAGCTCGACCTGCAGCGGCTCCTTCAGATCCTGCCCACCGCGCGCAACGCCGAAGAACTCATCAAGAAAATCCAGGCGTTGGCCGGACAGGGCGAGTTCTTCCTCAAGAAGTGGGCTCCGAAGGAGTACATCAACAAGGACTTCTATGCGGAGTGGCCGATAGACCTGCAGGTCGATGGGACTTACCACAACCTCGCGCTCTTCTTCGAGAAGGTGGCGCGTTTCTCGCGGATCATCAACATTGAGGATCTCGTGATGGTCGGCTATCCCGACGCGGCTGGCGGACGCACGCTGGGCGCGAATTTCACGATGAAGACCTTCATCTATCTCGGGGACACCGACGCGGCCGCGTCCGCCGCGCCCGCCGCGACAGCCGCCGCCGCTGCGCCGAAGAAGCCTGCCGGCGCTCCCGCGAAGAAGGAATCGATGGAGTGATGAGAGTTTCCCGGTCCCTCGCCGCGCCCGTCTCCGTCGCCCTGCTGATCCTGTGCGCGCCCTCAACCTCGTTCGCGCAGGCGCCTCCCGCGGCATCCAATGCGCCGGCCGAGGCCCCGGGCTCCGCGGGCAAGGTGACCGAGCAGGATTTCATTCCTTCCGTCTACACCTACGAAGTCGGCGGCCGCCGCGATCCCTTCCGCTCGCTCCTCGTGCGCAACCCGTCCGACAAGGACCGCGTGCGCCCACCGGGCCTGGCGGGGGTCATGGTGGACGAGCTCGAGTTGCAGGGCACGATCAAGATCAAGCAGGGCTGGGTCGCGATGATGCGGGGCCCGGACAACAAGTCGCATCTGATCCGCAAGGGGACCACGCTCTTCGACGGCGAGGTCGTCGAAGTGTCGGCGACGGAAGTGACGTTCCGGCAGAACGTGAACGATCCGACGAATCCGAAGCCGTTCCGGGAAGTGGTCAAGGCGCTCACGCTCGAGAAGAAGTCGTGACCGAAGGGATGTCCATGACGACGATGCTGATGGGCTCGAGGAACTCGAAGGGCACGGGAGATCTCGTGTCGTCCGGGGGAGGAAGCATGCGGCGAAACCGAAGGGGAGGCGCGTCCCGTCTCGCGGCGCTCGCGTTGATCGTCCCTGTGCTGGGCGGCTGCGCATCGCGCACCGACCGGGTCGTCGCGGGAGACCCGTCCGCGACCGGAGCGGCGCCCGCTACGCTCACGGGAGCCACGCTCCTGACCGACGGAGAGACGCCGCGGCTTCTCCTCACCGGCAACGGTCCTCTCGCAACCACTCTCTACAACCGCGAAGGTTCGACGAAGGTCGTCATCGACGTCGCGAACGCCGTGATGTCGCCGGGCCTCGAACCCCCTCGCGCGGACGGCGTGATCCTGTCGCGTCTAGACATGAAGTCGTTCACGGAGATGGGCAAGCCCCACGTCCAGTTCGAGCTCACGGGGCGCGCGCCGATCGAGCCCGCCATCACGTCCGACTCCGGTTCGCCGGCCATGGCGATCGCGCTCGGAAGAGCCGCGCCCGCCGCGCCCGTCGCGGCGCTGGCTTCTGCCGCGACGCTGGCTTCTGCGTCGACGCTGGCTTCTGCCTCGACGCTGGCGCACGTGGAACCCGCGCGGGCTTCGGAACCGGCGCCGGTGGAACCCGCCGTGAAAGTCGAGGACGTGGCTTTGCCTGCGGTGCCCGCGGCTGTGGCAAGCGCCGCGCCGGTGCCCGTCCGGCACGCCGCCCTCGGCCACGCCGCAACGCGCCTGTCGGCGGTCAACGTGCAGACGATCGACGGCAAACTCGTCGCGACGCTCGCGGGCAACGGCAGTTTTGCCTACGAGACCTTCGCGCTCGAGAATCCGCCGCGCTACGTCGTGGATCTCCCGGGTGTCCTCCTGGCGACGACGAAGAAGTCGCAGGACGTCCGGCATGCGGCCGTGAGCCGCGTGCGCGTCTCCCAGTTCAAGGGCGGAGGCGAGCCCGTCACGCGCGTCGTTTTCGACCTTGCATCTCCCGCGGAACCCGCCGCGAAGAGCTCGACATCAGCCCTCGCGCTGTCGTTTGGTGCCGACTCGGCGCCCGGAAATCCGATGATCGCGGCGCTCGCGGGGAGCGCTCCCGCCTCGACGGAAAAGTCCGCCGAGCCGAAACCCGCGCTCGTGCGAGCGGCGCCCGAGATGGTCGCGGCCGCGTCGCCGGTGCCGGCCGGGGGCTCGTACGAGAAGCATGAAGTCGACGATCCGAAGGAACCCGTCGTGCGCGAGGGACGCGCTCTCGACGTGACGACGTCTCCCGCGGCGTCGCCCACCCCGGTTCCGGCCGGCCCGGCCGCGGCCCCGGCTTCCCAGTCCGACACGCCGCGCCTCGTGCGGACCTCGCCCGAGTTCCACGAGGTCAAGGCTCCGCCCCCGGTCCCCGCCCCCGTCAAGGTCGCCGCCGCCGAACCGCGTCGCAAGAGGGCGCCCACCGCGGAAGACAAGGCCCTGATCGAGGCGGCCGAAGCCCTTCTCGTTCAGCAAGACGGTTCCTCGCGTCCCCGCGAAATCGCGAATCCCTACGAGGCCCGCACTCTCGGCTCCGGGGACAAGCAGTACACGGGCGAGCCGATCACGCTGAACCTCAAGGACGCGGACATCAAGGACACGCTGCAGCGGTTCAGCGAGCTGACGCAGTTGAACATCGTGCTCGACCCGGACGTCCGCGGGACGGTCACCGTGAGCCTGCAGGACATTCCGTGGGACCAGGCCCTCGAGTTGATCCTCAAGATCAACCAACTCGGCTACGTGCTCGAGGGAAACATCATGCGCATCGCCTCCACGAGCAAGCTGACTCAGGAGGAGAACTCGCGGCTCCAGTTCATCCAGGCGCAGGACAAGAACCGCCCGCTCAGGACCGTGCTCCAGAAGATCTCATACGGAAACGCCCAGGAGATGGCGGCCACGGCGCGCAAGGTCATGTCGGCGCGCGGCGACATCTTCATCGACACGCGCTCGAATACGCTCGTCATCAAGGAGCTTCCGGACTATTTGCCGACCGTCCTCGACCTCATCAAGAACCTCGACACCGCGAACCCGCAGGTCATGATCGAGGCCCGGATCATCGAGGCGAATCGCACGTTCTCGAACTCGATTGGAATCGTGTGGGGGGCCAACGGGACCGCGGACGCCTCTCACGGCAACACGACCGGCCTCGTGTTCCCGAACTCGGGAACGGTCCTCGGGAACGTCTCGCTTCCCAGCGGCGCGCCCCAGGTCCTTCAGCTGAGCCTCGCGAACGTTCTCAACACGTTTTCGCTCGACGCCGCCATTCACGCGGCCGAATCCCGCGGCCTCGTCAAGGTCATCTCCACTCCGAAGATCCAGACGCAGACCGGCGAGCTGGCCTCCATCCAGTCGGGTTTCCAGCTCCCCGTCCAGACCACCGTCAATAACACGACGTCGGTCCTCTACATCAACGCGACGCTCCGCCTGGACGTCACCCCGCAGATCACGAATGAAGGCACCGTCATCATGGACGTCACGATCCAGAAGCGTGAGCCGGCGCCCGGCATCAACATCGCGTCAGGCCAGAACATCCCGCTCACGACGCGCGACGCCAAGACGCGGCTCATGGTGCGCGACGGCGGCACGGCCGTGATCGGCGGCATCTTCAAGATCACCACGAACGACGCACAGTCGATGATCCCGGGCCTCTGGAAGATTCCGATCCTGGGCAACCTGTTCCGGAGCCGGGACCAGACCGAGACCACGGACGAGCTCATGATTTTCATCACGCCGCGGATCATTCGGTGAGGAGCGAACTGATGAAGAAGCGCTTTTTCATTCTCGCCGCCATCCTCGCCGCCGTCACGGTCGCCGCGCTCCCCGGCTGCTCGACGAACACGCAGGGCGACAGCGCCTCGCCGGTTTTTCTCGTCGGAAGCTTCACGGCGCCACCTCTCAACGCTTGCGTGAACTCATTGCTCCCGCTCCCGTTCACACTCCCGACGACGACCGTCCAGGTTCGACTCAAAAACCCGGCCGTGACTTCGCTCCAGTTTCTGGACGTGCAGGTCGAGAAATACACGATCGTCTGGAGGCGCATCGACGGCGGGACGAAGGCCTCGCCGACGCAGGACTTTGCCGGCGGTTTCCTCGTGCCGCCGAACGGATCGACCACGCTCTCCGACTATCCGTATATGTCATTCAGCAACCGTACGCAGCCGCCGCTCGACCAGCTCCTTCCGTTCAACGGCGGGATCGACAAAGAGACGGGCCGTACGGAGATTCACGAGACCGGAAGCGTCACGTGGTACGGCCACACGCTTTCGGGGCAGCCTGTCGTCTCGAACGTGGCGACTTTCGAAATGACCTTCATCTACTGCGCGTCCCCCGCGGGACGCATCGAGCCAACGCGTGCCCAGTGACGAGGTGACATCCATGCGACGTTTCCAGATTCCGTGCGCCGCGTTGGTGGCGGGCCTTGCCGTCCTCCTGAGCGGCTGCTCCGGCGAGACGCCGACAGCGCCGTCATCGAACGGCGGAGCCGGCAACGGCAGCGGCACCGGCGGCCCGTGCACGGTGCTCGTCTCGATGTCGGCCACGACGCAGTATCCCGTCGTCGGGTCGGGTGTCATCGTGAGGGCCACGGTCACGCGGTCAGGCGTTCCGGTTCCGGACGGCGGCTCCGTGCAGTACACGACCGATCTCGGCCTTTTCCTTGAGAACGGCCTCCAGACGATCTCGAAGACGACCAGCGGCGGAGTCGCCGACGTGACCGTATTCTCCTCGAACGCCGGCACGGCGCACGTCAAGGCGGTCTTCGACTGCGCGAACGCGCAGATCAATCTGCAATTCGGCGGCGTTCCGGACACGGGTCCGTTCATCTCGTCGCTCTCGCCGACGACCGGTTCGTGCGCGGGCGGCGACGTGGTCACGATCCTGGGCGGCCGCTTCGGAAGCGGGAACGTCGACGTCTTCTTCGGGGGCGTGAGGGGCTTGGTCAAGAGTGCCACGAACACGCAGATCACCGTGACGACGCCGGCTCACGCGCTGAAGGATCCGAAGGTGCCGGAAATCGTGAACGTCGTCGTGGTCGTGAACGGATTGACGTCCCCGCCATTCCCGTTCACCTACGCGTGCATCCCCCCCGAGCTGAAGATATTCCTTTCGTCGATCAGCCCGACCGCCGGCTCTCCGGCGGGTGGGGACATCGTCCAGATTTTCGGCGGCCACTTCGGCACGAACATCGCCACGACGCAGGTCACGTTCTGCGGCGCACCCGCGACGATCACCGCGCAGACGGACAACCAGATTACCGTGTCGACGCCCCGGCACACGCTGGCGAACCCCGCCATCTCCGAGACGTGCGACGTCTCGGTCCGGCGCGACATCGGCCTCGTTTCCGAGAATTCCGCGACGCTCCCGCAAGCGTTCACGTATCGCGGCAACGGGTCCGGCACGACCTGCAACACGGACCCGACCTTCTTCATCGCGAGCCTCACGCCGAACAGCGGGCCGCCCGACGGCGGCACGACCGTCACCCTGACGGGCAGCGGCTTCGGCTCGACCGCGTCCCTCATGCGCGTCGACTTCGGCGGCACGCCGGCGACGATAACCGCCATCTCGGACACGACAATCGTGGTTTCGACGCCGCGGCGCACGCTCGCGAGCCCGAACGTGCCCGAAACCGTCGACGTCACCGTGACGGACTTCGGCAGCCCGGTTCAGCGCTGCGCGCGCGTCGTGAGCGGCTTCGTGTACACGACGGCGGTTCTCGACCCGGTCATCTACTCCGTCTCGCCGCGCACCGGCCCGAACGACGCCACGACACGGGTCTCGATCTTCGGCACCGGCTTCCAGTTCCCGATGCAGGTCTTCCTGACCGGCGGCACCTGCGGAGCGCAGCGCGTCGAAGCCGCGGTTTCCGACATCTCACTGAACACGATCGTCTTCAAGACGCCGGTCGCCGTGAGCGGCAACGTCTGCCTCTCGAGCCAGCTGGTGGACATCGTGATCCTGAACCCGCAGACCGGGAAGACGGCGTCCTGCCCGGCGTGCTTCAAGTACTACTCCTGCCCGACGATCACGACCGCGGATCCGGTGTTCGGCGACTATCGAGGCGTACCACTCGTGGTGGTAAACGGCCACAATTTCGAGGAGCCGATCGCCATATCCGGCGCCGGAACACCATGGGTTCCGATCAGCGTGAGCTCGTTACAGATCGTCGCCACCGCGCCCCAGCCCATCAACATCCCGGGCTGCGCGGATATCTCTGGACAAATCTTAG
>Ga0066798_10001033_pt1 | contig 12625 bp, 19 predicted proteins | sample PersoiDNA2013203_FD_70961 | JGI IMG/M metagenome (GOLD analysis project Ga0066798, IMG submission 70961) | Permafrost soil microbial communities from the Arctic, to analyse light accelerated degradation of dissolved organic matter (DOM) -... | ecosystem: Environmental > Terrestrial > Soil >...
GCCGCCTCACAGCAGGCACGTAGCTCAGTTGGTTAGAGCACCACCTTGACATGGTGGGGGTCGTTGGTTCGAGTCCAATCGCGCCTACCAAACAAAATCCGCTCTGCTGGGCGGTCTAGAGGGGTCAACCGAAAGGTTGGCCCTTTTTGCTTTCTGAGATTTGCAAAACTTTTGCAAAACTTTTGCAAAACCCCACCTCAAAACGCCAGTCCGGCGCCTACCTCGACGTATTCGATTCCCTTTTTTTCGTGACCTTCCTGGTAGTGCTTAGTCATCTCTTCGTCGGCGTGCCCCATGAGCGCCTGGACGTACTCGGTCGGGAACTTCTGCTGCTCATAAAGCCATGACCCAAGAGCGCGGATTTCATGGAACGTGGGGCGCTCGCTGATTGGCATGTGGTCATAAGCCTTGGCGGCGTCCCGGGCTTTCCTGAACTCCTTGGTCAGATAATCCGGGGTGACGCTGGTCCAGTGAGCCTTGGCATCGACCTGCTCCTTCCGCCTGGCGCGCGGCCGGTAGTGGATCAGGTAGGGCGAAAGGATCGGTGACTTCATGCACTCCACCACCACCTCGCGCAGCGATTTCCCCATGACGATCTTCAGGTGGATCGGCGTTTCGTAGCCCTCGGTTTTCCCGGGTGACACGCTGATGGTGTTCTTTTCCAGGTCTACCGATGCTTTCGTCCAAGTCACGATATCTTCGCGACGCTGCAGGCTGGCCAAGCCCAGCTTGATGGCCCGCTTGAGCCAAACTGGTGTGGTGTCTGCTTCAATGATTTTCGTCAGCCCCTCTAGGGTGTGGCGCTGCCGCTTCTTCTCTTCTTCCTTCTTCACAAGCGTCAGCTCGGCCACATTCCTCTCGGCCAGGCCCTTGGCCACGGCGAAGGCGAACACCTGCACCAGCAGCCCGCGGTGCTTGGTATAGGCATTGTTGCTGAATTGGTCCAGGTACTCGGCCACAGCCAGAACATCGAGCTGACCGACCAGCAGATCACCTAACTCTTTGCGGTACCGCTCAAGCTTGTAGCCGATTTCATCGAGTGTGCTGGCCGCGTACTTCCGATCTGGCAGCCATTCCGCTTCAAACCGATCCATCAGGGTGCGCATATTTGGCAGCTTCTCGCCGGTGATCATCGTCAGCATCTCGCCGTCACCGGCCATCAGTGGCGCTAGGCGTGCGTTCGCAGCCTTTGCCATCTTGATGGCTTCTTCCAGTGAGCGATTGATGCTGGTCATCTTGCCGGTGATAGGGTTCTTGTACCGCCAGTACTTACCGTTGGCGTAAAGGTTCGGTGGCAGCTTCTTGTTGATCGGCGAGCGGGGGCGGGGACTCATCTTTCAACATCCATCATTTGGGCAAGCAGCGGGTCTTCAGATCCGATGATCGCGGCCTGCAGGTCAACGAAATACATTCCGCCTTTTACCTCGCCCACGATTTCGCCTTCCTCAATCCACTTCTTCAACTGCTGCAAACTTGGCTTCCCTCCAGCATAACGCAACTTCCTATACTCACCTGCCTCCATCAGACGAGGCAGGCGAGCGGTTATTTGAGCGATGACCTTGGCCATATCTACCTGCCTTCATGTCGCGACACGTTTTCGAAATTCGCGAACAGTGTCGCGACACTTCCAGGGGTAACCGGCTTGCCCATGATCACGCCTCCAGCGTGCCGACCGATTGCGCTGGCCGGGCGAAGTGGTCGGCCAGCACCCGGCGGGCGTCAATCCCGCACGACGCCGACATTGCGTAGATCTGGCCGAATGTGGTTTCCCGACGCTGCAGGGCGTTGAACAGCTCGATCAGGCGCTGGCCCATGGGCCCGTTGCAGAGGGTCATAGCTGAAGCCTCTCTTTGTGACTGCGAGGGGCAGGTGTGTTCGTCGGGTTGGCCCGACCCTGGGGTTGTTCCGGTGCCGGAGTGGACTGGCGCTGGATCTGGCTATCGGGCAGGCAACTGATGCCGACATCGTTCAGCACCCAGCAGGTCACTCCGCGCTGGCTATCGTGCTGCACGCTGATAACTGGTTCGATCTGGCTGGCGCTGGCCTGGTCCACGATCAGTAGTAGGAAGATTGCGATCAGTCTGCGCATGGCTCGTCCTTCCGCTCGCCCGGGTACGCTTTCATCGCACGATCAATCTCTCCGTCGAGGTCTTGCTCTACCAGCATGTTGCCCAGGCGATCACGCGGCACCAGGTCCTGGCGTGGGGTATCGAAAGCAACATTGCGCAGCCACTCATAGCGCCGAGCATTTGCTCTCATTCGCACGTGGTCGTCGATGCAGAATTCAGTCTCTTCCATCGCTGGTGTTACTACATCCCGATCGCTGGCGCCGGCGATCACCGCCAGCCCGCGCCCGATCGATACGTGGGCGCCGAGCTGGACATGCTGCTGGATGACTTCCAGTGTCTGGCCCTCGGCGGGGCGCAGAACGATGCTGATTCGGTCGATGACCGGCAGCTTGATCAGCTCAGACATGGGCTTCCCCTTTCTCTTGGAGTGCGGCGGCCTGGATGCGCTGATAGATCTCCTCGCGGTGCACCTCCACGGACTCCGGCGCGGCGATTCCCAGGCGCACCTGCTGGCCGCTGACGCTGAGCACGGTGACGCTGATGTCGTCGTTGATGCGGATGGTTTCGTTTGTCTTTCTCGTAAGGATCAACATGGTCAAACTCCTTTTTCAGGCAAGCCGATTCCCGGCCGCGTTTTTTGGCTTTCGCAAATCAATGGATGAATGGGTCAGGCTTCGCTGATCACCGGACTGCGCCCGCGCGCAGGCGCACGCCGCTGATCACGCGATGAATACGCCATTCGTTGAGTCCTGGTTGTTGTGGTGTTTTGGGGCTGGCGGCATGTTTCCGGCGAAGGCGATGAGGCCGAGACGAATTGCTTCAGCAACCAATGCTGGGCGTCGATGGATGTTCAATTTGAACATCACAGACTCAATGCGGCCCTTGATAGAGCGAGGGGAAAGCCCGTCGCGACGGGCGATTTCTTTGTCGGTGTGTCCAGCGGCTACTGCCAGCAGGCATTGAAGCTCGCGCTCGGCAAGGCCTTGACCGAGCAAGCCGTGCCATGATCCACAGGTGACAAATTCCATGATGTGAAGCTCCAGATCTTGTAGAAGATGGAGCTATAGTGCTGGCGGGATTTATTGGTGTAAATCCCTGCGGGATTATTTTTTACAGGCCTGAGATTTTTGCGTCAATCACTCGCCCAATGACTTCCCAATCATGATCCATTTCAATGGGTTTGAACGAGGAGTTGAGAGGGACGAGATATTTCGATCCCGCATCGTACAGGTATTGCTTAAAAGTCTTTTCGCCATCGACATGACGGGCGATGTAGTACTTCCCACTGACCAAATCGAAGTCTTCCGGGCGAACAAGAATCTTGGTTCCTTCAGGGAAGCTGGGATTGGACGACGCTGTCATAGATGGCCCTTTTACATCGAGCCAGTAGCCATTGTCGCCAGCGTTTTCCGTGCTTGCCAGGTATTCCGCGCTGTTATTAGGCACTACATTTTCAGGTGATTCCGCCCGAACTCCTGCTGCAGCCCAACTGATCAATGGGTACCTCTTCGGCGCTCTCCATGGCTGCGGAACTGGGGCCACGTCCTCCCCTGTGCGTTCCCCCTTATGTTTTTCGGCCAAGCCTTCTCCAGAAACGGCCTTAGTCATCATGTCAATCATCTTCGCGATCCTCGGACTGAATGATTCAACCGGAACCTGAAGCAGATGAGCAACCTGGACGGCAAACGGAGTGTTCAGTGCGTTGCGGCCATTCAAGTAATGGGAAAAGGAGCCTTGGTTCATGCCGAGTGCTTCCGCAGCCTTTTCCTGCGTCAAGCCGAGCGCTTTGCGCTTCTCCATGAAAATGGACTTAAGTGCAGCGCATTCCTGCTTAGCAAGGGGTTCGAGCTCTTTCTTTTTCATAGCAGCACCATATGTCTGGCGGGACTGAAATTCAAATGCCGCTAGCATTGACAATGAAAAATCCCGCAAGCACTATTTAAAAAGGTCAGAAATCTGGAGACAGCCAAGTGCAACGCACCCCGCTTGCTGAATATGCGTCCAAGCGTCATGCCTGGACCGCCTCTCGCCTCGGCATGAGCCAAGGCGCTTTAAGCAAAGCAATCCGTGAGGGTCGCTCTATTTTCGTATTGGAGCGAGGCAACGGCTCCATATCGGCCATCGAGGAGAAACCATTTCCTGGCCAGCGCAGAGAAAACCTCACTGATCGATACGCCAATAATAATCCCGCAGGCTCTCAGGAATCAGCGCCAAAAGTACCTGAGAGTCCATCCAGTGTCGGGGCGACGCAATGAACAACATCATTCCTCTCACTTACGAGGGGCGCCCAGTTCAGTTCAGCGCCGATGGCTGGCTGAACGCGACGAAGATTGCAAAGAGCTTTGGGCGCGATCCCTATGAATGGCAGCGGCTGTCAGATACCGAGCGCTATCTGGAGGGGCTAAGGCGTAGATACGGGGAAATCCCGTATGTAAAAAAAAGCCGCGCCCGTGCTGATCGTGGCGGGGGCACCTGGATCCATCCGAAATTGGCGGTGAAGTTTGCGCGCTGGCTGTCGGTGGATTTCGAGATCTGGTGCGACGAGCAAATTGACGGATTGCTACACGGCACCCAATCCTCGATGGATGTCTTTAATTGCGCCTGCAAAAAACTTGATGATCGTGAAGCTCTTGCGAGCGTGCATGGTCGCGGACTCTACGACTGGAGGCAGGACAAACCGTTGCTGATCAGCGAGGTAGAGCGCGGTCGCAACCTACTGCAAATGACTCTTGGCCTTGATCGACCTGTCCGCATTTCTGGTTCCGGAGGTTCCCAGTGATAGGGCTACTGATCTGCGCCTCAGTGAAGTCTTGCACGGAGCTGAAAGTACATTCAGCTAGTCGCCCTGCAACAATTGTTCAACTCAGTTCGGACAAGGCGCGCTCAATGATCACGCAAACCATGGGGCGATTTCGTCGCAGCAGGATTTCCTCGAGGATGTTTTCGCATGCAGAAACATTTGTCCGCGCATGCGCGGAAAATTTTCGCGATTATTTGTGCGCTATATCTGCCAAATTAAGTGCTTTTTGCGCCATTTCGGTCTTTTTTCGAGTTTTCAAAGAATTTCTTTCTTTAGGAGGGGCGGTGGCTACTCACTCTTTGGGTATGACGTCCGGTTTTCTGCATTTTTTGGAGATGTGATATGCGCGCACAAACATTCATTCCGCCAGCCCGCCCCGGGTAGGCCTAAACCCTCTCAGGGGAGGGAGTTGCATTTTTTTGTGTCGTGGAATTATGGGATTGCCCTAAACGACAGGCACAAAAAAGCCCGCTGTAGGAGGCGGGCTTCTTAATCGACCTCTGCCAGGAGGTCTTCATACCACATCACCTTTGAACTAGGAGGATGCGCTATGTCGCACCCCAAAAATAGCACTACCCAACATGCAGCGCAAGACATCCTGACCGCTGAGGTCGGTTTTTGCGAAACCCCCATCGATAACAAGACGATCCAGATGCTCAGCGTTGCGGCTGGTACGAACGCAGAAGACGCCCTTGAAACCGCCAAAGTCCTTTCCTCAGGCTTGGGCCAGCTATGTCGGCATATGCACGACAGTTTGAACATGGGCGAGATGGCCTATTGCGACGGCATGGCGACGATGGCCTTCCTGGCTGAAACGGTCAGCGCGCTGGTTTGGTCGGTTCAGAAAGGCGTCGAAGCGTCCTCGGAAACTGGATGTGCCAAATGAGCGCCCCGCACTGGAATGCCATTCTGCACGACGTGGAAATGGACTCGAAGCTTGCCTGCGCTTACGGTGCAAAGCTGACTGCGGACCAGGTCCAGAAATTGGAATCGGTGGAACATGCCGCAACCGAATACGGCGACTCGATCCTCTACGGTCTGTCGGCGGTTGGCGAGCTCCTTGTGCGCACCGCCGAAAGCGGCGAACTGACCAAGGATTTGGCGATGAGCACCGGCTGGCTGGTCGACAACTTGGCTCGCCTGGCTGGTGCGCTTTACCAGCAGGGCTCCGACGCCAACTACAAGCTGAGCAAACTCAAGCGCGAGGAGGTTCAGTCATGAAAACTCCGACAGAGCTGGGTGCCGCCCTTGAGTACAAACTGATCACAATCAGGGCGCTCGCTAAAGTGTTGATCAACAGCAACAGTTTCCGAGACGGCGCAGAGGGCGATGCTGAATCTCAGCTCGATGCTGCAGACGAGCAAGGCATTCAAAGCGCAATCGAGATCATTGCTGATCATGCTCACCTGGAGCTTGTCGGCTTGCTGAACTCGCTGGCGGTTCCCGCTCCATATTTTCAAGCGGTTCAAAGCGAGACGCAGAACCGCGCCGGAGCTGCCCAGTGATCACCCATACATCGGAACGCAGTCGGGAGCGCGGGGCCCGGTTCATAAATAGACCATTAACCCTAGGTAGGGGGGGCTCTGTAGTGAAAACTGTGCCTAACTGGGTATAACAGGGAGCAACTGGGGTTAGTTGCGGAATAAATTGCAGCGTGCAATATCACTTTATGTGGATATTTACACCTTGAGTGTAAAGCGAACCGGGAAATTACCTGTTTTTGCGCTCGAGAAAAACGTGTCGCGACACGTTTTAGTTATTCGTATTTTGTGTCGCGACACGATTTTGCTTAGCGAAATTGTGTTGAAAACTCTCAGCCAGGAAGATCGCAGGATTCGTGAAAGGGGCTATTGAGGGCCTCTTCGGCCTCTGCTTAGTCCCACCTGCGGACCCCATGGTACGGGCCTTTTGGTAGATCCGACGAGCGGTAGGTAGGGGTGGCTCGATGCGCTCACGGTGTCTCATTGGTGCTTATGAGACATTGTGGGGCACTAAGTTTCGACCAGAAAATGTACGGGGACAGAAGTTACGCAAAGAGTACACAAGGGATTCTAAAAAAACTGATTCTTTTTTTTGAAAAGCGCCGTTACCATACGAACACGCCTACAGCGCTCTGTCGATGAATGAGACGCCCTGATAACTGATTGGCGGATGTTTTCTGACAGAATTGCTGGCAGTTGGAGTTGCAGACAAAGAAAAGCCCCCGGTAGTGGAATACCGAGGGCTAGATCGGGAAAGGACGGTGGAACGTCCTCTGCATACCGGCCAGGCCTGTACACAAACCCCGAGGGGAGAAGCATTTGAACGGGCTTCGCGGCGAACTGTAGTACCGGAAGGAATACGGCACAACCTGTTATTTGTACAGTGGTGCTTTATCCGACGGTCTACCACGGTGATCCTTTCGCGGGATCTGGTGGTTTGACAGTTCGACCTCCTCGGTTTTTCCAAATAAGTGGGGAAATCGATCATGGCAAAATCTGCCAACTGCAACACCTCTGAACTGAATCTCCCGAAGGTCGGTGCTCGTGCGACCGCTGCGCAACTCTGCGCCAAGTACCAGGTCAGTCGCGCCACTTGGTGGCGCTGGTCTAAGACTCCTGGATTCCCTGAGCCAATTCGGTTCGGCCGATCCGTGCGCTGGGATCCTGAGCCTGTCGAAGCCTTCCTGATTAGTCAGGAGCGCTAACCCATGAGGAACAATCAATCCTGCATAAACGCAGGGGCGGGATCGGCTTGTCCAAAGAAACTCAACGATGCTGCTATTTCTGCGACTGCCCAAATCGCCGACGACGCTCTCGAACTGCTGCGTGCCACGTATGAGCGGCTGATGCACATGAGGACGCTGTTCTGCGCCATCAAGGCAGATCACCGCGACGGGCGACATCTTCATACTGCTGACCTTTCCGATCTGGGAGGTTTCCTTGGTGATGACTGGGGAAACTACATCGACGACCAGATCGGCCACATGCAGAAGGGATTGGATGCTGCGGAGGCCGCACAATGAATCCAATCACCATCCACAATACCCAGCTTCCCATCGTCGAGTATCGCGGCCAGCGGGTTGTCACCCTCGCCATGATCGACCTAGTGCATGAGCGGCCAGAAGGAACAGCCGGCCGCAACTTCCGCGAACACCGTGAGCGCCTGATTGATGGCCATGACTATGTCCAAATCAGTTCCGACGAAATTCGTCGGAACAACCCTGGTGCTATCCCTGACAGCTTGCGCCGGAATGACGTCGTTCTTCTGACCGAGCAAGGGTATCTGATGTTGGTCAAGTCGCTGACTGACGATCTGGCCTGGACTGTCCAGCGTCAGCTGGTCAGCAACTACTTCCGGCCACAGCTTTTCGTAGTGCCTCAGACCCGCGCCGAGGCAATGCGTCTGGCAGCCGATCTGGAAGAGCAGAACGAGGTGCTGGCTCTGGAAAACCAGCAGCAGGCCAAGAAGATCGAGGCTCTGGAGAACCTGTTCATGCCTGGCGAGACGGTGCCTCAGTTCGCCAAGCGCCTGAACGGGGTCAACTCCCAGCAAATGCTGGGCTACCTCATCGAAATCAAGTGGGTCTACAACGCCGAGCACGACCCCGATAGCTCGCCGAAGTACCGGGTTTACGCCATGCCCCGGGACAAGAAGTGGCTGACCGAAAAACCAATCACGATCCGCGGTGAAGGGATTCTGCCGTTCATCAAGTACACGCCGGTGATGCTGGAGGAGGGCGCCCGTCGCCTGCACGACATGTACCTCGCCGAGAAGCTGCCCATGAAACAAACCTGGGACGGCAAATTCACCGTTAGCAAATTCACTTCGGAGTCACCCCTATGAGCGCCAAGCCAACCTACGAACAGCTCATGGGGCAGGCTGGCTCCCTGGCATTCGCTACTGACACGGGATCAGCCAATACCTACGTCTGCACGTTTGCTCCGGCGATCACTGCGCGTGCCGAGGGCCAGGTCCTGCGCTTCAAAGTCAAAACCGCGAACACCGGAGCGAGCACGCTGAACGATGGCGTCAGCGCGGCGCCTCTGGTCGGTGGCGCACACATTGCACTGCAAGGCGGCGAACTGATTGCAAACGGCGATGCCTGGGTGCAGTGGAATAGTTCCGTCGGGGCCGGCTCATACATCCTGCTGCTCTGCACGGGCGCACCTGAGCAAGTAGCCCCGGCGACGCAAAGCCAGCACGCCATGCAGCTTGGGCAGGCAGTTGGCCGACTCATTGGAATCCAGACATTCGCCGCAAGCGGGTCGTATACGTATACACCTACTGCTGGAACAACCTCGGTAATCGTCGAGCAGCTTGGAGGCGGCGGGGCTGGTGGCGGTGCAGCGGCCCCCGGATCTAGCGCTGTATCCGCAGGGGCTGGCGGAGGTGCAGGGGCTTTCAGCCGTAGCAGGCTGACTTCTGGGTTTTCTGGTGCAGCATTAACAGTTGGTGCGGGCGGTGTTCCTGTATCCGGTGCGACAGGTGGCACCGGCGGCGCATCTTCTTTTGGTGCCCTAATAAGCTGCCCAGGCGGCACAGGTGGCGGAACTGTAACAAACACCACGGGCATCCTTGGCGGTGGCGCCAGTGCTATTGCCACTGGTGGAAACCTGCTTAATGCGATGGGAGGAGCAGGCGGATTTGCTTCTATTCTTTCCCTGGGCAGCTATGTTGCCGGTAGCGGGGGTTCATCATATTTTGGTGGTGGCGGGAGAATTGTTAACCCTAACATTGTTCCATCAGCGGCAGTAACCTCTGGGTCTGGCGGCGCTGGCGCAGCCCAGAACACAAGCGGCACAGCACTATTAGGGGGCGCTGGCGCGCCCGGCATCATAATCATTTACGAGTATGCATAAATGAAAACTTACGCATTGATTGATAGCGGTATTGTTGTTGAGATCATCCCGCCATATGTTAATGAAGCTGGTGAGGATATTCCTATCGACCAAAGATATACCCCTGAGATGGTGGCTCAGATGGTCGACATTACAGACCTTGTTCCTCAACCTGAATGCTTCTGGACATATGACGGAACTGCATTTGCTGCGCCAGTTCCGTATCAGCCAACTCCTGAAGAGATTGAAGCCGCCAATCAGGCTCAACGCGCTGCTCTGCTGGCTCAAGCGTCTCAAGTCATGGCTCCATTATTTGTGTTCATTAATCTCGGTGACGCGACTGACGCAGAAACGACGGCCGCCAAAGCCTGGCAGGCGTATTACCGGGCGTTACAGGCTGTTGATGTGACTGTCGCGAGGCCCGACTGGCCGACGCCGCCAGCACAATAAGAAAATGCCGCCTTGGGGCGGGTTTTCCGCTCGGAGAAAAATATGCCAGCAAGTTAAATCTGGAAGATGCGTAAAAGCAGTCGCTGCTATGGCCCTAGTTTTGATCGGTCTTTGAATGCTCGTTAGTGACAAGGCCTACAAGTAATTTTTTTGCCAAGTATTCAGACGCTATTGGCGTTAGGTGTCCATAATCCCAGCTTGTGATGCTTGTTTTAATGTCATCTCCTAGGTAGGTCATACAGCCATCTTTGTTGCAGAATGCGCTTATTATATCGGCATAGATTGCTCCCGAGTCGGCTAGGCTTTTTTTCAGCTCGGCGTTTTGATCCATAACTAACATGTTTAACCCTAAAAAAGTGCGCCTTGGAGTGTTAATCCACAGCGATTTCATGATCGTTTTAGGGAGTTCAACTGACCAGTGTGGTGTAGGTCCTGTAAAAATAACGCGCTTAACTCCAGCATCTTTCAATACCAAGAAAATGCGGCGAAGATTGGCTGGGTCATGGTTTTCATTTTGACCAACAATTACTACGTCTGGCATTGCTTGTTTTATTTGCTTCAGAGCAAACCAGTTCGATTGCGTACAGAAATCTGTGATTGAAGGGTTCTTGACGTCGGGAGACGCCACGCATCCCGAGCTGGCGACTTGTAGGATATCCCAGTTTTCAGGTAGTTCTTTTCTTAATCCTGAGAAAAGCTGCTGGGCGTGAGAGTCTCCCCAAATAAATAGCGTCTTGCCTTTTGGGAGTTGCTTTGTGTAGCAACTGCTGTCTATTTCGGTAACCGGCACATTTGTTGAGTTTCCTTTGATGTACTGGGCTGTGTCCTGAAAATTGCATTCGCCACGGTAGTTCTTAAATAGTTCAAGTTTCGCGAAGTATTTTCGCTCTGGTAAAGAGTTTTCAAAATATTCCGCGAACTCTTCTCTGTCGTTTAAACGAAATTTGAATCCGTTATTCGCGTATGTAGCGTACCCAGTTATCCCGATAAGTAACATAAAAGCGGTCAGTGCCGTTGTTTTTATGTTGCTATAACCGCTAGAGCGCAATGGTCGCTCGACAAATTTATATGTTAGCCAAGATAGGAGTATGGAAGTTACAACAGCTAGGCTCAATGTTGTTGGTGAGGCTGTGCTCCCTTCCAAGATATGAGTAAATGATAGAAGAGGCCAATGCCAAAGATACAATGGAAAACTGACAAGCCCGAACCAGACGAATATTTTATTAGATAATACTGTTCTGTTGAGCCATGCATGTGGACCTCCCGCGATAATGAGAGATGCGCCCACAGTTGGCAATAGCGCCCACCAGCCGGGAAACTGGTTGTTCTTGGTGGTTAGAGTAAGCGCCAGTGCAAGGCATGCAAAGCCAACAAATGATTGAATGTTTCGAATAGCTGGTCCCCCGCCCTCTCTCCATTTCGGGAATATCTGGCTTTTATGCATGCCCGTATATGCCAGATATGATCCAATTAGAAGCTCCCAAAATCTGGATTGCGGTGAGTAGAAGGCACTAACTGGATCTGACTGTACGTTCATTAAGTTTAAGGCGAAGGATGTGCCGCCAATCAAGGCGAGTAGTATCAGGGCGTTCAATCTTATTTTAAATGCGAACCAAAGTATCAATGGCCAAGCCAGATAAAATTGCTCTTCAATACCCAATGACCATAAATGTAGGAGCGGTTTTGTGTCCGCGCTATTGTCGAAATAACCAGATTCTGCACGCAGCACGAAATTTGATATGAAAACAGATCCTCCGGCAATATGTTTTCCAAGTTGCATATATTCATCAGCAAGGAGAGCGAACCAGCCGAATGCCCAAGTGGCGGCAAGCATGAGCAAAAGTGCGGGAAAAATTCGGCTTACCCGACGGCTGTAGAAATCCACGAAACTAAAACTGTTTTTCTCGAGGTTTCCGAAAATGATGCTGGAAATCAGGAAGCCGGAAATAACGAAAAAGACATCGACACCAACGAACCCGCCCTGAATCAGGGATGGAAAGGCATGGAATGCGACGACAGATAGGACTGCGATCGCGCGCAGCCCATCAATATCTGGCCGATATTTAGGGTGACTCAGGTGCTTATCGACCGCTGATTGCGGCGATTCAGATAAGGAGGTCATTGGTTTTCGTAGATCCGATTTAATTGAACGCCATACTTGAGCGCCGAGCATCATACCAGCACCACAAGCCTTTCCCGCCATCGAGCGGTTTTTTATTGCCCGGAGAAAGCCATGCCGATTACCCAGCAGCAATTGCTGCAAATCCTCCCGAACGCCGGCCCCCAAGCCGGCGTTTTTGTTCCTGTGCTCAACACGGCGATGCAACGATTTCAGATCGTTGGAACTCAGCGCGTTGCGGCGTTCATTGCGCAAGTCGGGCACGAGTCCGGCCAACTGCGGTCAGTGGTCGAGAACCTGAACTACGGCGCGCAGGCGCTGGTCGCCACCTGGCCCAGCCGATTCCCCCCAGCCCTGGCCGCGCAGG
>Ga0066798_10001035_pt1 | contig 12612 bp, 7 predicted proteins | sample PersoiDNA2013203_FD_70961 | JGI IMG/M metagenome (GOLD analysis project Ga0066798, IMG submission 70961) | Permafrost soil microbial communities from the Arctic, to analyse light accelerated degradation of dissolved organic matter (DOM) -... | ecosystem: Environmental > Terrestrial > Soil >...
GCCGAGCGGACTGGCCGCGGTTGTCGTCAGCCACCTTCACCCCGACCACTTCATCGACCTCGTGCCGCTGCGCCACTACCTGCGCTACGAGTTCGATCCGCCGCGACGGGTGCGGGTGCTGGGCCCGGCCGGGTTGGGCGATCGACTCGACGCCCTCCACGGGCACCTCGGATTCACCGCCGTGTCTCTGGACGTGGCGCCTTTGTCCGTGGGCACGCAGAGGATCGGACCCTTCGAGGTGGAAGCGCGCCTCGTCCACCACACCGAGGAGAGTTATGCCGTCCGCGTGTCCGTGGCCGGCTCCGCGGGGGCGCCTTCCGGCCCGGGCCTCGTCTACTCCGGCGATTGCGGCCGGGCCGACGACCTCGTCCCGCTGATCCGCCCCGGCGATACGCTCCTGGCCGAAGCCTCGTTCGGAGGTGGGGTCGTGCCCGCCGGTGCCGAGCATCTGACCGCCGCCGACGCCGGCCGCGCCGCAACCGCTGGCCGCGCCGCTCGCCTGCTGCTGACCCACATCCAGATCGGCTACTCCCGCCCCGACGCCCTCGCCGCCGCCCAGTCCGTCTTCGCGGGCCCCGTGCAGCTGGTCACCGAAGGGGACCGCTTCAAGATCTGACGCGCGGACGACCGACCGCCGGGTCGGACGGGACGCCGGCAATCCCCTGTGTCACAGCCTGGGTCAACGCCGTGACGCAGTAGGTATTGAGGCTCACGCCCTCGCGGGCCGCTCGCTGCGTCGCCGCCCGATGGAGGCTCCGCGGAACACGCACGACGAACCGCCCGCTGAACTGATCCGCGGCCGGAGTCGGAGGCGGAACCGTCGCACCCTCGGCCCGAGCCGCGGCGATCCAGGCGTCGATCGCATCGCCGACCTCGGCGATCGCTTCGACCGGGCCCGCGGCGGCAGCCACAGCTCCGGGCAGGTCCGGGACGGCGACCGTCCACGTGCCGTCCTCTTCTTGCTCGATCTCCACCGCGTACCCGCGGGTCGGCGACTCACTCATCTGCGCACTCATCCACGGCTCGAAGAACGTTCATCACGTAGCCGATTGGCAGTGGGCCGCGCCGCTCGGCCAACGTGGGGCTGATCGGGCAACCCGGCTTGCGAAAGGCGCGGTGGCTGCCGGCCGTGCGCGGCCCCATGACGAACCCGGCCGCCTCGAGCAGCCTCGCCAGATCCTCGAATGTCGCGCTTCGCTTGTTCCGCTCAACACGTTCTCGCAGCTCACGCCAGTCTGATCTTGACACGGACAACCTGATACTACATGCGATATCACCAACCGGCAACCCGGCTAACCGGCATTCGACTGGGGAGATCATGCCCGCCGAGCCTTCACCGGCAATCATCTGGCGGGCTTCGCGGAGCGCATGGCCGGGAGTCCGCGCACCATTTGCCTGAGTCCGGCAAGATTGACGACTGCGAACGAAGATGCTCGGCTTCGGGCTCGAAGGAGACAGCGCCATGGCGACCAGCGGAACGACAGCTCGACCGGCCGGCGAGGCCAAGGGACCGCTCAGCGCCGAAGAGCTCCGCCTGATCGACGCCTACTGGCGGGCCGCCAACTACCTCTCGGTCGGCCAGATCTACCTGCTCGACAACGCCCTGCTGCGCAGACCGCTCGAGGCCGGCGACGTCAAGCCGCGGCTGCTCGGCCACTGGGGCACCACGCCGGGTCTTAACCTGATCTACGCCCACATGAACCGCGAGATCAAGGCCCGCGACCTAAACACCATCTACATCATCGGCCCCGGCCACGGCGGTCCCGGCATCGTCGCCAACACATACCTCGAGGGCAGCTACACCCAGTTCTACCCCAGCATCACCCAGGACGAGGATGGCATCCGCAAGCTGTTCCGCCAGTTCTCGTTCCCGGGCGGCATCCCCAGCCACGTCGCGCCGGAGACACCGGGCTCCATCCATGAGGGCGGCGAGCTCGGCTATTCGCTGTCGCATGCCTTCGGCGCCGCCTTCGACAACCCGGACCTGCTCGTGTGCTGCGTCGTCGGTGACGGCGAGGCCGAGACCGGCCCGCTGGCGACCGGCTGGCATTCGAACAAGTTCCTCGATCCGGTGGGCGATGGCGCGGTCCTGCCGATCCTCCACCTCAACGGCTACAAGATCGCCAACCCCACGATCCTGGCCCGCATCCCGGAGCACGAGCTGCGCGACCTCATGATCGGCTACGGCTACAAGCCGTACTTCGTCACCGGCGACGAGCCTGCGCTCGTACATCAGCAGCTGGCGGCAACCCTCGACACCGTCCTCGATGAGATCCGTGACATCCAGAAGGCCGCGCGTTCGGACAAGGCAACAGCCGGCCCCGATGGCGCCGGTTTGCGTCCGGCCTGGCCCATGATCGTGCTTCGGACGCCCAAGGGCTGGACCGGCCCCGAGATAGTCGACGGCCAGCAGGTCGAGGGCACCTGGCGGGCCCATCAGGTACCGCTGACCGAAGTTCGCACCAACGCAACTCACCGCGCGCAACTCGAGACCTGGATGCGCAGCTACAAGGCCGAAGAACTGTTCGACGAGAAGGGCGCTCTCATCCCCGAGCTTGCCGCCCTCGCGCCGAAGGGCGATCGACGCATGGGCGCCAACCCGCACGCCAACGGCGGCCGGCTGCTTCGCGAGTTGATCATGCCGGACTTCCGCGACTACGCGGTCGATGTGCCGAAGCCGGGCGGCTCGCTGAGTGAGGCGACGTTCGTGGCCGGCACATTCGTCCGCGACGTCATGGCCAAGAACGTCGACAACTTCCGGATGTTCGGCCCCGACGAGACGGCCTCCAACCGCTTCCAGGCGATCTTCGAGGTGACCGGCAAGGCCTGGGACGCCGAGGTGATCCCCGAAGACGCCAAGGACAACGTTCTCTCCACCGACGGCCGGGTCATGGAGGTCCTGTCGGAGCATCAGTGCGAAGGCTGGCTGGAGGGCTACCTCCTGACCGGCCGGCACGGCATGTTCAACTGCTACGAAGCCTTCATCCATATCATCGATTCGATGTTCAACCAGCACGCCAAGTGGCTGAAGGTGACGCGCGACATTCCGTGGCGCCGCCCGATCGCCTCGCTCAACTACGTGCTGTCATCGCTGGTCTGGCGTCAGGACCACAACGGCTTCACCCATCAAGACCCGGGCTTTATCGATGTCGTCGTCAACAAGAAGGCCGAGATCATCCGAGTCTATCTGCCGCCGGACGCCAACACGATGCTGTCGGTCACGGACCACTGCCTGCGGAGCCGCAACTACGTCAACGTCATCGTGGCCGGCAAGCAGCCCTCGCCCAACTGGCTGACCATGGAGCAGGCGGTCCTGCACTGCACCCGCGGCATCGGAATCTGGGACTGGGCCAGCAACGATCAGGGCTGCGAGCCGGATGTCGTCATGGCCTGCTGCGGCGACATCCCGACACTGGAGACCCTGGCCGCCGTCGACCTGATGCGCCAGTACCTGCCGGACGTCAAGGTCCGCGTAGTAAACGTGGTCGACCTGATGCGTCTGGAGCCCGAGTCCGAACATCCGCACGGCATGACGGACAAGGAGTTCGACTCGCTCTTCACCGCGGACAAGCCGATCATCTTCGCCTATCACGGCTACCCGTGGCTCATCCATCGCCTGACCTACCGCCGCAATGGCCACGACAACATCCACGTCCGCGGCTACAAGGAAGAGGGCACGACCACCACCCCGTTCGACATGGTCATGCTCAACGACCTGGACCGCTTCCATTTGGTGATCGACGCCATCGACCGAGTCCCGGGCCTCTCCGCGCGGGCCGGTCACGTACGCCAGCTGATGGAGGACAAGCGCACCGAAGCCCGGGCCTACACCCGCGCCGAGGGCGAGGACGCCCCCGAAATCCGCGACTGGGCCTGGCCCGCTTAGGCGTTCGCTCTGTTCGTCTGTGGCGGCATGCGACCGCCCTAGCGTCCGCGCCGCGGCACGCTGCCCACATTTCTGCTCAACGACGTCCCGGGCGACGCTATGCCCGGAATCGGGCGAATCCTCCCCTCAATGACGCCACTGGTGACACTAAACGGCCGCCGCCCGATTCCGAACGGCCGGCGGCCTCACCGCCGTCACCGCCCAAGCGTGGATCGCCCGCTCAGCCCCTTGTCTCCGGCCCACATCCCGCCAACGCCGGCCTCACGCTCCACTTAGTGACGTCCCGGGCGGCGTTGAGGGATTCGGCAGACCGCCGACACTCTGCCGTCGAGCTGCAGCCGCGTCTCCTCGCCGCACTCGCTACCATGCGCTCATGACCCCCGACGTTGACGCCAGCCTGCGATCCCAGGTTCGCGAGGCAATCGAAGCCGCTTGGAAGCTCGCTCAGGCGAGTTTGCCGGAACCGGCCGCTGCCGGCAGCGGCCCGGCCGCCCCGGCCGTCCTCGTCCACGAGCCCGTCACGATCGAGCACCCGGCGGACGCAACTCGAGGCGACTTCGCCAGCAACATCGCCCTCAAGCTGGCCAAGCCGTACCGCCGCGCGCCGCTCGAGATCGCCAAGACAATCGCCGCGCACGTGGTCACCACCGCCACCGACCCGGCTTCCCCCATCGCCGCCGTCGAGGTTGCGCCGCCCGGGTTCCTCAACATTCGACTGTCCGACCACGCCCTCGCGGCCATGGCGCAGGACATCCTCCGCAACCCCGCCAATTGGGGCCGCGTCACCATCGCCCATCCGGAGCACATCAACGTCGAGTTTGTCTCGGCCAACCCCACTGGGCCGCTCCATATCGGCAACGCCCGCGGCGCGTTCGCCGGCGATCTGCTGTGCCGCGTTCTCGCTGCCGCCGGGCACAAGGTCGTGCGCGAGTACTACTTCAACGACTTCGGCAGCCAGGTCAAGAACCTGGGGGCATCGGTCGTGGCCATCCGTGAGGGCTGCGAGATTCCCGACGGCGGCTACCACGGCGACTACGTCTACGACATGGCGAAAGAATTGCCGGCCGAAGTTCTGGCCGCGGCCGAGAAGTCGGGCGAGGACGCGTCCTGGGCAGTCGGTCGCTGGGCGTCGGAGCGGGTTCGGGTGGGCATCGAGGCCAGCCTCGACCATCTGGGCTGCCATTTCGACGTCTGGCGCTCGGAGAGCACGCTTCACAACGACGGCTGGGTCAAGCAGGCGGTCGATCGACTGCGGGCCGCCGGTGACGTGTTCGAGGAGGACGGCGCGGTCGTCTTCCGGTCGACTAAGTTCGGCGACGACAAGGATCGAGTCATCCTGCGCTCGACCGACGATGCCGCGCCCACCTATTTCGCGGCCGACATCGGCTACCTCGTCGAGAAGTTCAGCCGCGGCTATGAGCGCATCGTCTTCATCTGGGGCGAGGACCACCACGGTTACGTCGCCCGGGTCAAGGCCGCGGCCCAGTCGCTCGGCTTCGACCCCGACCAGGTCCAGATGATCCTCACGGCCTGGGTTCGCTTCGTCCGGGACGGCAAGGAAGTCCCAATGTCCAAGCGCACGGGCGAGTTCATAACCCTTGACGAGCTGCTGGCCGAGATCGGCGTTGATGCGGCGCGCTGGTTCTTTGCCTCACGAGCCGCATCGAGCGGCATCGATTTCGACATCGAGCTGGCCAAGAAGCAGTCGGCCGAGAACCCGGTCTACTACGTCCAATACGCCCACGCCCGAATCGCCTCCATCCTGCGCAAGGCAGAGGAGGCCGGCCTGAGGGCGCCCGCGGCCGACGACCCGCGCCTCGCTGGTTTGCTGGCCGGGATACTCGGCGGTTCGCCCGAGGCCCAGTTGGCCCGCCAGATCGCGCGTCTGCCGGAGGTCGTGGAGGACGCGGCCGAGAGCGAGGAGACGCACGGCATCACGGCCTACGCCACGGAACTGGCCACCGCATTCCACGCCTTCTACCGCGACGCTCGCGTGATCGACGAAACCGAGCCGGATCGTTCCGCCGGCCGGCTCGCTCTGATCGCGGCCGCCAAGACGACGCTCGCCAACGCCCTGGGGCTGCTCGGCATCTCCGCCCCGGAGGCGATGTAGGTCAGGACGCACTCGCGGCGGCCGGGCGGGGGCTCCGGCCGCACCCAGTGGCGGGAATCGTTCCTAATGCACACCAGAATGACGTTGAGCAAAGCCCGGGCCGCCATCCGGTTGCTGGCTCTCCACCGTGAAACCTGATTCGGACCTGACGGCCGCAATCTGCGCCTTCAGCACCTGTGGACGGCACCGAACGGGCCGACTCAGACGGGTCCGGCCTGTACCTCGGGCAGGTGGCGCCCAAAGCGCTTGCCCAATGTCATCGTAATGTTCATTCGGCAAATTTCGGGCTCAGCCGCCCGATTGGCTCAGCTTGAGGCAGGGAAGAAGAGCGGGGAGAACAGCCTGGCTCGACGAGATGGCGATATCCAAGTGCGTGGAGTCGTCGCACTGCTTGGATGGCCCCAGGCCCTTGAGCGCTGCGGGCACGGCGTTCGCGAAAGCCGTAGCACCGGCGGCGGTTCCCCACTGGGTCTTCAGCACGACTGCCCAGGCCCCGTTTGGGCCCTCATATAGACCCACTCGGTCGCCAGCCCAGGCTGACGCCGTCGACGCGGCGGCGGTCGTAACCACAGTGCTGGGGTTCTCGCCTTCCAGCCAGATACGGAGCTGCAATTCGCCCAGCGTGTCCTGCAGAGTCAGCTTCCAGCCGCTGCCGAGCGAGACGGGCACGGCCGGGACCGATACCGCGACCGGCTTCACTTTCTTGCTGTACAAGTCTGGATGGAGGATCTGCGACGTCGAGTCCGGCGGGTTGGCATACAACTGATCGACCGCGGCCCAACCACCCTTGTCGTACATGCTCTGGACGAAGGCGAGGCCGCCCATGTATGGGAACAGGAGCGACTCGCGCAGGATCGTCGGCGCCTTGGCAAGCTGGTCAGTTTGAGCCGCAGAGCTGGAGTCGCCGACAACCGCCAGCAGATCGGGGATCGACATGTTCTTGGTGGACCACAGAGTCATCGCCAGCGTGGCGTCGCCTTCCACCAAAGCGGTTCGCGCGAGGTCTCGATCGCCCTGGTCGGTCGTGTCGATCGCAAGCTTGTCCAACCCGAAAACCTGGTCCTGCAGGGCGTGGGTGTACTCGTGGGAAAAGGTGATCTTCTGCACGGGCCCAACGCCGCCTGAGTCAGACAGAATGTATAGGCCCTTCGACAGCGGGTCGTAGAAGCCGACGACCTGGCCGGCCTGCAGATCGAGCTCCATCTGCTCCAGGTCCGAGCCGGCCGGTAGCAAGCCGAGGTGGACGAAGAGCTTGGTCTCGTTGGCCAGCGCAACGTGGTTGGTCTGGGCGGTGTTCGCCTTGGTCAGCCAATCGCGCACTCCCGCCGAGTCGAGCAAGGTCGGCGTGACGGTGCTGGTGCGCTGCAACCCGCGAATAGCCTCGACCTGGGACTCGATCCTCGCGTAGGTGACCTGGTCCGGCTCGGCCGATGGACGGGCGGATGGCGAAGGGCCGAGCGTCGGAGTCTGCGTCGACGTGCCGCAGGCGGAAACGGACACGGCCACCGCGATGGCGACGGCAGCCAGGCGGAGGGGCTGACGAAGGCGGCGCTTGTGCATTGGCCCATTCTGCCAGGCGACGGAATTCGGCGGCGCGGCCCAGGCAACGCTGCCCGTCACGCAGGGGCCCCCGGGCCAGGGGGCGCCCGGGCCGGGGGCGCCCGGCTATGACGCCCGCACGCAGGCGTGGAGGACGCACACCCTCGCAACAAGGCGGGATGCACGGCTAGCGAGCCCTATCGGATCACTTTATTGCGGTTTCTTTATGATCTAGCGTGCGTGGCTTTCATGATTTTGGTCTATCTTTGATCGAGGAACACTGGAGAGCGTCCGGAAGTTCCACTCCTCCCTCCCTCCGACCGGAGGTGCCGATTGGGCAGGCGCCTCCGGTCCTCACTTTAATCTGTGGGATCCTATCGGGGCGGACAAGCGGCGAGGGGTCGGCGAGGGGCGCGGACAAGGCGCAGTGGCGGACAAGCAGCCGATAAGCCACCTGTGCAAGAATCTCCACATGGAGCTCACCTGGTACGGTCGGACTTGCGTCCGCATGCGTGGCAAAGACGCGGCCATCGTGGCCGACGCCTATCGATCGATCGTCGGCCCCACGGGTCGCGGGATCACAGGTGACATCGTCACCTATAGCCACCCCGACGATTCCCCGCTGCCCAAGGGCAAGGGCAGATCATCGCGTGATGGATCCACGGTCATCCCCGGAAGCCTGGAAGATGCGTTCTGCCTGGACGGGCCCGGCGAGTACGAGGTCAAGGACGCCCTCATGGCGGGAGTCTGGACATTTCGGGACGATCAGCACGGCAAGGAGCGCGGCCGGAACGTGTGCTTCGCCGTCGAGCTTGACGGTGTCCACGTGGTCCACCTCGGCGACATCGGCCACCTCCTGACCGAAGACAAGATCACGGACATCGGCCGGGTCGACGTGGCGTGCGTGCCAATCGGCGGCGCGCTGTCGGCCAGCAAGGCGGCAGAACTGGTGGCGCAGCTGGACGCCAAAGTAATCGTGCCCATGCCGGTCTGCGAAGACGAGGAGTCGGTGGAGGCTCTCGCCAAGTTCCTCCACGAGATGGGCGTCTCGGCGCCGCCGGTCCCGCAATCCAAGCTGTCGCTGATGCCGTCGAGCCTGCCGACCGAGGTGACCACGGTCATCCTGGAGTCACGCGGCAAGATCTAGGAGATGTCGGCTCGCTAGGCCGCGACGGGTACCGATCGGGCAGGTGTCGGCCTAGACGGGGAACTCGACGCCGATGCCGGAATCCTCGTGTGAGTCGTAGGGGAACTCGTCGCGGTGGACCTCTGTTATGGCACCCCGTTGCGCGAGCAGAAGGGCACGTTCCTGCGGTCCCAGCTGCCCGGATCGATAGATTGCCACCAGGGCCTCGGCGGCTGCCTTGCGAACGTCCCAGTAGTCTGTGAGGGCGGCAATGAGGGACTCGACGGCGCGGGCGTCGCCGATGCGGCCGAGGGCCTGGCTCGCCGCCTTGCGCTGCCAGCCCTCACCGTCTTTGAGTGCCGCGACAAGTGGCTCAAGGGCGCGGCCGTCGCCGATGCGGCCGAGCGCCTCGACGGCAGCCTTGCGCACGTGCTGGACCTCGTTCTCATCCTTGAACGCAGAGATTAGGGGGCCGACGGCGCGGGCGTCGCCGATGCGACCGAGCACCTCCGCGGCGACCATGTGGACGTGCCAGTCGTCGTCTGCGAGAGCGTCGATGAGGGGTTCCACGGCACGGGCGTCCACGATCTGCCCGAGCGCCTCCGCGGCCCCGTCGCGGACACTCCTGTCCGAGTCCTTGAGTCCGGCGATCAGGAGCCCCACGGCCTGGGCACCGATCCTGGCGAGCGCTCCGACGACCGCTCCCCGGACGTACGAATCCCCGCCTCTGAGGGCGGTGATAAGCGGATCGGCGGCGCGCGGGTCGCCGATGCGGCCGAGGGCGGCAGCGGCACGTACGCGGACGCCTTCGTTGGAATCTTTGAGCGCCGCCGTGAGAGGCTCAAAGACGGGGGCATCGACCGTCTGGCCGAGCGCATCGACGGCGATCATGCGCACTCCCTCGCTCGGGTCCTTGAGAGCGGCGATGAGCGGATCCACGGCGCGCGGGTCGCCGATTCGGCCGAGCGACTCGGCGGCGAACATGCGCACTTCCTCATCCCCATCGTTGAGGGCGGCCAAGAGAGGCTGGACAACGCGGGCATCGTCTGTCCGGCCGAGAGCACCGGCGGCAGCCGAGCGCACGCTTGAGTCCTTCTCATAGCCCAGCGCCTTGATCAGCCCCGGAATGTCGCTCTTGGCCTCGAGATCGTCGACGTTGGGCGGATTGGCATTTCCGAACAGCGGCATCGTGCGTGCCCTCCTGCCGATCAGTCTGACACGGACGAAGGTGCGTCTGGAAGTGGGATCGCGACCGCCTTGTGCCACCGAGGGCCGTCGCGCATGATCGAGAGCAGCGGGCCGCGGCGCATCAGGCCGCGGTCTGGGTCGGGGCGCTCCACCACGGCGTCCAGGTTCTCGGGGCTGAACATCTCCGCCATGGCCCGCTCGGTGACGGCATCGAAGGCTCGGCGATAGCTGGCGCAGTGCGGGTCGCGGGCGGTTGGGGCAAGCACCCCGCCCGCGCCAACCAGCGAGTTGTACGGGCAGCCTCCCTTGCAGAAGCCGAAGTAGGCGCAATCGGCGCAGGCCTCCCTGACGTGCTCTTCTCGGGCCCGAAACTCGCGCCAGACGGTCGACTCGCGCAGTTCCTCCAGGCTCGGCCGAGCGGCCACGTCGCCGACGCGGTACTCCTCAATGCCGGCGAAGCGCTGGCAGGGATAGATCGCCCCATCGGGCCCGACCGCCAGGTAGCCGCCCAGGCATTCGCCGAAGGTGCAGATGCCGCCGCGCCCGGCACTGACGCTTCGAGCCATCGAATCGAGGGTGCTGATTCGAACCTTCGTCAGGTTCTCCAGATATCGATCGAGCAGGCCGACCAGCAGCTCGCCGTGGGCGTCGGGCGTGATCGACCAGCGGTCCGCCTCCGGGTACCGCAGCGACGGCAGGGCGGCGTGGACGGAGAAGTTGAGCCCTTCGCGAACGAAGAAGTCGAAGATCTCCGGGGCGTGGGCGACCGAACCCGCGGTGAAGGTGCAGATGGCCCCGACGTCGAGGCCGTGCGCGCGCGCCCGCTCGATCCCCGCCATCGTCTTGGCGAAGTAGCCGGTCCCTCGCTGCGCGTCGTTGATCGCCTCCGGGCCGTCCAGGCTCGTGCCAAGCGAGATGCCGTACTCGCGAAAGAGGTCGCACAGTTCGTCGGTCAGGAGCCAGAGGTTGCTCTGGGCCGCGAAGCGGACGCGGCGGGGAGCGAGGCCGTCGCGGAGGAGTGGCAGGGCCTCGCGGTACCACCTGGCGCCGGGGACGAGCGGCTCGCCGCCGTGGAAAGTGATCTCCAGGGTGCCCTGCTCGGCCGCGCTCTCCGCCGCCAGCGCGCGCCGCCACTCCACGACCGCTTCGAGCGTCTCGCGGCCCATGGTCGTGCCACCGGCATGCGGCCCAAAGCAATAGGCGCAGCTCGCCGGACACGCCAGCGACGGAACGAGCATCAGGTGTTGGGACACGCCACCCGCCAACCCACAGCCAACCGCCCGCTGCGCGGGCAGAACGGCAAGTGTAGGCAGGCCGGGGGCCGAGAGCCGGCAGGAGCCGGTAGCCACTCTGATTGACTTCATACGTGCTAAACGTAGAATAGCGGAATGGCGGGATTGTTCTCTTCGCAACGGGCAATCGAGGCTCTGGCCGCGCTCGAGCAGCGCGAGGAGGGCCTGCGCCTGTCTGAAGTTGCCGACGCCCTCCGGGTGTCGGACTCGGCCGCGCAGGTCGCCCTGCGCCTTCTCGTCGCCGAACAGCTCGTGATGGTGGACGGCCGGCGGTATCGAATCGCGGACGAGGACGCAGCCCTGCTGCTCGACATCGCGGCGCGGCGGCCCGGAGACCAACCTCGCATCGAGGTCGCGCTGCGCGCGAGCCGGGTCGTCGAGTTCGCTGCGCGTGAGGTCGGGGGCCTTCTTGTGGTGACGCGCTGGGACGCCGAGCCGGCCGACGAGGTCAAACTGACACGCGCCCTCGCTCGGCTGCCCGCGGGTGTCGCGGTCGATCGAATCGCGCACGACGACCTTCGTGATCGACTGCTCGACTCGCCAGCGCTTCGGGAGCGCGCCGAGCGCAGCGAGGTCATCGTTGGCAGTGTCCCTCGTTCGTTCCCAGATCCATTCAAGCACGGATCGCCCGATGCTCCGGCGCTCGGCGACCTTCACCCCGCGGTTCGCCGGCCATCGAGGGCAGCGCTCAAGCGACTGGCGCGCCGGTTCGGGCTCCGCGAGATCCGGGTGTTCGGGTCGGCCGTCCATGCCGACTTCGCGCCCGACTCGGATGTCGACGTAATGGTCCGCCGCGAACCCGGACGAACTAGAAGTCTGGAAACCGAAATGGCGCTCCGCAGCGAGCTCGAGTCCCTGTTCGACCGAGACGTCGACGTATCCGATGAGACAGTCCTCCGGACGGAGATCCGCCGCAAGGCCGTCTCGGAAAGTGTCGCAATCTATGGATGATCGCGACCGGCGCCACCTTCTCGACCTGATGTCCCACGCGACGGCAGCGATCGGCTACGCCGACGCGCACGGCGCCGGATGGTGGAGGAACCCGGAGACGCTCGACGCGGTGTTGATGCGGCTCGCGCAGGTCGGCGAAGCGGCTCGCAGGACTTCTCCGGACGGTCTGGCCGTGATCGCCGGCGTCTCCTGGTCAGACGTGAAGGGGATTCGCGCCAGGATCGTGCAATACTACGATCAGATCGACGTCAACATCATCCGCGGCGTCGTCTCACGTCAGCTGCCCGCCTCATTGAGGTCGTCGGGAAAGGCTTCGGTCTGCCGCACGCCGGGTGATAGATCAGCCGCGCTCGAAGACCGGCCGGCCGCGCTTGATTACCACCCGGGCCAGGCGCGCGCCAAGCCAGTAGGGAAGCTGGTCGACCGAATGGACGTCCCAGACGACCAGGTCGGCCTGCTTGCCGGGTTCGATGGAGCCAATCTCCGCGCCGAGACCGACCGAATGGGCGGCGTTGAT
>Ga0066798_10001036_pt1 | contig 12612 bp, 8 predicted proteins | sample PersoiDNA2013203_FD_70961 | JGI IMG/M metagenome (GOLD analysis project Ga0066798, IMG submission 70961) | Permafrost soil microbial communities from the Arctic, to analyse light accelerated degradation of dissolved organic matter (DOM) -... | ecosystem: Environmental > Terrestrial > Soil >...
CGCCGCCACTCGACGAGCGGATCGTCGAAGCCGGTCATGCTCGGGGGCTCGAGCGCGACCAGCGCGCTCCAGTTGCGCCCAGGCGGCGCGATCGGGTGGTCGGGTTTCGCGGGGTGTCCGGTCATGGTCTGCAGTTTTTCATAGTGCGGCGGTGGGCGATGCGGATTCTTCGTTTTGCGCGCCGGATCGTCGGTGCCGGCTCGGGTTGCGCCCATCCCCGATCGGCTCCTCGGATGGAGACGGTAGATGTGTGTCGACTTTGTAAACGCTGATGCCGCGCTCCGCTCGTTGACTAGATTGACAACGTGATCGCTTCAACACTCGATCCCGATGGTCGCCGGGTTGTTCTCGGCGACAACGAGTGGAGCCACATCAAGCGAAGGCATCCGGAGCTTTCCGCAAGCCTGCGCGAGATTCTGGCGGCGGTCAGAGAACCCGATCGTCAGATACAGGGCCGGCTAACCGGTGAGATCTGGTTCTTCGCCGAACGAGTCGGCAGATTTCCCTGGCTGCAGGTCGTCGTACACTATGAGCGAGGTGAGGGATGGATAGTCACAGCGTTCGCGCGCAGGATGCCTCCAGAAAAGTGAAGATCGCCGGAATCGAGTTCGACAACGTCGAGTACGACAGCCGCGGCGACGTTCTCTACCTGCACGTCGGCGACCCGGCGAGCGTGGTCGATTTCGACGGCACCGCCGAGGGCGACGGGGCCCGCTACGGACCCGACGGCAGCCTGGTCGGGCTGACCATCCTCAACGCTCGCGCGAGATTCCAGGAGCAGGGCGGCAAGATAGAGCTGACCTTCCCCGAGCGCCGCATCGTTGTCGGCGACCTGGCCCGGATACTCGCTGCTTAGGCGTCGTACCGGGCGGCCGCGGGTGCGGCTTTGGACAGCGTGTTGGCCCAGAGCGCCAGGCGCTCATAGCCGGGCACACGGCGCCAGAGGAAGTCTCGGCGCAGGGTGAAGGCGAGCTTGACGGCAGGGTTGAGGTGGGCACCCGAGACGGCGCCCATGAAGAGGATGATCGCCATCACCATCAGGCCGGGCGCCGCGACCGCAGCCGAGCGGCTGATCGTCCCGTGGCTGAGCGCGCTGACAACGGGGCCGCCGGCGCCGACGAGCACCAGCAGGAAGGTTCCGAACAGCTCCGCGAACAGGCGCCGCCACTCGACGAGCGGATCGTCGAAGCCGCTGAGGCTTGGGGGCTCGAGCGCGAGCAGCGCGCTCCAGTTGCGCCCAGGTGGCGCGATCGGGTGGTCGGGCTTCGGCGGGTGTTCCGTCATCGGTCTCTTGTTCACGCCTTGCAGTTTTTCACATTGCGGGGGCCGGCGAAGCTCGTTGCGCGCTCACCGTTGCGGGAGTTCGCGTCTAAAAGCTGGAGTGATGTGCTGGAGGCCACGCAGCCGATTGAGCCGTGGCTTGATCGGTATGCGTCGGAGAGGCATCGGTTGTTGTATTGGCGGTGAAGTTTCGCTAGGTCGAAGGAGCATGCACTCGGCGACAGGCGGTAGGGAGTGGTGCATCGCAAAGTTGTGACCGGCCTCAATACCACTTGAGCCGAGTGCTGCCTTCTGTGATGCTGAGCCCATGGCTGTGGAGTTCGGGATCTGGCGGATCGATGGGGAGTCCACATCGCCAGTCGCTACGTCTGCCTTGGAGAACGAGGCGCGGCTGGAGGCCATTCTCGAACAAGACCCGTTCATACTTGGGCTCGACGCACTGCTGATCATCGGCCGACAGGTCACGACCAGCTTCGGTACCCGCATCGATCTCCTAGCTATCGACAGCCAAGGCATGCTCTACGTTATCGAGGTCAAGAAGGGGCGCACTCCCCGCGACGTCGTAGCCCAAGCTTTCGACTACGGCTACTGGGTTAGGAACCTTTCGATCGAAGAAGTCGGGGCGCTCTACGAACAGCACCACGACGGTCAGCCTTTCGATCAGGCTTTTCGCGGCTCCTTCGATACCAGTCCTCCAGACGAACTGACGGGCGAGCATCAGCTCATCATCGTCGCCTCGACTCTCGATCCCGCGACCGATCGCATCGTCCAATACGTCCGCGATCAGGGTGTGCCTGTCTTCGTCGTGTTCTTCCAGTACTTCCGAGACGGCGATCAGGAGTTCCTCGCGCGTACGTGGGACGCGGATCCTTCCAGCGAAGCAGTAACTCGGCCGATGATCAAGAAGCCCGCTCAACCCTGGAACGGTCAAGATTTCTACGTCTGCCTAGGTGAGGATCGCCGTAGTTGGGACGACGCGCTCAAGTACGGCTTCGTTTCCGGTGGAGGCGGGAAGCGCTGGTCGGGGCCGCTCCAAGGGCTCTTCTCTGGTGCTCGCGTTTTTCTCTATATCCCGCAGAAGGACGGCGTCGGAGGCTACGTCGGAGCGGGAATCGTCAAGGAATCTACCCAACGCGTCAAAGACTTCATGGTTGACATCGATGGTCGCCAGATTCCGATTCTCCAGGCACCACTCAAGCAGCCCCGGCTCGCTGAAGACGTCGACGACGAGGAGAAGTCCGAGTACCTCGTTCGCGTCGATTGGATTAAGACGGTCCCGCGAGATGAGGCGATCTGGGAGAAGGGCATGTTCGCGAACCAGAACACGGTCGTTCGACTTCGCGATCAATTCACACTGGAGAAACTAACCGACGCCTTCGGGCTAGATCACGAGAGCTCGTAGCCGCGCATCCCAATGACTGGTCGGCAAAACGCCGATGGGGGCGATAGGTTTCTTATCACTGCCGCTCTCGCAGCCCAAGGAGTGCAATGCCGCGCATCTCGCCCATGAACCTGCGTCCTGTCCGTTCAGCAGCAGCCGCTGTCGATCTGCTCAAGCAGCTCGGCTACGACGCGTCGCCACTTCCCTACGACGGTTCTGCGCTTGGGCTTGGCGGCGAGGCTCTACGACTTCATAGCGATCGCTCGCCGGCTCGCGGTTACGGGGTGCTCGTAGCGGAGCTCGAAGAGATGCCGCGTTCGCTGAGGACGCTCGGGCGACGCCTCGTCGAGCAGTTCCATGATCGCCCGCTGGCGCTACTCGGCGTGCGAGACGGAAGCGCTGAGTGGCAGCAAGTTATCGTCCTCCGCCCACGCTTGATCGAAGGCGGGTCAGGCTCCGTCTCGGTCGCGAAGTTGACGATCGATGTCGGGCGGCCGACCGCTCACGACGCCGAGGTAGTATCCGAGCTCGCTTGGGATCCCGCCGATGCAGAACGTGCTCAGAAGCGGATCGATGAGGCCCTAAACGTCGAGCGAGTCACGAAGCGGTTCTTCGAGGGGCTCAACCGCCACTTCCAGCGCCTTCACGCTGCGGTCAAGGAAGCAGGTGAGCACGACGCGTCGGTTCTGGCCGGGTACGAGCGGGCGGGAGGGGCAGATCGCGTCTCTCTGCGGATCGTCACGCAGATTCTCTTCTGCTACTTCCTACAGCGGAAGGGCCTGCTCGAAGGCAACCGCGGCTGGCTCTCGCGCCAATTCCAGGCGAACATCGTCCGAGGCTCGTACTACCAGCGTGTCCTCGAGCCGCTCTTCTACGAAGCCCTCGCGCGCCCGCGCGGAGAGCGGCCGCCTGAGTGGGAGCGACCGGGTATCCCGTTCTTGAACGGCGGCTTGTTCGAGCGCCAGTACGGCTCGGTATCGCTCCCGCTTGCCGACGAGATCTTCACGACCGACGAGGGGCTTCTCGGCTTTCTCGACGGTTGGACCTTCACGGTCTCGGAGGAGGCGGCCGACGAAAGCGAGATTGCCGTCGATCCGGAGATGCTCGGGAAGATCTTCGAGAACCTGATCTCTGATGACGAGCTCAAACGAGAGGGCACGGTCTATACACCGAGGCCAGTAGTGCAGTTCATGTGCCGAGAAGCGCTCGTTCCTTACCTCGAGCGCGAAGCGGGGATCGACGAGGCGCTGGCGCGTGAGCTACTGCTCGACGACGAGCGACTACCGCAGCTCGCGGATGCCGAGGGCGCCGAGCGTGCGCTTGCGCTCGCACGTCGCCTCGACGATGCGGTTGCACGCATCCGGGTTCTCGACCCAGCCGTTGGTTCCGGCGCCTTCCTACTCGGGATGATGAGCGAGTTGATCCGGCTGCGGCGCCTCTGCCACCTAGCACTCGAAGGTCGCGAGGCCGGTGCGCGTGAGCTTTGGCTCTGGAAGCTCGATGCTGTCGAACGGTCGCTTTTCGGCGTCGATATCAACGCCACGGCGATTGAGCTCTGCCGACTGCGCCTCTGGCTCTCGCTCCTCGTCGAGGAGGAGTCGGGCGACGTCCACCCTCTCCCGAACCTCGAATACCGCACTGTCTGCGCCGACTCGCTTCGCGATTTCGTTTACGGCGTCGAGGTGCAGCAAACGCGCTCGGGGGCTCTGAGCCTCGGGTTTGAGATCGACGATCCCAGCCGCCTGGTGAATCTTCGCGAACGCTACTTCGCGGCTTCCGACCCAGAAATGAAGGACGGACTTCGGAGTGAGCTAGCGGCGGCCGAGGACGAGCTCGTCGGTCGCGTCTTCGTGCGAGCGTTCGAGAACGCGCGCGAAGCAGCGACCGCCCGAGCTCGCGACGCTAAAGCGCAGGGTGAGGCCGCGCTCGAGCAGCTCCCGTTTTTGCAGGAACAGTTCGCGTCTCGGGATCGCGTTTTCCCCGCCTTTCTTCCGGCTTTCCATGCGCCCGACGTCGCGCGAGAAGGCGGCTGGCACGTGGTGATCATGAACCCGCCTTATGTCGGCCGGAAGGAGGTCGCGCAACGCTTCGACAGGGCGTACATCGCCGATCTGGAGCGCCACTATGGTCGCACCTTCGACCTGATGATCCATTTCGGGATGCGCGCTTTCGAGCTGGCGCGCCCCGGTGGAATCGTCTCGATGATCTTCAACGACTCGATCTTCACGAGCACGGACGCAGCGGATTTTCGCAACCAGCTCCTTGCCGTAGACGGGCCGATCACGCTGCTCACTATTGCCCGAACGAAATGCTTCGAGGGTCGGCAGATCAACGGCGGCGTTGTCGTCGCGATCGAGCAGCGCGATCGAGAGCGGCCCATACGATATGTAGAGAACTACGGGCGGTCACCTAGCGAACTCGCGGGCGCCTCTATGTTTTCGCCGGCTTTGCGGGACGCGTGCGCTATTGGGAACTCCGAACTCTGGATCACTGCGAGGCGCCACTATTTACGACTACCACACCGGCCGTTATTTCGCCCGAGCCCGGAGGTGATAACCGTCCTAGATCGGTATGAGGAGTGCGCCGAGTGGCAGGAGTTTTCGCGGCTCCGGGGAGAAGTCGGTGCGGACTGGGAGATGCTTTCCGAGACGCGTCGGCTTGAGCGTTGGCGCGACGAACAGCTTCGTCAGGGTCTCTACGAGAAGCTACACAGCTCGTCGCGATTCGTTCTGCTTGGGCTCACCATCGATGGAGGTGTTGGCCTTCAGACCGGAGAGGATCGCCGGTTCCTTGCCGCGATCGACGGAACACAAGAGGCCGAGCGCGCTTTTACGAACCGCGCACGCCTTGAAGATCTGCTCCGCAGTCACTCGGAAGCAGCTCGGCTTTTCAGCGAGCGACGTGCTACGGGGGATACGCCCGATAAAGCACTTCTTTGTGTCACGGAGCACTACACAGAACGGCAAATCGGCTGGCCGAGGACGGGCTTAATACGCGTTGTGCCTCGCGAGGCTGTTCGTCGCTCGCGGCTAACTAACGAAGAACTCACGAACGGAATCGCGGAAGCTCCGTTCTTCATCCCGTTCGAGAAAGCAGATGATTCTGCCGGCGGCGGCGGTGCTCGTTGGATCCGGCAGAACTCGCTCGTAGTGGAGTGGTCGCGTGACGCCGTTGAGCTTCTCCGTAAGCGCATACTCGCGCACTCGGGTCGAACCCCGCTAATTCGCAACCAGCATTTGTGGGGTAAGAGTGGCGTCACTTGGAACAGGGTTGGCCGGTACCTTCGCGCAAGGGTTGTTCCCGAAGGGTCGATCTTCGGAGATATGGCACCGACCGTTCAACCAACAGTTGACTGGCTCCCGGTGGCTGCCTTGCTCGCCTTGCTCAATGCTCCAGTCCTCGAGTTCGTTCTCCGAACGCTCCTTGGTTCACTGATGCACATTGAGATCGGCGATGTGCGCCGCCTACCGATCCCGGTGCTTTCGGACAAGCAAGCGGCTCGGCTCGACGATTTCGGTCGACGCGCGCTGGCGGCGAAGGAGGCGCTCGACCGCGGCGACGAGTCGGCCGAGTCGCTCATAGAGATCGAAGCGGAACTGGATGTCTACACGCGAGATCTCTACGGGATTTCACGCAACGCGAACTTGTGGGTGGTGCGCTGATGGACCCCGGAGACGCCCTCTCCCTTTCCTATACCGACAATCAGCGGGTCACGATCGCCAAGCGGCTTGCGGCAGAGATCGCCGAGGATCCGGCCCGTTTGTGGGTAGCGTCTGGCTACTTCGCCCCGTCGGTGTGGCGCGTGCTCGGCGAGGCACTCGCTCGGCTCTCGGAGTTTCGCCTACTCCTCGGCAAGGACTACGAGCTGGCGAATCTGGAGCGTGGCCACGAAGAGACGCGGATAGCCGACCTCGTCCGGCAGGCGATCCGAAACGACACGGAACCGCCCGGCCTCGCAACGAGAGACGAGGCCGAGAGCGTCGCCGCCCTCGTAGCCTTCCTCGATCGAATCCGTCAGAGCGGAGAGCCGGCGGTCAAGCTGTGGGAGGGCGAGGGCTTCCTCCACGCAAAGGCCTACTTGCTCCGCAACTCGGTTGGGATAGGGAGCGCGAACTTCACCGGCAACGGCCTGACGCGCAACCGAGAGCTCGTCGGCTGGCGCCAGGATCGAGGCGTCGTCGCCGAGGTCGAAGAATGGTTCGGAGGCTACTGGTCCGATCCGCAGGCGCGTGATTACACCGACGAGCTGCTCCAGCTCTTACGCGCAACTCCGCTCATCTCTGACGACTACACGCCGTACGAGCTTCTCATTCGCGTACTCGCGTCACGCTACGGAGTCGATAGGCCGCGCTCACTGGAGACAGCCAGTTTCTCGCTCAAGTGGTTTCAGGAGGACGCCGCGTTCCGCTTGATTAAAACCCTGAACGGCCGAGGGCGAGGGGCGCTCCTTGCCGACGCCGTCGGTCTCGGCAAGACCTACGTGGCGATGGCAGTGATCCACCATTACCTCTACGCCCAGGCTGAGGCGCGCCGGGGTAAAGGTCGGCCTGTGCTGTTGTTAGTTCCGGCGGCGCTTCTCGCGATGTGGAAGCGCGTGCTCGATGAAAACGGGCTTTCCTGGGCATGCGAGATCGTGACGACGCAGAGCCTGCGTGACGACTTCAACGCTCAGCAGTTTGTTGGCGTCGATCTCGTTGTGATCGACGAAGCTCACCGGCTCAGGGGCGGCGGCGTTTGGTTCCGGAAGGTGATGGATCTCGTCAATAGCGGCGACCACGCCGAGGAGCGCCGAGTGCTTCTGCTCACCGCAACGCCGGTGAACACCGGCATGAATGATCTCGTCAACCTGCTACGCGTCCTCACCAAGGGGAACCGCTCGGTCTGGGCACCGGAAATCGCCGATTACGAGCGCTACCTGAAGCGCGTCGAGAAGGGCGAGGCCGATCCGTTCCCCGTACTCGATCGCTCGATCGTCCGCCGTAGCCGCAGTGACATCCTGCGCGCTCAGGACGAAGCGCGGGCCGCCGGTCTCGCCATCGAGTCGCTCGAACTTCCCGAGCGCCGGCCGGTACACGTGGACTACGTTTATGGCGGCGCTGACGATCTCTTTGATGTATTCGCCGGGACGCTGCGCAAGCTCGTCCTCGCTCCTTACGACCTCGAGCGCTTCCGCCGCGAGCAGCCAGACGAGAGCGAGGTTTTACCGCTCCTCGACGCTGCGGGAGACCGAATCGACGAGGAAGACGAAACCTTCGGCTTCCGTCCCGGCTCGCTTGCGGCGCTATGCGCGTCCGGACTACTCGTTCGCTTCCAGTCTTCGCTCGCAGCGATACGCCGCAGTCTCAACAGGGTTGAAGCGGTGCAACGACGATTCGCGGAGGCTCTGGCTCTAGACCCGCCGCGGTTGCTCGATCTTCAGGGGGATCTGCGTGTCCGCAGGTTGTTGCTCGAAGAGGCGACGGGTGGCGATCGAGACGAAACCGAGGAGCCGGATGACGAAGCCGAGCTCGAAGCTGCGTGGCGGGGAGTACTCGACGGAATGGGTGAGCTTCCAGATCCCGAGCTGTACGACATCGGTCAGATTCTCTCCGCGACCGAACGGGATAGAGGCGCGATTCAGGCTCTCATCGCGCGACTTCCGAGCGAGGAGGAAGACGGGAAGATACAGGCGCTCGTTGATGCGCTCGGACGCCCGCTCGGCTCGGCGCGGAAGGGCGCGCCCGGTCTAGCCGATCGGCGGATTCTCCTCTTCACTCAGTTCCGGGACACCGCCCGCTACGTCTATAAGCACCTGGCAGAACGCGGCTTCGGCGTCGCGGTGATCGACGGCAGCATCAAGTCCGACCAACGCGCGAAGGTCACCGCCTGGTTCGACCCCGATCGAGTCGCCGTGCGAGAAACAGAGGCACGATTCCTCGCCGAAGAAGCACCCCAGATTCTCGTCTCGACCGACGTACTCGCCGAGGGTCACAACCTACAACTCGCGGACACGGTCATTAACTTCGACCTGCACTTCAACCCACAAATAGCCGTTCAGCGAGCGGGGCGTATCGATCGTATCGGGTCGCGTCACAAGGCCGTCTACCTCGTGAGTTTTCTTCCGCCGGAGCCACTCGAGCGGCACATCGGGCTTCTCGCCCGCCTCGACGAACGTTTCCGCCGCATACACGGGCTCGGCCTCGGCGACGAACAGGTCATGCCACTGACAGCCGACAGGCAAGTCCAGACGCTGGAACAGATTCGGAGACTCTACGCAGATGATGCGTCGGTACTCGATGAGGTCGAGCGGACATGGACGCTCGGCTCGACCGATTACATGCGGCAGCCGTTGGAGGCTTTCCTGACAGATGCGGGCAAAGATCGAATCGACCTTATTCCGGTTGGGGTCTCTTCGGTGCGTCGGCTCCCATCTGAATGGGAGCGCGGGCCGGGCGCGTTCATCGCGCTCGCAGGACCAGCGAGCCGCTCCGGTGAGCGAGACACCTTCTGGCGTTTCTATCCGCGACTACCGGATGGAACATGGGGCGACGCGATTTCCGACGAAGTCGAGATCTTCCGAGGAATCGCTTGTCGCAGAAGCGAGCCTCGCGAAGTCTTTCCTTGGCCATCCCCTGGCCCTACGGTGATTGACTGGGATCTTCTCCGGCGTGCCGCCGAAGATCTATCGCGGCTACTCACGGTTGAGCGTTCGACGGCGGCCGTCGCGGCAGGCGCTTCCGAGCGATCGCGTCAGCTCCGTAACGAACTGCGCGGCGGCTTCGAAGGGCTCGAGCTTGAAAGAGCCGATGAGCTTCTCGATCGGCTTCTCCAGGTGCGAGTCGAGGATTACGACGGTCGAAGCGGCTGGCGTCGTTTCGACGACTCCAGACGTCGGTTGCGACGGGCCTCGACGCTGGGCGAACGGCAGTCAGCGGCGACTGACTCTATTGAGTTGGGCCTCGAGCTATTCGGGTCGCCTATCGACGAGTCGGTGGAGACGATCGAGCGCATCGCGGTTTCCCCTGATGAGATCCAGCTTGTCGGCTATGAGGCGCTCGTCGAAGCCGATGGGCCCGCTCCGCCACCGCCCGCGCACGCGCCAGGACGACTCTTCGAGCAGGCTGGCGATCAGCTCGAGATCGTTGATTAGCCAGCGGCTGTGGACGAATCGGCCCAAACTCGGCGCGGCTTCGTTTCACGCCCGTGACTGACTGATCCGCAGCATTAAGCGGGTGGAGCCTTCCGCCCGCGACCCAGACTGCGTCCTTTGCCGACTGCTCCCGTTCGGCGCGTGCGATTGGCATCGCCAGAACGGCGAGGAACCGCCGATGATAGGTGGCCCCGTTGGTCGGCTCACGGTCGGGCGGCTGAGCCGTTACAGCCAGCCGCATGGCGATTCCTATGGAGGACAAGAAGCGCTTGATGGCGGACCTGCGCCACATCGCCGAGGAGACGAGACAGTTCAAGCCCCCATACATCCCGAGCCGGTATCTCCAGGACCTCGCAAATAGCGACCCGGCTGAGCTCGTCTACAAGTACGTGATGGCGAAAGATCCGACCGACGGGTTTGTGCGGCTCTGGCAAGAAGGGCGGCTTGACCTAGCCGTCGAGAACATCGCCTGGAAGCATCGCCAGCTCTTCCCGCCGAAAGTCGGGCAAGCAGCGGCAAAGCGCCTCGCCGATGCTGGCTTCGACGTTAAGACACAGAAGCACCGATAACCGCTCGTGCAGGAAGGCCCCGCGCTTTCCGCGAACTCGCCCTATGGAACCCTCGCCGTCTCAAACAGGGTTTAACTACATGGCCGAGCGAATCTCGCTCCTAGTAACCGTCAAGGCTTACCCGGCGATCAGCCAGCGATATCGGGAGGTCGTCTGCGTCGCTGGCGTCCGGACTGACACGCCCAGGCCTGAGTGGGTACGCCTCTTCCCCGTCCCGTTCCGGGATTTGCCGTTCGACCAGCGCTTCAAGAAGTACCAGCACATAAGTCTCGAGGCGTCGAGGCATGGGACAGACCGCAGACCCGAGACATACCGACCCAACCTCGACACGCTCGAGGTAAGCGATGTGCTCAGCACTGCCCGCGACCGACAATGGAGCGCGCGACGAGCACTAGTCGATCCCCTTGAGGTCGAATCGATGTGCGAGGCTCTCGCCCGTCAGCGAAAAGACGGCTCGTCGCTCGCGGTCGTCCGTCCGGGAGAGGTTATGGGCCTCGTGATTGACGAGGAGGCAGGTGACTGGAGCCGCAACAAAGCAGAGGTCGCAGCGCAGCCGAGCCTCTTCTTCCCGTCTAAACAGGTGCTCAAGAAAATCCCGTACCGCTTCCGTTATCACTATCGCTGCTCCGCGCAGTGCAAGGGTCACATGCAGTCAATCGTCGACTGGGAGCTGGCCGCGGCCTTCCGAAAGTGGCGGTACCCAGAGCGGGAGCGGTTGGAAAAGATCCGCGAGCTATGGCTTGGAAAGATGTGCGCCGAAGACCGAGACACTCGGTTCTTCGTCGGTAACCAGCACCAGCACCCCGAGTCCTTCCTCGTCCTTGGTGTGTTCTGGCCGCCGCGCCTCGACTAGAGGTGGACGACCGCGACGCGCGGTAATCGCTCCGCGATCGCTCCGGCGATTACTGCTCGATGGCACCGCTCGTGCGACTCCTCGACGCAGAGTAGGCAGATCCTCTCAGCTTCTACGGAGTCGGCGAGTTCTGCCAGAGCCGGATAGGAGCCGTTATGGAGGTGAGCGCGGTAAACGCGCGCCCCGCCTTCAACGTCCCCCGCCTTGTAGCGCTCGCGGTTCGGCTTCGGGTTTCCGAGAGCTCGTACGTGCTCATAGCGAATGCCGGCTCGCTCAAGAGCCGCAGCGAGAGCAGTTTTCGAGAAACCACGACGTCTCGACAGTGGTAATTCACGAACATCGACGACGCGCTGAACATCCGCAGATCGAAGCCGCTCGATGAGGTCGTCCGGCGTTCGGCCTTCGTACCCTATGGTGAAAACACGGGGTATCCGCATGACGTCAGGTTCGGTCCGCTGAGATGTTCACCTCCCGGAAGCGTAGTACTTGCGCGAGCCGACACCCGAGGTCTGCGAGGACGAAATCGAATCTTGTACTCCGTCAACCGCTGCCGCGACCAACAACCGCGGGTACGCCTAACTCACGCGCTCGCGCGGAAACGGATCGTCCGAACCCTCATCACGCGGTGCCCCTCCCGCCCTGCTCCTCCGCAACCTCAACAAACCGGCACAGTGCGTTAGCCAGCCGCATCTGGTCAATCGTCCTGCAGTTGACATCCAGAAGTCGCGGTGAGCAGACGAGATAGGCGAGGCACTGCGCCCGCGAGATCGCGACGTTGAGGCGATTACGCGAGAACAAGAACTCGAGCCCGTGCGGGATCTCATCAGCGCTCGAGCTCGCCATCGAGTAGAGGACGACCTTCGCCTCCTGGCCCTGGAACTTGTCGACGGTGCCGACATCGATCTCCGCTGGGAGTACGGAGCGCAGCAGGTTCACCTGTGCGTTGTAGGGGGCGACGACCTTGATCTCGCGCGGCTCGACTCCGGCCTCCGTCAGGCGCTTGACCTCGGCGCGAACGGCCTCCGCCTCCTCATCCGAGGACTGGCGCTGCCCCTCGTGCTCGACCGGGAGCCAGCGCAGCCCCGTGCCGAGCGGGGTCGTGCGGGTCTCTGCAACCGCGGCCGGCTTGAGGCGCGAGTCGTAAAACTCCTCCGAGATGTAGCCGCAGACGTCCGGGTGCAGCCGGTAGCTGCGCTCGAGGAAAATGCCGCGTTCGGGCGGGATCGTCTCCACCTCGCCGATCAGGTATCTGAGCACCGACTGCTCGCTGCCGTCGGGATGGCTGCCCTGGAGCACCTGGTCGAGTTGCTGCGGGTCGCCGACGAGGACGAGGTTGCGGGCCGAGCTGCCCATCGCGAGCGCGTCGGCGAGCGAAACCTGGCCCGCCTCGTCGATGAAG
>Ga0066798_10001037_pt1 | contig 12609 bp, 9 predicted proteins | sample PersoiDNA2013203_FD_70961 | JGI IMG/M metagenome (GOLD analysis project Ga0066798, IMG submission 70961) | Permafrost soil microbial communities from the Arctic, to analyse light accelerated degradation of dissolved organic matter (DOM) -... | ecosystem: Environmental > Terrestrial > Soil >...
CCGCCGGCATTGGTCAGATGCCGGGACATGGTGGTGTAACCCACCGAGAACGCCAGCAGCACCAGCAGGGTCAGGATCAACAACGCCGGGGTACCGGCGCCGTTGCCCAGCATGATGCCAATCGGGAAGCCACCGGCGATCACACTCAAGGGACTCGCCGCCGATACCACGAAGAAGATGATAAAGCCCACACCCAGGGCGCCACGCCTGAGCTCCGTGGAGCTGTTGACCGGGATAGATACACTCATTTTGTTGACCTTGTTGTATGAGGCAGTCGCTGTAGGGTGGGTCCGATCAAACGGCATCGGCACCGATTAGCGTTTTTGTTTTAGTTGCGCGCTGAATTTGATCCTATGCCCGCCCCTCGATCGCTCGCTATCCCAAATCGGTAGCATCCCAAGCGCCGCCCCAAAACAGGTCGGGGTTGCACGGTCAATCCCGCAGCTCTTGCCGATTCGGGATAGCCTCCCGACCTGCCATCCCCGCAACCTGGCATCACCCGCGCTATACCCGAATGCCGGCAAAGCCAATAAAAACGAGGGCTCGCTCCCCAGCCCATGATTGCCAACGTCCTGTATAGGAAGCCTCAGCCATGCGTCTAGCTCACCTCACCATCCAATGGCGAATCACACTGCTGAGCGGACTCTGCCTGCTGGCTGTGGTGGGAGCACTGATAGGCGCTTGCGCTTACCAGAATCAAACCAGTGCAAAGCTGCTCAAAGAGCAGAGCAGCCAGTTGCTCGGGCAGGCCGCGTTAGAGCACTTGCAGGCCCAGGCCGTTGCTCATGGCCAACAGGTGGAGCGCTTTTTCAACGAAACCGCGTTGTATGGCGAAGGGTTCACGCAACAGGTTCTCCAACTGCGCGATCAAACGCTCAATGGACGTCTCACGGTCGCGCAGCTACGCGAAGCACTGATCAGCACAGCCCGTGAAACACTGAAAAAGCGCGAAAAGGTACTCGGCCTGTACGTCATCATGCTGCCTGACGCGCTGGCCGGCGCTGACGCTGACTGGCGCGGCCAACGCGCGCTGGCGGGTAATGAAACCGGCCGCTTTGCGCTGTATTGGTCGCAGAGCCAGCCGGGGCAGTTGGTGCAGGAAGTGCTGAGCGAGGCACAAATCGCCGCCAACACTGCACCACCCGGCAGCGAACCGGAAAACGCCTGGTACACCTGCCCTCAGACACAAAAGCGGATTTGTGTGGTCGAGCCCTACACCATCGAAGTGGAAGGCCGAAAAGTCCTGATGAGCAGCATTTCCATCCCCCTGATCGTCAACGGCAAGGCCCTCGGCGTGGTTGGCATGGACATCAGCCTCGACACCTTGCAAAAGTTGGCCGCCAACCTCGGCCAGGACCTGTACCAAGGCAACAGCGAAGTGACCATTCTGTCGTCCTCGGGTCAAGTGGCGGGACGCAGTGGTGACGTCTCGGGCGCTACGCTCGATATACGCCAGGCCGTACAGACCGTGACAGGCAACCCCCCTTGGCAATTGGCTTTCAAGGTCCCGCAAGCACGGGTGCAGGCACCTGCCCGACAGATGCAAAGTGAACTGGACGACAAAAGCCGTGAGTCCAACTGGCTCAACCTTGGCCTGGGCATCCTTGCCAGCAGCCTGGGCATGCTGCTGATCTGGCTGGCTGCCTATGGCGTGACCCGCCCGCTGTTGAAGATGGCCGGACTGCTCGATGCCATCGTCGAAGGCGACGGCGACCTCACCCGGCGCCTGCCCGCCGGGCGTCACGATGAATTGGGCCAATTGGCCAATGGGTTCAACCGTTTTCTGGACAAGTTGCAGCCGATTATTCGCGACATTCAAGTCGCCTCCCGGGATACGCGCAACAGTGCCGATACCTCATCGGGAATTGCCCGGGAAGTCAGCGCAGGCATGCAACGCCAGTACCGTGAAGTGGAGCTGGCCGCGACCGCGCTTCACGAAATGAGTGCCAGCGCCCAGGAAGTGGCGCGCAACTCCCACAGCGCCGCAGACGCCGCGACCGCCGCTGAAAGCGCGAGCCGATCAGGTCAAGCGGTGTTTTCCAGCGCCGAGCGCAGCATCGAAAACCTCGACCAGCGCCTGGACACCACCCTCAAGCAAGTGCATGCCCTCGCCGCCAGCAGCGCCCAGATCGGCCAAGTGCTGGACGTCATCAGCACCATCGCCCAGCAGACCAACCTGTTGGCGTTGAATGCGGCCATCGAAGCGGCCAGGGCGGGCGAACAGGGACGCGGCTTCGCGGTGGTGGCCGATGAGGTCAGGCACCTGGCCAGCAACACCCAGAGCTCGGTCGAGCAGGTCCGCACGGTGATAGAGACACTGCAACAGCTGAGCCAGGAGCTGGTGCACAGTACCCAACTGAGCCGCGAGCAAGCCGGTAGCAGCGTGATCCAGGTACAACAGACCCGCGCCGCACTGGAGAATATTTCCCGGGCCGTGAATGTGATCGAACAAATGAACCAGCAGATTGCAGGCGCAGCCCTGGAGCAAAGCACCGTGGTGGAAGATATCAGCCATCGTGTCGTTGATATTCGCGGCATCAGCGAAACACTGACCCATCGGATGAACGATGCATCCAGGGCCAGTGATTCACTCCATGAAATGGCCAACCATCAACAGCAGTTGGTCGGTCATTTCCGTGTGTAAGGAGGCACGGCGCTGCTGGCGCCTTGACTGAGTTACAGTGGCCGGTTGACGTTTACCGACCCGCGCGAACAGGCCTGTCACCCGAGGGTAACGCGATGCTGACCACACTCGCGCGTTCGGCGTTTGACGCAGGCTTTGTCGCGGTACTGGCAGCATCGGCAGCCCTGCTGTTGATCGCAGCGCTGCTGGTCAAGCTGAGCAAGCAAGCACCGCCGGCCACGCCTTAAAGCTTGTGGCTGCCCAACGCCAGGAACCGCTGCGGCGCCGCCTTGCGCAACCTCGACGCGAGAAACACACCCCCCAGCAGGGCCAGTGGAATAATGGCGCAGAGGCCGTAGGACAAGGCCACGCTTGCCCCTGTCAGCACATCGAAATGCACCACCGCGAGGACCAGCACCGCCAACAAGGCAAGGCAGGAGAAACCGGGAAACACCTGCCCACGCCAGACCCCGACCTTGAGCGCGGGGCGGCTTCGGAAGAACACCAACACGGCTGCCGAGGTGAGCGCCATCAGCAAAATCACGCAGAGGGTGGCCAGGTTGGACAACCAGGCAAACAGTTGCAGGATCGGATCGGCATCCAGCGCCGCGAACACCAGCACCACTACGGCCGAAATCAGGCTCTGCAATGCCGAGCCCATATGCGGGCTCTGGTGCACCCGATGGGTGGTGCCCAACAGGCTGTGCAACAAGCCGTCACGGCCGATGGCATAGAAGTAACGCGCCGCGGCGTTGTGAAACGCCAACAGCCCGGCATAGATGCTCACCATGAACAACACGCGAATGATCTGCGTCAGGTGCGGGCCGACAAAGTGGTCAGACATGCCGTAGATAAACGTGGTCGGGTCCTGCAAGGCCTGCAGCATCGGCACGATTTTGTCCGCCCCCGCCCCCACCACCATCGACCACACCGACAGCGCGTAGAAACCACCGATCAGCAACACCGAGCAGTAGGTGGCAATCGGAATGGTACGCTGCGGGTTCCTGGCCTCTTCGCCATAGATGGTCGTCGCTTCAAAGCCGATGAAGGCCGCGAAGCAGAACAGCAAGCCGATTGACGGTGTGCCGCTGAACACATGGCTGCGGTCGAAGGCGTCAAGGTTGATGCCACTGTCTCCACCGGACTTGAGGATGGCGAAGTCCAGGATCAGGATCGCCAGGTATTCGGCAATCACCATCACCGACAGCACCCGCGCCGACAGGTCAATCTTGCGATAGCCCAGGATCGCAATGCTCGCCATCGCCATCAGCGAGTAGGACCACCAGGGCAGCACCAGGCCGAACACACTTGCCATGGTGCCACTGACCACACCGCCGAACATGCCATACAGCCCGACCTGCAGGATGTTATAGGCAAACATCGCCAGCACCCCGGCGGCGCCACCGGCCAGGCCACCCAACCCTCGGGCAGTGAACGCATAAAAGCCGCCGGCATTGGTCAGATGCCGGGACATGGTGGTGTAACCCACCGAGAACGCCAGCAGCACCAGCAAGGCCAGGATCAGCAGTGCTGGGGTACCGGCGCCGTTGCCCAGCATAATGCCGATCGGAAAGCCGCCGGCGATCACACTCAAGGGGCTCGCCGCCGATACCACGAAGAAGATGATAAAGCCCACACCCAGGGCGCCACGCTTGAGCTCCGTGGAGCTGTTGACCGGGTTAGATACACTCATGTTGTTGACCTTATTGTATGAGGCAGTCGCGGTAGGATCGGTGCAGCCGGCTGATCACCGTCACCGAATAGCTTGTCGTTCTTGTTCTACGCTGGCATTGATCCTATGCCTGCCCAGCAACGCCCCGGTATCCCAAATCGGTAATACAAGCACCCACGGCGAAACACTGCGCATCCTGAGCAGACGACGCAGGCAATTTCAGGTGTATCCAAATCCCTTCGTGTTCAGGCAGGCAAGCAACCGGTGATGGCAGCGCGAGCGGTATGGGACGGCAACTCCGCGAACAGCTCCTGATACTCCGCCGCAAAATGGCTCAGGTGATAGAAGCCCCACTGGGCAGCGGCATCACCGATCGAGAGATCGGCGGCGCGGGTAGACATCAGGGTTCGGCGTACACCGTTGAGCCGCACAGAGCGCAAGTAATTGAGCGGCGTCGTCTCGGCGACCGAACGGAAGCTGTTCTGCACCGTGCGCCGACTCACCTGGAGTCGCTGGCACAACTCGATCACGCTGGGCACGTTGATCATTTCCGCGGTCGTCAGGCGGTGGCATTTTTCGACAATGAAACTGCGCGTGGAGCTGGGGCTGCGCTGGTGCTTGTCACAGGCCGGGTCGGTCATCAACTGCAACAACTCATCGAGCATGGCCTGCTCCAGCGCCCGCTCATGATCTCGCGTACCGTCGAGATCTTCATGCACCAGGGCCTGGGAGAACAACGCCAGCAATCGGCGCCGCGCCTGTGCGAAACGCTGAGGAGAAAACCTGATCACCGGCTGGCGCAGCAACTGGTTGAGTTCCTTTGACGACGCCGTTTGCTCCAGCGCCTGTTCAAACAGTTCACGCTCAAAGGTAATGGACAGCAGCTCCATGCCCATCGGCATATGGAACATGAACTCTTCGCCACCGTGAAGAAAGAACAGGCTGCTGTCATCCGCCTCGCGCCCTTGCATCCGAATCGAACCGGGGACGTTGATCGGCACGGCAAAGCACATCTTGCCCCGAGGGGCCACTCCGTTCTGCACGACACGCTGGTTGATCCGCTCGAGAAACAAGTGGCAACCCGCCGTCGTCAGTTGCGTGAGCGAACTCTCGGCAGAGCCGGCGGTCAGCTGGCTGTAGTCCTGGCTCCACTGTTGGACAGTGGCCGCATGGACATGGATATCTCGAAAGTGGCTGATCGTCTGGTTTTTCATTGGGTCACAAGCCTCTACCAATATTCTTGTTTTTAGATCGCCGTCCCGCTTGATACTCGCACATAGCACAAGTCCTGCAAATTGTTTGTGGAGTCGACCATGGGTTCGTGTGTACGTACCCATGTGCCGATTCGGGCTACCAGCCTGGAACCCGCCCCGGAGATGATCGAGACACCTGAATCGACCCTCCAGAGAGACCGTCATGAGTGAAGCCAAACTTGAATCCCTGCACTTCGCGGACGCCCCGCAGATTATCTCCAGCGTAATGCCCGGCCCCAAGACCTGCGAGGCGCTGGCGCTGTCGGCGCGTACCGAGTCGATGGCACGCGGTGGCGGACGTATGCCGGTGGCCATGGACCGCGCCTTCGGTGCGACCTTCAAGGACCCGGACGGCAACACCTACATCGACCTGTCCGCCGGCGTAGGCGTCAGCAGCGTAGGCCGCTGCCACCCCAAGGTGGTGCAGGCGATCCGCGAACAATCCGAAGTGCTGATGCATGCCCTGGAAATCAACAGCACCCGGCGCACCGAACTGGCCGCCAAGCTTTCCGAGATCGCGCCCGAGGGTTTGCGTGGCGACTGCATCACTTTCTTCACGCAAAGCGGCAGCGATGCGCTGGAGGCCGCCATCAAATTCGCCAAACGCATCACCGGGCGGCACCAGATCATCGCCTTCCATGGTGGCTACCATGGCGTGTGGAACGCCTCGGGTTCCCTGACGACAGGCACGGCCTACCGCAAGGGCTACGGTGCCCAGATGGGCGGCGTCATTCACGCCCCCTACCCGTATGCCTATCGTTTCCCCTTCGACACCACCCACAAAAGCGCCGAGCAGATCGCCGGCGAGTACGTGGACTATCTGCTGAACACCCCCTATACCGCCGCCGACGATGTGGCCGCCGTGATCGTGGAGCCGGTACAAGGCGAAGGTGGCTACGTGCCGCCCTCACCGGAATTCCTGCAACTCTTGCGCCAGGCCTGCGACCGCAGCGGCACGCTGCTGATCGTCGATGAAGTGCAGTCCGGCGCGGGGCGCACCGGCAAGATGTGGGCCGTCGAACATTCCGGCGTGAAGCCCGACATGCTCACCTTCGGCAAAGGCATCGGCAGCGACCTGCCGATGGCCGGCCTGATCATGCGCTCGGACCTGGCGGCGCAGATTCCCGACGGATCAATGCCCAACACCTTCGCCGCCAACTCGTTGTCGGCGGCGGTGGCGCTGACCAACATCAGCATCCTGCAGGATCCGGAGCTCGACCTGCTCAACCGCGCTCACGCGCTGGGGCTGGAAGCACAGGAACATATTCTTGGCTTCAACAGCCCGTTCGTCGGTGAAGTGCGCGGGCGCGGCCTGATGATCGGTATCGAACTGATCGAAGACCCAGTCAGCAAGGCGCCCCTGGCGGGCGAAAAGATCGGCCAACTCATGGGCTACCTGCTCAACCACGGCGTACTGATGATTCCCTGTGGCCGCTACAGCAACGTGATGCGCGTAATGCCCTCGCTGACCATCTCTCGCGAGCTGTTCTTCAAGGCACTGGACATCTTCGGCGACGCCCTGGCCTCCCTCGAGGCGTGATCTTGCACACTACTTATGGAGCGCAAAATGACTGAGCACTTGAATCACTTCATCGCAGGCGCGTCCTTCGCAGGCGCCGACAGCCGTCGCATCGACCTGGTCAATCCCGTGACGGAACAGGTGTACGCCAGCTCCGCGCGCGGCACGGCCGAGGACGTGGACCGTGCCGTGGCGGCTGCGCGCAGCCAGCTCGAGGGCGGTGCGTGGAGCCAACTCGACGGGGCCCAACGTGGCCGACTGCTGTCGAAACTCGCTGACCTGGTTGAACGCGACACCGAACGGCTGGCCGACCTGGATGCCAACGCCATCGGCCGCTCTCCCATCGAACCACGCCGGATGGACCTGCCCAACGCGATCGCCAATCTTCGCGCCGCCGCCGGCTGGGCCAACCAGCTGGAAGGTCGCACCATTCCCACCGGTGGCTACTTTGGCACCAAGACTCTTTCGTACACGGTACGGGAGCCGGTGGGCGTGGTCGGCGCGATCGTCCCCTGGAACTCGCCACTGATGATCACCGTCTGGAAGCTTGCCGCTCTGCTGGCAGCAGGCTGCACCGTAGTCATCAAGCCTTCGGAAGAGACGCCGCAGTCCGCCCTGCACCTGGCGGCGCTGGCTCAGGAAGCGGGATTCCCCGACGGCGTGATCAACGTGGTCACTGGCTACGGCAACGAGGTGGGTCGCGCCTTGTGCGAACACCCGCACGTCGCCAAGATCAGCTTTACCGGCAGCCCCGAGGCCGGACGCGAGATCCAGCGCACCGCCGGTGTGCTGTTCAAGCGCGTGGCATTGGAGCTGGGTGGTAAAAGCCCGCAGATCGTGTTCGACGATGCCTCCTTTGAAGACGCCTTGCGCGGCTGTGCGCTCGGCTTGTTCGCCAACCAGGGCCAGGTCTGTGCCGCCGGCTCGCGCATCCTGGTGCACCGCAGTATCGCCGATCGCTTCGGAGCAGCGCTGGCTGAAGCCGCGCAGGCGGTGAAAGTGGGCGACCCGCGCCAGCCCGGCGTACAGATGGGCCCGGTGGCCAAGAAAGCGCAGTTCGATCGCGTCAACCGTTACATCCAGCAGGGCATCGACCAAGGTGCAACTCTATTGGCCGGCGGCGTATCGACGCCTCAGCGGGGCTGGTTTGTCCGCCCGACGATCTTTGCCAACGCCAACAACGACATGGCGATCGCCCGGGACGAGATCTTCGGGCCCGTCGGCACGCTGATCACGTTCGACAGCGAAGAAGAAGCTATCGCACTGGCCAACGATTCCACCTACGGCCTCGCGGCCACGGTCTGGACCGCTGACCTGGTACGCGCGCACCGCGTCGCCGCCGCTGTGAAGGCCGGGGCCGTGGGTATCAACTGCTGGAGCCCGCTGGACGCCAACCTGCCCTGGGGCGGCGTCAAGACCAGCGGTATCGGACGTGAAGGTGGGTTCAACGGCGCGCAGGCCTACACCGAGGAGAAGGTCATCACCGTGCTGCTGCCCAGCTGAAAATAATCCCTGTCCAGACGAACCACCCCACAAGCTTTGTACAGTAGAGGGTGGACGTTCAAAAGTGCTTGATGCCTTTGATAATCAATGGAGAGACTAATGAACCCGATAGACCAACAGACAACCGATCGGTATCCGACCTCCCTGCGCCTGTTGCACTGGGTGCGCGCCGTGCTCGTCCTGGGCCTCCTCTGGGCAGGCTGGCATATGACCGGTCTGAATGATGAGGTGGCGAGCAAATACGAGCTCTATTACCCCTGGCACAAGTCCTTCGGGGTATTGACGTTTCTGATTATCCTGACTCAGCTCGCCGTGCGTCTGCGCACCCCCAGGTTGCCGCAGCCGCTGGAAACGCTGGAGGGGTATGAACGGTTCCTGTCACGACTGACACAGCGCCTCATGTATGTGCTGCTGGTGATCGTGCCGTTGATGGGTTACTCCATGTCAAGCACGTACACGATGAGCGACGGGGTGTTCTTTTTTGGGGTCAACCTGCCGGAGCTCCTGGCGAAAAACGACGATTGGTTCGTCGTCTTCCAATGGCTGCACAAAGTACTCGCCTATACCCTACTCGGGCTGATCCTGTTCCATGTCGCAGGCGCCCTCAAGCACCGGTTCTACGACCAGGATCCGCGACGCGACGTCCTGCGCCGCATGCTGTGAATTGATAAGGCGTTGGCGCACGACGTCAACGCCTTCGATCAGCTTCAGCGCACGTTGAAGCGTTCGATCGGGTCGCTTTCTTCCCGCGACGTTGACCCGCAATTGGCCTGCGCACAGGCCTTCGCCAGGGTCGCATCAAATCCGGAACTGCCCCACCAGCAGGCCCAATCGCCGCCCGAGGTCCGCCAGGCTGCGAGATGTCTGAGCCCCCAGTTGGGTCTCATCGGCCACGCTGTCCACCGCCACCGCGATTTGATGCACACTGCGGTTGATCTCTTCGGCTACGGCTGTTTGCTCTTCCGCCGCGCTGGCAATCTGCGCGTTCATCGAATTGATGGTGCTGATCAATTGCGCCATGGCATCCAACGAGACACCGGCTTCATTGGCCTGGGCCGACGTACCGTCGCCGGCATCGCTGGAGCGCCGCATGGCTTCCACGGCCTTGCGCGTACCCTGCTGCAGACGGTCGATCATGCCCTGGATTTCCTGGGTGCTCTGCTGGGTTCGGCTGGCCAGCGCCCGAACCTCGTCAGCCACCACCGCGAAACCACGACCGGCCTCACCGGCCCGGGCGGCTTCGATGGCCGCGTTGAGTGCCAACAGGTTGGTCTGCTCGGCGATCGAGCGGATCACATCCAGTACGCTGACAATCGACGAGACGTCCGTCTGCAGACTGTCCAGTGAGATGCCGCTGGCGCGGATATCGCTGACCAAGGCATGAATCTGCCGGATGCTGCCGTCCACCACCCGCTTGGCGCTCTGCCCTTCTTCGTCGGTCTGCTGGGCAGCCACCGCGGCGCCCTGGGCACTGCGGGCCACTTCCTGCGCCGCCGAGGACATCTCGTTGATGGCAGTGGCCACCTGATCGGTCTCGTGACGCTGGCGCTCCATGGCCTGTTCCGAACGATGGGCCTGATCGGACACCTGGCTGACCAGCCCGGTCAGTTGCGTCGTCATCTCGGCGATCTGGCGAACCAGGCCGTGGATCTTGTCGACAAAGCGGTTGAATGAACCGGCCAACTCACCCAACTCATCCTGGCTGGTGATCGCCAGACGGCGGGTCAGGTCACCCTCGCCCGCCGCGATGTCATCCAGATTGGCTTTCATCAGATTCAACGGCCGCAGCATCGCATTGGCCATCAGCAGGCCCACAATGGCAATCACCCCCAACAGCACCACCGTGATACCCAGAGTACTCAGCAGTACGTCCCGAGTACGCTGGTGTACCTTGGCTTCAACCGCCGCCACCTGGGCGTCGATACCATCGATATTGATCGACGAGCCAATAATCATGTCCCATTTGGGCAGGTACTCGCTGTAGCCCAACTTCGGTACCCTCACATCGCTGCCAGGTTGTGCCGCGTTGTACTCCACATAATGACTGCCGGCCTTGGCTGCTCTCACCAACTCACGGTTGACGTACACACCGTTGGAGTCGCGGTTGTCCTTGAAGCTTTGACCTACGCCATCCGGGCTGCTGCCCTTGAACAAGCGAATGGTCTCGGAATCAAAACCGAAGAAGTAACCGTCCTTGCCATAGGTGATGCTTGATAGCAGTTTGACCACCTCGGCGCGAGCGGCCTGGTCGCCCGAGGTGGCAGCGTCGTACAGAGGTTTGATCGTGGTGAGCGCCACGTCGACGTAATTCTTCAACGTCAATCGGGCTTCTCCAAGCAGGCGTTGCCGAGTCTCTTCAAGCTCTTTTTTCGCCTGCTGCTGGAGCATCAGAACTGTCGTCAGACTGATTACCAGTGCAAACAGTAAAACCGGTAATACTGCAATGGACAGCACTTTGGCCTTCAGACTTAGGCGCATGGGAGGCTCACTCTTTGTTTTCATTGGGGGGATAGATCGTTAAAGACAGGAACGGAGGAGACAGCGCCAGGTTGCTGGGTACTTCGAACAAGCAACCGGCGGCAAAGCCGAGACGCGGCCGAGCATATGCCAGCAGTGTCCCTCCCGACCAAGACCTTTAGGTCATACATACTCATGCCAACGGAACATACCCTGAGGCGTGACAGGACCTCTCAATCATCCTTGCCGATGATGCCGCTCAAGCATGGATGCCCATGTCGACATGGTATTTGTCATTCACCTCGGGAGGTCCTGAAATTGCGATCGCTCTCTGCGTATCGCGTGTTACACAAAAACAATAAGGACTCCCCATGAAAGCAAAACAGACTCGACTCCTGTTGGCACTCACTGCCTGCCTCTGCCCCCCCTTGTTCGCGACGGCGGCGTCATCACCCGTCAACCGAATAACGATCGACCAAGGTGCTATCAAGATAGAGGCTTACGAACAGGGTGCGGGCAAGACCATCGTCATCCTGCCGTCCCTCGGGCGCGGAGCACAGGATTACGATGAAGTCGCAGGCTACCTGGCCCAGGAAGGATTCCGGGTCCTGCGTCCAGAGCCACGAGGCGTGAACGGCAGCCAAGGCCCATTGAACAACCTGACGCTCCATGACTTTGCGGCGGATGTCGCCCTGCTGATGGACCATGAAAAAACCGGCCCGGCCATCGTGGTCGGTCATGCCTGGGGCAGCCAACCCGCCCGCGTACTCGCCGTGGATCGCCCCGACCTGGTCAAAGGCGTGGTGATGGCGGCGGCCTCGGTCGGGAAACTCCCCCCAGGTTATTCGGAAAAACCCTATGGCAGGATGGTTGAGGCCATCACCGGCTCGGGTAATTACGCCCTGCCCGAAGCACAGCGTCTGAAGTATCTGCAGCAAGCCTTTTTCGCCCCCGGCAATGACCCTCATCCCTGGCTGACCGGCTGGTACGAAGCCACACACAAGGCAGAGGCACAGGCACGCGATGCAACACCCATCGACCTGTATTGGTCGGCGGGCTCTACCGTACCGATCCTCGACCTTCAGGGCAGCAATGACGCAGTGGTCATCCCCAATATCCTGAAGTCGATGCTGGGTGATCGGGTCGAGGCCCGGACGCTACCAGGAGCCGGGCACGCCATGGCGCCCGAACGGCCGCGAGAAATGGCACAGGCCATTGCCGAGTTTGCAAAGCGTGTGTACGCCGACACTTCCGTCACCGGCCAGGTGAAAGGAGGCTGAGCAATCAGCGACTGGCAAGAGAGACGATAGAGGTAGAGCCCCTGATCACTCGTCAGACGCCAGCCAGACAGCCGCATCCTTCCAGGCCCCCTGAGTCACCAGAAACTTCAGGTGGGTGATCAACAGCGTCTCCCAGCTGGCGGCCAGCCGGCTGGTGCGACGCTCACGCAACGTCGTCAAGGTCACAGTGGAACGAATGGCAGGACGCTCGATGGAGTGGGCGACCAACTTTTTCTGTGCGATTTCATCCTGCACCGCAGCATTGGCCAGGATCGAGTAGCCGAGACCTGCCTGAACCAGGC
>Ga0066798_10001040_pt1 | contig 12594 bp, 11 predicted proteins | sample PersoiDNA2013203_FD_70961 | JGI IMG/M metagenome (GOLD analysis project Ga0066798, IMG submission 70961) | Permafrost soil microbial communities from the Arctic, to analyse light accelerated degradation of dissolved organic matter (DOM) -... | ecosystem: Environmental > Terrestrial > Soil >...
GCATCATTGCAGATAGTATCGATCAGCGAGTCCAAGTCTAGCATCTCGAAAGGCTCGCCTTCATTCAGGCTGCGGGCGAGTTCCAGCCCTTCCTTGATCATTTCTAATGTCACTGAGAGATCATTGATGAGCTTGTCGCGCAATATTGGGTCAGATACCTTTTCCAGTCGCAAACGCAGGCGAGTGAGCGGGGTTTGCAAATCATGTGCGATGGCAGCCAGCATATAGGTGCGCTCTTCCACAAAGTGCCGTATTTGCGATTGCATAGTGTTAAAAGCGATAGCGGCTTCGCGTACTTCAGCAGGCCCAGTTTGCTCGGGTAGCTTGTCTTCATCCGAAGTATGGCCAATACTCAGACCTACACGATGCGCGGCAACCGCCAGCTTACGTAATGGCCGCGTAGCAAGCCTGGCAACGAACCAGGACAATAGTGAAACACATATAAGAAACAAAGCAAGATAAGGAAGGAAATCAATGCGGAACGGCGGCGGTAGATTTTCTGCTGGTGTGGCAAAATCAATACGCACCGCAGTGCCATCATTTAATGTGGCAAAAATAATGCGACATTTGCTGGTGCTACTGCTTTGTGGCTTTTCGGCGGATTGATTGCGCTTGAATCCACTGTCACGTACGGGGCAATCGATACCAGTATGTTGAAAAGCGGTAATTTTTTTGCTTTCCCCCAGTATTTTTACCAGCGCTTTGCTCGCTTCTTCATCTGGCTGGTAGCCTTCAGTCTGCAACAGCTTGTTAGATTCTGGAACCGAAAAATCTACTCTTATTCCAGTCTTGCTAGTAATGTCCGCAATCTGTTTTCGTGCAGTCTGTGGTGTGAGTTCCAGCGTGAGTACAATTTGCTCCACTCTTTCGGTGAGATGCCTTAACCTCACCTGGTAGAGCATGTTTTTACCTTCATAGGCTGCAAGACTTAAGGCAAAAGCCGCGCAGACAATGATGCCACCGATCAGAATCAGGAAAAACCGGCCTGTCATCGAGTATATAAAAGTATGCATCAAACGTTTAATGAGAGCGTTAGGCATGTTCTTAACTCTCAATCTCTATGGGTGTGGCTAATACATAGCCTTCATTGCGTATGGTTTTGATAATTTGTGGATTTTTGGAGTCCACTTCTATTTTTTGCCGCAGGCGACTGACCTGAATATCGACAATACGATCAAATGGATCAGCATCACGTCCTTGGGTCAGGTTAAGCAGGTGATCACGATTAAGCACCTGATTGGCATGGTCGAGGAATATTTGCAACAAACGATACTCGGCGCCAGATAGCGAGATAATCACGTCTTTTGAGTTGACCAGATGGCGTGAAACCAAATCTAGCGTCCAGTTGGCAAAATGAATACGTTTCGGCTCTATGGCTTTTTTCTCTTCAACCGTCATTTGCATGCGGCGCAGCACATTGCGAATGCGAGACAGCAGTTCGCGCGGTTCAAATGGTTTGCACACATAATCATCTGCGCCCATCTCAAGCCCGAGAATACGGTCTAGCGAGGCACTTCTTGCGGTGAGCATGATGATAGGCAAGTCAGACTTTTCACGAAAACGCTTGCATAGCTGAAAGCCATTCTCGCCTGGCAGATTCAAATCCAGCACCAGTAGATGAATATTTGAATTTTGCAGAATATTCCACATGGCAGCGCCATTCGCGGCAACAAAAGTAGTGTATCCGTGATCTTCAAGATATTCAGCAAGCAATTGCCTGATATCCAGATCATCATCAACGATCAGTATGTTGGCTGGATTTTCTAAAGTGTGGATTCTGTTCACTACATAGATTCCCGTTTGGAATGCATGAATTAGCTCTTGAAAGCTATATTTTTGTCATGCTAATAGTATCCCTAAGCAGTCACTATCCGTTGCGGATTTTTGTATCGATTTGTAGCTAACATTCAAATTTAAAGTGACTGTTACGCAAATACTTAATATGCAAATCTTTGGCTATATTGATTGAAGCTATAATTTACAGATCAGGCGGCACCTGTTTAGATAGGGGCTGATTTTTTCTGAATAAACGCTCAGCAAACTTTTCAATCGATCTTCCCACGGTTAATACCCCCATAATCAGCAGACTCGAAACCAGGACTATAGGCCAGTAACCAGCACCACAGAGTATGCCCACGACAGCCGCTACCCAGATGGTGGCGGCTGTCGTTAACCCTGAAACATGGCCTTCAGTATCCCTGATAATGACCCCCGCTCCTAAAAACCCAATGCCAGTGAGTATGCCCTGCACAACGCGACTAAGCGCGTTCGGATCAGTTGGATTGCCCGCTGCGACTTGCAGATTGATAATCACCAGGGTTGCCATCGCAGCGCCCAATGTGACCAGTGCATGAGTGCGTAAGCCTGCAGGCTTGCCATTTAGGTCACGGTTTAAGCCCAACATGCCACCAACCAATACTGCGAAGCCAAGTCTGGCAACTAGCGTGCCTATGGTGGAACTATTTTCCAGGGCGGATGTGAAGGCAGCAGATGTGTAGGCAAGTGTCATGAGTTTTTTCTTGATTAATTAAAATATCCAGCATCATAGCCTTTAGCGTATATACCCCAGTCTGCCACGGTTTTATCTGCAGCATCAATAGCCAAGTTAATTAGCGGCTTACGCCAATTTGCTGATTCACTACCAAAGGCTATCCATGCATCGGCAATCGCCGAGCCTTGCCTGCCGCTGCTGCGTAAATGTGACCATGCGACGAGCTCTCCCATGCTCTCTATGACAGTCATTAGTCGGTTTATCTTGCCATTCCATAGCGCAAGTTTGAGCCTGTCATCTACTGGTTGCAAGCGCTTGATGACATAAGGTTGTTGCTGAAAATGGATGGCTTCTAAAAAACCAGGAGATACTGCTTGCGCGCGCTTTTGAATATCAACCACGCGTTCTGCTTCGCTTTTCCAATGGGGTTGCGCTTTGAGTAATTTGAGCGGCAGATAGGGCATCAATGCGCTGGGCTTTGCCTGTTTAATATCTATCAAATAATTTTCATCTGGTGAACCGTTGCCTTTGACCAGTATTGCGTAGCGTTCAATACCCAGGCTGCCTGTGCCTGCAATACGACGCGCGATATCTAGTGGCTGATAGAACTCTGGGTTGCTCTGTGTGGCGGCAAAAGATTCAAACAAGCTGAGTATATTTTTTTTGACATTACGTTTAATAGGCAAAAACTTCGTGCCATCCAGCAGCAACTGTCTTCTGCCATGATCTAATGGCGCTCTGCTATCCAGAAGTTCTTTACGCGTTCTGCGTTTAAGCGGGTCTAGCAGGTCTTTAATCATGCCACTGGCGGTTTTTCGCTCTATCCATTTTGCTTTGCCTATAGTCAGTGTTGCCGCATATTGATTTAACAATACATCGCATAGCTTGAGGGCATCCTGATGTGAAAGTTTGAGCGATTTTGCGGCGACCAGAATACTGGTCATCAAGCGTGCTAACTCCCAATGTGCTGGTGCTAACACCGCTTCGTCAAAGTCATTCAGGTCAAAATAGACAAGACCATTGTCGCCCTTGAATGAGCCAAAGTTTTCCAGATGCAAGTCACCGCAAATCCACGCCAGGGGCGCATCAATGGCTAAAAGCTTTTGCTGCCAATCTTCATAAAACAGATGGCAGGTGCCCCTTAGCAACACAAATGGATCAGTACGCATCAAACGATATTTAATCGCCAGGCGTTCTGGTTCGCGGTCTGCGTTAAATTGTTTGATGCGTTCAATGAGGGTCAATTTTTATCCTGAGCATTTGCCAAAATCAGTATTAAATGGAGTATATATAATATTCGCTTAAATTCATGCTGTTGCTAGCTTAGGTAAAAAATATGAACGCGATAGATGTTTTGCCTTTACTTGCCCGACTCACACGCAAGCCCGATTCGCACAAAGGTGATTATGGCAAAGTATTGATTATTGGCGGTGCGGATGGCATGGTGGGCGCGCCTTTACTCTCTGGGCAGGCCGCTTTGCATAGCGGTGCGGGTTGGGTGGTGATCGGCTTTTTATCAGCGAACGCACCCGTTGTGATGCAAACCCAGCCAGAAATTATGCTGCATCAGGCTGATAATATCGACTTTGCGGCGATGCATCCTGATGTAATCGCTATCGGCCCTGGTATGGGCACAAGCGAGCAAGCCAGGGCTTTGTTAGCGCAGCTGCTGTTGATCAATATTCCCCTGGTGATTGATGCCGATGCCCTGAACCTACTTGCAACAGACGATGCCTTGCTGCAGCTATTGCGGGCCCGCAATGCGCCATCCGTATTAACGCCACACCCAGGTGAGGCAGGCCACTTATTGCAATTAAGTAGTCAAGCTATCCAGACTGATCGTATTGCCGCGATTGCTGCTTTGATAAAAAAGACAAACGCTATCTGTGTACTTAAAGGCTCGGGCAGTCTGATAGCGGCGCCTGAACATGCCGCCGAGATATGCCAGGCAGGTAATCCTGGCATGGCAACAGCGGGCATGGGCGATGTGCTGACAGGCATAATTGCGGCGCTCATCGGGCAGGGCATACGCAATCAGTTGAGTGCCTGGGATGCAACCCGATTGGCGGTGTTATTACATGCAATGGCGGCAGATAGCCTGGTAAAACAGGGCATAGGCCCCATAGGCCTAACTGCACTAGAAGTGGCGCATGGGGTGCGACCACTGATCAATCATTACGCGAACTATACTTTTTCTACTTAACTTCTTTTACTGGCATAGATGGCTAGGTGTTCTTGCGCGATAATCCTTGATGAATTCGTCAAAGTCCCCAGTTTGTGTAGCTTCAATTTGCGCCTGTTCATCGAGCGATGTTTGAGCCATCTCTTCAAAGCCAGCGAGTTCTGCTGCGCTTAATGGACGGGATTTAAAGTCTGCAGCATGCAGATGGCTTTGCTGCAGCGCAAAGGTCTTGAATGAATTGCCATGCTCATGAATGGCCGCCAACACCCTGGCCGATGGCGTTAATTCAGGGGATAACAGTTTTTCTTTTTGCGCAGCCAATGCTTTTGCATGCACATCATCGCCATGTTGCGCATCCAGCAAATCTGCGATTTTGCCAATCTCGCCGAGTAGTTCCAGCCCCCAGCTTGATAGGTCAATCTCATTGCCATTGTGATGCAAGGTCAAACCTGGACGCCGCCCTTGTTTGACGGTTAAAGCAAAGTTTTCTTTGTTTTCTGCATCTTCAGCTTCACTGGTGAGCGGACTGTCGGTGAAGGCGCAGAAGTGCAGGAACGCATCAAGAAAGCGTGAGGTTTCCAGGCTGATGCCTATGGGATTGAACGGATCAATGTCCATACATCGTACTTCTATGTATTGCACACCGCGTGAACATAGCGCTTCAAGTGGCCGTTCGCCAGTGCGGATCACGCGCTTGGGGCGTATGGTTGCGTAAAACTCGTTTTCAACCTGCAGAATATTGGCATTGATCTGTACCCACTCACCGTTGCGCTGTATGCCGAGTGCTTCATAAGGCGGGTAAGGTTCGCGTACTGCGCGTGCCAGGCTCACCATATAATCACGTAGCGAGTTGATTGGTTTCATGAGTCCAGCCTGTACATTGTTCTGGTAACCCAAGTCACTCATGCGCAAGCTGGTGGCGTATGGCAGGTATAAGGTATCTTCAGACAGCGTTTGCAAGCCATGCTGATTGCCGCGCATAAACTGTTTGGCAACCGCAGGCGATGCGCCAAACAGATACATCAGTAGCCAACTGTAACGGTGAAAGTTGCGCAATAGTGAGATATAACTTTCAGACTGATAACTCATGGCCGTGCCGCCAGCTTCTTCTGTGTTTTTCAACAAGCGCCAAATGTCTTCTGACATAGAGAAGTTGTAATGGATGCCTGCGATACATTGCATGGTTCTGCCATAGCGCAAAGCCAGACCCTGCCTATACACATGCTTAAGCATGCCGATATGTGATTTTCCGTAAGTGGCAATCGGGATCTCGGGTTCGTCTGGCAAATCACAGGGCATGGATTGGCTCCATAGTAATTCGTCGCCAAGTGCTGTATAACTAAAGCGATGCACTGCATCCAATTGTGCCAAGACTGTTTCAATATCTCTTGCGGTTGGCGTAATGAATTCGAGCAGTGATTCAGAGTAATCAGTAGTGATTTGCGGGTGAGTCAGTGTTGCACCCAGTGCGATAGGGTGTAGTGTGAGTGAAAGTTTTCCATCAGGCTTAACACGTAAAGCCTCACGTTCTATGCCGCGCAAGCCTTGTGATAATAGTTTGCGGTGAGCCTCATACGAAAATAATTTAAGACGGCGGGTTAGTTGCTCACTCAATTGGAATCTCTTTATGGGTTGTGATATGGGCTCATGCGGTAAAATCGAGCGTGATATATGACTAGGCTAAATTAAATTAGTGCCTTACATTATAAGGCTGACGCATGAATTTATCAGACAGAATGTTATGTGGGGTAAGGCTGTTTGAAAATCAAGTTTAATAATCGCTGCTGAGTTTAATAATCAGTGCTGAATTAAGGAGAGCAACATGACATTAGAATTATCCTGTTTAGCATGGCTGGTGGTATTAGCCATTGTACAAATCATGCTGGCTGGGCAAGCGCGCACCAAGCAATATGGTACTCAATGGAATATCAGTGCGCGTGATGGCGAAATGCCAGCGTTGAATCCACTGCCGGCCCGGCTGTTACGTGCGCAGGCTAACTTGTTTGAAACCCTGCCTTTATTCGCTATCGCCATATTGATTGCCACGGTCGCTCATAAAACCAGTTGGATGACGGAAGTCGGCGCTGTGACCTATTTGATAGCGCGACTAATTTATTTACCACTTTATGCCTTTGGCGTGCCTGTCGTCCGCACGCTGGTGTGGTTGATTTCTATGCTTGGATTTTTACTGGTGCTTGTTGCGCTGATATTTTAAGTCAGGTTGTTTTAAGACAAGCTAATTTAAAACAAGTCATTTTAAGCCAGCTTGTTTTAAGTCTTAGCTGCACATCTGCAAAGCCAGCGCCTGCAAAACCGCACCATTGGTTCTATCCTGAACAAAGGTGACTACCCCGGCATTGCGGGTTTTCCAGGCTGGGTCAAGCATGATGCTACGTTGCCAGCCAGCACTGTTCGCATCATTGTCATCGAGTTTGAATGGCCCATAAAACTCGCGTACCACATAGTCATGGTCTAGCTTACGACCATTGTTTTCACCTGCATTCACCTGGCTTGATAACTTGTTTTCGTAGATTGCAATAAACACATCGGCATTTTTGCTGTCATTTGCTTGCAGTGTTTGTGCCGAGACTTTCAATGTCAGGTCACCATGAGCGTCAGGCGCTATATTCAAACTCAAGTTGGCACGCGCAGGCTGTTTGAGCTGCTCGCTGACCGACTCGCTAAAGCGCGCGTTTTGTTGCCAACCGCGAAAGTCTGCGCCATTGAATACTATTTGCGGTGTATAGACGAAGCGGGCATTACCCATGCTTGCCACCTGGTTTTGGCGGGCGCTGTACTCGGGTTTGGCAAAACGGTCTTTCCAGCCTATGTAATCCCAATAATCTACATGAAAGGCCAAAGGCACAACTTTAGCTGAGGAAAACCCGGCAGCAGAAATATTACTTAACCATTCTTCAGCCGGTGGGCAACTGCTGCACCCTTCTGAAGTGTAAAGTTCCAGCAGCGGCACGCGCTCTTTGCCGCTGTGTGCGAGACATGCGGCATTGATATAAGGAGAGCTAAGCATGGAAACTGCGCCCAAATAGAGCGCGATTACGCGAGTAAGCGACATTTAAATTCTCCAGAAGAATAAGTGTATACAACTTAGTCGTGAGAATTGGGCTTGGCTTACACAATTGTTCAATGGCTTGTTAATTAAATGATTTGCCACCGCCGCCGAAGAACTCTAGCATAAGGAAATTTTCCAGCTCATCATTGTCTTCAATTCTTGCTGATTTAGTGACGGTGCGCCCTAGTCTCACAGATTCCCAGCTAAAGTCGCCTGGATAATCTTGACGAATAATGGCAATCATCTTTTTTACAATCTGGCGGTTGATGTCTTCTCCTCGATTCGCTTCGACGCTGATGACCTGGTGTGTTGCCGTCAATGAGTTCTTTTTCCATCCATTAAACGTGAATTGCGCGTTATAAGTGCTCTTGCTGGTGATCTGGAATACACCGCCACCGCCGCCCTCTGCTTCCAGATTTTTCTTGATAATGGCATCGCGTTTTTCTTCTTCAGTCGGGCCGCGTTGAGTGGCCATAGAGGCTGCATTCTCTGCCGCAGCAGCAGCTTCTTCCGGCGATTGATTCGCCAGGCGCTTGGCGCGCATGGCATTGACATAAGACTGCATATCGGTTGGTGCTGGCGTGGTCGGCTGTGGGGCGGAGCTAGGCGCAGGTTTTTCAGTAGCGATCACGGGCGGTGTTGGTGGCACAGGGCGTGGCTTAGTGGGTGTACGCTGTTTTCTCGGCACAACTACGGGGTTAGGTTCAGGGTTTACCTGATTGGGCGGCGCAACTTCTGCTGGCGGCTGTTTTTTGGCTTGGCCTAGCTGAACAACAATAGGGGATTGTTCCGGGGGTGCGCTAGGCGGATTTAATGGATTAGCGATAGGCTTTAACACAAACATGACTAACAGGGCATGAATCAGCAGTGAGACTATTACTGCAATCAGCGTATTGCGGCTGATGCGTACATTGATATAGAAATCGCCTCTAGGCGGTAATTCCCAGGTTGGCAATGGTACTTTGGGGTCTATCGCTTTATTATCTATATTTGGCCTTAAGCCAAGATTGATGTCAGTGCCAGTCAATGTTCAATTGCCTTGATATTTTGCTTACTAGGTTGGCTGATCTGGGTTTTGCTGACAAAAGACGCATAAAACAACACATGATTTCAAATGGCAGGAACAAGTTAACTGGACAATAAACATACATGAATTGTAATTTTAGTGTGATTCATAAAATTACGCCCGAATATCTTCTAGTGATTACAAAGATTTACAATTTTTTAAATAACCGAACGTGGTACTGAGACCTGTCGATGGTTTAACTGTTCAACCTATATTTTGTTGACCAGCTAATTCCTTGGCTCGGTATTTCATTAACTAGGCAGCGTAATTTTCATGATTGCTTAATTTAATTTCGAGAGTGCGCGTCCAACTGCGATGTAAGACCCAATCCAGCCAAGACTAAGTGCGCTAACAATCATCATGAGACTGGTAGCAAGATCAGGTAAAGCCAGATAAAAATGGCTGCCATAAGAGGCCGCAATTTCAGTCACTGAACTATTGAATAGGCTGATGACACTGGCCAGAAACAAGGTCGCTACCAGGCCGCCGCCCAGACCATAAATAGCGCCAGCATATAAAAACGGCCTGCGTATAAAACGGTCAGTCGCGCCTATTAGGCGGCTGACTTCAATCTCTTCTCGTTGTGTGAGTATTTGTAGGCGTATGGTATTGCCAATAATGGCAACCAGTGCAAAACCAAGCAGAATTACCAGTGCGAGTATGGCTTTTTTACCTAGCTCAAGTACTGAATAAAGCCGTTTTAGCCAGTTGGCATCAGCTTGTGCGATTTCAACGCCAGGCCACTGCTGCATTTCTTGTTGTAACGCTTCAATCGCCATGGGTTCTATGTTTTTAGGGGTAACGAAATAAGCATCAGGCAGCGGGTTTTTTTCAAGATTACGCGCGATTTCCGCATCGGTGCTATTTGCCTGCAGGTCTTGCCAAGCAGATTCTTTGCTTACAAATCGATAAGTTTTAATAGCGGGGTGCGCGCGCAGTTTTTGCTCAATATCGTTAGTGATGTCTGCTTTGATATCCTGTTTCAGAAACAGGCTGATCTGCGGTTCATCCTTGATGTCGCCCGCAAGACGGTTGAGGTTATCCACTATCACGTAGAGTATGCTAGGCAGACATAGCGTCACGCCCATTACGCAAAACATGAGTAAGGTCGCCAGCATGTGATGGCGCATGCGTGTGAGCACGATCTGTAAGGCTTGCTGGTGCTGATTTAACCATTGCTTCATAAACCTAATGCCTTTGCTTGTTCAGTGCCTAGCAACTGCCCCTGATCTAACCTGAGTACGCGCGCATCTCCAGTATCTTGCACATTGTGCGTGGCGATAATCACACTCACACCGACTTGTCTGAATGCATCAAAAATACCCATGATCTCCGTGGCATAGCTGTCATCGAGATTGCCTGTAGGCTCATCCGCAATCAGCACCGATGGCCGGCTGACTACAGCCCGCGCAATGGCTAGCCGCTGCTGTTCACCCCCAGATAAAGTAATGGGCATGGCTTTTTCTTTGCCCAGCAAGCCAACTTTATCCAGCGCAGCGCGGATGCGTTTAGCAGCTTCACTGCCTGTTACACCGTTGATATATAGCGGTAATGCCACATTTTCAAAGCAGTTACGGTCGTAGAGTAATTTATGATCCTGGAATACCAGGCCAAACTTGCGGCGCAGATAGGGCAGGGCTGCAGGACGTAGCTTGCTCACGTTCTGGTTGTTAATCAATACCGTGCCTGAAGTCGGGCGCTCTATGCCTGCAATCAGTTTAAGCAAGGTACTTTTGCCAGCGCCTGAGTGCCCAAGTACAAACACCTTCTCGCCCTGCTGTAGTTCGAATGAAACGCCTTTCAGTGCCTCATGGCTGCCAGGGTAGCGTTTGCTGACTTGGTCAAAACGAATCATTGCCCTGCTTTCATCATGAGAATAGCGCTTCGATGAATTCACTGGCCTTGAAAGGCCGCAAATCTGCAATGCCTTCGCCAACGCCTATATAGCGGATAGCAATAGGCCGTGATTGGGCAATCGCAGCAATGACACCGCCTTTGGCGGTGCCATCCAGTTTGCTTAACACCAAGCCTGTTACGCCAAGCGCGTCGTCGAATGCGTTCACCTGCATCACAGCATTCTGGCCTGTGTTGGCATCCAGTACCAATAATACTTCGTGCGGCGCACCAGGCAAGGCTTTATCGATCACGCGCTGTACCTTGCGGATTTCTTCCATCAGATTCAACTGCGTTGGCAAGCGGCCAGCCGTATCCGCCAGTACGATGTCTATGCCTTTTGCCTTGGCGGAGTTCACTGCATCAAAAATCACGGCCGCTGGGTCGCCCCCTTCTTGCGTAACGACATGCACATTGTTGCGTTCGCCCCAAACCTGTAATTGCTCACGTGCTGCTGCACGAAACGTATCCCCAGCCGCAATCAATACTGATTTACCCTCTGCCTGAAACTGGTTGGCGAGCTTACCAATCGTCGTTGTTTTGCCTGCGCCATTGACGCCAGTGAGCATAATGACGAAAGGCTGGTGGGTTGAGGTGACGAGTGGTTTTTCTAATGGAGTCAGTAATTCAAGTAAGGCCTGTTTGAGGGCTTCACGCAACTGGCTGTTGTCACTCAGACTTTGCCTTTTTACTCTGTTTTTGATCTCATCAAGTAGTTTCTGCGTTGCGGCAACTCCCACATCTGCCGTGAGCAGAATAGTCTCAAGTTCTTCATAGACTGCATCATCAATTTTGCCACCACCGAATAGCCCTGCCAGTTGTCCGCCGAGCTGGTTGCGCGTGCGGCTGAGTCCTTGCTTGAGTTTTTCAGTCCAGGATAGATTGTTGGCTACTTCAGAGGCTTCTGGCGTGGTGGGAGTAACTGATGCATGCTCTTGTGGAATAGCTGTTGATTCTGCTGACTTGTCTTTTTTAAACAGATTGAACATAAATAATGGCTGGGAAACTTTCATTTGAATGTCAGGGTATTTTAGACGCATTCAAGGCTAGATGCCACGAACTAAGCAGTATTTATCTGGGTCACAGGGTTGCCCATAAGATTTATGCAAACCTATTGTTTGCATATTCAACTACTGAAAAATAAACGTTGATACCAGCCCATCAATGCAAACAAGTACTATGCAAACAAGTACTACAAGGAGATTTACAAGGTGTACACCAAAAAACTAATAATGCTTATGCTGCTTTTACCGCTCGCTGCGCATGCCGAAATTCAGGAGTTCAAGCTGGATAACGGCCTCAAAGTCGTGGTGCAGGAAGACCACCGCTCGCCAGTCGTGGTGTCACAAATCTGGTATCGCGCAGGCAGTATAGATGAGGTCAATGGTAAAACTGGCGTGGCCCATTTGCTCGAACACATGATGTTCAACGGGACTAAAACTGTTAAAGCTGGGCAGTTTTCACGCTTGATTGCAGCGGCTGGCGGTAAGGAAAATGCGTTTACCAACCGCGACTACACCTGTTATTTTCAGCAACTTGAAAAATCACAACTACCGCTGGCGATGAGGCTGGAAGCTGATCGCATGGCCAACCTGGATTTAAGCAAAGAAGAGTTCTCCAAAGAAATCAAGGTGGTGATGGAAGAGCGCCGTTGGCGCACTGAAGACAAGCCGCAATCCATCGTAAGCGAACAGTATCAATCAACGATTTTTCATGAGCACCCTTATGGTCGCCCAGTCGTGGGCTGGATGAATGACCTGGAAAATATGACAGTGGAGGATGCTCGCGAGTGGTACCACAACTGGTATGCGCCTAATAATGCCACGCTTGTGGTAGTTGGTGATGTGAAGGCCGAGGAGGTCTATCAACTTGCCAAGAAATACTATGGTCCG
>Ga0066798_10001041_pt1 | contig 12576 bp, 12 predicted proteins | sample PersoiDNA2013203_FD_70961 | JGI IMG/M metagenome (GOLD analysis project Ga0066798, IMG submission 70961) | Permafrost soil microbial communities from the Arctic, to analyse light accelerated degradation of dissolved organic matter (DOM) -... | ecosystem: Environmental > Terrestrial > Soil >...
TACCGCCGGGATCAGCAAATGGCCGTCGCGTACAAATGAAGCCATGTTGTAGGTCACGTTCATCTTGCGCTCAACAGCATCCAGGTAATCCATCAGCATGCCGTAGCGATAAGCGAGCCCAGACTGTGCACCGACACGCAGCCCTTCTTGGCTAATTGCATCAGTACGCAATTGACTCGCTTCATCGGCGTTCAACTCCTTCACATCCCTTCCCCGCAATTCGCCAATCTTGCGTATCTCAGCTGGCACCTCGACCTGGGTGGAAGGCATTTCAGCAACTGGAAAATCTATCATCGGTCTCACCGTATAGAATTATTAAACCTTGTTAACTCGGTCAGTATGACACCCCTCCACACCGACAACAAAAATTGGAGTGCGTGGTACAGTACCACGATACCTTGCAAAAGTGTGCCACACAAATGCATGGACGCCAAGACCACTCAATTGTCGTGAAAACAAGATTTCCTCAGCCTCCCTATCCGCGATAAGCACCTCGAATACGGGGGTATCTGCCCAATTACCTTACGACTTTTCCGACAATGCACAGAAAATCCTGCGGAATTGTCGAGCATTTCCATGGCACATAAATAGAATTTCCTCTATTTCAGTGGCACATAAATTGAAAAGTTACGTATTTCCGTGGCACATGAATTAATTAAAGTGGCACATAAATCAAAAATGGCCTTTTCTTGTGGCACATAAATACGGTTTTACGCAGTTTCAGTGGCACAAGAATTAGAATTTGCCAAATGTGTGCCACACAAATACACGGATTCTCATTTTCCGCATTGGTACACCAGTCTTCGTGTGTGGCCGAGTCCCAGCCCCTGGCAAGTGACACATCACCCCGTCTGACATGCCATCTGAATCACGAAACATCAAAATACACGAGCCGCCCCCTCCTTCTAGCCCGCCTCTGTTATCCCCCTCCCCCGCCCTTCTGATCGCGGCGCCACACCCCCTTCCACTGACTTCGAGCGTTCGACAGAACACGCCTAGAAAGCTTCTGTACCCATACGAGGACGTTCTTTGTACCGCCTACAGGACGTTATTCGTATCTAGGGTGGGATTCATGCTTGTACCTGGGGTAGGACGCGCTCTAAAATGTCCGCAATGTATTACGTAGTGATGTTTTTAGGTGGTACAGGGATTTTGCGTTCCGTCCTTCAGAGCGCTGGTTGTTTTGAGGGTTTAAAGCTGTTTCCTGATTTTGTTTTTGATCCGGCGTTAACCACCAACCCTAGGCATAAACCAGTAACCCTAAGCGTCGACCACTCTTCACAGGCGTTAACCATGTCTATCAGTAACGACATTCAGATCCGCGCAATTGGAATACTCGAAAGGTACAGGGCTGAACAGAAAATCCCGTTAGCCAGTAGCTCTGGTACACCCGTTAACGCCACTCTCCCCCGCGCAGACGCAGAACAGAGCTACTCCGTTGACCTGGACCTCTCCGTTAACATGACGGACTTCGTTCGCTGGCTTGATAACCGCGTGATCGTGAAGGGGCTTGGTGAATCGACAGCGCTTTGCTATCGCAAGTGGGTCTCCGCTCATCTCGAAAGTGTTGGGCACACGTCTACAGCTGAGCTGAGGGCTTGGATTGCACCTAGCAGGCGCCAACGGAATGCAGCGGCTGCCGAAGTGAATCCCGAAAACGTATTGCGCAACGACGTGGACGATTCCAAGTTGTTTGTCACGTCAACGAGTACAAACCATCGCTACCTTTCCTTCATTAGCGAAAGCGTGCTCGAACTCGTTAAAGCTGATCTTCTGCCGCCAGCGAGAACGCGCGCTGAAGAGGAAAATCCTTCGCGTAATCGTATAGCGAGCATGGAGACCGCTATGTGGTTTATGTGCACGCTTTGGACGGGGGTGCGCCCACGCGAATGGCCATACGCCCGTTACCTGGAAGAACACTTCGACCCAGATACTGCGACAACGCAGAAACAAGTGCTTGAGGTGCGCACGCTGAAGCAGTCGGGCCGACGTGAGGACAATCCGCTAAAGGAAAAGCGTTATCTCGTGCTCGAAAACTGGCCCGACAACCAGATAGCTGCGCTGAAGATGTTTCTGGAGATGGTCTACAAGCATGAGGACGCTGGCGAGTTCAACACCTTCTACGAAAGGCGCCGCAAACTGCTTCAGCGCTCATGGCGACGAATCATCAACTCAAAGGTTGGCGCTATTGAGCACATTGGTGTTGAGCTTACGGCCGAGAACAAGGCCAAGCTCAAGTCCATCGCAAAATCGACAAGCAGCCCCGCTTTGTTTGATGGCAATGCGCTGACGTTCTATACGGCGCGCCACGCTTTTGCGGAAGAGGCTCGCCGATCTGGGAATTTCAGTCGATTTGAAATTGCGGCAGTCCTCGGGCACTCGATGATCACGAACCAAGCGTATTACGGCCCCCGCCGTGAAAGCCTGGATCGCGAACATAGCTTCGTACTGCCGAAACCTTGGCCTGGTGATGCTGAGGCCATTGAGATGTGGGATAGGACAGCGAATCCGCTGCGTGGCAAGTATTTGAACCGAGAAGACCTCTCGCAAGCGATCCTGGACACGGAGAGCCGAAACCGTGAGCGTGACAGCCAAGACGGCGTGGCTAGCTTCTGGCAGGGCTTGTAGGGCCTCTAGTAGCCTCAATGGAATACGCATGAGCTACTTCCATTGAGGTTATAAAATCCGCATACTGTGGATCTGCAACAAGCACCCTACAGCGGTGCAACCATTTTGGATTGTACGATCCACAGTCAATAGCTCTAATTCATCAAGATATGGTTTGTACGTCGCACATCAATAATGTGCATGGCTTGCAGCCTCCCCCCCAAGACGCCTCTTTCTCCGCTCCCGTGTAAAGCTTTTCAACGCAAACGTGTAGATCGCTTCAAGCGTTAACGATGTCCAGCATCGCTGCGTTAGCGCGTAGAGTGCATTCCGCGCTGCCGGTACAAACGCTTTGGACGCTGCCGTAAATGGCGCCTTGTACGTTGCCGTCTAAGGCGCTTTGGGCTCTAACGTCATAATGCCCTGCACCGCTGCCCTTCCAGATCGATCCGTCGTTAGCGTGTAAAGCGCCTCACTTGCGAGCGTCACACAGCGCATTACTCCGCGAGCCTTCCGAGACGATTCTACGTTGGCGTTGACAGCGCTTTGTTACGCGAGCGGACAAGGCTTCACCAGGCGCGAGCGTTACAAGCGCTTATCCGGTGGCGTCATACATGCTTTATGCAAACGGAGAAGCTATCGGGTGGGGGTGCGGAGGCCTTGTGATTTATGTCCCTGGAGCAAGGTGGCGCGTGATGAAAGTCTTGCCACTATCCGTTGAGTTTGCCTTCGCTTGTAAGTTGGTGCCGCCGTCATACGGAGGCGAGCCATGAACTGGCGAGGTCAGTCATGCTTTCATGAGGTCTTGTCTTAAATCGAGGCAAGTGGCGAGTGGGTGGTGGTCTGGTCGGGCCGAATTTGTGCGTAGTTCCACGCTGGAACTTTTGAATCTGGATCCCCAGAACGAGTTCTGTCAGTGCAGTGACAAAGAACAGGCAAGGCGTAGCGAGTGGCAGTAGTAGAGGAGCTGCTTTGTGTCGAGCACGAGCGGAGCGAGTGCGAGACTGCGCCTGTGGAGGGCCTGCCTTTATTGCATGTCGCTTATGGGTTGCCAGTGCAACGCTCAAGCCACAAGAACGACTGTTGCCCGAGCAACGACGAATAAAAACGCTGGGGCCGAGAATGGCAGTAGCTGAGGTTCTGCTTTATGTCGAGCACGAGCGGAGCGAGTGCGAGACTGCTGCAGTCGAGGACCAGCTGATATGTTGTGTCGTGCATGCGGTACCGGTTCAGCTCTCAAGCCATAATTGCGCGAAGTTCCAGGCTGGAACTTATGAGCCAGGATAAGAATTCGTCTGGTGCTCTCATGGCGAGAAAATGTATGCCCTGACAATGAGGTCGACGGTGCTCTGCTTTGTGTCGAGCACGAGCGAAGCGAGTGCGAGACAGAGTCTGGGGCGGGATATCGACAGGCACAGATACAGAGTGGGTTTTCGAGAGACGCAGCTTATGTCGAGTGATCGACCACCCGGACTTGAGGTCCAGGGCATCAATAACGGTTGGTGTATGCCACGTCCTCATTGAAATCACATAATTGATCCACAAGATGCCAGAGATTGTGCGAGCGGGCCGAGTTTCTGTCATGAGGCTTGCCATGCATGGAGCGCAGACACAGGGCGGCGTCTGTCCGCATAAAGTGGGCCTGGCGATTGCCAGCCATCAAACCATCAGTTGCCGGATCTCGATTGACGCCGTCCGTAATGCCGAAACTTGCGCCGGCTCAAGTAGAAGATGTAGTTCCGTTATGGTGCTTGTCGATACCTCTACCGCTCCAGGGATCAAGGTGAGTTCGGCAAGCATGCGCTCCCATGCAAGCTGCCAGCAATCCGCTCCCAGCCATCCTTTGCGGATCACGCGAGTAGACGCACGTGGACTGCCTAGCAGATATGCAGTACCCCGCCGTGGCTATGATTGAGAGTGCCATGAGCACGGTGGCCCGCGAGTGTGGGTACCAGAAGAGATTCGACGCGGCGCATACATCGAGCGGTCCCCACACCAAATTCGAGCCAAAGCCCCAAGACCTGCCTGGCAAAAAAATACAGCCCGCGTTGCGCGGTTGCGGCTATTGGGAAGTGTGTCATCAAGGTGTACGAATAAGGACCCGAGCTGAAGCGCCAAAAACGCCACAAGAAGTTCCACGGTGGAACTTTACTTCGTAGGCCCGACACTGGTCGTCGCCCCCTCCCCTGATTTGGCCAGTGAAAACCAACTCATTTTTCCAGGTTGCTCCAGGCATTAGCCCCTGGTTGATCTTGTGCGAGTCGGCGGTGGTGACCCGTGGGCAGGCTATCCAATGGAGAAAGCTCCCTCGTATTAAGGAGGCAATCTGCAATGGCTACGCGCGCGTGTTGGAGGCTTTGCCGCCGCGTGCTCTGGTGCGTGATAGAGCAGCCACATGCGGCGCCCTTACGCCCTCCTCCGCGCAGAGCAAAGGTTTACGTGTGCATGGCCCCCGCAGTAGGTGATGTGTTCCCTGCCCATAGATCCCAGAGATGAGAGAGGCGATGTGTAAGTCCGGCCGGCGTGTCCGGTGCAGGGCGCCAGCCGCTGCATAGCTCAGCCTGGCGGGGTGACGCGGCACGCAAGTAGCCTGTGCACTTCACAGATGAAACATGTCTACGCTCACTCGGCGTCCGGGTTGCTGACGGCCCACCAGTACTGTGCTGTTGTCGGACTTGCCATAAGTTCAGAGACAAGATTGCTACGCCTACAAATTTCAGTGTGAATTCACGCTCAATGGCGCCTGAAATCTAATGAGGGCCTGGCGGTCACTCCTCTCGATGGTGAGTCTGGCCTTGCTGGTGATCTCTGGACTGTCCAAACCATGTGCCGCTATTCAGCCATATGATGGCGTATATGGCACTCTATCTACCTTTGATAGTCGTCAGCGTTGGCACAACTAATTTTGATTTTCCACCCGCTTGTTGTCGGTATGGAAAGTTCCACGCTGGAACTTTTGCTTTCGGGCGAGCGGCTGCGGTATATCTGAGAGTGCGCTCTGCGACAAGGAAAATAGTTCCAGCCTGGAACTTTGATGCTGCTCCGGTTAAGCGCCATTCTTCCGGAATCCCACAAGTTCTGCCTAGAAGTTCCAGCGTGGAACTTTCATAGTTTGTGTTGGCTGGTGCCAAATAGTGGTGGTCATCAAACCATCCGGCGGCGATCTCTCGTGCGCCAGCAGCTGTCCTGTGACCACGCCAGCTAGGCACTAGCTGAATAGGGGGCGATCAACGCTGCCACATGGCTCATCTAGGCCTGGCCGCAACGGTGGTAGCGCTTGCTTGATGAGACATCGACTTGGCGAGCTTGGTCCTACTGCACAATCCCTACGGGATTAACGTGAAAACATGTCAATCATGTTTGACTCAGTACGCCGGCAAGCATCTTAAAGAAAGCACCTGTGCCTATAGCGTGAAAATGCCCACCCGATTACTGACATTTACGAACCGCAACGAGTCGAGTGCTTCTCGGTACCAGGATGGCCAAATTAGCGGAAACTCCCGCAGAAGTTCCAGGCTGGAACTTTTGGTCGAAGCGTAACCGTGGATCGCACTATTGGCGCTTTTTTTGAGGTGTGTTTGGCGTGACCTATACGGCGAGCAAATCATAAGTTCCAGCCTGGAACTCATGGCTATACCTCATTGGGGGAATGATTCGCGATGTTGTGTCCTGGGTCTAGTTCGATGGCTCTACGTGCTGAATAAAATCAACGACACGCAGGGAGCCATAGGCCGGAATGCCTCGTTCCTTCACGACAGAAGATATCGTGGTGTGCTCATCCCAGATGGCGAATGAGCTTTTTGACCGAGCGCCGATTGGCTGCATGCCCGCGCCCAGGTTGTGCTGCGGTGTTGCTATGGCTGTGAAAAATTCCACCCTGGAACTTCATATGTCCATTCAGATTCCGCGCCAGCTCAGGGTGAAGACAAGGGCCAGTGAAGGCGACTAAGCGGCCTTCGAAACTGTGATTTGTAAATAAAAATATCGATGGAGCTTTACAGCAACGATTTCACAAAGTTCCAGGGTGGAATTTTGCTGATCTACAAGAGACCGCATCAAGTCGGGAAGTGCCTTTTTTACGTTGGTATCGCATTGTTTGCAGGCGCTGCTACGTGAAGCAAATAAAACTCGCAGGATGGTAGTGCTCCAGATTTCAACGTGCGCCGCTATGTAAAAAGTCGAAATTTGGGTAAGTAGGAGTGTCCGAATTTGCTTCGCGCCGATCTATAGCTTCATGGACTGGTTGATTCTGAAGAACTCTCACGCTGGAACTTTTAATGGCCCAGGTGAGGGAGCGGGTTGGTGAGTACAAAGAAATTTGGTACGACGCATCGTGCGGCAGTGATATCGCCAGTTAGGCTCAGCGCCAGCCTAAGTATCGTCTCACTCTACTTAGAAGGACCGTGAATCTGCGATGAAAGGATGCCGGTTCTTTTGGCTCTTTGCTGTATGTCTCCACACAGGATCATGAGGCATATCGAGCCAACGGTTCAAAGCTCCTATGTAACTGAAGCTACGCTTTTATAGAGTGCCTGATATTGCCTTTAGGAGGTGCCTGATTTGAAGTAGCTAAAGGCGCAGGCCGGCACTCTTTTGCATCAGATTGAGAGGAGTTAGAGGTGATGCGCGGCTACATGCCAGGGTCTCAGGCCTTGATCAGGGCCAGCGAGCGCATCTTTGGCTGTTCCGCCAGTGAATCAGTGGGAAAGGGAGTCAAAATGGAAAACTGAAGTCGAGCGGGGTACTCCTCACTGAATGAGGACTATTTTTTAAGCAGATTTCTGATGTTTCGTACTGACTGGTTGCCGACCGTCCTTTCGCGAGGCGGTTCGGCCGGAGGAGGGGGAGGCGGCCCAGTTTTAGGTGGTGGAGAAGTAGAGCTTGCCTGTGAGTTCCAGCGTGGAACTTTTGGCGCCATTGGTACGTCGACGGCTGATGCTGACTGGGCAAGAGCAGCACTGGCCAGTAGCCGGCGAACTGAAGGCTTTTGCGCTGAGAGGAAATTGAACCGGTGAAAGTTTTTGTGCGGCACAAGATGCTCAGGGAGCACTCGTACACCACGATAACCACTCCGCTGGGAAAGGGCGCGCAACGAGGCTGCCATCGCCCGAGCAGTAGTGTAGAGCCCGATTGCTTTATAGAAGGCGGGCGCAATGCAAATCAGCGCTACGCCTCGATGGATAAGCCCGTGGCGCGACAGGTTCGAGAGGGCGCGCTGCACGGTCCGCTTGCCAAGTCCCGACTTTGTGGCGATCTCACCAATATAGATTTCCCTGAATTTATCCTTCCTGACATCCAGGCATGCGCCGGATACCAGATCACACTTATCGATGAGATAAGACAGCACCTGGACAATGCTGTGTCTCAGCTGGTGATGCATTCGGTGATTGCCCAGCGATTCGCGCTCGATGCGAATTCTAGACTTCAGGGGGTAACTTGACGTGTCACTGGTGGCAGAGTTCCAGCGTGGAACTTTGGCCCCTAGGGCTTTGGCCTCTCGCATGAGCTTGTATTGAGAGTGGTGCTTACGATTGCCGTAGTAGTCCAGGTCAATGTCCCACTTCGGGCGCTTCACACTTCGCAGGTATGCCAGATCGGCAAGGACCATAGGGTCAGCTTCAAAGCATACGAGCTTGTCCTTCAGCATTCGCTTGAAGTTGAGGACGCTCATTTGCGGGGATTTATGGTTGGGGGTGGTCATTGGTTAGAGGCAAAGTTAAGCCTGCAAACAACTCGGTGACCAAGCAATAGGGGAAGGGGTGTAGAAAAATGGTGACGAAATGCGCAAAAAAGCGAAACAGGTATTGACCTGAGTTTCACGATATCGGATTATACGGACTAGAGTTTCGCTAAAAACTCTAAGAGACTTATGCATAATCCGGCTTTGCATTTTGACCACTTAAACCCGCCCGCTAGCTCGTTTAAGGCCACTAATGTATTTGCCGGTTTTTTTTTGCCAATTCCCCCCTGTTCATGCTGGCCAGTTGGCCAGAGTGATCCGTCGAATTACTCAGGTGTTAAAAGTTCCAGCGTGGAACTTTCAAATCAACGCTCCGCTAAAAGCGTTAATTTGCATGCACTTATCGGAGCTTATGCTCTCTGCGTGCTAATTCTGCGTGGTACGTTTTACGTATCCGCGTGGTACAACAACGCCGGATACTACCCTACGAAAGAGAGTCAACGGTACTGTTCATTTGTACAGTCGCCTGAGTTTCTTTGATATTTCTGCCGCGCGGTTTAATATAACTCTACATTGCTAAGGCGCGCATGAAACCACATGCCACCAACGCTGGTAAAGCGCGGGTAAAATAAGCTGCCAAACGGCACCCAAGTCATTTGAGAATGCGATAACCATGTCTAAGCGCGAAGAACTCGACGGCCTTCAGTACAGCGCACAGGTGCGGTTCTGGGGATTGAGGTTTCAACTATTCGCTATCGAGGTTATGACTGCCAGGGCAGCGCCAGCAACCGAGCCGAAGATCCAGTCCGAACGCTGTACATCCGGATGGGGAGGGATATGCATTCGACTGGCCGGCAAGACAGAAGTAGCCTGCTACAAAAGTGGGGCGTTCGAGTTTGTACCAGGTACTTGGTGGCTGAGAGTCAACCATCTTCAGTTTGCGAGCCACCAGTTGGTATCGCCGGTGGCGCGGTTTCTCCTGATTCGTTTTGGGAGTCTTAAAACCCGACACAAGCTGATCGAGTCCGACGGTGCTCAGGCGCACTGCGTCATCATCGAAAAAGTGGAGCCCAAGAAGTACCGCAAGCGAAAGCAGTTGGTGATTTCAAGCACTGAAGGCGAAGGAGCGATGAACGAGTCGGATCCCGAACAACCTGAAGGGGAGGGCGGCGAGCCAGCTCCCGCCAAACAGGTTTAACACCAACTAAGCTCGTATGGCCTAAAGATTGCCAAGGTTCCCCAGGCTTGCCGGCGAAAGTTTCCGACGCTTCCTAGCCGGCTCCAAGGGAGCAGCCGAGGCGGGTGCAGGTGAAGCGTTAGTCGCCGGCTTTTCGGTTACGGCGCCAGCTGCTGGTTCGGCTAACTGGGGGGCGGCTGGTCCAGCGCGTTTGGTTTTCGCTGGTGATTGCTTAATTCTTCCGCCCATCCATTTCGGAGCGGGCATGCCGCCCAGGTGCGCACCAGACATCACACCTGACATGAAGCACTCGACATCTGCGTCGTGCTTGTAGAGCGCAAATCCATTCTCGCCGAACAGTTTGACACGAGCCAGGTGAAAGAACGTTGAGCACGACTCAATAAACAACCTGGTGGGGACGTGTATGTCATCGAGCACGCACCGCAAGTCCACAAACTCAATACCGTTAACCAGCGCGTGCTGCTGCTGGAGAGCAAGGAACCGATCGGCAACTGCGATCATGTTGGCGGCGGTCGTTGCCTTTTCAAGTATCACACGCTCTCGTGTATGGCCGTCAGCCATGGTCACGCACACCACTTTGATTGGCATTTGTCGGAAACCTTTAGATCTTCATGTCCGCGTATCTTAGCGATGGCCAAGAACGATCACAACAAATTGATTTGCAAATATCGTTGATTGCTTGCAAGGCGCTTGCCCGCGTATGCTTGTTCGATAGAGCGATGAGTTCGCTCAACAACTCAGGGCTGACGATGGCTTCATACGATTATGAAAAGGGCTTTGTTGGTGGGTTGAAGGTGGCGCCTGTTTCTCGCGATGAGGGCAGGATCGGCCGCGCGCCAGCAGTACACGCACAGGTGATTGCGTTCTTCGAGTTTGGTGAGTTCTCGTGCGATGCGGGAATGCTGCTGTGCGGGTCGCCCACCAAAACCACTCTCTATGAGTTCGTTGGTTCAATCAACGCGGTGACCTGCTATCGGTGTATCGCGCTCATGGATCGCTGGTCGCGTGACTCTATCAATTCGCGATGTACCGGCCACGCATTTACCCGTGATGGCATTACAAGAGCTGTCGCTGCTAAGTCAGTTCTGTTCGCAGCTGAGCTGCTGGACGTGAACCACCAGCTGCTGGCTCGACGTGGGCAAGTGAACATCGCTCTCTCGTCGTCCGATGGCGCCAGCGACGGTCTAGAGTCAATCAGGACAGTGCTGACGGCGCATGATTACGGATCGGTATTCGAGCGGGATGACGACAGCCAGGAGTGGCGGCTGATTAAGCCGGCGAGCGAGGCCGAAGCGGCTCTACTCAAGCGGAAGAAAGGGGAGAGCGCACGCGGGAATACCGCCAAGCAGGGTGAGGTTCGCCAGAGTCACATGGTGCGACTGACACTGGCTGAGAGTGCGCGCTTGAAGTCGCTCGGGGGCGCCGCGTGGATCAGGGCCAAGATTGCCAAAACAGCCGTCCCGCGCAAGAAAAAGAAATTTGCGTTCGATGATGCGGGAGGCCCACTGAAGGGCTTCACCCTGCGCGCCACCGACAAAGAGTGGGAGAAGCTATTGAGGCTGGGAGGCAATGCCTGGGTCCGCTCTGTTATTGATGCAGAGCTGAGCGTCTAGGAAACCAACCCGGCCAGTTCTTCCGCCAGATTCTTAGGCATGAGCATCAGGGGGCCTTCGCTGGTATCCATCGCAGCGACAAACCCGAACGACTCGTACCATGCCTTGAGATCGAAGCCAGGAGCCTGCCCTTCATGGATGTCGCAGATCAGCATGTACACGGTGGCACCTACAGAGTCTGCTTCTTCCATGAACTCGCTGATGAGCTGGGTGCCGATCCCATTGCCGCGCTGGTCCTCGTCTACGTTCATGTTTCGCAGCAGTGCAACGCGCTCTCCGTAAGCCCGTAGACGATGGGTCACCATCTTGGCAAGGTTGGTGTGCTGCTCCAGGTAGTTCCCGATGTTAGGTTCTGAGGCATCCACGACATAGCCCGAGAGGCTGCCACCTTCTCTAGAGATTTCAATCGTTGGCACGGTTGGTTTTCCTACGTCGCCGCTTGTTCAGCGACGACGATGCTTGGTGATTAGCTTGCTGTTTGTTCGAAAGGCGTTGCCAGTCGGACTTTAATTTTCATCTTGGGTCCGTATCGGCCTACATTCTCGCGCACGATGTCCCGGCCTTGCTTCATCGCTTCGTTTCGGTTGAAGGCGAAAATATTTAGGTAGTAGCGGCCGTCACCGTCATTACGCGCGTCGTAACTTTTTTGATCGGCGCATTTGATGAAGAGCACATATTCACGAGCGCGACGGACCTTTTTAGCAGCAGCCTTGACCGGCTCTGCTGCCTGTTCTGCTTCACCAACGTTGTCGACAAATCCAAGCCAGTGCGCAACCAAACGGGCCTCACTGCTGCATTCAACGTCGATGGAATGGACGCTTGTGCCTTTGCTCATGTGGTAGCGACCACTTTTGACGATCAAGACACAACCATCCCTTCTAACTTCGCCGCTTTCGTAGAGCTGTTTGATAAGGCCAGTCATTTCCAACACCCTCATGTGAATCGCTTCAATGAGGATAGTTTACCATATAGCGTAAACAAAGAAAGCCATTATTTACGTTTTAGCGTAAACATTCCAATTGCGCCCTCGTGCGCCAGCAAAAGCTCGCCGCCAACACCAGACTGGTTATCCCGCAACGCTGCCGAAGGCTGCTGGGGTCGATACGGCGCGACGCAGCTCGACAAGTGCTGCCTGAGCCGGCAGCGTTGACGCAAACAGCCCCTAGGCGCCCGTGGGGCTGCGGGCGCCGACAGCACGGTTCGCAGGTGCTACCTGATGGGCAGGGCAGCGGTAAACTTCTCCTGGGTGCCCGTGAGGCGGTCGAGCCAGGTGGCCAGCGCCAGCATCAAGCACAATGTTCTCTTTGAAGGCTGATGAAATCAGTGTTTCCGTGATTTGCTCCGCCCGATAGGTTTGTCCGTTATCACCCACCGAAACGTCACAGCAGTTCAATGATACTGGTTGGAGCCAGCAGACTGCTTTGGAGTAACGCCTATCAGTTCAAATGCTTTGGCCAGCGTCTGCAAGATACGTTCTT
>Ga0066798_10001044_pt1 | contig 12566 bp, 10 predicted proteins | sample PersoiDNA2013203_FD_70961 | JGI IMG/M metagenome (GOLD analysis project Ga0066798, IMG submission 70961) | Permafrost soil microbial communities from the Arctic, to analyse light accelerated degradation of dissolved organic matter (DOM) -... | ecosystem: Environmental > Terrestrial > Soil >...
CGCGCCGTCGATGTTTTTACCGCCTTGTTTGGCCGCAGCATTGACGAGACGGACGGCGGCCTGCTGAACCTGGCCACGGGCGAGAGCCTGGCCTGCCTGAACTATTTGTTGCATCGCGGTGAGGCCCAAAGTGAGCTGGATGACACCGGCGTGGCCAGGTATCAAATGCTCTGATCGACGGCTTGTTGGTCCTTAGGGCACTTTGCTGTCAATCACGCTGCAAAAACAGCATGACGGGTTTGTAGTAGCGTTACCGGGTATTGGCCAGGGGCTGCTTACTGGAAGCTCATTCAGCAATAAGTCCAACTGCTCGCGCCAGGACCACCGCCTGTTCTCGTTGCTGAACTCCAATCTTGCCGAAAATGCTTTTTAAGTGCGTTTTCACCGTTTCTGCGGATATGTTCATCGCCCGCGCCACTTCCTTGTTGGACTGGCCTGACGCAACCAACATCAGGACGTCGCGCTCGCGCTCAGTGAGCGTCCCGGCAACGCCTGTCTTGTTGGCCTTGTCCGCTTCATTTGCGTCCACGGCCAACAGACGACGAACGCTGGTGGCAAGCTCGGCATTGCAGTGGCTACTGACCAAAAAGCGTGGCAGGATGGCCTGCAGATCGCCTCCGGCGTCCAGAATGCTGCGGTTTGCACCAATGCGCTGCGCTGCCAGTAATACCTCGCGCAGCGTCTCAAAGCCCGCATCACGCTCGTCGTCCGCCATATGTGCCAATACCAGTGAAGTACCCGTCTGAATGGCACGCAAGTCGTTGCGCTCCGACCTCGCAAGCTCGAAGAGACGCGTCAGTGCAATGCGGGCCTCGCTGGCACGTCGATCAGCCAATGCGACCAACGCCTGCCCCCAGTCGCGAAAAACAAGCAAGTCGGTATGCGCGCCTGATGGCAAAGTGGCTTTCAGTGCTGCCAGTCGCGCCAAACGAACACCTGTCGCGTTGGCTTCGTCGAGTCGGTTCTCGCCAATGAGCCGCTTCAACCGTTCCAGCAGCATGGCGCCGACTAGCCTGTCCCAGCCTCGGTTGTATCCAATAGCCTCTGCATGCCCGATCAGCTCAAAGGCGCGTTCGCATTGTCCTTGGCACCACGCGATTCTGGAAAGAACCAAGTAGGTCTGCATGACGCTCTCAAGAATTGCAATGTTGTCTGTGAGGGAGACCAGCGGGTGTAACAATGCCCCTGCCTCCTCAAGCCGGCCTTGCTCATAATGCAGCATGGCCAGCAACGGTGCAGCCAGAGCAGCAGAAACCGACTGAGTGCCGGCATGCATCTCGGCCTGCCGCAAGGCCTCACGGGCATGGCGCTCGGCCAAGCCAAGACGCCCCTGTTCCATTTCAACATAGCCGAGAATCACTTCGCGATACACGGTGGAAAAGACATTGCGCCGATCCTCTTCAAAAGAGTAGGGCTCCCAAGGCTGTTCGTAAACACCGGCCCAGTCGCGGCTTACCCAATGTACGTATCGCATGACATTGGAGACCACGTTGAACGTCCATGCATCACCCTGCACGCCGAGCTCGCGCCATGCGCGCGCCAGTTCACCAGCGCGAGCCGAATCGTCTTGCAGCCCCGCGGCCACGGCGTGAACTGCCAAACATTGGGCTTGTGCATCGGCGTGACCCGTGACGAGTGGGTTCGCACGCTCAATCTCCGCCAGTAGCGGCACGGCATCCTCGTAGCGCATGGCCAGAGTCAGCCCCCACGCCACGGCCAACTGCACGCTTGGCTGTGATCGCAGCAGCTCCGCAGGGAACTGGCGACGCCAACCCACAAGCGTCATTAGATCGCCCGTTTTTACCAATGCCATGCAGCAGTGCACCATCCATTCGATGGCCTGGGTACTGTCGCCGGCTGCCAAGGCATGTCGCACAGCATCGGTCCAGGCGGACTGGCACGCGCACCACTGCGCAGCACGACGGTGCAACTGGACTTGGTCGATCTTCAGTCGCTGAGTAAGCGGGCCACGCAAATAGTCGCGCAGCAGTTGGGGGTAGCGCAGCCATCGACCTTCGCTGTCCAGTGGCTCGACCAACTGGTTAACCTGCTCGAGCTGGTCAAGAAGCTCGGCGCTGTTTTCTTGCGCAGTCACGGCATTGCACAAATCCACGGTCAGATGTTCAAGCACAGCTGTTTGGGCCATGAAGCGAACCGTGTCGGCTGGAATACTTGCCAGAAGATCTTCAATTAGGTGCGTGAAGACACGCGACGCGCCGGAAGCACTTGTCTCGAGTACCCCTGCACCACCCGGCCCAAGCGCTGCGATACGCAGGGCCGCAGCCCATCCACCTGTACTGGCATGCAACTGGACAATTTGCGCTGCAGTGGGTGGCTGTGCGCAGGCTGTGCGCAGGAAATGGTCCGTCTCATTGGGGTCGAAACGTAGTGCATTGGCATCGACATTGAGCCATTCACCGTGCGCACGCAGCCGCGACAACATCAATGGCGGTGCTTCTCGAGAAGTAATCACCAGATGCACGGTCGGCGGCGCATGCGATACCAAGAATGCCATAGCGTCGTGAACGGCGGAATCGTGGATCCACTGGAAATCGTCCAGCACCACAAAAACTTCCCCCTGCACCTTTTCCAGATCGTTCACTAGCAGCGAGACCACGGCACGTGGTGCGGCCAGCACGCTGCCTTGTAATAGTGCCAAGGCGGATTGACCAACGCCTGGTCCAAGACGATCCACCGCATGCGCCAGGCCATGCATGAAACGCACCGGTTCATCGTCATCCTGCTCCAAACTCAGCCAGGCGCAATGGTGACCGCTCGCAAGCCAGTGGGTCGTCCAAGCGGCGGCCAGGGTGGTCTTTCCAAAGCCACCCGGCGCGGTAAGTGTGACCAATCGTGCGAATGAAGCTGCAGCGCGCACGACGTCCAGACGCGCACGATCTATTGCTCCGCGAGGTGCGCGCAAGGAGTTCACCTTGGTACCCACCAAGGTTTCGCTTGAATTGATTTCCATAGTCTTGCGCAATCTAGCGCAAAGCTCCAGACGCGCCCATAGGGGTTTCCCTTCTCCCCCAGTCTACCCCCCGATGCATCCCCCATCGACCACCTATCGGACACCCGCTACGGGGGATGGTCGGAACGCAGGGTGGCACCTAGCATTGAATCGAGCTGCAGATTGAAGCAGCGAAACACGCCGCTACAGCGGCAAATCATCGACAAAAGGAGACAGACTATGACCAGCGCGTATGTACCCCTCACCCCGCTAGGGGCTGAGCCCGAATTCAATGATATGGCTGCGGCAGTGCAGGCAACCGCCAGGCGCTTTGCACAAGAGGTGATGCGTCCCGTTGGCAAGCAACTCGACCGCATGTCGCCAGAACAGGTGATTGCGGCAGATTCGCCCCTATGGGGGGTGTACCAGCAGTTTGCGGCTCTAGGTTTCGGGCTCGATAACTTGTTGGCCATGGAGCCGGGCGATCGGGCCCGCATCATGTGCATTCTGTTCGAGGAGCTTGGTTGGGGTGACTCAGGACTGGCCGTGTCCATCGGTGCCGGCATGATCCCCGCGATGATCAGCACAATGCTGGGCAACACTTTCTGCCGGGGACTGGCCAGCGATGACAAGTTGGGCGTCTGGTTGATCACCGAGCCGGACCATGGCACGGACTCGCTGGACCCTGACCGCAAGATTTTTCACCCACAAGGCAATTACGGTCGCCCAAACTGTGTCGTCACGATCACCGACGACGAACTGGTCATCAGCGGCCAAAAATCGGCCTGGGTGTCTAACGGCACTATTGGTCAGGTTGGACTGCTTTATGCTGCAGCCGACACCGGCAACGGTCCAGACACACAGCATGGCGCGGTGGTCATGGTGCCCATGGATACGAAGGGAATTTCACGCGGAAAGCCACTTGACAAGATGGGCCAACGTGCGCTGAACCAGGGTGAAGTGTATTTTGACAATGTGCGTTTGTCCAAAGAGCACTTGCTGGCCGGCCCCGATCAGTACCAAATGGCCACTTATCTGGTGCACACCATGGCAAACGGCCTGATGGGTGCAATCTTCACAGGCTGCGCACGCTCATCGTACGACCTGGCGCTGGCTTATGCGCATGAGCGCAAGGCGGGTGGTGTGCCCATCATCCGTCACCAATCGGTCGCGCAAAGGTTGTTCCACATGTTCCGCAAGGTGGAGGCCGCCTGCGCCTTGACGCGCCGCGTCGTGCACTACAACTTCCAGACGCCGCAACTTGCCTTGCAAGCCGCCATGGCGGCCAAGGTCAACGCGACACAGACTGCTTTTGAGGTCGCCAGCGACGCGCTGCAAATGCACGGCGCTAACGGACTGACACGGGATTACCCGGTCGAGAAAATATTGCGTGATGCGCGTGCTTCGCTGATTGAGGACGGCTGCAACGAGATTCTTGCCATCAAGGGTGGCTACTGCCTCACCAACCCCGACCTGCTTTAACCCAAAGCCTTTTCCCACACCAACGACAGGAGATAGAAGATCATGACTACCAATTACCAAGTGGTGCTGTATGGCGCCAGCGGCTACACCGGCAAGCTCACTGCGTGGAAGCTGGCCAAACGCGGCATCCCGTTCATTGCTGCAGGACGTGATGCTGCCCGCCTTGCCGCAGAAATGGAAAAAATTCCTGAACTCAAGGGCCACGACTATAAGTGCGTTAGCGTCAAGCACGACACCGCCTCGCTGACCGAGCTGCTCAAGGGCAAGAAAGTAGTTCTAAATATCGTCGGGCCCTTCATGCAATTGGGCCTGCCAGTGGTGCAAGCCGCGCTGGCTGCCGGTTGCCACTATTTCGACACTACGGGTGAAACCGACTGGATCATGCGGCTGAAAAAGGAATTCGGTGCAGCTTCGCAGAGAAGGAGCTCGCACTGTGCCCGGCCAACTCCTATATGTGGGCCGAGGGTACGCTGGCAGCAGAGATTGCGCTGGAAACCCCGGGCGTCGACTCGCTGGACCTGTTGTACTACGGCGACTCTGAGGTAAGCGTGGCATCGACCATGTCTTTTCTGCGCATGTGCACCAAGCCGATGTACTACCTTAAAGGCGGTGCGCTCGTGCAGTGGCCTTGGGCCACTGCCTATGACGTCACCGTTCCAGGCATTCACCGGGTTCTCAAGGCGTTGCCTTGGGGTGGTGCTGGAGAGCCTGTGTGGTACGAAGACGATCCACGCGTGAAGAACTGTTCGGTTCTGTTCTCATTGGGAAATCAGGAGATGTTCATGGGCATCGTCGGGCTGCTACAGCAATTTGAGACGGACCATCGGCACCTTGACGCTGCGGCACAGGAAGAGGTGACCAACGCCATTGGCAAACAAGTGACGCAGGTGGAGCCGCCTCGCGAGGTGCCCGAAGTGCACCGCAACGTCGTGTCCTGCCAGGCGCGTGGCAACACAAAGTCGGTCAGTGTCATCCTGCGCGGTAGCTGCGCTTACGCACAGACAGGCGTGTTCGCGGCCGAAGCCGCGATGCGCGTGCTGGCCGGCAAGCACAAGGCTGTGGGATTTGGCTCGGGTTCGGCCATTTTTGGGGCGCGGCAGCTGCTGGCGGCCCAGGCCGAAGAAGGCTATCTCTCCTACGAGATCAAGCAACAGTAAGACGCGCGACATGATGCAGACCTGCTGAGTCGGGTCTGCGTCATTACCCCCGCAGGCTTCACGGCGCAATCGAAGCGTCACCAACAAGGCAGGATATGAGCAATTCCATTTACGTTGCCGGAATCGGCATGACGCCCTTCGGCAGGCACATCTCTTTAAGCGTCAAGGACCTCACGCGACTGGCGGTCGAGGCAGCACTCACCGATGCGGGCTGCGACAAATCGCAGCTGCAAGCGGCCTACTTTGCCAATTCGACGCAGGGCCATATGGATGGTCAGCACATGATCCGTGGCCAACTTGCGCTGCGTGCTATGGGCCTTCAGAGCTTGCCGGTGGTGAACGTAGAGAATGCGTGCGCCAGCGCCAGTACGGCATTCCAGATGGCGGTGAACCATGTGCGTGCCGGCGCAGCGGACATTGTGCTTGCGGTGGGTTCCGAGAAAATGTTTTCTGCCGACAAAGCGCGCACATTTTCCGCCTTTGACGGTGCCTGGGATGTGCACGATAGAGAGGCAGGGCGAGAGCGTTTGCTTCAGATGGGTGCTGGCGTCGAGCCACCACCCGGCAGCGTCTCCACCAGTCCCTACAGTGTGTTTATGGACATTTATGCAGCAATGGGGCGCATGCACATGCGCGAGTACGGCACAACGCTACGCCAGTTCGCCGCCGTTTCGGCTAAGAACCATGGGCACTCGGTACACAACGTCAACTCTCAGTACCGCAATGCCTACACCATCGAGCAGATCTTGGCCGCTCCGCCCATCACCTACCCGTTGACGCTGCCAATGTGTTCACCGGTAAGCGATGGTGCCGCCGCAGCTATCGTTTGCAATGAAGCGGGCTTGAGGAAATTACAGGGCCGGCGTGAGCGAGCGATCCGAGTGCTGGCCTGTGCGCTGCAGACTGGAAGTGACCGCAGCGCCACTGACCTGGAGCACCACCTGGTGCGTATTGCGTCGCGCAGAGTCTACGAGCAAGCTGGCATCGGTCCCAAGGACGTAAGCGTGGCCGAAGTGCACGACGCCACCGCAATTGGTGAAATCCTGCAATCTGAGTTGTTGGGCTTGGTGCCCGTGGGCCAAGGCGGCCCTGCCGCCGAACGGGGGGAGACCACGATTGGCGGACGCATTCCAATCAACCCATCCGGCGGCCTCGAATCCAAAGGCCACCCCATTGGTGCCACCGGTATAGGGCAGATTTTTGAGCTTGTGACCCAATTGCGTGGCGAGGCCGGAGCGCGCCAGGTAGACGGCGCCCGCATCGCCATCGCCGAGAACGGTGGGGGCCTAGCTGGCGTGGAAGAGGCCGTGGCCTGCGTGACGCTGTTGGGGCACTGAACATCAACGCCAAAAGAGATTTCTATATGACGACCCTTAGTGAAAATATTCTGGCCAACCTGATCGCCAACCGCGCAGCAGCCATGCCGGACTTCGACGTCCTCACCATCGAAGGTGCTGGCGTCTGCCCTGATGAGGTGCGCAACTACCGAGATATTTGGGGCAATGGTCGTCGCATGGCACAGGTGTTGCTGGATCTGGGCGTTCAGCCCGGCCATCGTTTCGCACTGCTAATGGCCAACCACGCCGAGTTTGTTGAGGCCATGGTGGCGGCCAGCATCGTGGGGGCGGTGGTGGTGCCAATTGATCCGCGCGCCAAAGGCGATAAGCTGCATTTCATGCTAAGCAACGCGCAGTGCAGTGGTGCATTCATAGCCGACTACGCGCTAGGCAATCTGCAGCCATTGCGTGCCACGCTACCCGGTCTACGCTGGGTCATGGGCTTTGCGACCAATGAGGGCACGCGCCCCTTGTTGGACTATCCCGGCATTGTGGATTGGGTGGCTGCAGCGCCAACGAACGCGCCAGATCTTCCCGTGCTAACCACTGACCCTGATAGCCCGCTGGAATTGATCTTTACCTCAGGAACGACCGGAGATCCCAAGGGCATTGTGCTGACGAACCGCCGCTACTGCGACACCTCGCTGTTGGCAAAACGTCTGTTCGGCTATCGCGATGACGACAAGCTGTACTCTGGTTTATCGCTGACGCACGCCAATGCGCAAGTCCTCACGCTCGGCGCGGCGCTGGCGTGCAAGCTGCGTTGTGTTCTTTCACGGCGCTTTACCAAGTCACGTTTATGGAACATCACCCGCAAGTATGGAGCGACCAGCTTCACCTTATTGGGCGGCATGACCACCGCCGTCTACGCAGAGTTGCCAAAGCCAGACGATGCCGAAAACCCGGTTCGTTTCGTTGTCTCGGCAGGCATGCCTGCGGTCATTTGGGGGGAATTCGAGCGTCGTTTCAATGTGCAGGTTCTTGAGTTCTATGGTGCGGCAGAAGGGGGCTTGAGTTTCAATCACCCGGGAGCTGGACCGGTTGGCAGCATTGGAAAGGTGGCTCCGACACTCAAACATCGCATCGTGGATGACCTAGGCAACGATGTGCCGCGTGGCGTACCAGGCGAATTGTTGTTTCGTCACGTCAATGGAGATCCCTTCGTGGTTGAGTATTTCGGCAATCCTGAAGCGTCAACCAAAAAGTGTGCCGGCGGTTGGTTGCATATGGGTGACGTCGTCCACGAAGACGAAAACGGTTGGCTCTTTTTTGACTACCGTAAGGGAAATGGCATCCGACGGAACGGCGAGTTCATTGACACCACCTTCATTGAAAAGGTAATTGCCGAGTCAGGCTTGGTCGATGATGTCTACGTCTACGGCATTGAGAGCGCGAATATGGTGCCAGGCGAAAAAGACGTCGTCGCTGCCGTTGTGGCTAAGAACGCGGCCACGTTTGACCCACAACAGCTGTTTGAATCCTGCAGGGGCAAACTCGACGCCAGTCTCCTACCCGGATTCATCCAGGTGCTCGCCCAGATTCCAAAAACAGCTTCCGAAAAACCGCAGGACCGTTTTCTAATCGACGCGTTCAAGCAGGACTCGCACGCGGTTTACCGCCGAGTCTAATCTGCTGACCTGCACAACGGGTGGACGTGCGCATCAGCCAATCAACTGGTTGCGAGTTTTCTGGAAGTTGAAATTGTCTACCAGGCCGCATGAACATTGGGTTTGAGTAAAACCTGCTCGTGCTGGCAGAATCCGCTTGCTTTGACTGTTCGCGGATCAGCGATGTCTGAATTTATGCGAATTTCGATGTTTGAACCAAAATTCATCACATACCCGGCAGGGGGTTGGCCACAACCAGGCACCGGCCCACATCTGTGTAATCGAAAGAGTCATGCACGTGTCCGTGCCGCCACAGCTGCTGGGATTGATCGGGACCTAGCTCAGTTTGCCCCCTTGCCGGATCTGGTCGCTGGATTGGTGTAAAAACGCAAGCCGGTCGAGGACGCGCTCGGGGTGGGCATCAACCGGAATTTCGACGTGACGGAACTGCCCCGGCAGACACGGGGGCGCGGAACTGTCGGCCCAGAACGACGGCGGCGTAGAGATGCCGGTTCGCGCAGCGAGCCCACGCGGTGCGATAAAGAAGCCAACGCCATCCACCATACCCGGGTCGACATCTGCAAGGGGCAGTCGCAGACCAAGGGTCCACCGATAATGCATAGCGACATTCAGCACCGGCCGGTACCACTCGATTTCGTTAGACGACATGGGCTCGGTGTCCCCCGCCTCATCGAGCAGCAGCGCATCCAGACCGGCTTCGCTGAAAACCCGCAGGAAGTCGGCTACGTACATCGAGGCCGAATCGAATTCATCGGCGCCGGCTTCACAACCGACGCCAAACGCCTGCACATGGCTCAGGGCGATCCAGCGGCGCGGCGACGGAATGATGAGTGCCAGCGGCATGCCAAGGAAGCAGGCGCGCAAGCCAGTCAGCATCTCGGTCAGATGCTCGCGCACCAGCGCATCGGCGAGCAGGGTCTTCAGCGGAAATAGCACGCGCGATTTCGCGGCCATCGCGGACGACAATTGCGAATGCTTCGCGATCAGCGCCGCGACGACCGGTTCAGCCGGGAGCGCGATGACGTCTGATCGAACAAGGCCCTGCGCCTTGCGTTGCCAGGCAAGGAAATTTGCGACTTCGAGCCAGGGCGGCTTGCCCGCTTCGAGCAGATTCGCGGTGTAACCGGTGGAATCAAGCCAAAGCAGCCGCTGCCCGGAACCGCCATCGAGATCAAAAAAGTTACTCATGGTTCACTGGAACGCCGCCTACGCTGGCGCCACGCCCGCCTCAAAATCGTCTTCAGCAGCGAGCCGTTTCCGCAGTTCCGTCTTGAGCACCTTGCCGTAGTTGCTCTTCGGCAATGCCTGAATGAACCGATAATGTTTGGGCCGCTTGAAGCGCGCGATGTTTTTCAGACACAGGCTGTCGAGTTCTGCCGGATCCACGTTCATATTCTCCTTCGCGACCACAAAGGCAACCACCTCCTCACCCCATTCCGGATGTCTCCGTCCAATCACGGACACTTCTTGAACACGTGGGTGCAGAAGCAGCACTTCTTCCACTTCACGCGGATAAATATTCGAACCTCCGCTGATGATCATGTCCTTGGAACGATCTTTCAACGTGAGAAAGCCATCTTCGTCGTAACTACCCATGTCTCCGGTGTAAAGCCAGCCGTCGCGGATGGTGTTCGCGGTGGCTTCAGGATTATTCCAGTAGCCGAGCATCACGCTGGCGCCGCGCACCAGCACTTCGCCGGTTTCGCCATCAGGAACCGGGTTGCCGTCGAGGTCAGCAACGCGCACTTCGACCAGGCTCTGTGCTACGCCGACCGAGGCAAGCCTTTGCTCATATCGCGGATGATCCACGTTGCTGTAGTGATAGCGGCCCAGTGCGGTGATTGTCATCGGGCTCTCGCCTTGGCCATAAATCTGGGCAAAGCGGTCGCCCATCACCCGCAGACCATGGCGGATATCTTCTAGGTACATCGGGCCGCCGCCGTAGAGGATGGTCTTGAAGCCAGTGGCATCGGCGCCGCTCGCTTCGACGTAATCGACCAGGCGTTTGACCATGGTCGGCGCAGCGAACATTGACAATGGCCGACGGAACTTCGACAATGCCACCAGCTCCGCCGGATCGAACCCGGCCGACGCCGGTATCGTATGGCTTGCGCCCGCAATCATATGCGGGAAATTGAGCATCCCGGCGGCGTGCGAAATCGGCGCGGCATAGACCACGCTGTCCCTAGCCGCCGGTAGGTCAACATCGGCGATCATGCAGGAAATCATTGTCAACAGGTTGCCGTGAGACAGCATCACACCCTTGGGCTGGCCGGTGGTCCCCGAGGTGTAAAACAGCCACGCTAGATCATCACGGTTGCACTGCTCCGCACCGGGCAAGGGGTCAGTGCGATACAGCGTCGCATAGCCGGGCGTTCCCGGCGTCAAAATCGTGCGCAACGCCCGCATGCCCGTCAGCAGCGGCGCGACGCCGTCGACCAGATCCGCAGAGGCGAACAATACGGAGGCGCCCGAATCGCGAATGATGAATTCAGCTTCCTTTGGATGCAGCTTGGCGTTGATCGGCACGACCGTCAGGCCAGCGAACCAGCCACCATAGAGTACTTCAAGGTATTCCGGGATATTGCTCATGAAAATGGCGATGCGATCGCCGCGCTTGAGACCAACCCGCCCACGCAAATGCGCGCCTACGCACGCAGCGCGGCGCGCAAGCCCACGGTAATCGCATATCAGTTGCTCACCCAGATACAGTGCCGGCCGGTCGGCAAAGACTTTTCCCGTGCGTACAAGCAGTTGTCCCAGATTCATGCTGCGCGCTCCAAAATGCTGGCGTAGTTGGCGACTGCCGTTCCGCCCATGTTAAACACCATAGCCAGCTCGGGATTGCGGAGCTGCATCGCGCCGGCTTCACCGCAGAGCTGCATCGCTGCAAGCGCATGCATGGACACGCCGGTCGCACCGATCGGATGACCCTTTGCCTTGAGGCCGCCGGAAGGATTAACTGGCAGGCCGCCGTCGGCATAGACAAGACCACTATCGAGGGCTCTGACGCCCTGGCCGGGTTTGGCCAGACCCATTGCCTCGTAGATTAGAAGTTCGGCCATTGTGAAACAATCATGAACTTCGGCGAACGACAGATCGTCAACCTTGATGCCGGCGGCGTTCAGCACCTGTGCGATCGCGCGGCGCGGGCCCTCGAACGCGGTGATGTCCTTGCGTGACATCGGCAGGAAGTCGTTAACGTGCGCTCGCGCGCGGATGCGTACCGCCTTGCTCATGGTCTTTGCGGTCGCCTCATCTGTGATGATGATCGCCGCTGCGCCATCCGACACCAGGGAACAGTCGGTCTTGCGTAGCGGAGCAGCGATGTATGGATTCGACTCGGACACAGTATTGCAGTACTCGAAGCCGAGATCCTTCTGAATGTGCGCCATCGGATTGCGCGAGCCATTGGCGTGGTTCTTTGCAGCGATGCGTGCTAGCGTCGCCGAATGATCGCCGTACGCCTCAAAGTAAGCTTGTGCGATCTCTCCGAACAGACCTGGAAAGGTCATGCCGCGCGCCGCTTCCTCGCTAACGTAACTGGCATTGCCGAGCACGCGGGTGACCTCCGGCCCTGGTACCGCCGTCATCTTCTCTGCACCAACCACCAGCGCGACGCGGATGCGGCCGGCTTCGATTGCATCCATTGCGGCATGGATCGCGGCTGAACCGGTGCCACAGGCGTTCTCGACCCGTGTCGCCGGCTTCCAGCGCAGCCCGTCATCGGCCTGCAGAGTCAGCGACGCACAGAAGTTGTCCGGCACTAAGCCGCCGTTGAAATGACCGAGCCAAATCGCGTCGACGTCGCTCCCGCAGATGGCGGCATCTGCCATCGCCTGGCGTGCCACCTTGACTATCATCGTCTCGAGATTATCCGGAGAACGCCCGAAGCGTGAGTGCCCCCAACCAACGATACAAGCGCTCATGCCTGGCTCTCTGCCACGTGGCCGTTCTTCTCCAATTCCTTGATGCGCTTCTCGAGTTGAGCGATTCGCACATCACGCGGGTT
>Ga0066798_10001050_pt1 | contig 12534 bp, 12 predicted proteins | sample PersoiDNA2013203_FD_70961 | JGI IMG/M metagenome (GOLD analysis project Ga0066798, IMG submission 70961) | Permafrost soil microbial communities from the Arctic, to analyse light accelerated degradation of dissolved organic matter (DOM) -... | ecosystem: Environmental > Terrestrial > Soil >...
TGGCCATATTGGGCGCCAGTGGCCAGCATTAGATCGCCAATAAACGGCCGATGTCAAACCGAGCTTAGGCAAGCTTGCTCAAGGTATTTTTCATCACACTTAAATATTTTTTACGTTGGGCATATTTTTTATTAAATATCCACGCCTGCCGGTGTTGGTTAGATTGACCACAAGAATTTGTTGATGTTCGCTGTCATTTAACAAGCAGCCTGAACGCGTCTTAAAGGGTCAAGGAACATAAGATGAAAGCCGAGTTTGATTATGTGATCGCAGGTGCTGGTTCTGCAGGTTGTGTGTTGGCGCGCAGGCTTTCCGATGCCGGTCACCAGGTGCTATTGCTGGAAGTTGGCCCGTCGGACAAATCGTGGATCATACGGATGCCTGCGGGGCTACGCTCGGCCTTCAAGCCCACCTCGAAATACAACTGGTGGTACTACACAGAAGAGCAAACTCATCTCAATAATCGACGTATCCAGCAGCCTCGCGGGCGGGTTCTTGGTGGTTCATCCTCGATCAATGGGATGACTTGGTTGCGTGGCCATCCCCGAGATTATGATCGCTGGCAGGCCGAAGGCGCCTCGGGTTGGGGTTGGGCGGAATGCGCTCCTTATTTCAAGAAGATCGAGACCAGCACCATCACGGGGCCCTATCGCGGTCATGCCGGCCCTATCAGGGCGCAGCGCCAGGAGAACCTGGGCACCCTCAACGCCGCATTTCTTGAAGCAGGTCAGCAGGCTGGATTTCCCCTTACTGATGATGTGAATGGCTTTCGCCAGGAAGGAGTATCGCGGTTCGAGATGAGTGTCCGAGACGGAGTACGCAATAGCGCCGCCTACGGATACATCCATTCAGGTGCGCATCCTAACCTGACTATCTGGCTGGGTTGCGAGGTTCAAAAAGTGAACCTCGATGGAAAGCGAGCCATAGGATTTCAGGTCCGCTACAAGCACAAGACCATCGATGTACGTGCACGACGCGAGGTGATCCTTTGTTGTGGGGTGTTCGGGTCGGCTCAGTTGCTGATGTTGTCTGGCATTGGCCCTGCGGAACACCTGCGCGAGCATGAGATCACCTGCCACGTGGACCTTCCAGGCGTTGGCGAGAACCTCCAGGATCATTTGGAGTGTCATATCCAGATCGAAACCAAGGAGCCGATTTCGTTAAACCGGGAATTACAGCCCCACCGTATGCTATGGGCCGGTATGCAATGGTTCGGCCTCAAAACAGGTGTGGCATCGGTCAATCAGTGCCATGTGGGCGCCTTCTTGAATAGCTCCCCCGTCGCACCGCATCCGGACATCCAATTTCATTTCTTTCCGGTGTTCTTCAACAAGGACTGGATCCCTCTCAGTACCGTCTACGGTTATCGTATTGGCGTAGGCCCCATGCGACCCACCAGCAGGGGTTCCGTGCGTTTGCGCAGCGCCAAGGTGTCCGACCCTTTGCGGATCGACCCCAATTACATGGCCACGGAAGAAGATTGGCGGGTTATGCGGGAAGCCATGCGTTTGGGCATCGATTTTTCGAACCAGTCTGCATTGAAACGCTACAACTACAGAGAGGACACCCCTGGCGCAACTATCCGCAGTGGGAAGGCAATGGATGAGTTCATTCGGGAGGATGCCGCCAGCGCCTATCACCCATGTGGTACCTGCAAGATGGGCAGCGCGGATGATTCTATGACGGTCGTCGACAGTGAACTTCGGGTGGTTGGCGTAGAAAACTTACGGGTGATTGACGCCTCGGTGTTTCCATCGGTACCAAGTGCGAATATCAATGCGGCGACGATCATGCTCGCGGAAAAAGCCAGCGACATTCTGCTAGGGAAACCGACACTGAAACCTGAGACGTTGCCGTATTACAGCCAGTGCTCGTTGCCGCCTGGCTACAAGGTCTCGGCGTAATCGCCCTACAACGCTAGCGAGGTGCAAATGATGTCGCAGATCATTCATCGTCAAGCCAATGCGCAAGAAAAAGAACAATGCCAAGGCTGGGATCTTTGGGAGAGCGGTAATGCCAAGCATTTTGAATACAGTTACAGCCAGGATGTCCATTTCGTCGTTCAACGAGGAGAGGCTGTCATCCACAGCGCCACAAATGCACCTGTTTCAATATCGCCAGGAAGCCATGTAACTATCTGTAAAGGAGTAGTCGGTGTCTGGGAGATTAGCTCGCCAATCATCAATCGCTATCAATACCTTTAAGTGTGAGTTTCGATTGAGCGAAAAACAAAACGTAGCAATAAAATTACTAGTGTAAGCGCAATAAATTAATTGCCTCGAAATAGTTGCCATCATAAAGCATGGGATTTATAAAACAACTCGAGGTGAATTTAATCATCAATCTGCCAAATCTAAAAACGCCAATATTGGAGGTGTCCGATGATCACTACAAAAAGTAAAGTGCGAAAAGCTGGCTATTGGATGGCGAGCCTCACGCTCGCCGCAGCCGCCAGTCTGGCGCATGCTGAGGATAAAAAACCGGTAGTCATAGGTTGGGTCAACTGGGCTGACGCTGAGATCACCACAAAACTCGCAACGCTAGCCTTACAGGATCAAATCCAGCAGCCTGTAAAACTGGTAATGGCCGATATCGGCATCCAGTTCCAAGCCCTGTCCATCGGGAAAGTCGATATGATCCCCATGGCGTGGCTGACATATAGCCACAAACCCTTCTGGGATAAGTACAAGGATAATCTTGAGGATCTCGGGGTTCTCTATGAAGGCCGCCTAGGCTTGGCAGTTCCTGCGAGCATCCCTGAAAGCGAGGTCTCAAGTATCGAGGATTTGAACAAGCCTGAGGTCAAGGCAAAACTTGGCGGCAAGATACTGACATCGGAAGCAGGAAACGGCCAATATAAGACTGCGATACGTGCTATCGCAGATTACAAGCTTGATGGCTACAAACTTGTAGCGTCCTCCGAGACCGGTATGCTCAACGAATTTGATCGGAACATCAAACGTGGCCAGTGGGCCTTGCTCAACGCATGGAGTCCACACTGGATGTTTTCCACCTGGTCGCTGCGATATCTCGCTGATCCGAAAGAAGTCTACGGCAAGGCGGAGCAAATCCACGCGGTGGGCCGTAAGGGCTTCAGTCAGGACTTCCCGCAGGTGGCGTATTTTTTTGGCCACTTCACTATCCCGGTTAAAGACTTGGAAAACATGATGAAATCTGCGCGCACGTCGTCAGCCGACCAGGTGGTTGCGGAGTATTACTCGGCTCATAAAGATACCTTCACAGCTATGTTCCAGGGTGCCCCTTCGGTCGCCGCACAGACGCCCTGAGTATTCGCTGATATTTTCCCTCGGGCCGCCGCTGAAAACCGGCGGTCTGCTCCCCACGCGTTGATCCTCCATGAGTTTTGGTTTCTGGCGACAAGCATGGAGAGGTAGGGAGCACCCGCTGTGTCGACAGAAGGCTTCTGGATTGAGCCACGCAAAAGTGAAAATCCGTTCATGGCAATTTTTTTCAATAACGTCTGCAATTTCCGCGAGAGGGATGATGCTGAACAGAAGCGAGCGCATCGCCACGGGGTGTGGGTTGCTGGCGATTGTCCTGTGGAGCACTGCCGCAGGGTTGCTGAGAAGCGTGAGCGAAACCTTCGGCCCATTGGGAGGAGCAGCTTTGATCTACACGGTGGGCGCGATGCTGCTCCTGTGCTTGTTAGGCCGACCGCGTCTGCGATCCATATCTTTGCACTACCTACTATTGGGAAGTGCATTTTTCGTGGCGTATGAGGTTTGTCTGTCCTTGGCGTTGGGTTTTGCCAGCACTCGTACCCAGGCCATCGAAGTCAGTGTCGTGAATTACCTTTGGCCCAGTCTGACGGTACTTCTCGCTATCATCATGAATGGGCAAAAGGCTCGTTGGATCATTGCGCCAGGGACTGCGTTAGCGCTGTTCGGTATTTTATGGGTGGTGAGCGGTGAAGGCCTATCACCGTCAAGCATCGTCGCTAACGTTGAGTCCAACCCCTTGAGCTATGGTCTTGCAGTCGCATGCGCAATCACTTTCGCGCTGTACAGCAATGTTACCCGTCGTTATGCGGGAGGGCAGAATCTCGTGGCGCTGTTCTTCATTCTGACTGCTGCCGTCCTATGGGCAAAGTATCTGATCAGCGATGAGATCATCTCCGCTTTTGACCTGCGCAATAGCATCGAACTGGTTACAGCAGGTGCGGCAATGGCGGCGGGGTACGCTCTATGGAACATTGGCATTTTGCGCGGAAATCTAACCCTGCTCGCTACCGCTTCATACACCACCCCAGTGATGTCATCGGCATTTGCGTCCGTATGGCTTGGTGCGGAACTGACAGGTCAATTCTGGCAAGGGGCAGTTATGGTGACCGTGGGCTCGCTGATTTGCTGGCAAGCGACGCGTGATCATTCAGCCTAGCTCTGATTAGGGAGACCAATGTCCGTTTTTGGCAGATGCCGTTACACCATCCCGGGCTGAGGCTGGCTTTCAAGTTGATCGGGGCTCGCCCCTAGGCACTCTGGAGCCCTTGTTGAAGCGTCTGATTCTGGCGTTTGCTGTTAGTTGGTGACTGTCCACTTCGGCTCCAGGCTGTACCCCCAAACGCAAGCCACATTTTCGCACCACTCTCGGCTCATGAATGAACGACTGATGGCACATGTAGCAGCCGTCATCCTGGCCCAAAATCATCCGTCCGGAGTCGCCGAGCTGAGCGTTGTGGATCACGCGCAGGGAGAGCTCTCAAGATAGGGGCCGCACAGATCGATGCATCTCGGGGGCGTCTGCCTCATTCATCTTCTCAATCACCAATCCCATGAACGCCGATACCGCGAGCGGTAGGTGCCGGCGGCTCGGATACAGCACACTCATGCCGTAGCCGGTGCGCTTGTATTGGGGCAATACCGGGACGAGCACGCCGGCCTGAACGTCGAGCTTGGCCATCGCGGGCGGCAGCAGAGCGATGCCGAGTCCGACCACGGTGGCCTTGCGCAGTGCTTGAGCGGTATTGCCGCTGAAGCGCCCAGTGACTTGCACCTCTTCCTCACCGTTCGGGCCTACCAAACGCCATGTGGCTTGTCCGCTGGGATACGCGGAGATCACACAGTCGTGGCTCACCAGATCCTGCAGCGTACGGGGGGAGCCGCGTGCTGCGATGTAAGCGGGGCTTGCCACCAACCCATCGCTACGGGCGTCGAAGATCTGACGGCCGACGTAGCCTGAGTCGCGCAAAGGCCCGCCGCGAAAGGCAATATCGATCTTCTCTGCGATCAAGTCGGCATTCGCATCGCTTAGCACGAAGTCGAGCCGCACACGCGGATGCGCAGCCAGAAACTCGTCCACCCACTCCATTGGGAAGAAGTCGAAGAAGTCAGCCGGCGCCGCTATGCGCACCAGGCCACTGGGGACGCTGCTGCCCATCATCAACTCCTGCCCCGCTTCGAGCAGCCCATCGACCGCTCCCGCGCAACGCTCATGAAAGCTTTGTCCAGCACTTGTAAGCGTGAGCTTGCGGGTGGAGCGTTGCAACAGCCGCGTGCCGAGATTCGCTTCGAGCTGCTGGACGCGGCGACTCACGGTATTGGGCGGCAAGCCCAGTTGCCGCGCCGCCTCTGCAAAGCTGTTGCTGCGCACTACCTGCACAAACATGGCGACGTCATTGAGGTCGAGCATGGCCGATCATTCCTATTGCTGGTGGATGAGTGCAATCCAATTGTACCGACTAGTAAACCAATCGACCAAAACCTATCGTTCAGGTATCGAGCCGCAAGGCTCTCAACTATGCACAGCGGACTTTGCAAGGAGATCGTTTTGTCATGACCAACTCCTCTTCAATCACCACCCCCCCACAGCAACAACCTCGGATTGGCATCGTTATCGGCTCGACACGCGAAGGCCGCTTCGGTGAAAAGCCCGCGCTCTGGATCCACGAGATCGCCAAGCAACGCGTCGACCTCATCTTCGAACTGATCGACTTGCGCGATCACCCACTGCCCTTCTTCAACGAGCCGATGTCGCCAGCATGGGGGGCGGTGAAGAACGAGGCCGCACAGCGCTGGGCCGACAAGCTCGCTACGCTGGATGGCCTGATCGTGGTCACGCCCGAGTACAACCATGGACCGAGTGCAGTGCTGAAGAACGCGCTCGACTACGCCTACAAGGAATTTATCCGCAAGCCGATCGGCTTCGTCGGATACGGTGGAGTCGGCGCTGCACGGGCTATCGAGCAATTACGGCTCATAACTGTTGAGTTGCAGATGGCCCCGGTACGCAATGCCGTTCACATCGGCATGGTGGAGTTCCTGGGCATTTGGCAACAAGGCAAGAGCTTTGATGATTTTCCGCACCTGGAGCGGGCCGCCAACGAGTTGCTTGATGACATCGCTTGGTGGACCAAGGCGCTCAAGAGTGCGAGGGAAGTCGCATGAGCACAACCCTCGCCGCCGAAGCACGCGCCATGCGCACAGCGTTGGGCGCGGGTGGCAACAATGGGATCGGACGCGCAACCGCGCATGCACTTGAAAAAAATGACCAAGACGGAGGTTGACATGAAAATAGGTGTAAGTGGCGCCAGCGGCCATTTGGGCAGAGCCATTATTTCGGAACTGCTCCTGCGTCCCGGCGGGCACGAGGTAGTGGCTATCACGCGCACGCCCGAAACCGTCTCTGGACCAGCTCAAGGACGATTCGGGGACTACAATCGGCCTGAAAGCCTTGCACAGGCCTATGTCGGTATTGATCGTCTGCTCATCATCCCGAGCCACGATGGAGAACCCGGAAAGCGCAGTGTACAGAACGTCGCTGCCATCGACGCGGCCGTGAAGGCGGGCGTAAAGCATATCTGCTTCATGTCGGCCTCGGGCGTGCGGCAGGAGAAGGAGCCGGCGCTTAGCGCTTCCTATTGGCGGGGCGAGCAGCATCTTATCGCCACGGCACCGGCCTGGACCATCCTGCGTATGAACTTGTATGCCGAAGCCTTCGTCCAGCAGGCACAGGCGGCGCTAGACCAGGGCGTACTGGCCGGGCTGGCCGAGAACCGGGTTGCTTTCGTTGCGCGCGGTGACGTGGCGGCCGCCGCAGCCGGAATTCTGATCGGCGACGGGCATGCAGGCGCGATCTACAACGCTACCGGCCCTGAGCGCCTGTCCGGGGCAGAGCGCGCGGCCCTCATCGCCGAAATCACTGATCGGCCGCTTGCATTCCGTGTCATCACGCAAGAGCAACTGCATACCGGACTGACGAAAGCGGGTCTGCCGGTGGCGGGCGTCAACGCCGTCATGAGTATCCAGGCAAGTCTCGCAGCCGGAGCATTCGACATTGTGACCGGCGACGTCGAGCGCCTTAGCGGCCGGCAGCCCAAGCCTCTGCGCGACGTGCTTGCTGGGGCACTGAACTCTCCTTCGGCCTGAAGACTTGCATCCGAACCGAAACTATTCATTGGAGAACTGCCATGCCAAACACCAAAAAGCTCATCGTCGTCGTCGGCGCAACCGGTCATCAGGGCGGCGCAGTTGTGCGCGCGCTACAGGCGAGCGGTCAATTCAAGGTACGCTGAAGTTTGAGAATTAAAGCTGTCGCAGGTGCCCCCCGCTTTTCGCGGCCTGCAGCCTAGTAGTGAGTAATCGCAAAACTGTCGCAACCTCCTAAAAAGTCAGCAAGGCCAAACGCTCTAGAGAATTAAAACTGTCGCAGCCGGACGCGGCGCGGCCTGCTGGCCGGTCGAGAGGGTTGAACGGGGGAAGGAAGAACCTCGTACTCTCGGCTGACCGTCCTGGCGTAACCTTTTGAGGTTTGTCCTGTGTATGAGGAATCTAGTCCCTGGCGATCAGCAAATCTCGCGCGAGAGCCCTATCCCTTGCCACCCAGTCGACCAAAACCGTCGTTCGCCTAATGAACGGATAGGCAGCTACATACTGGGCTAACCAATCCCTATCATGGTGGTAAAGCCAGTGGTAGCCAGGCTTTTCATGGCACTTCACGCTCTGGCTGCTGGAGAACGCCTGCCGACACGCTTCAATTTCGCCTTCCTCCACACCGGCGCCAGTATCTCTGTGCGGCTCTTCCGCAACTCATGAGACAAGCCTTTCGCCAGCCGACAGGCTTGCTCCGCCTCTATGGAGCCCCCCGCGAAGCGCCGAGCTTCAAAACATTGTAGATTTGCTGCGCGTAGCGCCCGCATTGGCAAGATGGCGTTATGGTGGCTCGACATTAGAAATCAGGTAATCTGCGTGCTTGGAGCGCTGGAGAGACCTCCAGTGCAAAGCGGCTCATCAAGGACCTAATGGGGGCAGCAGATGGATTTGAGCTTGGATAAAGAGACAACTGGCGCATGGATTATTCACCACTCTAGGAAAATTGCTTCGGATACTGCCGCACCGGCAGAATATTCAGTTCTAGACGAAGCCGGAAAGGCTGCACAGCTTTTAATGCGACTTGGAGAAACTAACGAGTCCAATCTCGGGAAGCAGGAAGTGGCCGCAATTGCGATGGCTACAGGCCTGAACCCTCGGGTCGAGCTTCCGCACTACCTGGAACTCCTCAAGGCTAAGCGTCTGATTGATACCGGCGGGGATGAAATACAAGTTATAGGTGTGACGACCCGCGCAGTTTTGTCACATGCAGCCGACATTTTCAAAGATGCTCAGCCGGGTGTGCACGAGCATGCAGCGATTGCTATCGGGGAAATGGCATCTCAAGCTCCCGTCTCGCTCATCATTGCTAAAGAATTTGTTGGCGACAGTTACAAAATGAAGTCATCCGACGTTGATGATTTCATACGGCGCTCCACTGAGATTGGCTTCATAGATCAAGAGGGCGATGATCCCTCGAATATTTTGCTATTTAATGGCAACCTATTCAAAAAGGATTCAGTAAGCAAATCCGCCCGCGTACTCTCCTCGCTTTCAACAGCAGAGCAAAGTAGCTTGCTATCAATAACAGAGAAACTTAAAAGCGTGGGCTGCATTTACGCTGACAATTGCGAAAGGGAGCTCGGAGTGCCGCTTTTTGAGAAAATCAAGGCGGCAGGCGTTCTAGAAGTAAATACAGTTTCTAACGAGCGAGGCGATCATGCTTTTGTTACGCTACCTGGTGCGTTCCACAAATATGTAAACCCACTAATCGATGACACTTTCGACATGGCAAAGGCCCTCGTATCTGCTTTATCATATGGAATGCAGCTACGTCCCGCCTCACAAGGGAGGATTCTCAGCTTCGACTGGATCTTGGACGCGCTGATCGCCGGTCGAACTATTGGTCCTGCTTCTGCAATCGGCGCAGACTATCGCGTTTTGGAGCAGAACCGAGTCATCCAGTTGTTCCCCGCGAATGCTGGCATGTTCCGCATGAAACTGCTGAAAAAGGAAGTTGGTGAGCTTGCCCTGCAAGTTCTTAAGCGCGGGAATGCAAATGCGGAAGCAATAAATACGCCCCCAAGCGCCCCGATGACTAGTTATCAAGGGCCGGAGTACGCACGCGAGCAGACAAGAAAAAGACAATCACAACCGAGCAAGCGCCATACGCATGATATTCTGAGTACACTTCGGAGCAAGAGAGGAATCTGAGAAATGGCCAAGACTGGAGATAAGGGCTACGTACTAGAGGAGCTTCTTCGAGCTTACTTTCTTCGAGCAGGAATGTACGCAGTTCGTGGTGTGCCCCTACAACTCGATGGCGACGACTTAACAGATGTCGATATATGGATCTATGAGCAATCAAATGGTTCCTCTCGCAGACGTCAGATCGTGGACGCGAAGTCTAAGCTGAAGCCCAAAGCTATCGAACGCGTGTTGTGGACTAAGGGTTTGCTTGAATTACTCCAGGTTGATGGGGCGCACGTCGCCACGACTGATTGCAGGCCTGTCATTAAGGACGTTGCAACGCGCCTTGGAATATCGATCCTTGATGGTGCGGATCTCAAGCGAATGTCGGAAAGCGAGAAAATCATATTTCCAGAAAGGCTCAGCGAAGAAGATCTCGACAAGTTAATCAAGTCGATAGATAAGGGCCGTAGGAGCAAAGAATTTCAAACTGGCTACCAAGATCTTAAGGCTGGATTAATTGATGAATTTGGCCCAGGGACGGTGAACAGATCGATAGATCACTTCATTGCCTTTGCACGCTTACTAGCGTCCAGTCATCCCAGCAGTCCTGGAGCTGAGACAGCGCTGCGACTTGCATATATTGCTGCATCAATAGTTGCGCTGACATTAGATTTCTGTCTTGCAAAAGTTTTCTTTAAGTCAGCAGAAGACAGACGCAGAACAATCTCCAACATCATTAGATTCGGTGATGAAGAGGAAGGTCCTGGACTTGAAAAGGTGCGAGTTGCTGCCGCTCTGATTGAGCGCTACACACCTAATGGCCGGGCAGTTTCGCAATCAATGCTTAACTCGATACGTACAGACCTCCAAAATATCCCTGCCGAAGTGATCACGGACCATGTGTTGACGCAAATGAAAGGCGTTTCACTATTCCAATTAGCACGCTCATTAGAATCTGAAGGATTTAGGATGAAGCCAAGAGGGTTCGACCAACTCAAACTGGAGGAGAAGTCCTTCCTCGGAGTGCTACTGGACTTCGCAGGGCTGGAGCGCTCAGCATTTGCGGACTCTTGGAGTGGAGGCTCTGCGCAAATACAAGAAGCTCCGAAAAATACCGAGACTAATGCGACAGGTTTACTTTTTGAAAATCTTAATTAACTGAAAACTGGAGCATTGTCTGTTCGCACGGACAGCAATGTTCCCAAGCACGTTTTTCATGCCCAGTTTACCTGACTGTGTCGGCGCCGATGCCGAGGTGACCCAGTGGGGTCAGTTTTACATTGGCGGTGACAGTTAAGAGCCGGGCCTATAAATCAGCACAGCCCCAGACGGCAATTCTGGCTGGCGTCCGTAGCAGGTTGGAGCCAGGCCGGCTCCAACCTGCTACGACAGTTTTCATTATCAAAAACCAAAGTGAGTTTAGAGAATTAAAACTGTCGCAGCCAGAAAAGACGCAGCTTACACATACATTCAAAAGCACCGGCCAAGGGAAGGGTCAAAGCCAGGATTGACTTGTGACTGTCTTGACTTCGTATTTAGTGGTGTTGATCATCAAGTTGACGTATCTAGGAGAAAAAATCGCCTCGCAGTCGGCTGAGTCTTAGCGGCATCCAGTCCATCGACGCTCGTGATCCCCAAACATTGCTCACGTCAGAAGCTTCAAGTCGGGAGTAAAAGACTCCCCTGTTGAAGGTCGGCTCTTCGCTTTCCTCCACAGGGGATTGCTTTGCGGATTCACCGCAGGTGTAGGCTCTCAAAATAGATGCGTCACCCTCACCAGCGGCAGCGCTCCGGGCCCCGCCGTTCATCAACGAAGATTGTGCATATAAAGGAAGGGATCGTAAAATCCGAGCGTGGAGCGCGCATGCCGGTGATGCCGTAAAGGTGAGTGCCCATGCCGCCAAGCTTTCGAGCTTGGTTCCGCCAAAACCTTTGGTGGCGGAATAGGGTCGCTAAGACCCAAGAGGCCCGGCCTATTCCTGAGTCTTGGGCTTTCACAAAGCCCAAACTTTAAACCCTTCTTTTATATAGATCCCATCGGCCTGAGGCGGCACCTATTGTTGCCACCAACGCGGAATTGACCCAGTTGCCGGGTCAGCGGAATTTCGGTAACTGGGTCATCCCGCGCTGATGACAACACCTGCCAGCTTGGCCGATGAATTCGCTGTCAGGGCCAGCTCTGAACGTGGGCAGAGGAATGATCGGGGGTGAATCTAGGTGATCCAAGAGGTGACAGCATGATTGACCTAGTGATAATGGATTGACTACTATTCATCTGCGCCTAGGCGTGAATCACAGGGTGGTTACAGGGATCTTCGGATCGCACCCCGCTTCTGATGAAAGTCAGATGGCCCAGTGCCAAGTAACAGCGTCCTGCCCCGTCGAACGCATGCAATCGACGGCTGAGAATCCCGCCTAGAGCGGGATTCGCCGTTTCTGGCCCTTCACTTTTGCGGCTTCGGCCGATTCCGTACTTCCTTGGGGCATTGGTGTTGCCACCGATGCGGAATTGACCCAGTGGGGATGCGGCGGAAATTCATAAGCTAAGTATGGGCAGCCGAAGCCAGTGAACGAGCCCCATGAAAGACAGGACACCGTTCCCCCCCTTAAGATAAGGGATAGGCAAACGGGTATGTTTATGACTAACAGCAACGATAAGGGTGGCGAGCTGCTCGGCCAGGAACGCCGACGCCGCTGGAGCACCGACCAGAAGCTGGCCATGGGTCGAGAGAGCCTTGAGCCTGGGCAAAGCGTGTCCGTGGTTGCCCGGCGCAACGGCATCAACGCCAACCAGCTGTTCCTGTGGCGCAAGCTGTACCAGGACGGAAGCCTGTCGGCGGTTAGTGCTGGCGAGGCCGTGGTGCCGGCGTCTGAGCTCAGTGATGCACTCAAACAGATCCGCGAATTGCAACGGATGTTGGGCAAGAAGACGATAGAAGCGGAAGTCCTCAAAGAGGCCGTGGAGATCGCCCGGTCGCGAAAATGGATTGCGCACTCACCCTTGTTGCCGGGGGAC
>Ga0066798_10001052_pt1 | contig 12523 bp, 8 predicted proteins | sample PersoiDNA2013203_FD_70961 | JGI IMG/M metagenome (GOLD analysis project Ga0066798, IMG submission 70961) | Permafrost soil microbial communities from the Arctic, to analyse light accelerated degradation of dissolved organic matter (DOM) -... | ecosystem: Environmental > Terrestrial > Soil >...
TTGTTCGACCTGAGCGACACTTCCACCCTGGGCGTACTGCCGATCCGCACCTCGCTGCCGGTCGTACCCTGGCCGACGCGGGCAGTAACCCTGCTCGGCGATGCGATTCACAGCATGACGTATTTCCGTGCGCTGGGCGCCAACACGGCGCTGGCCGACGCCGCACTCTTTGTGCAGCAGATACTGGCACAGCGCGATGGCGGCAAGGATCTGCTGGCGGCATTGCACGACTATGAAGCGCAGATGCTGGAACAGGGTTTTGACGCGGTGCGCAAGTCGATTGCCGCCTTTGAACAAGGCCATGCCACGACGTCGCAGCAAGACTGGCCCGATGTGCGCAGCGCGCCGGGCCAGTCCTTGTGGGTGCAGAGCCAGAAAACTCGCCAGGCCGCTTAAGTTACAAGTGCCGGATACCATAGCAGCCGCAGGTAGCCGCAGCGTGCCAGCAATTCCAGCAGTTGCTGTTTGTCGGTCTGAGCCACGCTGGCAAAGCGCCGGTAAAAATCGCCCGCGCTGAAGGCCGCCTGGGTGTCGGCCAGCCAGGCTAGCGCCCCGGCCAGGTGGCCGGGCACTTCGGTGTCCAGGGTGGTGCGGGCCGCCCAGTGCTGGTCCAGCGCGCTGACGCTCAGCTTCAGCCTTTGTGGCAGCTGCTGGTATGCCAGGCTGGCCATCGGCACTTTTTGCAAGCGGCTGCCGGCCTTGAGCGGCAATGGCGGATGTTCTGGCTGCAGCAGGTCGGCGCCTTGGATCTGTTGTATCAGCTTTGGTAGTTGTTCCAGCAGCCCATCGAGGCGGGCAGCCAGTGTTTCGCGCCCCGCTGGCCGATTTGCCTCATATTGATTTGCTTCATACAAGGGACGGCGCCATTCGGGTTCCTGCAGCAGCAAGTCGTGCAGGCGCTTTAACAGCTGCGCCATCGCTGGCGGTGGACGGATGCCGATGCTGATCGAAAATGAATCCTGTTCGGCCACGCTGCGGTGCCAGGTGCCGCGCGGCAGGAACAGCACTGAACCGGGCGCCATGGCGATGCGTTCAAAACTGCTATTGTCCGGTGTGGGAAAACCGGTGCCCGCTTGCGGATACAGTTCGTCGCCGGGCAGCATGCCGGGCCCGAATTGCTGGCCGCTGGGGTAGGGCAGGCCATCGACTTTGGCGACGTGGAATACCTTGTGTCCTTGCAGCTGGATCGAGATCACGTCGTCGGCGTCGAAATGGCAAGAGACGCCATCGTCGCGCGGCGAAGCAAACGCGCCCAAGGTGCTGCAAGCAGCCGGCAAACCCAGTTCCTGTTCCAGCGCTTGCAGCCAGTGCGCCAGGGCAGGCACGAAGCGGGCGATATCGGGCAGATACACGGTCAGCCCCATCTGGAACAGATGCAGGGCATGGGCGTCGACGTTGACGGTGCGGGCGTCGCGCGCGCCGCGCCCGAATGTCACCGGCCCCTTATAAATGCAGGCCAGTGCCTCCAGGCTGGCCAGTTCCGGCGCGCGCAGGGCTGGCGGCAGCGCGCCAGGCGGCCGGTGTACCGCATAGTGGCGTTCCGGCCAGTGCGCGAGGAATTCGCCGGCATCATCGGCGCCGAATAGCTCGGCTATTGTCGGTCCAGGCTGAAGGGACATGTATGGACTCAGGCGGCCAGCTCATTTGCCAGCTTGTGTGCCAGTTCCAGCGGTTCGCGCACGATCCAGCTCGTAAAGTCGATATCTCCGGCGAGAAAACCTTCGTCGCGGAAGAAGTTTTTTTGCAGTTCCAGCGCATGGACGTAGTCGTCGCTGAGCCTGGGCTCGAAGCTGCGGTGCAAATCAGGGCCGTAGCCGCGCCGCACGGCGTCTTCGCTCGATGCCGTTTCGGCGGCGACCGCGCTGACCACTTCATCCGGGTGCTCATGCGCCCATTCAGCGGTGCGCAGCAACACCGCCAGATAGCGCGCCACGACGTGCGGGTGCTCCAGCGCCAGTGTGCGGTCGACCGTGATCGGGCGCGGCGTACCTGAATTGATGCGCACCAGAGGATCGTCATGCTGGTTGAAATCGACGATGGCGCGCAAGCCGTGTCTGGCGATCAGGGTCGCGCTGACGGCTCCCTTGGCATAGATCGCATCGACCTGCCCCGCCAGCAGCGCCTCGCTGGTGGGGTGGCGCCGCACGGCCGTGTGTTCGATCTGCTCGCGCAGGCCGCCGCTGTCATCGGTGGCGACATCGACGAACTGCACTTCGTCGCGGCGCAAGCCAGCGAGCGACAATGCCGTCAGCAAGCCCCGCAAGTCTTGTGCGCGGCCCACATCGATATGCTCGTTGGTGATCTGTTTGGGCAGGCCGAGGCGGCGTCCCTTCAAGTTGGCCAGGGTATGGACAGGACTGTCGGGCCGTACCAGTATCACCTGTTCTTCATCGACCCAGGTAATGCCAACCACGGCTGTGTTCTGGCCGTTGGCGCGGGCCCAGATCGGCGGCGCGTTGCCGCCTTCGCGGAACATGTTTGGATGGGTATGGTCGAAGTGGGACTGGCGCACCGCCGGGTCGGCCGAGGCGCGTATCGATGCCAGCGTTATGCCTTGCTGCGCAAAGGCGTTGTGCAGCCAGCGGAAGTGCTGGGCGATGCCGGAGGTGGTCGGCACCGGGCAGCGGGTGTACCATAACTCGGCGGGGGCAGCGGAGAGCTTGGGCATGTCTGGATCCTTTCGGGAGCATTGATGTAGGCGGCAATAAGACTCAATATAGTCAAGCCGCAGCGGGCCTGAAACGAATCATTCGGCATATGTTTATGATTCTCCGGAGCCGCGCAATGACAGCTTCAATGACAGCTTAAGTGGCAACTTGATACTGGCTCCGGAGTGTCATAAACAAGCGTGAAAAAATTCCTTTGGGCGGAATTTTTTTGCCGATATAGTCAGCAGAGCTGAAGCGGCGGCTGGCCGTTTCGCCCATTCATACAACAGGAGCGTAGTCCATGACGTACAGAAATTTGGGACAGACCGGCATCAAGGTGTCGTCCTTGTGCCTCGGCACGATGATGTTTGGCGGCCAGACCGATGAGCAGGTCGCGCGCCGTATTACTGACAAGGCCTTCGAGCAGGGTGTCAATTTTATCGATACCGCCAATGTCTACAACGGTGGCCAGTCGGAAGAGGTGGTAGGCCGCCTGATCGCCGAACGGCGCAATCAGTGGGTGCTGGCGACCAAGTTCGTCAACCAGAATCCTGGCGCCAGCGGGCCGAATGACAAGGGCGCGTCGCGCAAGAACCTGATCCAGTCGGTCGATGCCAGCCTGAAGCGGCTGGGCACCGATTACATCGACTTGTTTTACCTGCACCGCGAAGACCATGAAACGCGTCCTGAGGAAACCGTGCGCGCCTTGAGCGACCTGGTCCAGGCGGGCAAGCTGCGCTACTGGGGCGTGTCGAATCACCGGGCCTGGAAACTGGCCGAATTCGTGCGCACCGCCGACTTGCTGGGCGTGGACCGGCCGGCCGCCACGCAGCCATGCTACAACCTGGCCAACCGCCAGCCTGAAGCGGAGCATCTGTCGGCGGCCGAATATTATGGTGTCGGCGTGGTCTCATTCAGCCCGCTGGCGCGTGGCGTGCTGACCGGTAAATATGATCCGGCCCTGCCGCCGCCCGAAGGCAGCCGCGCCGGGCGCAACGACAAGCGCATCCACCAGACCGAGTGGCGCCCCGAGTCGCTGCAACTGGCGCAGCAGGTCAAGCAGCACGCCGAAGCGCGCGGCATCAGCGCCGGCCAGTTTGCGCTGGCCTGGGTATTGAACAACCAGCTGGTGACGTCGGCCATCACCGGCCCCCGTACGGAAGAACAATGGGACGACTACCTGCCGGCCTTGCAGTATCAATTCACCGCCGAGGATGAAGCGCTGGTCGACAGCCTGGTCGTCACCGGCCATCCATCGACGCCGGGTTTCAATGATCCCAGCCACGTGATCGTCGGCCGCAAGCCGCGCCACGGCGGCTAAGCATGAAAGAAGGCAGGCGCACTGCGCCTGCCAGCCGGTTTGTTACAGGCGCAGGCCGGCCTGCTTCATCAGCGGCAGCACACGCTCGCCGAAAAACTCCAAGTCCGGCTTGAAGTCGAAGAAGCTGCACTGGATACCGTCGATACCCGCCTCCTTCAGGGCGATGATCTGTTCGACGATCTGTGCCGGACTGCCGATCAGACGGACATTGCCGCCCACCGCGCGCGCCGCGTCCTGGCCATTGTCCTTGCGGCCACGCCAGGCGTGCGCATCGCTACTAAAATTCTGCATGCTGGCGACCGGATCGACATGGGCCACGATGGCATCGTGATAGGCCCACGCCTCCTGTTCCGTTTCACGGCACACGATCATCGGGTTGATCAGCGTGCGCAGCTTGCGGCCGACGGCGGCGCCGGCCGCCTTGACCTTGGCCGTATGGGCAGGCAGCGAGGCCAGCGCTTCAGCGATGGCGCCGCCGCCCGGGCTGGTGATGAATACCAGGTCGGAATGGCGGGCGGCGAAGTCGATGCCGGCGTCCGAGCCGGTGGCGTTGACCAGCAGCGGCCGGCCATATTGCGGCCGCGGCGTGACGAAGGCTTTATCCAGCTTCCACGACGACAGGGCAGGCGTTACGGAATAATTATCGTCGGCCGCCCACAGGTGTTGCGCGGCGTCCAGGAACTCGGCCGCCATCGCGTAGCGGTGATCGTGTTCGATGCGCTGCCAGCCAAACATCTCATGTTCGACGGCGCGGTGGCCGGTGACGACGTTGATGCCCCAGCGGCCTTTCGAGACGTGGTCCAGCGTGGCGCAGTATTTGGCGAAGTGCAGCGGGTGCCATGGCCCGTACAGCACGTGGGTAGTGGCCACCAGGATGATGCGTTTGGTGACCGCCGTCATGGCCGCCAGCGATGTGAACGAGTCGATTGCCTCGCCGTTGAAGACGCCGCCGTAACCGCCCTTGGGCAGCCATTGCGACAGCGCGAAAGCCAGGTCGAAGCCGAATTCCTCGGCCCGCTGCACCAGCGCCAGGTTGTAATCGAAGGTCCAGCTGGTGCTGCGCTCCAGGTGCGAAGCGCTCCAGCCGCCGGCCTGGATAGGCAGGAACAGGCCCAGCATCATCGGCTGGCGCAATATCTGCGACACCGGGCTGTCGGGGAAGTCGCTGGGCGCGGCAAAGCTGCTGGCGGTGGCAGTGGAGGAAGTGGTGGCGGTGGCAAGCGACATGAGGTTTTCCGTAAGGTGGGGGAGTTGGATCACAGTGCAAAGCGGTAAAACGAAAATGGCAGCGACTCTTCGCGCACGGGCGGTGGCGGCTGCTGGCCTATGCTGGCGGCAAAGGCCGACGTGGGGACGGCGGCGATCAGGCTGCGCGTATAGGGGTTGACGGGGTTGCGCCAGATGCTGCGATGGTCGCCGCTTTCGACGATTTTCCCGGCATTCATCACCAGCACGCGGTCGGCGATGTAGCGCACCACCGACAGGTCGTGCGAGATGAACAGGTAGGACAGGCCGAATTCCTGCTTCAGGTCGACCAGCAGGTTCAGGATCTGGGCTTGCACCGAGACGTCCAGCGCCGACACCGGCTCGTCGCAGATCAACAGCGACGGCTGCAGCACCAGCGCGCGGGCGATGCCGATGCGCTGACGCTGGCCACCCGAAAATTCATGCGCAAAGCGCTGCAGCGCCGTGGCCGGCAAGCCGACCCGGTCTATGATGCGGCGCGCGCGCCGCTCGCGTTCGTTCCGTTCACTGACGCCATGCACGCGCAGCGCGCCCTCGAGGATATCGGCCACGCTGTGGCGCGGGTTCAGCGATGCGTACGGGTCCTGGAATATCATTTGCGCCTGGCGCCGGAACGGTTGCAGCTGGCGCTGGCCCAGGCGGCTGATGTCGCTGCCCTTGAACAGGATCTGCCCTGCCGATGGATCGATCAGGCGCAAGATGGTTTTACCCAGGGTCGACTTGCCGCAGCCCGATTCGCCCACCAGGCCCACCGTTTCGCCGGCGGCGATATCGAAGGACACGCCATCGACGGCCCGCACCAGGCCTTGTTCCGATGGGTAGTGCGTTTCCAGCTTGAGCAGTTGCAGCAGCGGCTGGCCATGCGTCTGCTCCTGTGCCGTCTGCACGGGCGCGGGCTTGCCATGGCTGAGGATAAAGCTGCGCTCACCGCTGAGCGGGTCGGTGCTGGCGTTGACCTCCATCAGCCGCTGCTGGCGGTAATGCAGCTCGCGCGCCAAAGTGAGCGATGCGCCCAGCAAGCCGCGTGTGTAAGAGTGCTGCGGCTGCGTGAAGATGTGCTCAGTCCTGCCTTGCTCCAGCTTTTCGCCGCCATACATCACGGCCACCCGGTCGGCCCATTGTCCGACCACGCCCAGGTCGTGCGTGATCAGCAGCAGCGCCATGTCAAACTCGCGCCGCAGCATATCGAGCAGTTCCAGTATCTGGGCCTGTATCGTGACGTCCAGCGCGGTGGTCGGTTCATCGGCGATCAGCAGGCGCGGACGGCAAGCTACCGCCATGGCGATCATCACGCGCTGGCGCTGCCCGCCCGATAACTGGTGCGGATAGTCGTCGATGCGGCGCCGGGGTTCGGGCAGCTTGACCAGGTCCAGCAATTCGATCGCGCGCTGGCGTGCTGCAGCAGCCGATTGCCGCTGGTGCAGCCGCAGCACTTCGGCGATTTGCTGGCCGATGGTCAGTACCGGATTGAGCGACGTCATCGGCTCCTGGAATATCATCGAGACCGCATTGCCGCGCAGCGCGCGCAGTGCCGGCTGCGGCAGCGCCAGCAAATCCTGCCCCTCGAACAGTACCTGGCCCTGGATGCGGGCGCTGGCTGGCAGCAGCCGCATCAGCGCCAGCGCAGTGCTCGACTTGCCGCAGCCCGATTCGCCGACCAGCGCCAGGGTTTCGCCGGTGGCGATGGAGAAATCGAGACCGCGCACGGCATGGTGGGCGCCGAAATGGACGTCCAGCTTGTTTACTTCCAGCAGCAGGCTCATTCTGAACGGCTCCGCAAACGTGGGTTCAGCGCGTCGTTCAAGCCGTCGCCCACCAGGTTCAGGGATAGCACCGCGACGATGATCGCGCTGCCGGGAATTGCCGTCAAATACCAGGCGGTGCGCAGCATCTCGCGGCCGCTGCCTATCAGGCTGCCCCAGCTGACCCGGTTCGGGTCGCCCAGGCCGAGGAAGGACAGCGCCGACTCCATCAGGATGGCGGTGGCGATCATCACCGAGGTGGTGACGATGATGGGCGGCAGGGCGTTGGGCAGGATCTCGATAAAGATGATGCGGCTGTCGCTGTAGCCGAGGCTGCGCGCGGCCAGCACGAAGTCGCGCTGTTTCAGCGAACGGAATTCAGCCCGCACCAGACGCGCCACCGTGGTCCATGAGGTGATGCCGATGGTCAGTGCGATGACGGCGATGGTGGGTGGCACGATGGAGATGATCACGATCATCAGCAGGAAGGAGGGCGTGGCCTGGAACAGTTCCATCAGCCGCAGCAGGGCACTGTCGACTCTGCCGCCGAAATAGCCGGCGCAGGCGCCGATCAGCGTGCCGATAGACAGTCCGATGGCGGCGGCTGCAAGGCCAATCAGCAGCGAGGCGCGGGCGCCGTGCAGGATACCGGCCAGCATATCGCGTCCCAGCGAGTCGGTGCCCAGCCAGTATTGGGCATCCTGCCCCGGCCATAGCAGTGGCTGCGCCACCATGTCGAGCGGGTCGCCCGGATACAGATAAGGCGCCATCAGCGCCATCAGCACGATCAGCAGCAGCAAGATGGTGCCCGTCATCGCGGCCGGGTTGCGCAGGTAGCGGCGCAAGACTGGATGGCTTCGGCGCTGCACGGCTGGCGGGGCCGTGGTTTCTGGCGCAGCCGGCGGGGCGATTCTGGGCGGGGCGATATGGATGCGCAGATTATGCGGATTCGGCGGCTTGGCTGAAATTGCGGGCTGCGGGGGATTGAGAATCGTCGTCGGTTCCATCGTTTCAAGCCTTGATGCGGGGGTCCAGCCAGACGTGCAGCACGTCGACCAGCAGGTTGGCGAGGATCACCATGAACGATGACAGCAGCAGTACGCCCAGCGACACGGCGTAGTCGCGTCCCTGCACGGCTTCGAGCGCCAGCCGGCCCAGGCCGGGCCAGCTGAAGACAGTTTCGATGACGACCGCGCCGCCCAGCAGATTGCCGAGGTGGATGCCCGCCACCGTGGTGACCGGGATCAGTGCGTTGCGCAGCACGTGGCGCAGCTGGATGAGTAGTGGATGCAGGCCCTTGGCTTCTGCGGTGCGCACATAATCCTGCGTCTGCACTTCCAGCATCGCGGCCCGTGTCAGGCGCGCATAGATGGCGATGAAGACGCTGGACAAGGCCAGCGCCGGCAGCAGCGCATGGCTGATGCGGTCGCGCAGCGCATCCCATCCGCTCAGGGCCGCGCCGATGGTGATGCTGCCGTCGCTGGGCAGCCAGCCCAGGTGCACCGAAAACAGCACCACCGCCATCAGGCCGATCCAGAAGCCGGGCGTGGAATACAGCAGCAGCGACAACAGCGACAGCACGCGGTCCGGCCAGCGGCCGGCCCAGGTCGCCATCACCACGCCGCACAAAATGCCCAGCACCACCGAGATGGCCAGGGCGCTGGCCATCAGCAGCAGGGTGTTGGGCAAGCGGCTCCAGATCAGCTCCATCACCGGCATATTGAAGCGCGGCGAAAAACCGAGGCTGAAATGGGCCAGGTGATTCAGGTAGTTCAGCAACTGATGCCAGAGCGGCAGGTCGAGGCCGAAATGGCTGCGCATCATCGCCATCGTTTCCGCGGTGGCCGAGCCGGATTCGCCGGCCAGCACGTCGGCGGCGTCGCCGGGCACCAGTTGCAGCAGCAGGAAGTTGAGGATGACGATACCGATTACGGTCGGCAGCGCGTACAGCAGTGCGCGCCGCAGCGCCTTGAACAAACGTGACAGACGGTTCATGTTGTGCAATTCATGGTGTCAAATTCATGGAGATAAATACAGCGTGGCGAAATTGCCATCGAGGCCGTTCGGCGTCGGCGTATGCTCGTGCACCCGCTTGTTAAACAGCGTTACCTGCTGCGGCCCGACCAGGTTGATGTCGGGCAGTTGCTGGCCGACGATCTGCTGGATTTGCGTGAACTGGGCCAGCCGTTTGGCCTGGTCCGTTTCCACCGCCGCCAGCGCGAACAGACGGTCCACTTCGGGATTGCTGAAATGCGAGGCATTGGTGAACGGTACGCCCTGGCGGTAGCCTTGCGACCAGTACAGCCGCTGCACGCCGACGGTCGGATCGAACAGATTGCTCATGCCATTGACGACGAAATCGAACTGGCGGTCGGTGTAGACGCGCTTCAGATAGGCCGGCAGATCCTGGGCGCGGATGGTCACGGCGATGCCGATGCGCGCCAGGGCGGACTTGACATAGCTGGCCGTGCGCGCCGGCGTATCGCCGATCGGCAGCGGGTCCAGCGTCAGCGTGAAACGGTTGCCATCGGCGCGGCGCGGATAACCTGCCTGGTCGAGCAGTGCATTGGCTTGCTTCAGGTCGAAGGGGTAAGGGGAGGGCGCCGCGCTGTAATAGGGACTGCCGGGAAGGATGGGGCTGTGGATCACATTGGCATAGCCATAGAATACGGCGCTCTTGATGATCTCGCGCTGCAGCGCGTGGGCGATCGCCTGGCGTACCGGCAGCTTGGCCAGTATCGGCTGGTCCAGATTGAATTCCAGCCGCAGCGGGCCGGCCTCGAACTGGTAGCCGGACGTTTCCACTCCCAGTTTCGGATTGTTTTTCAGACGCGCCAGGTCACCCAGCGGGACCGGCGTGTCGCCGCCCAGATCGACGCTGCCATTTTCAAAGGCGATTGCGCGTCCGGCCGCATCGGGGATGAACTTGACGATGATCTTGTCCAGGTAGGGGCGCGGCTTGTCCCAGTAATCGGGGTTGCGCACATATTCGATATAACTGCCGCGCACCCATTTGGAAAACTTGAACGGGCCGGTGCCGATTGGTGCGGTGTTATTGGGATTCGACAGCGCGTCGCCGTGCTCGTAAATATGCCCGGGGATGATGGGTGTTTCCGATGCGGCAAACGCCTTGATCAGGTAGGGCGCCGGCTGCGACAGTTCCAGCACCACCGTATACGGATCCGGCGTGCGCACCGCCGTCAGATTGGCGAAGGTGCTTTTTCCACGCGGGTGGACTTTTTTCAGCAATTCGAGCGAGAACGCCACGTCGGCCGAGGTGAACGGCTTGCCGTCATGCCATTTGACGCCATGGCGCAAGGTGAAGGTATAGCGTTTGCCATCCGCGCTGATAGTCCATGCAGTGGCCAGCTGCGGCGTCGGATTGAATTTGAAATCGTAGGCCAGCAAGCCTTCGGTGACCTTGCTGCTGACTTTCAGTACCGGCACTGCGCTGGTAGCCAGGTTCACCAGCGATGGCGGTTCCGGCGTGACCACGAAGTTGAGCGTGCCGCCAGCGACGGGGGCGGCCGGTGCTGCTGGTGCTGCACTACTTGCAAAGGCCAGGCAGAATAGCGCGGTGGCGCAGGAGCGGCGTAAATATCGAGGCATGTGCAGGTGGCTCTTTCCGATGTCAGAAGGTTGAATCAGGCTGCCAGCTCGGCGCTGATATTGTCACGGCGGGCATCGAGCAGTTGCAGCGCTTGCCGCAGCGGCTGCGGATCGATCCACTGTTCGATGTCGAAGTCGGTCGGCAGGTAGCCGCTGCCATGCAGGAATTGCTTGAAGTTGTCGAGTGCCGCCACCGAGTCCGGGGCTAGGTCGATATGCAGGCTGTGGTGCAGCTTCGGCCCGTACGCGTGGCGCACCCACAGTTCGGGGCTTTTGGTCTCGCGGGCGATATAGGCGGTCGTTTCGACGGGGTGCGCCTCGGCCCAGCGGCCGGCGGCGATGGTGCGTGCCAGTACCCGCGCCACCAGGTCAGGGCGTGCATCGAGCAGCGCCTGATCGACTGTCAGCGGGCGCGGTGCGCCGTTATTTGCATGCAGCAGGCGATTGCCTTGCTGGCTGATGTCGACGATGACGTCGGCTTGCACCAGGTTGGCGGCGGCCAGCCCGGTCGCGCCCTTGGCGAATACCACATCGACTTCGCCGCTGATCAGTGCATGCGCTTCCCGGCTGAATTCTTGCTGGCTATGCGTGCGCAGCAGGCGCGCAAAACCCTGTTCGTCGACCGGCTTGGCATCGCCCAGTCCCAGCGGAGCATAGGGCAGGTCGACCAGTTTCACATCGTCTAGCGTCAGGCCGGCCACGTCGAGCAAGGTGCTGAAGCCGCGCAGCGCGGTGGCGCGGTGGAAGTCGACCACCCCGGAAACCAGGTTTTTCGGCAGGCCGAAGCGTTTGCCGCGCAGTTGTTCCACGCTGGCGATGCCGCTGCCGCGCAAGGCCAGCAAGCCCTGGAATTCATCGACCCAGCTCAGGCCGATCACACGCGTGGCCGCGCCCGAAGAACGCGCCCACAGTGCCGGAATATTGCCGCCCTGGCGGAACGAGTGCGGTTGCGAGTGGGTAAAGTGCGAGCGGCGTATGGCCGGGTCGTCCGCATCTTGCAAGGCTCGGATTTGCAGGCCGTCAGCGGCGAATTCCTGCGCCAGCCAGCCTTGCTCGATAGCGATGCCGAACGGCGTGGGCGCCGGGCAGCGGGTGTACCAGAGCGTGTCGATGGTGGTAGGCATGGTAGGTGCTCCTGTGTGTATGGTCGGTGGTTGGGCGATGCGGTGGATGCTTGCAGGGGCAGTGGCGTCACGGGCAAGCGTGGTATCGCGATGCAGTTCCAGGTCGATCGCCTGGCGTGTCAGCTGCGGCGCAAAATGGCGGATGAATTCATAGGTGTAGCTGCGCAGGTAGGCGCCGCGCCGCGCCGCCAGCCAGGTGGTGCTGGCGGCGAACAAATGACCGGCGTCCAGTGCCCGCAAGCCTGCGTCGTGTTCGGCGTCGAACGCCACCGATGCCAGTACGCCGACCCCGAGACCGAGCCGCACATAGTCTTTGATGACGTCGGAATCCATCGCCGTCAGCACCACATCGGGGTTCAGGCCGGTGGCGGCGAACGCCTGGTCGATATGGCGCCGGCCGGTAAAGCCATGGTCGTAGGTCAGCAGCGGGAATTGCACCAGAGCGCGCAAGGTCAGCGGACCCAGTTCCAGCAAGGGGTGGCCGTCTGGCACCAGCACCAGGTGACTCCAGCGGTAGCAGGGGAAGGCGGCCAGTTCGGGATAGGCCGCCAGGCTTTCGGTGGCGATGCCGATGTCTGCCTTGCCGGCGATGACCGACTTCGCGATGTCTTCCGGCGTGTTTTGCTGCAGTGCGATGCGCACTTCTGGAAATGCGCCGCGAAACCCCAGCATCGCTTGCGGCAGCGCGTAGCGGGCCTGGGTATGGGTGGTGGAAATGGCCAGTACGCCGCTGGCGAGCGTTGTATATTCGACGCTGGCGCCTTGCAGCTTGTCGGCCTCGATCAGCAGGCGTTCCACGATAGGCATGATGGCCCGGCCCGAGTCGCTCAGGTC
>Ga0066798_10001054_pt1 | contig 12510 bp, 8 predicted proteins | sample PersoiDNA2013203_FD_70961 | JGI IMG/M metagenome (GOLD analysis project Ga0066798, IMG submission 70961) | Permafrost soil microbial communities from the Arctic, to analyse light accelerated degradation of dissolved organic matter (DOM) -... | ecosystem: Environmental > Terrestrial > Soil >...
AGGGAGCTCGGCTGGGGACGGAGGGGCGCCGGATGAGTGCGAGATCGTGGTGCGAGGCTAGGACGCAGGGAGCATTCGTATCGGTCAGAGATACGGATGCGACCGAGGACGACGTCCTCGTGCCGCGAGATCGTGCTCAGTCGGTGATTCTCTGTTTCCAGTCGAGCTCCGAAAGCAGGGAGCGCTCGTAGCGGGGCTACGGGTGCGACTGAGGACGCGGTATCGCGCCGCCGAGCGCGGTCAGGCGGCGGAGTGCTTCGTTTGGAGACGAGTTCCAAGGGTCGGACGGGCCGTGAAGGCGCACTGGTAGTGCGTCAAGCGGTCTGGGCGGCCGCTGGCGCCACGGGGCAGCCGCTTCGGGCGTGTAGATCTAGCGGGATAGGCCCTTAACGGAGATCTAGCTCTTTCAGCCTGCGCAGGGCTTCTTTGATTTTCCGCGCTCGGTTGGGCTTGATTCCGTCGATCTTCTGAAACTCCTCTTCCGATGCCTCCAGGATCGCGTCCAGTCCGCCGAAGGCTGTGACGAGCTTACGTGCGGTACCGGCAGTCAGGCGGGGAGCGTGCGAGAGGACACGATAGCCACGCGGCTCGACACGGTGGTCGAGCGGCACGATTTTGCGTGGATAGGCGAGCAGCTGGAGCAGGAACTCCGGCTCCAGGAGCTCGGTGAAGGACAGGCGCGAAAGCCGCTCGAGAGCTTCTTTGGCTTCGATACCGCCGGCCGCGTGGTAGTCGTAGACGAGCGACCTCTTCTCACGCGGGAGCTCCCTGATCAGCTCCTCGAGCTGGAGCCTGATCAACCTACCTTCGCTTCCTAGCTCGAGACAGTTGCGCTCTATCTCATCCGCGACTCGCGTCGACATCTCAGCCCGCTGGACGACGCCGAGCACGTCCTCGAGCATCACGGCGCCGCTCAACTCGAGCGTGGTCAGCCGGGAAAGCTGCTTATTGAGGCGCCGCTGGTAGGCCTCGAGCGCCGCCAAGGCTTGATTGGCGCGGGCCAGCACGTCGGGTATGGGATCGAGCATGTAGCGGTGCGTGCCCACGAACAGGGTCAGCGTCTCCCGCTCCTGCGAGATCGCGACCATTAGCGCGTCGGTCTGCTTGGCAACGCGCTCGGCAGTGCGGTGGCGGGTGCCGGTCTCGCTGGAGGGGATGGTCGGGTCGGGCATCAACTGCACGTTGGCGTAGGCCAGCCGCGAGACCGACTCGTTGACAACAACGGCGCCGTCCATCTTTGCCAGCTCGTAGAGGAACTGGGCCGAGAACTGGAGGTCGAGCGGGATGCCGCCCGAGTAGAGGAAGGAAAGCGCCTCCGGGTCGCCGATGACGATCAGGGCGCCCTCGTGCGAGCGGATGATGTGCTCGATTCCCTCCCTCAGGCGCGTGCCAGGTGCGACACGGGCGATCGAGTCGAGCAAGCGTGGGTCGTGGCGCGAATCCTCCGTTACCGACCGCGTGAAGCGAAGCGGCTCCTGGAAATCCTCTTCGGCTGGCATACGATTGTCGTCGTCCATGCCTCTAGTCTGCCCGCGAGACCCCGCAAACGGCAAGTCCGTAGGCGTTTTTCAAGCCGGGCGCGCGGGGGGGTCGCCCCGAGGCGCGCTCTCAAAGAGGCTCGTCGGGCACGCGCCGGCGCGCTTCGAGCCCTATCGCCAGCGCTTTACCGAGCCTGGCCGCCTCGATCAACTCGAGCTCTCCCTTCGCCTTGACGCTGCCCTGGCAGACGAGAGCACGCTCGAGCCCGAGCTTGGCGCACTCAGCCGCCCGGCGCTCGGCCTGGGTAGCTGCACGCAGGCGTCCGGTCAGGCCGATTTCGGCGAAGGCCGCCAGTCCCGCTCGCACCGGCACGCCCCGCGCCGCCGAGCCGATGGCCAGCGCGATCGCCAGGTCGGCGCCGGGCTCCTCGATGCGCACGCCGCCGGCCACATTGACGAAGACGTCCGCTTGCGCGAGCGCCACTCGCGCGTGGCGCGAGAGCACCGCCACGATCATCGCCAGGCGCTTGGGATCGACGCCGGTGCCGACCCGGCGCGGCATGGACAGTTCGCTCCTCGCAACAAGCGCCTGGATCTCGAGCAAGATCGGGCGCGAGCCCTCGAGCGTGCAGGCGACCGCGGCTCCGACCTCGCCGGGCTCGGAGTGGCCGAAAAGCGCCGAGGCATCGGGGATTCCGACCAAGCCGGCGGAAGTCATCTCGAAAACACCAAGCTCGTTGGTCGAGCCAAAGCGGTTCTTGGTCGCGCGCAAGATGCGGTGCTCGTGGAAGCGGTCGCCCTCGAACTGCAGAACGCAGTCGACCAGGTGCTCGAGCACGCGCGGCCCGGCCACGGCGCCGTCCTTGGTCACGTGCCCGACGAGGAACACCGCGATGCCGCTTTCCTTGGCCAGGCGCATCAGGCGCGAGGCCGCCTCGCGCACCTGCGCGACCGACCCCGGCGCCGAACCGAGCCCCGACGAGTAGAGGGTCTGCACCGAGTCGATCACGCAGACTTCGGGACGCTCGCGCTCCAGTGCTTCGCAAACCGCCTCCAGCTCGGTCTCGGCCAGGATCTCGATCTTGCCGGCCCCACCCAGGCGCTCGGCCCTGAGCCTGACCTGAGCCGCCGATTCCTCGCCCGAGACGAGCAGGCCGCGGCGCCGCTCGGCGATCGCGCGCAACGCGGCCAAGAGCAGCGTCGATTTGCCGATCCCGGGCTCGCCACCGACGAGCACGACCGAGGACGGCACCAGCCCTCCGCCGAGCACGCGATCGAGCTCGGGCACACCGGTTGGGATACGGTCACTCTCGTTTGTCTCGACCTCGACCAGGCGCAGCAGCGGCCGCGCTACTCTCGGCGCCTCGCCGAACGGTGCTGCAACGACCTCCTCGACCAGCGAGCCATAGCTCTCGCAGCTCGGACAGCGCCCGAGCCAGCGCCCGGTCGAATAACCGCATTCCGTGCACGCGAACTTGGCAGCCGTCTTTGCCACAGAGCGAGTCTACGGAGTGGCGCAGACGGCGACCTTCTCGCTTACTCGGCCGGCGACTCCTTTCGGCCGGGCGCGACCGGCCTTCGGAGCCGCCTGACACCGCTGGCCGCACGATCCTCTCCGAGGCCGTGTGATGAAACACTGTCCTCTCCGGGCTCGCACGACCAGCGGCGCCCCGAGTAAGCGAGATAGCGATTCCCGTTGTACAGCGGTTTCACGGTGCAGTGGTCCCTTTCGGCCGGGCGCGACCGGCCTTCGGAGCCGCCTGGCATCGCCGCTTACTCGGTGTTTTGCCCGTCGTAATCGGGAGAATCAGCTTCGGCCTCGGCCTTGGTTGCTCGGACGATGCCGTCTTTGTGGTGAGCCGGCGAGTAGATCGTGTAGAGCTTCAGCTCCTGAGTGCTGGAGGTGTTGACGACGTTGTGCTCGGCTCCAGCCGGAACAATGACGGCGGCGCCGTCTTCCACGTCGTACACGTTTCCGTCGATTATCACCTGGCCTTCGCCTGACTCGAAGCGGAAGAATTGATCGTTGTCTTCATGAACCTCCAGGCCGATTTCCTCATTCGGCTTCAGGCTCATCAGAACGAGCTGGCTATGCGAAGCGGTGTAGAGAACTTTCCGGAAGTTCCCGTTTTCCAGGGTCAATTGCTCGATGTTGTCTTTGAATCCCTTCATTCTGTCCTCCCGAGGCTTCGAATTGCTTCCCCGACTCGCCTAGGGCCGGCCAACACGGGCTTCTCTACTCGGACCTCAAAAGCGCTGGCTACAGCGTAGTCATCGCGACGCGCGTACTAGGCCCTCAGTTACTCGCGCTTCTCGGCGTCGCCCCAGAAGGTGGCCCTGTCCGCCTCGTCCCAGATCGAGGGGCCTGAGTCCTGCTCCTCCCAGATCGAGCGAAAGCTGTCGCGACCGGTCGCCGGCTCGGGCTTGGCTCGCGCGAAGCGATCGGGCTCGGAAGGACGAGCAACGGGTGTGGCCGAAGCGGGTGTTTCCGTCTCGGAGTCCGTTCCACGCGTGACGATCTCGCCGCGCTCGTTCACCGCGTAGGTCTTCGCGATGAAGTCTTCGATCTTCGCGATGTCGAGCCCGCGCTTGCCGAGCTTCGCCCGGGCTTCGTCGCGCAGAGCCGGACGGCCGTCGCGAACCACGAGCGAGCCTCGCAGCGTTCGTGCGCCGCGGCTCACGGCCATGAGCACCGCGACGAAGAGAGAGATCGCTATTAGTATGGCGACAGAGCCGGCAGCGGCAGCGGCGAGCATGGGCTCAGCATAGGCGCGAACGCCCGCTACTTCTCTTCCGCGCTCTTCTCGGAGTCTTCTTCGCCGCTGTCACTCGAAACGATGACCTTCTCGGGCTCGGGCTCGGGCTCCGGCTCCGGCTCGGTCTCAGGCTTCGGCTCGGGCTCGGGGCCGGGGATGATCTCGATATCCACGTCGTCCGTGCCCTTCTTGCGATCGACGATCAGGGTGGCGCCCGGCATCAGCTCGGCGCCGAGCACGAAATCGGCGAGCGGGTCCTCGATCAGGCGCTGGATCGCCCGGCGCAGCGGACGGGCGCCCATGGCCGGGTCGAAGCCCTGCTCGACCAGCAGATCCTTGGCCCTCTCGGTCAGCTCGATCGTCACCTGATGCACCGCTATCTGCTCGCGCAGCCGCTTCAGCATCAGGTCGATGATCTGCTTGATCTCGGCCTTCTCGAGCTTGTGGAAGACGATCACCTCGTCGATGCGGTTCAGAAGCTCGGGCCGGAAGACCTTCTTCAGCTCGCTCGTGACGCGCGCCTTCATGTCCTCGTAAGAGAGGCCGGCTTCGTCGGTAGACGAAAAGCCAAGCGATTGGTTCTTGGAGATCTGAGCCGCACCCAAGTTCGAGGTCATGATCACAATCGTGTTGCGGAAGTCGACCTTGCGCCCCTGCGAGTCGGTCAGCTTTCCGTCCTCGAGGATCTGCAAGAGGATGTTGAAGACGTCGGGGTGAGCCTTCTCGACCTCGTCCATGAGCAGCACCGAGTAGGGCTTGCGCCGCACCGACTCGGTTAGCTGGCCACCCTCGTCGTAACCGACGTAGCCCGGAGGCGAGCCGACCAACCGTGACACGGAGTGCTTCTCCATGTACTCCGACATGTCGACCTGGATCATCGCCTCCTCGTCGCCGAAGAGGAACTGCGCCAGGGTGCGCGCCAGCTCGGTCTTGCCGACACCTGAGGGGCCGAGGAAGATGAACGATCCGGTCGGGCGCTTGGGATCTTTGATGCCGGCACGAGCGCGCCGAATCGCCTTGGAAACGGCCTCGATTGCCGGGTGCTGGCCGATTACACGCTTGTGTAGCTCGTCCTCCATGTGGACGAGCTTCTGAGATTCGGCCTCGGTGAGCTTGAAGACAGGGATGCCGGTCCACATCGAGACGATGTCGGCAATCTCCTCCTCGCCGACCTCGGGCTGCTCGGCCGCGTCCTCGTCCTCGCGCCAGGACTCCTCCAGCTCTTTGCGCTTCTGCGTCAGCTTGCGCTCCTTGTCGCGGAGCGCCGCCGCCTTCTCGAACTCCTGGGCCTCGATCGAGGACTCCTTCTCCTTGCGCACCGTCTCGATCTCTTCCTCTAGCTCGCGGTAGCGCGGAGGCGCACTCATGGTGCGGATGCGCATGCGCGAGGCGGCCTCATCGATCAGGTCGATGGCCTTGTCGGGCAGGTGGCGGTCTTGGATGTAACGGTCGGCGAGCTGCGCGGCGGCGTCGAGCGCGTCGTCGGAGATCTTGCAGCGGTGGTGCGCCTCGTAGCGGTCGCGCAGACCGCGCAGAATCTGGATCGTGTCGTCGACGGAAGGCTCTTCGACGCGAATCTGCTGGAAGCGCCGTTCGAGCGCGGCGTCGCGCTCCAGGTACTTGCGATACTCGTCGAGCGTGGTGGCGCCGATCGTCTGCAGCTCGCCACGCGACAGAGCCGGCTTGAGGATCGAAGCCGCATCGATCGCACCCTCGGCTGCGCCCGCACCGACGAGGTTGTGCAGCTCGTCGATAAACAGAATGATGTCGCCCCGCTGGCCGATCTCCTTCATGACCTTCTTCAGCCGCTCCTCGAACTCGCCGCGATACTTGGAGCCGGCCACCAGCGCCGCCAGGTCGAGCGTGTAGATCTGCTTGCCCTTGAGCAGCTCCGGAATGTTGCCGCTGGAGATGCGCTGGGCGAGACCCTCGACAACGGCGGTCTTGCCTACACCGGGCTCTCCAATCAGGACCGGGTTGTTCTTGGTGCGGCGCGAGAGGATCTGCATCACGCGCTCGATCTCGGTCTGCCGCCCCACCACGGGGTCGAGCTTGCCGTCGGTGGCCAGTTTGGTCAGGTTGCGCCCGAACTGGTCGAGCAGCTTGGAGCTCTTCGACCTCTCACCGCCCGCCGCGCCCGCAGCCGCGCCCTGCTGACGGCGTCCGGGGCCCGAGAGCATGCGAATGATCTCGTTGCGGATCTTCTCGGCGTCCGCGTCGAAGTCGAGCAGAATGCGAGCCGCCACGCCTTCGTTCTCGCGCACCAGCCCGAGCAAGATGTGCTCGGTGCCGATGTAGTTGTGGCCGAGCGAAAGCGCCTCGCGCAGAGCCAGCTCGAGCACCTTCTTGGCACGCGGCGTGAAGGGGATCTGACCGGTCGTGACCTCGTCGCCCTGGCCGACGATGCGCGCCACCTGCGCCCTGACCTCCTCGACGGTGATGTCGAGCGACTCGAGCACGCGCGCGGCAAGGCCCTCCTCCTCGCGCAGGAGTCCGAGCAGGATGTGCTCGGTGCCGATGTAGTTGTGCTTGAGCGCGCGAGCCTCGTCCTGTGCCAGGACGACGACCTGCCTTGCTCGCTCAGTGAACCGCTCGAACAACCCTCTCGACCCCCTTTCTACGTCGACTGGCCCGGGGTCTTCGCCGCGTGGCTCAGGTCAACTCTCATCTTAGCTGAGGGTCGCCTGTCTAAATCGGGGCCCCGTAAGCCTCGCCCAGGCCTAGGAGCGGCCGCGCCTTCGGACCGATGATCCGCCGCCATTTTCTGTTAGAGACGTTATCGGCGGACGAGCCCATCCCAATAGCAACAGTTGGTGTCGAAAGTCCACATGCGCCGCCCACTCCCGCCCGAATACGCCACCTGCCCCTACTCGACCCTCGACCCGCCACTAACTCCCTAGAATTGAGAGATGCTCGCCCGCGCGGGTTTCGATAGGTACCTGGCGGCGCGGATCGCCGGGATGGCAGTGGCCGGGCTGGGCCTGGCTGTGCTCGTGGGCTGGGCTCTCGACCTGACCGTACTCAAGCGGATCTGGCCGGGCCTCCCGGCGACGAAAGCGAACGCTGCCATGATGCTCGTCTTCGCGGGAGCGGGACTCGCCGTGTTTGCCCGGGCCGAGCCGAGGCGCTCGGAGCGCCTGCTTGCCGGCGCCGCGGGAGCATCCTGCGTCGCGCTCTCGACGCTCACTCTGCTCGAGTCTTTCTGGCGCAATCTCGGCATCGACGAGCTGCTGTTCCGCGACACGACCGGCAGCCCCGTGCCCGGCCGTCCGTCGCCTCATGCGGCAGTCGGCCTTCTGCTCGCCGGCGCGAACCTGATCTTGCTCGCCCGCTCCAGAAAGGGCCGCACGCCCGCGGCGGCCTGGGTAAACAACGCGCTCGCGATCGTGGTGATAGCCGGCATCATCGGCTACGCCTACAGCGTCGACTACCTGCGCGGCTTTTCTTCGGTCAACGGCATCGGCGTGAACGCTCTGGCCGGGCTCGCGATCCTGGTAGTCGGGCTGGCGGCGCTCGATCCCCGCGGGACCTGGCTGGCGGTCTTCATCTCGCCCGGCGCCGGCGGCAGAATGGCGCGGAGGTTCGCGCCGCTCGTCCTGCTCTCGCCGATCCTGATCGGAGTTCAGACCGCTATCTACAACAAGCCGGCCGGCCACGCGATTGCCGCCGTAACCGTGACCGCCGCAATCGTGATCGCTCTACTCACCGGCGCCTCCGCGCTCGACCGCGCCGAAGCGCAGCAAAAGATCCTCGGCGGTCTTCTTCCAATCTGCTCTCACTGCAAGCGGATCCGCGACGACAAGGGTTACTGGAGCCAGGTCGAGTCCTACGTGTCCAAACACTCCGAGGCCGAGTTCAGCCACAGCCTCTGCCCGAGCTGCCTGGCCGAGTTCTACCCCGAGCACGCTGAAGCGATCATCAGCCAGCTCGAGGAGAGCGGCCCAACGACAAGCGCTGAAGACACCGCTTGACAGCAGCTAGAAAACCGGCCGAGCGCACACCGTATCGCGTGCTCTCAGGCCGACTGCTTGAAATCGACGGCGGCCCGGAACGTGCGGAGAAGGATCTTCACGTCTAGCCAGAGCGACCAGTTCTCGATGTAGTAGTTGTCCCACTCGGCGCGGTCCGAGAGAGATCTCGCAGCGAAGCGATCGTCTCCTCTACCGATTCCGTGTATCTGAGCCCAGCCGGTGATTCCGGACTTGACGCGGTGGCGATCCTGGTAGCGGTAGATGTTCTGCTCGAAGATCTCTACGAGCTCCGGCCTCTCCGGCCGCGGCCCGATAAGGCTCATCTCGCCTCTGAGCACGTTTATGAGCTGAGGAAACTCGTCGATCGACATGCTACGAAGGAAGGAGCCGAATCGGGTCAACCGATCGAAATTCGCGCTTACTGCGTTTGCGCGCGGATCCTCGACCAGCCGCATCGATCGGAACTTGAGCACCTCGAATGTCCGTCCATCACGACCGACGCGAAGTTGGCGGAAGAACAACGGCTTGCCGAGCGAGAGATAGACACCGATCGCCGCGACAAGCAGAAGCGGTGACGAAACGATCAACATTAGAAGGGCCGTCACGCGGTCGAACGCGTACTTGATCGCGACCTGCCAGCCGTGCGGGTTCGACGGGTGCGAGGTGAGTAGGGGCAGACCGCCGAGATGATCGATCGTCAGCCGGTCGGTCACCTTCTCGAACAGGCGCGGCACCAACGAGACACCGACTCCGAGCTCCTCGCCGCGCTTGACCATGCGCAGCAGCACGTCGTTCGGCGCCGTCGAGAAGGTGATGATCACCTGGCCGACGCCGTGCTCACGCACAACCTGCTCGAAATCCCAGCTCGCTCCCAGCACCGGTAGGTGCGAGCTCGTAGCGACGTCCTGGCGCGGCTCCTTGTCCAGGAAGCCGATCGGCCGTAGGCCCAGCTCGGGATGCTCGAGCAGCCGCTTGGCGGCGGTGTGCCCGACCTTGCCGGCGCCGATGATCAGCGTTGGAACGGCCTCGCCCGAGCGGCGGGCGTGCGTCTGCGAAAAGTCCAGCCCGATCCTTCCGGCGGCGAGATAGACGGCGGCGAAGACGGCCAGCCGCAGAGTCTCGGGCGCCGTGTGCTGCGGCGCCGTGTAGAACATCACGCGCAGAGTCACGACAGCCATCGTCGCCAGGCCGATTGCGACAACGAGCGAGCGCATGTCGTCGAGAAGGTCGACCATCAAGCGCCGCGAGTAGGCGCCGCGAGAAACGAGAACGGCGATCGCAACCAGGGCGAAGATCGACGGCCAGACATATCCGGCCGAGGGCACGTGCGCGGCCGGAGAAGCGAGATTCGAGGCGACTACCGCCGAGCCGAGCAGGACGATGTCCAGCCCCAGCCGGGTCAGGCGCCAGAAGCGATCGCTGCGCCCGACGACACCGGCCTGCGCGCGAGCGCGCAGCCGCAACCCGCTGACGGTGCCGAGCGTAGGCCCATGAGCGATCGTCTCGGTCACGGCACTGAGGGGGGGGCTAATGGTCGGGGGAATCATTTTGGATGAATTCGCGCTAACGGGAAGACGCCGATCGGGGTCTGCGACCATCACGTACGGCCGCAGGCCGAGCGTCAGGGGGCACTTCATATTCAGACTGATCCCGAAGAAAAAAGCAAGTCTCCAGAACCAATCGACCTCCTTGCCTGTATGCACGTGGCCTTTCCGCATTTTACTCGACACCGTGAAGCAGCTCAGATCTTCCCTAGAACAGCGGTCGAGTAAACCCGAGCGAGCTCACGCCGCGCCGGTCAAAGCCGGCGGACACTGCCCATGACCCAAGCCTGTTCTCGGCCGTCTCGAGCACAGCCGGCATTCAAGCGCTATCAGGTGCCCGAATTGCCGGGTATCAGCTCGCCGAACACGTCGTAGATGAGACTCTCGAACTCGGGGGGAATGCGGCCGTCGACCGAGGTGTGCTCGCGCAGGTGATAGAGGATCTGGCGCCGCTCCTCTTCGCGCGCGGGATCCTGGCCGAGAGTCTCCTCCACCAGCTCGCTCAGCTCCCAGATATCCCAGCCCCGTGCGGCGCGCGCGAAGTTGACGTTGACGACGCGTCCGCCCTCTTCCGCGCCGGAATCCTTCGGCTTGTCTTCGCTCTCCTGCTCGGCTTTTTCCTGCTCTTCGTCGGGGATCGGCTCGACCAGACGGATGTCCTGCACAGGCTCCTCCTCGATGAGATCGTCCTGCTCTTCCGGCTCGCTCTCTTGCTTCGGCCCGGGCTTTTCCTCGGCCTCGGGCTCGGGAGTCGCCTCGGGCTCGGAGCGAGGCAGGGGCTTTTCCCATGTCCAAGCGACACTCTTCTTGCCCTGCTCTTTCGCTTCGGCGGCACCGATCGGCCGGGCTTCGGCGTCAACATCCGAAGCGGACTCGGAGCTCGGCTCAAGCGCATCGTCGGCTTCGGCCGAGCTGCTCTCGACGCTGTCAGAGTGCGCGGCGGCGGGCGACCGGAGACGTTGCCAATCCCAGGCTGGTACTTGCCCGAAACGACCAGCGGCCGCCGGCGAGAACCGGTGAACGCTCGACGGCTCGTCTCGAGCCGGGGAAAGCGGAATCGATTCGCGTTCGGGGGCGGGCTCGGGCCCAGACGCCGCAGGCGCCGCGATCGTAACTTCGATCACTTCACTGGCCTCGTTGCCAGCCCGATCAAACGCCGTCGCTCGTAGCCGGCAGCTCCCCGGCCGGCACTCATCGACCTGCCAGAAACCACGTACCTCGCCCTCTTCGGGCTCCAGCTCGGCCAGCGTTTTCCACTCCTCTTCCTCGCTGTAGCTCAACTCGACTCGCGCCGGCCCGCTCGCGTCGTCGGCGACTTTGACCACCAACTCGACCCGACCCTGGAGGATCTCACCCTTCGCCGGTTGAGCGATCGCGATCGAGGGCGGCGTATTGTCGATAGTGTAGGGGCCGAAGCGCTTCGAGTGAACGGACTGGCCTTCGGCCGTTACCGACTCGATCCGCAGCTCGTAGCTGCCGTCGACGAGCTGGCGCGTGTCAACGGACAGGTGAAACGGAGCGCGCGTTGTGCCGAGGGCGCGCCAGTCGTTCGAGCCGGCTACCGCTATCTCGAAGATCATCTGCGTCGAGCGCAGATCCGGCGTGCGGGCTATCAGATTGACCTGCCCGTGGAGGAGCTCGCCCGGATCGACCAGCTCGGCGGCGACCGGTGCGTTGGCGATCTCGATCACGACCGGCTCGCCCAGGCCGAGATTGCCGCTACCGTCGCGGGCGACGACTCGCAGCCGATAGGTGCCGTCGGCCAGGTCTGCGGTGCTCCAGCGCAGCGCGAACGGCTTCTGACGAGCCTCGGCGATGCGACGCCAGCTCTCGCCAGCGCCCGAAACCTCGAGCTCGACGACCGAGACGCCCGAGACCGAATCCTCCGCATCGGCGGCTAGCGTCACCGCACCGCTGAGCGTTTTACCGGCGAGCTCTTCGTGCAGACGCACTGTTGGCGCCACGTTGTCGACGAACACGCGCACCGGGTCGCTGGCAACCTTTACGCCTTCGGCCGAGATCGTGACTAGGCGCAGGAAACAAGAGCCTTCGGATAGAGAGGCAGTATCGAAGCCAACATGGAAACGCTGGCGCCCCTGCCAGCTCGAAGGCCGAGCCGGGGACAACTCGACGCGCTCGTAGCCCTCCTGCTCGAGCGAGAGTTTCTTCGCCTCGGCGAGCTCGATCGATCTGACCAGGGCGATCCGGCTGGAAATCGCTCCGGCTCGCGCGGCAAGCAGCTCGTAGTCGTCGCCGGGAAGCTCGACCGGATTCCATTCCATCTCGTCTTGCGACCATTCGAGCCTCGCGCCCGTGTTCGAAGCGCCCTCAGCCAGGCTCGCTTCGATCTCGATCGTGCCGCCGACGAAAGTCCCCTCGGTCGGTGCCGCGATCGATCCCCGGTGAAGCTCGCGCCTGAGCGCGGTGGGCTCGCTTGCGACAGAACCCTGCTTTTCACTGTCTCGGCTGGGGGCGGCCTGTTCGGTAGCCGCTGCCTGCTCATCGGACGGCGATGAGACTCGCTCCTCCGCCGGGCCGGCCTCCTCGCCCGGCCGAGAGGACGCCTGAGCGCCCGAGCTTTCGTCGGGAGTCTTCTTGCTCTCGAGTTTCCGCCGGAAAAGGCTCATGGCGAATCGTCCAGGAGAGTTCGACAGGCGCCGTGCCCATGCCTCCCTCGAGATTCATTATCGAGCCTGAGGGCCTATCCCGTTAGGGATGCGCGGTCGAAGGGGTTGAGCCGTGGATGCCAGGGGCCGGACGG
>Ga0066798_10001057_pt1 | contig 12498 bp, 10 predicted proteins | sample PersoiDNA2013203_FD_70961 | JGI IMG/M metagenome (GOLD analysis project Ga0066798, IMG submission 70961) | Permafrost soil microbial communities from the Arctic, to analyse light accelerated degradation of dissolved organic matter (DOM) -... | ecosystem: Environmental > Terrestrial > Soil >...
GCCAGCCCGAGCCGCGTAGCTCGTGGTCCAGCCCCACCCGGCCCATCTGGCGCACGATCTCGGTCACTTGCGATGGCTGGATGGCCAGGTAGAACAGCCGGTTACCGCTAGTGCCGTGTTCCTTGTCGAGTTCGTCGAGGCGGCCGCCCAGGCGGTTGAAACCGTCGTCGTCTCCGAAGTCGAGCTGTTGGTAGGTGATGCGCTTGGCGAACTCCGCCCACGCCCCTTGATCGATCGGTTGGACGCGCGAGTACTTCTCCACCGAGGCCTTGACCTCGGCCGCGAAGGTCTCGTCCGTGTAGGGTCGCCGGGCCACGGCAATAAGGCTGAACTCGGCCGGCAGGAGGTTGGTCCGCCACAGCTGGTAGAGGGCCGGCACCACCTTGCGGTGGGCCAGGTCGCCCGTGGCCCCGAACAGGACGAAGGCGCAAGGGTCCGGCACGCGCTCGAGGCGCAGGCCCTGCCGAAGCGGATTCGTGTCTGGTTCCGGCCGCGCTCGACGCCGGGCGGCGATCGTCGCTTCGCGTAGCTGGCGAGCGGTTCGGGCGGGCGGGGGCGCGGCTGGGGCCCGGGTTGGGCTCATCGCGCGAGCCCCACGGGACGGAGGGTTCGGCGGGCGCGAGGTAGTCATGCTCTGGGTCTACCTATTCGGTCTTCACGGCGTGACCGCCAAACTCGTTTCGGAGCGCGGCCAGGACCTTGGCCTGGTAGCTGTCATCCTGGCGAGAGCGGAACCGGTTGAGCAGGCTCAACGTGATGACCGGCGCCGGAACGTCCTTGTCGATCGCTTCCTGGACGGTCCAGCGACCCTCGCCGGAGTCGGCGACCCAGCCCTTGAGGTGGGCGAGGTCCTGGTCCTGCGAGAAGGCGGAGACGGCCAGCTCGAGCAGCCACGACCGAACGACCGAACCGTGCATCCAGAGGTCCGCGATGGCCGCCAGATCCAGCTTGTAGTCCGAGGCATGCAGGATCTCGAAACCTTCGGCGTAGGCCTGCATCAGGCCGTACTCGATGCCGTTGTGGATCATCTTGACGTAGTGGCCTGCGCCCGGGCCACCGGCGTGGAGGTAGCCGCCCTCCGGCGCAAGTGAACGGAAGATGGGCTCGAGGCGCTTCACCGGCTCGGGCTCGCCGCCGACCATGAGGCAGTAGCCGATCTTGAGGCCCCAGATCCCGCCCGACGTGCCGGCATCGATGAAGTTGACGCCGTGAGCGGCAATCTTGGCGTGGCGCCGGACACTGTCGTGAAAGTTGGAGTTGCCACCGTCCACGATCGTGTCGCCGGGCTCGAGCAGCTTGAGCAGCTCGTCGATCATCGATTCCGTGGCGTCGCCGGACGGAACCATGACCCACACGGCCCGTGGCTTCTCGAGCTTCTGCACGAGTTCCGCAAGCGAGAAGGCGCCGTCGGCGCCCTCAGTCATGATCTCGCGGGTCTTCTCCGCGGTCCGGTTGTAGGCCACCACGTGGTGCTTGTCCAGGAGCAGGCGACGGACCATGTTGGCGCCCATGCGGCCGAGTCCGATGAAGCCGAGGTCCATGTCTTACGCCTCCTTGAGGGCCGCGTCCAGAGCGCGCTTGAGAGCGGCTAGGCCGGCGTCCGGGTCTGGTCCGAGGTTGATGCGCAGGATCGGGAGCTTGTGGTCCTCGATCGTGCGAGCGTCGCCGATCGCCTGGGCGTCGATCAGCCCGCCGAACGTATACGCCTTGCCCGGGATCTCGAGATCGTCGGGGTGCTCACTCACGAGCTGCAGGAACCAGCCGATCGGGGCGCCGCCCTTGTGAAGCTGACCTGTGGAGTGAAGGAAGCGTGGGCCGTAGCCAACGGTAGTGGCTCGGTGCGTCTTGTCGCGCAGCAGCGTCCTGATAGCCAGCAGGGCCGCGTCGCGGGCCGGCGTCTGGTGGACGTAGGCCTGGATCGAGGCGTAGCCGTTGGCGACGAGCGCCCCGAGGTGGGCCTTGAGGGCGGCGGTGGTGGCTGTCTCATCGGCCACCGCCAGGGCAGCGTCCTCGGACGAGGCGCCGCCACCGCTCTCGAAGGCCGCGATCACGGCGCGAGTGTTGGCCTTGGCCTCCTCGACGTTGGGCTGGTCGAACGGCTCTATACCCAGGACGGCGCCGGCCAGCGCGGTCGCGACCTCCCAGCGCACGAATTCGGCGCCGATCTCGATCTTCGAGCCGACGTTGATGCGGATAACTGGATGTCCCGTCGCCGCCAGCTCTGCCAGGCGCGCGTCCACGTTGCTGCCGATGGACGGGTCCGGTCCGGCGGAGCCGCCGAGTGTGATGCGAACGAAGACGCGGTCGCTTTGGTAGACCGAGGGCGCGCCGAGCGGCTCGCCATCCACAGGCACCACGCCCACGCCCGGCCCACCGGCGCTGCCTAAGGGCGCCTTGCCGGTCGATTCGGCGATGAGCTGCTCAACCCATGGCCCGAAGGCGGCGAGTTCGCGGTCAATGACGAAGGTCAGCTTGTCGCGGCCGTTGGCAGCGAAAACGCCCATGGCCAGGCCGAGTGCCAGGCCCGGGTTCTTGGCCGGGTCCGACACGCCGCAGGCCACGACCATGGCCCGGGCCTTTTCGAGGAGCGGATCCAGGTCCACGCCCAGCAGCGCGGCCGGCACGAGGCCGACGTACGTGAGGGCGGAGTAGCGGCCACCAATGTCGGGCGGGTTGAGAAAGACCTCGCGTAGCTGATCGTGGTGGGGGATCGAGCGGAGGCTCTTGTCTGGGTCCGTGATTGCGACCATGAAGTCGCCGGGCTGCGCCGGGTGCCCGACGCCCGCGGCCTTCAGCGCGTCGTCGGTGCGGGCCCACTGATAGGCCTGGAACGAGAGCGACTCGGCCGTGGTCCCGGATTTCGTGGAGACGATGAAGAGCGTCGCCATGGGGTCCAGGTCGTTCAGGGTGGCAGCCACAGCCACGGGGTCGGTCGAGTCCAGGACGCGCACGGGAACGACGGCTTCGGCCGTGCCGAAGACGTGGGCCAGGAGAGCCGGAGCGAGGCTGCTGCCGCCCATGCCGCCCAGGACCGCGGTGGTGAAACCCTGCTCGCGCAGTGCGGCCGCAAATGCCTTCAGCTCGACAGCCTCGTCGGCGAAGTGGAACGGCGCCTCCAGCCAGCCGAGGCGCGTCGCCACGGCGCGCTTGACCACTTCCTCGTCACTCCACACGGACGGATCGCGGCGGCCGATGGCCCGGTCGGCCCATTCCTTCTCAACGGCCACGGCGCGGGCGGCGGCCAGGGCCGACTCGAGCTTTGCGTCGTTCAGGCTGAGATCCAGGGCCAGGGAGTTGGCGGTGTTCGAGTCGGTCATGGCGGCGGGCCTCGTGGCTGGCAGGGTTTGGTGGACTAACCGGTCAGGTGGCAGCTATCACCGGCTGGGGTTGATTGGCTTGACCGCCCCCAGAAGGGCGGCCTCTTGCTCGATTGCGCGTATCTTGCCCACGCGGCGGACGTGGCGTGCGGCTCCGCTGAACCTGGCGGCAAGGAAGCTCTCGGCGCACGAGACGGCCGTCTCGATGCCAATTACGCGGGCCCCCAACGCGAGCACGTTCATGTCGTCGTGCCTCACGCCCTGACCCGCGGAATACGTGTCGTGGCAGAGCCCGGCGCGGATTCCGGGAAGCTTGGAGGCGGCAACCGAGGCGCCGACTCCACTGCCGCAGACGAGGATGCCGCGATCCGCTCGACCCTCCAGGATGGCCAGGCCGAGAGCTCGACTGTAGTCAGGGTAGTCGTCCTCGAGATTGCTCCCGTCGCCGCCCAGGTCGATCAGCTCGTGTCCCAGCGGCACGAGGCGCGCCAGCAGCTCGGCTTTCAGTGCCGCCCCGGCGTGGTCTGCTGCGAGTGCGATGCGCATCTTGGCTCCTCTTTAGTGGCCGCTCGAACCAGGATCGGTCGCAACCATTCGGCCGCGCAGTCCTTCGCGGACGACCTTTCGGCCGAGTTCTATCACTCGATCCGCGGTGATGCCGAAGCCTTTGAAGATATCCTCCGCCGGAGCGGATGCTCCGAAGCGATCGATGCCGACGATCACACCGTCGTCGCCCGCATACCGCTCCCATCCAAACGGACTCTCGGCCTCGACGGTGAGACGCTTGCGGGATGCTCGCGGCAGGACGGATTCGCGATACGCCTCGTCCTGGGCCTCGAAACGCTCCCAGGACGGGAGGCTGACGACGCGACAGCGAATGCCCTCCGTCTCGAGCGCGGCCCCGGCTGCTACGGCAAGCTGCAGCTCCGAGCCGGTTCCAATCAGGATCAGGTCCGGCGCCGCCGCATCGCCGCTGGCGTGGCGCAGCACGTAGCCGCCCTTTGCCACTCCCCGGCGAGCGTTCTCGGCGGTCCCTTCCAGGACCGGCATCTTCTGGCGGGTCAGAATCAGGGCCGTCGGTCCGTCGCTTGATTCCACGGCGCAGGCCCAGGCCGCGGTTGTTTCGTTGGCGTCGCCGGGTCGAATGACCGTCAGGTTGGGGAGGGCGCGCAGGCTGGCCACCTGCTCGATCGGTTCATGGGTGGGTCCGTCCTCACCCAGGCCGATTGAGTCGTGCGTCCAGACATAGACCAGCCGCAGGCGGGACATCGCCGCCAGTCGCACCGCGCCGCGCATATAGTCGCTGAATATCAGGAACGTGGACGCATACGGGATGAAGCCGCCGTACAGGGCGATGCCGCTGACGGCGGCACCCATGGCGTGTTCTCGGACGCCGAAGCGGATGTTGCGCCCGCCCGGGTTGGTGGCCTCGAAGATGCCGGCGCCCTCGATGTCGGTCAGGTTCGATTCGGACAGGTCCGCCGAGCCACCGAAGAGCTCCGGCAGTGGCTTCGCCAGGGCATTGATCGCCTCCTGGCTGGCCTTGCGCGTCGCCAGGCTGTCGCCGACGGCGTAGCTCTTGAGGCTCGCCTCCCAGTCGCCAGGCAGCTTGCAGGCAAGGCGTCGCTCGAGTTCGGCCGCTTCCGCTGGGTACTCGCGGGAGTAGGTGGCCAGCTTCTCGCGCCAATCCGCGGCGAGCTTCTCACCCTCGGGGATTGCCTCGCGGAATCGGGCAAGAACCGCGTCCGGTACGAAGAAATGCGCCTCCGGATCCCAGCCGTAGGCAATCTTGGCGCCGCGGACTTCTTCCTCGCCGAGCGGCGAGCCGTGGGCCTTCTGGGAGTCGTGCTTCGTCGGCGCGCCGAATCCGATATGCGTCCGCACGGCGATCAGGCTGGGCCGCTCATCGCCCCGCGCCGCCTCGATCGCGGCTCCGATCGCGGCCATATCGTTGCCGTCCTCAACCCGGGCCGTCTGCCAGCCGTACGAGTCGAAGCGCTCGACTGTTCTGTCGGAGAAGGCCAGGGCTGTGGGTCCGTCGAGCTGGATGTGGTTGTCGTCGTAGAGGTAGACGAGCTTGCCCAGCTTCAGGTGCCCCGCCAGAGACGCGGCCTCGGCCGAGATCCCCTCCTGCAGGTCGCCGTCGGAGCAGATGGCGTACACGAAATGATCGATCAGGTTGTGGCCAGGCCGGTTGAACTCGGCCGCGAGGCGCCGCTGGGCAATCGCCATGCCGACGCCGTTCGCGAATCCCTGACCCAGCGGTCCGGTGGTCGCCTCGACGCCCTTTGTGTGTCCGTGTTCGGGGTGGCCGGGCGTGAGCGAGCCCCACTGGCGGAAGGACTTCAGGTCCTCGAGCGTCAGCCCGTAGCCGGTCAGATATAGCAGCGAGTACAGCAGCATGCTGGCGTGGCCGGCGGAAAGAAGGAATCGATCTCGGTTCGGCCAGCTTGGATCAGCGGGGGAGTGGCGCAGAAATTTCGTCCACAGCGTGTAGGCCATCGGCGCCATGCCCATCGGCGCGCCCGGATGACCAGAGTTGGCCTTCTGGACGGCGTCCATGGAAAGCGTCCGAATGGTGTTAATCGCGAGTTGGTCGAGGTCTCCGGCGACGTCTGTCAATTCGATCTCCCACTCCTTGCTCGCTGGCAGGCATCCCTGCCGAGCCGCCGTCACCAGCTTCGAAGCTATCGAGCGATGACGCCATTCTACGGCCCAAGAGCGATGCACCGGCGCGTCGAACCGGTCGGACCGGCCAACGAACCCAGATCTGCTGGGCCTGGAGATTGCATTGGGCCAAGGCTTACCGTTCTCCTTCCGGAGCCATCAGTCGCTGCAGGCATTGCGGCTCCGTTTTGGGCTGCTACACTCGCGAACAAGGTGCTGCCCTGGTGCATGAGACCGGGCTGGACCTGCCGGCAGCGGACCCGGCCGAGTGCCCCGCCAACTGGCGCAAGCGAGCGCGAGGAAACTAGATGCGGATCTACGAAGGCAGTCCGCGGCAGAACTACGAGGAAGTCCTGCGATCTATCGGGGCCTTCCTTGATCAGCGTGGAATGCGTGAGGTCCTGGTGGTCGAGGCGCCCGATGGCTTCGTCGTGCAGGGCCTGATCGTTGACACTGCGTCGGCCGGTACGTGGTCGGAGACAATCGGCCACCAGACCAAGGAAACGTTCACCTTCCTCGACGATGACATCGCCCGGTTCCTGGAAGAGGGCCACGCCAGACGCGACAACGCTCAGCGCGCGGTGGCTTGGGGCCAGGCGGGCTACTATGAGCAGGCGTTCCGAGTGATTGGTCGATACGTCGACGAACAGAAGCCGCGCGACATCTTCTTCTTCGAGCAGGAAGGAGCCTTCGTTCTGCGACTCCTCATGGGGACGCAGACTGGCAGTCGGCATTTGATTGCCGAATTCACGCGTGACGAGGTCGAAGCGATGATCGCCCAGGCCCCAGACTTCAGAGGCCAAAAGGCCAAGCCGCAGCCGGGAGCCTAGTGGCGCTGCAGCAGGGCAGGGAGGTAGACGGTGAAGATCGTGAAGGTTCTGGCGACTCTTTTCCTCGTAGTGCTCGCCGCCTTGGTTGTTATTCCTCTGCTCGTACTGGCAGGGCTCTTCATTTGGCTGAAACTGACTGAGGAGGGCGACGAGGAGTCGCTCGAACTCGATCAGGAAGGTATCTAGCCCTCGCCCGCAGGAGCCTCGCCCGCAGGAGCCTTGCCCGCATTCGATCGTGAGGAGGTCGCCCGCAGGAGCGTCGCCTGGGCCAGCTGGCCTGGGCGATTTGCTTTTCCGACCATGAAACGCGAACGCGCCCCTTTCCCGGAACCCAGGTCTGAGCCACTCGCCGTAGGCGCCGAGATCCTGGCTGGGCCGGAGAAGGCCACACCGACAATGGTCGGGCGCGCCATTCCCACGGCCCGCGCGCGCCATCTCGCCGAGATCGCGGTCGTACTCGTGATGTTCACGTGGGGCGCCAACGTGGTCGCGGTCAAGGCCGCCATCGCCGACGTGCCGCCCATCGTCTTCGCCTTTGCCCGGTTCGGGACGGCCTTCCTGGTGATGATGGCGTTTCTGCGCTGGCGTGAGGGTAGCGTCTCGCTTCCCCGGCGGGACGTGGTACCGATCGCCCTGCTCGGCCTGGCCGGGTTTGGTTTGTATCAGGACTTGTGGGCCTCGGCCCTGGGTCAGACGACAGCGTCCAACTCGGCCCTCCTCACGGCCGCCACTCCGATCTCAACGATGCTCATCGCGGCGGCGGTGGGCTCGGACACGCTTTCGCGAGCGAAGCTCGTCGGCGCCGCGATTTCGCTGTCGGGAGTCGTGGCGGTGATCGGAGCCACGCATGGGTTTGGCTTCGCAGGTGCGTCCGGGGGCGACCTTATGACTTTCGTGGCTACGGTCTGCTGGGCGTGCTACGTGGCCTTCGGGGCGCCGGTTCTGCGCCGCCACTCTCCGCTGCGCACGGCGACGTGGGCCATCGGCTTCGGTTGTTTGGGGATGCTGCCCCTGGCGCTGATGGAGTTTCCGCAGTTCGACCCGTCGCACGTCGGTCTCGGTACTCTGGGCCTTCTTGCCTACTGCGCCCTGCTGCCGGCGGCGGCGGCGAACGTCGTCATCTTTGCCGCCATCAAGGTCCTCGGTCCGACGCGGGTGATGCTCTTCCAGTTCCTGGTGCCGGCCTTCGCGGTAGTACTGGCCGCGGCCTTCCTGGGCGAGGCGATCGTCGTCGGTCAGATCCTGGGTGGCGTGATAATCGTGGCCGGCATCCTGGCTTCTCGGATGGGCTCGAGCCAAGGTCGGCGGATCTGAGCGCCGTCCTCGCCCCTCGATGCCTTGACACCTGTGGGTGGGCGTCATAACATCAACGCGCCTTTATATAAAGGCCCATTGTTGTGGCACCAGGACGGGTTTGCGCCCGCAGCTTCGCAAAGAGGAGCAGGAACACCGTGAGCGAGAAGATCAGCAGCGACGCCGCGAACGCGAGCCACGCGAGTGTGGCTTTGGCGCCGGCAACCGGAACCGCGGCCACCCCATCGCGGGGCAAGAAGATCCGCGTCGCGATCGTCGGCGTCGGCAACTGCGCCAGCAGCCTCGTCCAGGGCCGCTACTACTATGAGAACGCGGCAGAGGATGACTTCGTCCCGGGCCTGATGCACGTCAACCTGGGCGGCTACCACGTTCGCGACATCGAGTTCGTGGCCGCCTTTGACATCGACAAGAACAAGGTCGGCAAGGACCTGTCCGAGGCGATCTACACTAAGCCGAACAACACCATCGTCTTCCACAAGGTGCAGAACCTCGGCGTCAAGGTCGAGCGGGGAATGACCCACGACGGTCTGGGCAAGTACCTGTCCCAGATCATCGAGAAGGCGCCCGGACCCACCGCCGATGTCGTCGGTATCCTCAAGGAGCGCAAGGTCGACGTCGTCGTCAGCTACCTGCCTGTCGGCTCAGAGGAAGCGACCAAGTGGTACGTGGAGCAGGCGCTCCAGGCCGGCGTCGCCTTCGTCAACTGCATCCCGGTCTTCATCGGTCGGGAACCGTACTGGCAGCGCCGCTTCGCCGAGAAGGGCCTGCCGATCATCGGTGACGACATCAAGAGCCAGGTCGGCGCGACCATCAGCCACCGCGTCCTGACCCGCCTCTTCATGGATCGCGGCGTTCGAGTCGACCGCACCTACCAGCTCAACTTCGGCGGCAACACCGACTTCCTCAACATGCTGGAGCGTGAGCGCCTCGAGTCCAAGAAGATCTCCAAGACCAACGCTGTCACCTCGATGCTCGACTACGACATCGATCCGGACAACATCCACGTCGGCCCGTCGGACCACGTGCCGTGGCTGCTCGACCGCAAGTACTGCTACATCGTCATGGAGGGCACGACGTTCGGCGACGTGCCGCTCAAGTGCGAGATGAAGCTCGAAGTCTGGGACAGCCCCAACAGCGCCGGCGTGGTCATCGACGCGATCCGCTGCCTGCGGCTGGGCCTCGACCGGGGCCTGAAGGGGACCCTGGTGGCCCCGTCCAGCTACTTCATGAAGAGCCCGCCAATGCAGATCCACGACGATATCGCCTTCAACCGCGTTGAGGCCTTCATCCGCGGCGAGGACAACGAAACGCTCGTAGGTACCGAGACTCTGCCCAAGAAGTTCACTCGCAAGGCCCCGCTCCGCGGTGGCAAGGCAGCCGCGCCCGTCGAGGTCTAGCTCTCAAAGAACCGCCACAGTCGGTTTCCCGGGCGCCACGCGGCGACCCGGGAGCCGGCTGGGGATCAACGCCTATGCAACCAGGCCCGTCGGGCCTGGTTGTTTATTTGCCGGGCCGAGCTCCTGGCCCTCCGCGCCGCACGAGCGGGCGCGAGTCGCGGTGCTCAGCCACTCGCGGCGCGGTCACCTAATCCCGCCGGCCCGTGACCCGGGGCATCTAGTCAGACTTGCCCCACATGAGAGTTGGAGCAGACAAGAGGGCCAGTGGTCCAGCGCGAACGCTCCTAGCGGCCCCGGACCGGTCAAGGGCCGCTCATTAAGCCTGCGCCCGAGCGTGGCTGCTGCTCCGTGGCGGTCAGGCCCCGCTTCACCGCCCGCTGCAGGGCCGCGATCGGATGGCCAACTTTCACTCCGGGCAAGTTGGACCAGAACGCAATGCCGGACTCAGGCCCCCGCTCTGGGTGGAGGAGGAGCGGCGCAAGGGATTGTCGCAGGAGGAGCTGGCGGAAATGGCGCCGGGTCTATCTCCGCCTCAGCCGAGATGTACAGCCGTAGCAGCAGAGATCAGCGAGCGGCAGGGGCCGCGGCCGTCTCCCGGATCCGGGTTAGCAGCGACTGCCAGGCGGCCACAAAGGACGTCACGCCCTGCACCTGGAGGAGGCGGCCGAGGTTGTCGACATCCACGCCCTCCGCTCCGAATCGCGCGATCAGATCTTCGTTAATGCTGTTGATCCCGGCCACGAGCGCGCCGGCAAGCCGTTCAGGTCCGGGCGTGACCGATGTCGCGATCGTCCCGTGGTCGGCGAAGGCGAGCAGCGTTTCCTCCGGCATCGTGTTTATTGTGAGCGGAGCCGCCAGCGCCTCGACGTACAGGACGTCGGATGCCTTCTTGTCCTTGGTGCCGGTGCTAGCCCACAGGAGCCGTTGCGGCCGGGCGCCCTTGTTCAGCAGCCGCTGCCAGCGATCGCTCTCGAGGAGCGCGCGGTAGGCGCCGTATGTCCGGTGAGACACCGCGATGCCCAGCTTGAGGTGGAGATCGGCCGGTAGTTCGCCGGCGAGCGGACCATCCCAGCGGCTCACGAACACGGACGCGACCGAAGGAACGTACGGGTCCAGCCCGGCCTCGACGCGGCGCTCGATGGCTTTGGTATACGCCTCGGCAGCCGCTAGATACTGGTCCGTGGAGAAGAGAAGCGTTACGTTCACCGGGACGCCGGCGAAGATCGATTCCTCGATAGCCTTGAGTCCTGCCGTAGTGCCGGGGATCTTGATGAAGAGGTTCGGCCGGCCGGCCAGGGCATGCAGTCGGGCCGCCTCGCTCGTCGTCGTCGCGGCATCGTTGGCCAGGAGCGGCGAGACCTCGAGCGAGACGAACCCGTCGACGCCGTTCGTGCGCCGGTAAACTGGCAGGAACATGTCGGCCGCGCGGCGCAGATCGTCTATGGCAAGCTCGAAGAAGATGCTCTCGGTATCGGCACCACTCGCCGCCAGCCGTCGAATCTGCTCGTCGTAGGCGTTGGGGCCGCCGATTGCCTTGTCGTAGATGGACGGGTTGGACGTCAGGCCGGTCACGGACAACTCCGTGATGTAACGCTCCAGCTTCCCGCTGTCCAGCAGGTCCCGGGTGATGTTGTCGAGCCAGACGCTCTGCCCGATCCAGGCGAGCTTCGCGATCCGATTCATGTTGCCTCCAGTTATCGGCTCTCGTTCAGCCGTTGAGTATGTCGCCGCGGAATGCGTAGGCGTCCTGGAGCCTGCGGCGGAGCGCGTTCAGGAACCGGGCCGCAAGCTCGCCATCGACGAGCCGGTGGTCAGCGATCAGGGTCAACTTCATCACCTGCCGTATTCCGATCCCGTCACCGACCGCGATCGGCGTGGGGACGATGCTCGACACCGCGAGTATCGCCGATTCGCCGGGATTGATGATGGCGCTGAACTCGTCGACCCCAAACATCCCGAGGTTCGAGATTGTGAAGGTCCCGCCCGTCATGTCGTCGGGCGTAAGCGTGCCCTTTCGCGCCGACTCCGCCAGCGCCGCGGCTCGCGTGTGCAGCTCGCCGAGCGAAAGGCGATCGGCGTCCCGAATGACCGGCACGACGAGGCCGTCGGGCAGCACGAACTCCGCCCAGGCCGACCGTGCTGCCTCTCTCCACGCTCACTTGCCGGGACAGTTTGCGGGGAAGGCCGCTCGTCATTAGAATTGGAAAAACCCCGGAGGAGAAACGCGCGATGGCGAAGTATGTCTTTGTGACCGGAGGCGTCACCTCCTCCCTCGGCAAGGGCATCACCGCCGCCAGCGTCGGCCGACTCCTCAAGGCTCGCGGGCTGGCCGTGTCCGTCCTAAAGCTGGACCCGTACATCAACGTCGATCCGGGCACCATGTCGCCGTACCAGCACGGCGAAGTCTTCGTCACTGATGACGGCGCCGAGACGGACCTGGATCTTGGCCACTACGAGCGCTTCATCGACGAAAACCTCTCCCAGCTCTCCAACGTCACGACCGGCCGCATCTACCAGGCCGTCATCGGCAAGGAGCGCCGCGGCGACTACCTCGGTGGCACGGTCCAGGTCATCCCGCACATCACCAACGAGATCAAGGAGCGCATCCAGCAGCTGGCCCGAGATGGCCGCGCGGACGTCATCATCGTCGAGGTCGGCGGGACCGTCGGCGACATTGAGTCGCTGCCGTTCCTCGAGGCGATCCGCCAGATGCGCAAGGATGTCGGCCGCCAGAACGTCATGTACATCCACGTGACGCTGCTCCCCGCCCTCGCCGCCACCGGCGAGCTGAAGACCAAGCCCACTCAGCACTCCGTCAAGGAATTGCGCGGCATCGGCATCCAGCCGGACATGATCGTCCTGCGCTCCGATCATCCGGTCAGCCAGGAGATCCGCGACAAGATCGCCCTCTTCACGGACGTGGCGAGCGAGGCGGTAATCCCCGCGGAGACTGCGTCCACCATCTATGAGTGC
>Ga0066798_10001058_pt1 | contig 12485 bp, 10 predicted proteins | sample PersoiDNA2013203_FD_70961 | JGI IMG/M metagenome (GOLD analysis project Ga0066798, IMG submission 70961) | Permafrost soil microbial communities from the Arctic, to analyse light accelerated degradation of dissolved organic matter (DOM) -... | ecosystem: Environmental > Terrestrial > Soil >...
CGGTCAGCAAGCAGTTGAAAGAGCGGTTTACCTTCGATCTTGGCTACCGCATCCCATACTGCCATGTCGATGGTTCCGATGGCCACCGAGCGCTCACCATGTCCGCCAGGTTTTTCGTTGGTGAACATCGTGCTCCAGATCTTGTGGGGGTCGAGATTCCTGCCGCTATCGTCAATCAGCGTATCCGGATTGGCTTCGAGCAAACGGGGAATGAAGCGCTCGCGCATCAGTTTGCCCTGACCGTAACGACCGTTGGAATTGAATCCGTAACCTACAACGGGCTTATCGTCGCGAATCACGTCTGTGATCACGGCCACGAGGCTCAGCGTCATCTTGCTGAAGTCGATGTAGGCGTTACGAATTGGGGAACTGATGGGGATCGTTATTTCTCTGATTGCGACAATTTTCATAGTTTGCTCCGTTAAGGGGAGCGCTATGATCGCCAGAGCCGTTGAATTTGACCAATGCTGTTTTTTTTCTCTTTAATGCCTTCAAAACACTGGATATGAACCTCTCCTGGCTTGACGACTTTTTGGCCCTAGCCTCAACCGGTAATTTCTCCCGAGCCGCGGAGGAGCGTCACATGACGCAACCAGCGTTCGGTAGACGTGTCAAAGCGTTAGAAGAATGGCTTGGGACTGAACTTTTTGACCGGAGTTCACAACCTGTGCGTCTGACGGCGACTGGCGAGTGGTTTTACAGCGTCGCTCAAGACCTCTTGGCGCAGGTGGCGCGTGTTCCCGGTGAGGCGCGCGCGGTGGCCGAGGCCAGTTCAAGTAGCCTTCGATTTGCAGCGACGCATGCTTTGTCGTTTACCTTTATGCCCGGTTGGCTGCGCAGCCTTGAAACTCACACGATGGGGGGAACGATACAGTTGGAGTCTGACATGCTGCATAGGTGCGAGGCACTGATTGAGCAGAGCAAAGTGCAATTCGTCATGTGCCATACTCATTCGCAGGCCCCAGGGCGGTTACAGGCAGAAGGTTTCCCGTCGGTACAAATCGGGGGCGACGTTTTGATACCTGTGTCCGCAGTTGATACCAACGGACGCCCACTTCACTTGCTGAAGCAAAATAGTGCTCCTGTGTCCCTTTTGACTTACAGCGTCGAGTCTGGATTGGGTCAAATTCTGCGTGAGACTCGTTACGGCGCATTGGAGAAGATATCCAAGCAAACCCCTTTTACCGCCCATCTGGCATCGGTGTTAAGAACCATGGTACTTGATGGACGTGGAATTGCTTGGTTGCCGAAAAGTCTCATTGACGAAGATCTGGCAGCCAATCGACTGGTGCCCGCTGCTTCCCATGAGTGGGATGTCGATCTGGAAATTAGACTTTACCGAGATCGAAAACCCATGGGACGTGCTGCAGAAGCACTTTGGGAAGTGGTGAGCCTACGGCCTGTTCATCCGTGAGGTGGTGGCCGCATGAGCTGATCCGGCGGCGCGGCGCACACTGAACAATGTGGCGGCTGGAAAGCTCTTCTATGTGACAGACGAAACTCTCGTGGCTGCCCGCCGCACAGAAGAATTGACCTCCCCGGTCGAATGGTAGTGTCTTACCCAACACTAATTCAGGGTTCGACTCAGCGTATTGTGCCCGCCATTTTTTTGGAGAACGGCCGGCCTCAGTCTACTGGAGCCGGTGACCATGGTCGAAAGTTCACCTTTTGGGATCCGTCATTCCGCTCAAGTATTGGATTCCTCTAGACCGGTCATAGGAGTTCAATTTCAATGCGAGGTCTGATGCATCCATCATTACATGGACGACGTGGCCGCCAGCTTTGCACTTGCCAGCCGATTCAAGCTGACGCCTTGTTCAGCCGCCTGTGTGGCAAGCGCGCGATGAACCTCTGGCGGAATTCGAACCCGAAATTCACCGCTATAGTGCTTTTCTGCCAATGGGGAGGGAATATCTTCACCCGCTGCGCGCATGTCTTTCACTATCCCTGCAACCGTCTTTCGAATTCCCTTCAAAGATTCTTCAGGTGTTTTTGCAAGCCAAGACAGACTGGGAAATTCCACGCATAGCCCAACGTGCTCATTGTCTTCGGCAGACCAAGTTACCCGATAGGTGTAGTGATCAGTTTGCATTTTTAGAATCCTCCAACTTTTGCATGGCCAGCACCACTTGCCGCACTTGATAGGCTTTCGCCTTTCCTTTGTCACTTTGAATGTTGATACGTGGGTCCCCAATCCAAGGCGTCTTGAAAATCGCGTGGCTCGTGCCGTTTTGCCTGGGCGGACCGAATCGCTCTTCGCAAAGTTTGAAAAGATCGGCATACCTGACATTGGCAGGCTCACGTCGCATCTTTTCCAGAATTTTCTTGGAATCAGTCATTGAATGGTATGGTACCAATAGTGACACCATAAGTCAACGACTCAACCTTGAACGCCTTGTATTAACAGCACATTCTTGATTTTGCGACTGTCACAATTATTGACACAAAAATATCCGATTTATTTTCCTCTACGGCTTTGGCCGGGTGCTGACCCTGACTCGCCTGCACCGAGTAGTCTTTAGAGACCTGTAGGCCATTTGCTGTTATCCAGGAGAGCGCCACATGGCGGCCACTGGCAGCAATCCGGGTCAAATGGTTCACGGCTAGCGGGTGTCTGAAATTAGGGAGTTGCTTGGGCCAGTCGCTGTCGTCTTGACGCATTGAGGTACGCCGTTGCTCGAACGCAGATCAAATCCGACCTATTTGATTTCCGTATCCTGTTGATCAAAACAAGTTCGCAATCTCACTTTGCCTCCACCACCACCCTCCCTGCCGATCCATGAGTCAACGGGTCTGTCTTATGCCAGTCAGCATCCGGGCAAGATGCATGCGTGCGGGCACGACGGCCACACAGCGACACTGCTCGCTGCCGCACAGCACCTCGCCCAGACACGCCAGTTTGATGGCACGCTGCACCTGATTTTTCAACCGGCCGAAGAAGGCGCAGGCGGCGGACGCAAGATGGTGGAAGACGGGCTGTTCAAGCTCTTTCCGTGTGACACCATCTTTGCCCTGCACAACATGCCGGGTTTTCCGGTCGGGCAGTTTGGTTTCAGGTCCGGATCGTTCATGGCGTCGTCTGACACCGTCAACATCACCATCAGCGGCAAGGGCGGCCATGGCTCGGCGCCACACCTGTCATCCGACCCGGTTGTGGCGTCGGCCCACATCATCCTGGCGTTGCAGAGCATCGTGTCGCGCAATGTCGATCCGCGCGAGATGTCCGTCATCACCGTGGGCGCCATCCATGCAGGCAACGCTCCCAATGTCATCCCGGACTCTGTCGATCTGCGCCTGACCGTGCGCGCCTACAACCCACAGGTGCGCCAGCAATTGCGCGACCGCATCACCGAAGTCGTCCATGGCCAGGCCGCCACGCTCAATTGCAGGGCGACGATCGACTACCAGTGGCGCTACCCGGCGCTGATCAACCACGATGATCCGACCGTTTTTGCGCGACAAGTGGCTGCCGACTGGCTGGGTGAAGATGGCATCATTGCGGATCTGCAGCCCCTGACCGGCAGTGAAGATTTCTCGTTCATGCTGCAGGAGTGCCCGGGCTGCTATCTGATCATCGGCAACGGTATCGGTGACACGCACGGCACAGGGGGGTGCATGGTCCACAACCCTGGCTACGATTTCAATGACGCCTGCCTGCCCATCGCCGCAAGTTATTGGGTCAAACTGGTCGAGAAATTTCTCGGCGCCTGAGCCTCAATACAGCTTGCCAATTTTAATCATGGCGGGTAAATTCCCCGGCTCTTGGGGCGATCCCCTTGGGCTGGTTTTTGGATGTCCCATACCCCGCAGCTTGCTGCGGGGATTTTGATTCGTCCCGGGACTTGGGGCAGCTGCAATTCTTAGGAGAATGGAGCCAAGAGAAGGTCAACCAAGTTTTCACAGGAAGTGCGCGAACGCGCAGTATGCATGGTGCTCGAACACCGTGGGGAATATCACTCATTATGGGCAACCATTGAGCAGGTCAGCGAACCGCATAGGGGCTGAAATTTCACTCTGGCGGGCATATTCCAACCATTGTTCCCGGCGACGTCGCCACTCCAAGGCACTGGGCTTTTAAGCTTACTGAGACAGAACCCGATTTATTCAACAACGCCCCAAGTGCACCAGCAGATGGCGCCAGAAGTTCAGGCGTGATTCCAGGGTCGAAACCAGAACGTGCTCGTGCAGCGTATGTGCGCCGTCGCCATCAGCGCCCAGCCCGTCCAGTGTGGGCACACCCAACGCAGAGGTAAAGTTTGCGTCGCTGCCTCCGCCGGTCATCGGCGCATCTTCGAGAGTGAAGCCGGCGTGGCGGGCCGAGTCCTGCGCGCGCGCCAGCAAGGCAACAACGGCTTCGCTCTTGATCATGGGCGGGCGATTCACTTCCACATCAATGTCGAGCTCCATATCAGCGCCCACGGGTCTAAGCGCCTGCATCTTGTCCACCAACTCGTCTGCGGTCTGCAGGTCGGGCAGGCGAAAGTCCACCACGCATCGGCACAGCGCGGGCACGGTGTTGGTCGCCGTGCCGCCCTCGATGGTGCCGACGCTCACGGTCACGCCGCGCGCGTAATCGGTCATGGCCTCAAGTGCAAGGATCTGATGCGCCATTTCGCGGATGGCGCTGCGGCCATTTTCATGCTGAACACCGGCGTGCGCGGCCCGACCCTTCACGGCCAAGCGCAGCATGCCAGTGCCCTTGCGAGCGGTCACGCACTTGCCCCCATTCGCACGTGCGGGTTCGCACACCAGGGTATAGCGTGCGCGGCCCGCAAAGGCCTGGATGTGTGGGCGCGAGGCATGGCTGCCGGTTTCTTCGTCCGGCACGATCAAAAAGTCCACTGGCAGCGCGGTGGCGTCGGCCGCAGCTAGGTCGCGCAGGGCGGTCATCGCCAGGTAGATGCCGGCCTTCATGTCGTAGCCGCCGGGGCCGTAGAGGCGGTCGCCGTCGATGCGGCAGGGGTTATCTTGCAGCGTGCCGATGGGGTGCACCGTGTCGGAGTGCCCTAGGATCAATAGGCCCGGCCGTTCATCACCCGCAGCGCGGTTGCTGATGTGCAGCAGCGGCCCCACGCGGGGACCGAAGGAGGTGACCGTGGCCTGCAGGCCCGCGTCGAGCGCATACCTTTGCATGACCGCGACCATGCGCGCCAAGCCTTCGGGGTGGCTGGTTGGCGATTCACATTGCATCCATGTGGTGATGCCGTCAACGAGGAATTGGGTAGTGGATGAGGTCATGGGTACAGCTTGGGTTGATGAGCGCGGTGTGTGCGATGGACGTGGGCGGTCATGCCTTATGCTGGCCCGCCAGCGCGACCAGTTGCGCACTGTCTGGCAGACGGTGATGAAACCACAGGTGCGCGCACACGGCCGACATCGCCTTGCCGTCATGGCCAATGCCGCCGACAGTGTGCAGTTGCCAATGAAACGGCAGGCCCCTGCGTGTAGCCTCGGCCCGGGCGGTGGCGTAATAGTTCAGCGCGCGTGCATAGCGGTGCGACCCCTGGCGCAGTGCGGCGGGCTCGGAAGGGAGGTTGGGATCATTAGTCACAGTGTCTTGGTCGCCCGCCAGAATGGTGAGCGGGCTGGCGAACAGGCGCGCCAGACTGTCTACAGTGGCAGGTGTGCCGCCCAGCCCTTCGGGGAACGGGAGTTCAAGCAGCGGCAGCGTGTACCAGCCTGGGTTGCCTGCCACGACCTGGGTGAACACGCCCGGAGTCAGCACGCTCATGAGGCGGTGCACAAACTGACCGCCCGCCGAATGCCCAAACAGGTACAGCGCCTGGTCCGCCAGCACGCCGGAAGTTTTCAAGTCGTCCACCAGCCGGGTGACGACGGTATATGACCAGGTGTCGGGTGCGGTGGCGGCTGCCGTGTCGGCCAGGGCGGCGCGGTCAGTGGTGGCCAACAGGTTGCCGTTGTTGTAGCTCACCACGTCGGGCCATTGTTCGTCGGAAAACGTGGGTGCGATGATCACCAGGCCGTGCTCATCGGCCGCGGGCATCCAGAAGTCGCGGTAGTCTTCCCCGTTGCGCATCACGCCGTGCTGCACCAGCACGATGGGGCTGTCCGGCGTGGCATGTGCGGACCGGTAGGTGTTGAGCACAATGGTGCGGGCATCGGGCGCGGCGCTGTTGCAATATTCGACCGCATGGCGGCCCACGCGCTGTACGGCGTCGCTCAGGGTCTGAAGGCGAAATTCGTACGACATGGTTGGGTGTGCCCTCTTGTCAGGCACTGGTGTGGTTCAGGTGGCAGGCCGACCAGTGGCCGGGTGCGATGGCCTCAAGGGTCGGCACTTCTTCACGGCAGCGCGTCATGGCGAGGGGGCAGCGCGGGTGAAAGGTGCATCCCGAAGGCGGATTGAGCGGCGAAGGGATTTCGCCCACTATGGGCACGAACATCCGCTTGCGGCGCGTGACGTTAGGCACCTCGGCAATCAGTGCCTGCGTATAGGGGTGGTTGGCACGCGCAAAGATCTCGGCCGTGGCAGCGATCTCGACAATCTTTCCCAGATACATAATCCCCACCCGGTCTGAGATATGCCGTACCACGCCCAGGTCATGGCTGATGAACAGGTAGGTCAGGCCGTGTTGCGCACGCAGGTCCATGAAAAGGTTGATCACCTGCGCTTGGATTGAGACATCCAGCGCGGCCACCGGTTCATCGCACACCAGAAACTTCGGTGACACCATCAGCGCGCGGGCAATGCCCACGCGCTGGCGCTGGCCGCCCGATAGCTGGTGTGGCAGCCGGTTGCGGTACTCGGCAGCCAGGCCGACCTCGGCCAGCGCCTTGTCGATGCGCGCCGGGATCTCGCCCATAGGCGCCAGCTTGTGCACCTGCAGCGCCTCGCCCAGGATCTGGTGCAGCCGCTGGCGGGGATTCAGCGAGGCCTGCGGGTCCTGAAACACCATCTGCACGCCCAGCGTGTAGGCCAACTTGCCCATGCGGTTCAGCTGTTCGACTGCTGTCCCCTGGTACAGCAGTTCGCCCTCGGTCTGGCGGTGCAGGCCTGAAACCACGCGACCCAGCGTGGACTTGCCGCAGCCTGATTCGCCCACCAGGCCGAGCACTTCGCCCGGTGCAATGGCCAGGCTCACACCGTTGACAGCGTGCACGGTGCGCGGTTCGGGCGGTTTGCCAGCCAGTTGCAGCGCACGCTGGATCAGGTCTTGCTTTTTGACGAAGCGCTTGTGCACATTGCGCAGTTCGATGACAGGGGGAGTGGAATGGCTCATGCGGCGGGGCCCAGTGCAACAAGGGGCGCAAAACAGCGGTAAGTGCGTTGGTCTACCGTGGTGCGTTCGGGTTCGCTGGTGGCGCATTGCGGCAGCGCGTGCGAGCAGCGCGGCTGAAAGGCGCAGCCGTTGGGACGGTTGCTCAGCGAGGGCGCCATGCCGCTGATCTGCTGCAGTCGCTGCCCCGGCTGGATGGCGCCGGGCAGCGAGTCAAGCAGGCCGCGCGTGTACGGGTGGGCTGGCGCATCGAGCACCTGCGAGACGGGTCCCGATTCGACGATCTTGCCCGCATACATTACAGCCACCTGGTCGGCCAGCTCGGCGATCACACCCAGGTCGTGGGTGATCCAGACCAGCGCCGTGCCATGGGTGCGGCAGATTTCCTGCATGCGGTACAGGATTTGGCCCTGAATGGTTACGTCGAGCGCCGTGGTCGGCTCATCGCAGATGATCAGTTCGGGTTGGTTAAGCATGGCAATGGCAATCGCGACGCGCTGGCGCATGCCGCCCGAGAACTCATGCGGGTAGCAGCGCAGGCGCTTTTCGGGCGAGGGAATGCCCACCATCTCAAGCGCTTCAACGCAGCGCTTGAGCGCCTGGGCGCGTGGTACGCGGGTGTGCGTCTGGATGGCTTCGAGCATCTGCTCCTCGATCCGCAGCACCGGGTTGAGCGTCATCAGCGGATCCTGAAAAATCATCGCGATGCGGTTGCCGCGCAGCTGGCGCATCTGCTCTTCGCTCAGGTCGCGCAGATTCTGGCCCTTGAACAGCACTTCGCCGGCGATCACCTCGCCGGGCGGGTCAATCAGGCCGAAGATGGAAAAGCCGGTGACCGATTTCCCCGAGCCGGATTCGCCAACCAAGCCCACGATTTCGCCGGGCTGGATGGACAGGTCCACGCCACTGACGGCGGGCCAGGCGCCTTCTTCGCTGTGAAAAACGGTATGCAGGCCATACACTGCAAGCAAGGGTTGGGTTGTCATGTGCTTCTTGGGTCGAGGGCGGAGCGCAGGCGGTCGGCGATCACATTGATGCTCAGGATGAGCAGCAGCAGCGCCAGGCCAGGGAACATGCTGATCCAGTAGTCGCCAGACAACAGGTACTGAAAGCCGTTGGCGATCAGCAGACCGAGCGATGGCTCGGTGATGGGCACGCCCACGCCCAAGAACGACAGCGTGGCTTCGAGCACGATGGCGTTGGCGATCTGGATGGTGGCAAACACCATCACCGGCCCCAGGCAGTTGGGCAGCAAGTGGCGCAGCATGATGCGCCAGGCCGGAAAGCCCAGGTTCAGCGCCGCCTCGATGTATTCCTTGCGCCGCTCTTGCAGCGCGCGGCTGCGCATGATGCGCGCGTAATGCGCCCACTGCACCACCACGATGGCAATCACCACCTTGTCCACGCCCCGGCCCAACATGGCCAGCAGCACCAGCGCCACCAGGATGGTTGGAAACCCGAGGATGAAGTCCACCAAGCGCATCAGCAGGGTGTCGATCAGGCCTCCGGCATAGGCTGCCATCAGCCCCACCAAGCTGCCGATGACGGTGGCCAGTGCTACGGCGCTCAGGCCCACGGTCAGGCTGATGCGCAGGCCGTAGAGGATTGCGCTGAGCATGTCGCGGCCCTGGCTATCGGTTCCCAGCCAGAAACGAAAGCCGTTCATGCTGGCAGAGCCAGGCGACAAGCGGCCGTCCATCAGGTCCAATACGGCGAGGTTGTACGGGTCCTGCGGCGCGAGGAAGGGCGCCAGTAGCACCGTGGCCAACAGCAGCACCAGCGCAATCACCGAGCCCTTGACGGTCGGGTGACTGCGTAGCTGCTTCAAGATGGCGCGCCGGCGGGGTGTGTCCGTCAAAGGGGTGTTGACTGCGGTAGGGCGGGGGTCTGGAGTTTTCATAAAAGGCTTGTGCCCGCTCTTTATTCGGACTCTTGCAGCTGCACGCGCGGATCGAGCGCGGCATACAGCATGTCCACCAGCATGTTGATCATTACGAAGATGAAGGTTACCAACATCACGTAAGCGACCACCACCGGACGGTCCAGCTGGTAAATGCTGTCGATCAGCAGCTTGCCCATGCCCGGCCAGGCAAACACCGTTTCTGTGATGGTGGAGTAGGCGATCAGCGATCCGAACTCCATGCCGATCACAGTGACCACCGGGATGAGGATGTTGCGCAAAATGTGCCGCGTGAGGATGCGCTGGGGCCTGAGGCCCTTGGCGCGCGCGAACTTCACATATTCCTGAGTCTTGGCATCCACCACGCCGGTGGCCGTGAGGCGCAGCACCAGTGCGATGTTGGCCAGCGACAGGTTGATGGCGGGCAGTATCACATGAGACCAACCACTGGCCGTCAGCAACGACAGCGGCACGCCCAGTACCGTGACCGTGTCACCCCGACCAGCGGCTGGCAGCCAATGCAGCCACACGGCAAACATAAGGATCAGCACCATGCCTTGCCAGAAGCTGGGCAGCGAAAACCCCAGTACCGAGCCGGCCATCAGCCCGCGCCCCGTGGGTTTGTCGCTTTTCAGGCCCGCGATCAGCCCCAGCGGAATGCCGATCAAGATTGTCAGCGAGATAGCGACAAACACCAGCTCCAGCGTGGCCGGAATGCGCTGCACGATGAGCTCGATGGCGGGTATGCCGTGCACGAACGAGGTGCCCAGGTCGCCATGGAGGGCGCGGCCCAGAAAGCCCGTGTACTGAAGCCACACCGGCAGATCAAGGCCCAGCCGCTGGATCATGACTTGGCGGTCGGCCACGCTCGCCTCGGGGCTGACGAGCAGCTCGATGGGGTCGCCCACGGCATACACGGCGAAAAATACGACCACCGAAACGGCCAGCAAAACGAACAGACTCTGCATGAGCCTTCGCAAAATAAAGACAAGCACTCAGGCGTCCCTTTGAGAAATGGATGGAAGTAACGCCACAGCGACACTGTGTGGATCACCCCGGATCGGCCAGGACATTCTGCAAGACACGGAGATGTAGAGAGTGGTCAGACCGGAGTCCTGAGCGAAAGCGGCCGGGAAAAGAAAATACGGAATGCGCTGGCACACCCCGCATTTAAGTCAACACTCAGATCAGTGCGTGACCTTGACCGAGGTGGCCAGTGTGTACTGGTCGCGCCGGCCTTCATAGGTCAGACCCTTGCGGAAAGCCCAGATGCTGCTTTCGAAGTGCAGCGGAATCAGTGGCACGTTGTCGAGCGCGATCTGCGTGGCCTCTTCCAGACCCTTCTTGCGCTTGGCGGCATCGACCGTGTTGGCCGCAGATAAATACACCTTGTCGAACTCGGCGTTGGTGTACCCGCCGTAATTGCTGGTGCCCAGGCCCTTGGGCGCGTCGAGTGAAGACACCCACAGCTGGAACAGTGCCGACGCTTCGCCCGTTTCTGCAGGCCAGCCGCCCATGGACAGGCTGAACTCACGCTTGGCGCGCTTGGGGAAGTAGATCGAGGCAGTCATAGCGTCCACGTTGGTCTTAATGCCGATGCGCGTGAAGTACTGCGCCACGGTCTGTGAGACCTGGCTGTCGTTCACGTAGCGGTCGTTGGTAGACGACAGCGTCAGCTCAAAGCCGTTGGGGTATCCTGCTTCGGCCAGCAGCTTTTTGGCACCTTCGGGATCGAACTTGATCTCAGGCGCCTTGACCAACGCGCCAAACATGCCGTCGGGCATATATTGGTACGCTGGGGTGGCCATGCCGTCCATGATGCGCTGAACAATGGCCTTGCGGTCAATGGCCATGTTCATCGCCTTGCGCACGCGCAAGTCCTGCAGCGGGTTCTTGCCGTCGGCGCTCTTGACCTGTGGGCTGGGGCTGCGGCCAATGTCGGGCTGCAGGAACACCAGGCGCGTCGAAGGCGTCGCCACAAAGCCGAACTTGGCGTTGTCATTTACGCGCGTCAGGTCGCGTGCGGCGGGGTTCTCGATCACGTCGTAGTCACCCGACAGCAGACCGGTCAGGCGGGGGCCGGCGCTGGGCACGGGCACCATCTTCACGGTCTTCCAGTGCGGCTTCTCACCCCAGTACATCTCATTGCGTTCGAGTTGAATGCCGCTGCCCTTCACATACGACTTCATCAAGAACGGGCCCGTGCCAATGGCCAGCTTGCCCGAGTTGAAATCGGTCACCGTGGGCCAGGCGCCTGTGACACCACAACCTGTCTTGGGTGCAAATTGCAGCTTAGCGTGTTGGGCAATGCCGTTCCAGAGGATGGGCAGGTTGCGCGCCATTTCGGCGGGCAGCAGCGGCAGTGGTTCTGCCGTCTTGATGATGACTGTCATGTCATCGGGCATCTTTACATCGGTGATGCGCTTGGTCGTGTCCGTGTATGACTGCGACACATTGGTCTCGTTGTTCAGCGTGCGGCAGATGGTGAACAGCACGTCCTGCGAGGTAAACCGCTGGCCGTTGGAGAACTTCACACCGGGGCGCAGCTTGAACTCCCACGTCAGGTCATCGAGGTTCTTCCACGACTTGGCCAGTGAGGGCACCAGTTCCATCTTGGCATTGCGCGCCACCAGCGAGTCATACACATGGGCCGCGAAAGCATCGTTTGCCGTACTCTTGTGATAGTGCGGATCGGCCGCCGTTGGCTCGGCTGCCAACGCAATGGTGAGCGATTGCGCCTGCGCCATACCCACCAGACTCATCGACATTGCCACGCCGCCGGCCAAGGCGAACACGGACTCTCGAATACCCATATTCATTTCGAATTCCCTTTGATCAAAGACTGGATAACTGCTCAAGAAGCGAGCTGAAGATGAAGGGATGCTATCACTAATCTTTCTATTTCCTGACTGCAAGCCTTGTCCAATGAGGTGTGAGCGTAGTAATCGGCTCCCCCGCCGCAAATCGCGCCGAAGAAACACTGCCTGCCTTCGTTGTGGCAGAGTGGAGCGCGGTGCCGCTGAAGACCGATAAGGCAATGGTGCTAAATGCCCGCGTGTGAGCGTGGTTCTGGGTGACGTCATCGATATTGGTGAATCGGCGTGGCGGTTTTCAGCTGCTGGGCAGTTGCAAGCCAGTCTCCTGGATGTCACCGTCATCCATGGCGATGGGACGACCACTGCCGCTAAGAAAGGCGGTGACAACATCGGCTTCAGTGGGCACAAGACGATGAAGGGCGACAAGGTGGTCGCCTTCTGTGACCGCAACTGCAATGTGATCGCGCCGTTCGTGTCAGCTCCCGGCAATCGCAACGAGTCGCCGATGATGCGCCAGGCGCTGCCACTGAT
>Ga0066798_10001065_pt1 | contig 12442 bp, 12 predicted proteins | sample PersoiDNA2013203_FD_70961 | JGI IMG/M metagenome (GOLD analysis project Ga0066798, IMG submission 70961) | Permafrost soil microbial communities from the Arctic, to analyse light accelerated degradation of dissolved organic matter (DOM) -... | ecosystem: Environmental > Terrestrial > Soil >...
TTCAACGACACACTGAGGTAAGCGGCTGCTAGCCAGCACCCGGCTAGGTCGTCCGAAGAAAACAAAGACTCAACGACGCACTGAGGTGACCGGCTGCGGGCCGCTCCCGGCTAGCTCGTCCGAAGAACACAAAACATCAGCATCCAAGAACCGACCGGTATTTCTAACACTGAACAGCATGACAGTTACCCGCCAGCATTAGCGCATTACAATACGGCATTGTTTTTTCTTGCCGGGACTGCACTGGCAACTCATTTCTCAACTGCAATCGCCCCTGATGCTGACCGTCGCTTCCATTCTCGCTACCACCGCCCTGTTCAGTCTGGCGATGTTACTGGTGCTCGGCTCGTTGTTGCGCATGCCGGTGCCGGGTGTGCGCGATTGGTTCTATGCCAATCTGGCGATGGTGGCGGCGCTGGTGTTGTTGGCGTTGCGCGGCAGAATTCCTGATTTTCTGTCCATCGTGGCGGCCAATGCCGTGCTGTCGCTGGCGGCGGCGTTTTTTTACGCTGGTTGCGCTCTATTTCTACGGCAGCGGCCGCACTGGCCATGGCTGCTGGGCGGGGTGATGCTGGTCGCCGCCGCGATGGGCGTCTGGCGCTACCTCGATGACGATCCACCCGCACGGGTGGTGGCGGTGACTGCATTCAATGGTTTGATGTGTACCTTAACCGGCTTGCTACTGCTGCGCCATCGGCCACGCGAGCGCAATCCCTACAACTTCTGGTTTGGCGCGAGCCTGGCATTGCTGTTTGCGGCAGCGCAGTTCACCCGTGGCGCTTACTTCCTGATCGTGCATCCGCCCGGCAATTCGGCATTGAGCAACAGCGTCTGGAATATCGGCCTGTTGACCGTGGGGGCGGTGATCATGCCAACCCTGACCATGGTGGCGGTGATGATGGTGCACGATACCTTGCTGGCCAGAATGGAAGAGGCGATCAATCACGATCACCTGACCTCGGCGCTCTCACGCAAACATTTTGAAAACGTCGCCCAGGCATTACTCACCCGCGTTGACGCCAGCCGGCCTTTGTCTTTGTTGCTGATCGATCTGGATCACTTCAAGCGCATCAACGATAGCTGGGGCCATGCGGTCGGCGATGATGTCTTGCGGGCGTTTGCACTGATGGCACGCACACTGGCGCGGCCCGGTGATGCACTGGGCCGCCTCGGTGGCGAGGAATTCGGTTTGCTGCTGCCGAACACCTCGCAAGCCGAAGCGATGTCGGTGGCCGAACGTTTGCGCAGTAGTGCCGAACAGCATCTGGTGCAAGGCGACTTTGGCATCTGCCGCTATACACTGAGCATCGGCGTGGCCACTACTGCGCAGCCGCAGAGCATCGATCACTTCAATGCATGTGCCGACCGCGCCATGTATCTGGCCAAGAATGGCGGCCGCAACCGTGTCGTGGCGGCACCATTGGAAACACCAGCACAAGCCGGCGTCGTGGCGCTGCGCGATGGAGCCAGGCTGGCCGGTTGAACCGGTCAACTGCACCTACCGACGACAAGATTCAATCGGCCGGGCGCAACTTCTTCACTTCGGCATCGGGCAATTGCAGGCTGGCGCCATCGACATAGGTAAAGCTGGTCATGATGCCTTTACCCTCCTTGAGACCGGTGCGACCGACGAAGACACCCAAGGTCGACTGATGATCCTGGCTGCGGTAGACGATGGGACCGACCGGCGTCTCCACCTTCAAACCCGAGAATGCCTGGGCCAGTTTGTCGGCGTCGACACTGCCGGCTTTCTTCAGGCCAGCGGCAATCGACACCAATGCGGTATAGCCGACCAGTGATCCGTTGCGTGGGTACTCGTTGTATTTCTTGCGATAAGCATCGACGAACTTCTGATGTTGCGGCAGCGTCAATGCGTACCAGGGGTAGCCGGTGACGATCCAGTTGACCGGTGCTTCGCCGCGCAAGGGGTCGAGGTATTCTGGCTCTCCCGACAACAGCGAGACCACTTCGCGGCCTTCAAACAAACCGCGCGTATTGCCATCGCGCACAAACTTGGCCAGGTCAGTCGCAAACAAGGCATTGAAGATGGCGTCCGGCTTGGCGTCGGCCAGCGCCTGCACGACCGCCCCGGCATCAATCTTACCCAGCGGCGGCGCCTGTTCGGCGACGAATTCGATATCCGGCTGAGCCTGCTTCATCAGGCTCTTGAAGGTCGCCACGGCAGACTGGCCATATTCATAGTTGGGATAGACGATGGCCCAACGCTTCTTCTTGAGCTTGACGGCTTCCTTGACCAGGGATGCCACCAGCATGTAAGTCGATGGCCGCAGGCGATAGGTGTATTTGTTGCCATTGGCCCAGACGATCTTGTCGGTCAATGGTTCTGCAGCCAGGAAGAACACCTTGCGCTGCTTGGCATAGTCGGTCAACGCCAGACCAGTATTGGACAGAAAACCGCCGAACAGCAGACTGACCTGCTCGCGCTTGAGCAACTCTTCGGCCACACGTACGGCGTCGCCAGGATTGCCGTTGTCGTCGCGTGCAATGACTTCCAGCTTTTTGCCCAGCACGCCGCCGTTGGCATTGATTTCATCGAGCGCCATTTCCCAGCCGAGGCGGTACGGTTCCAGAAATGCGGGTTGCGCCTTGTAACTGTTGATTTCACCGATCTTGATGGTGGCCTGAGCTAGGGCGCCGCCGGTCGCCAGCATGGTGGCAGCAAACGAGAGGCACAGCAGGGAACGTTGGACAATGGTCATGAGCAATCCTGGACAAGGAAAAATGAGGGCAGAAAAAAGTCATCAGTATAGCGAGCCAGACCGGCCAGCGTCGTGCTACTGCATTTTGTCTGGCGCTTAGAGCAAGGCGCCCAATTCCACCTGTATCTTCAGCATCGCTGGCAAGCAACGCTCGACGATTTCTTCCGGCCGCATGCGCGCTGCATGCACGCTGATATTCATTGCCGCTACCACGTCGCCGCGAAAATTGCGGAGCGGCACCGCCATGGTGCGCAAACCCAGTTCCAGTTCTTGATCCACCAGTGCATAACCCTGCTCGCGGGCGCGGGCGATTTCCAGTGCCAGGCGTTCCTTGTTAATAATGGTGTGGGGAGTGATGGCCTCCGGTTGCAGACGTTCGAGCAACTGCGCCATCTGCGCCGGTGGCAGATGCGCCAGCAAAATGCGGCCGTTGGCAGTACAAAACGCCGGCACCCGCGTGCCCGGCTGCAGTGTGGTCGATACCAGCCGGCCGGCGCTGACTGCCGCGACACAGACCAGTTGATCATGATCAAGCACACCGGCCGAGGCCGCTTCTTCCAGCGAATAGGCCAACCGGTACAACAGCGGCTGCACGATGCGCGGCAGCCGTGCCGAGTGCAGATACGACTGCCCCAGGCGCAAGATCATCGGTGTCAGTGAAAACAGTTTTTGCTCATGCCGCACATAGCCCAGATGCGCCAGCGTGATCAGATATCGTCGCGCCGCCGCACGCGTGAGGCCGGTGCGTTGCGCCACTTCGGCAATGGTCAGACGCGCACGTTCCTGATCGAAGGCTTCGATCACCTGCAAGCCTTTTTCCAGACCGGCAATCAGGTCACGTTTGTGCGGCGCATTCAAGGCAGCGTCGCTATCGATGTCAGAGAGTTCGGGCGGGAGATTCATGGGCTAGTCTACATAAAAACAGCAATTTGGGCGATTCTCGCACAAATTGGGCGTATAGCGGATAAATGCAGCATCATACACCTTGTATGCCGTCGCTAGCTTGCCTACTATCGCTGCATAACAAGAGCAATTTCGTACGCTATTCGCACAATGCTCGTTTGGATTTTGCCGTGCCTGCGTCGACAGCACGGCTATATTTTTTGGAGACCCAGATGCAATTCGATGTGATCGAACCGGGTGTATTGCCCGACCTGATTTACCCACCCTACAAATCCACGGTCAAACGCGGCCCCAGCCAGGCTCCCTTGCGTGTGCGCGACGAAGCCGCCGCCACCACCAATCTGTTTGCCTCGCCCAAGCTGATCCTGCCGCACGACATCGACTTGACTGTGCATGGCGAGAGTGCGCCGCTTGGCGAAAAAATCGTCGTCACCGGCCAAGTACGCGATGAAGCCGGCCAGCCGGTGCGCAACTCGCTGCTGGAAGTATGGCAATGCAACGCGGCCGGCCGTTACCGTCATCGCAAGGACCAGCACGATGCACCACTGGACCCCAATTTCAACGGTTTCGGCAAGATGCTCACCGACGACGAGGGCCGCTATCGCTTCGTCACGATCAAGCCTGGTCCTTATCCCTGGGGCAATCATCACAAGGCCTGGCGTCCGGCGCATATCCACTTCTCGATGTTCGGCAATGTCTATGCACAACGCCTGGTGACGCAGATGTATTTTCCTGGCGATCCGTTGTTCGAGTACGACCCGATCTTTCAGAGCGTGCAGGATGCCGCCGCACGGCAGCGCCTGATTTCGCGCTTCAGCCTGGAACAGACGGTCGACGACAAGATGCTCGGCTATGAATTCGACATTGTCTTGCGCGGCCACGATGCCACGCCAACGGGTATCTAAGGAGACTGTATGCGCCACAAGATCACGACCGCACAAACCATCGGCCCGTTCCCGCATGAGGCTTGGAAATGGGCCACCGAACTGAGCGCCAAGGTTGACCATAACGCGCCACATATTGTCATCCATGGTCGCATCTTCGACGGCGACGGCGTCGCCATCAACGATGGCTGGATCGAAACCTGGATGCCCGACAGCGCCGCGCTGGAAAGCGCACACGAGATCCCCGGTTACCGACGCATCCCGAGCGATCAGGACGGCGGTTTCCGTTTGCAGATCAGCATGGCGCAACCGGCCGCCAGCGGCAAACCAGTGGCCTATGTCACGGTGTTTGCGCGCGGCTTGACCAAGCATCAGTTCAGCGCCGTGTTTCTGGAAGACGACCATGCACTGGCGGATTCCCAACTGTTGGCGCAAGTACCGGCGGCGCGCCGCAATACCTTGATTGCGCACCGACAGGCCGACGGCAGCTATTGCTGGGATATCCATCTGCAGGGTGACAACGAGACGGTGTTCTTCGACTACACCTGAACCGTCGCAACGCCATTGCAACAACATCGCCACGGGACGCCTGGGCCGCACGGCTTGGCGTCCCATCGGCATTTTCGGCGATGCCATTTTTGATGATGCAGGAGTCCATGTGAGCGTTACCATTTTCGACAGCTTTCTCACCACACCGGAGATGATCAAGGTGTTCGATGACGCGGCAGTCGTGCAGGCGATGTTTCGCTTTGAAGAAAGCCTGGCCCATGCCGAAGCCGCAGCCGGCGTGATCCCGCAGGCTGCCGCCCGCACTATCGCCAGCGTCTGCAATGCCCAGCTCTACGACATCAACGCGCTCATCGTCGCCGGCCGCCGTGCAGGTGCACTGGCCATTCCGCTGGTCAAGGAGTTGACCCGCACGGTTGCGCTGAGCAGCCCCGAAGCGGCCAGCCAAGTGCATTGGGGCAGCACCAGCCAGGATGTGCTCGACACGGCCATGGTGCTGGTCACGCGCGATGCGCTCAAGCTGCTCGACGACGGCTTGCAGCATCTGACCGCACAATTGCTGCAACTGGCGCAACAACATCTGGCCACACCGGTACTGGCACGCACCTTAATGCAACCGGCACAGGTCACCAGCTTCGGCTTCAAGCTGGTCAGCTGGGCCGCACCGCTGGCCCGTGCGCGCGCGCAATTGCGCCAGCAGGCCGCCCGTGCCTTGCAACTGCAACTGGGCGGCGCAGTCGGTACCCTGGCAGTGCTGGGCGAACAGGGTTCGGCAGTGGCGCAACACATGGCGACCAGTCTTGGTCTCAAGTGCCCCGACGCAGCCTGGCATACGCAGCGCGACGATTGGGTAAGACTGGGCCTGGAAGTGGCGGTACTGACCGGCAGCCTGGGCAAGCTGGCGACCGATCTGAGCCTGATGGCGCAGGGCGAGATTGGCGAACTGGCCGAGCCCTCCGGCAACGGCCGTGGCGGTTCCTCGGCGATGCCGCACAAACGCAATCCGGTATCGGCCATGATTGCACTGGCAGCGGCCACACGTGCACCGCAACAGGCCGCGACCTTGCTGGCGGCCATGGGCCAGCAGCACGAACGCGGGCTCGGTAACTGGCAAGCAGAACTGGCGTCCTGGCCGTCCCTGTTCCTCGGTGCACATGGGGCCTTGCAAGCCTTGTGCGATGCCTGCGCCGATTTGCACGTCGATGCGCAGCGCATGCAGAACAACATCAATGGCTTGCACGGCTTGATCTACGCCGAAGCAGCCTCGATATTGCTGGCCAATTACATTGGCCGACCGGCCGCACATGCCCTGCTGGAACAACTGAGCCAACACAGCGTCGCCAGTCAAACCCCTTTGCACCCACTGCTGGCTGCCGCCATCGACGCCGATCCACGCTTGCAGCCGCACATCAGCGCCAGCCAGTTGCAGGCGGTGTTCGATCCGCAGCAAGCGGCCACACCGGCGCGCACGCTGGCCGAACAGCAGCTTGCACAACTACAACAGACACACGCCAGCCTGTCGGCGACGGCGCCCTTCGATCCCCTTAACGAGGCCAGACCAGCATGAGCTACGATCCAATAGACCACCAATTTGAACGCGGCATGCAGCAACGCCGCCAGGTTCTGGGCGATACCTGGGTTGACCGTTCGGTGGCCAATGCCACCAACTTCAATGCCGACTTTCAGAACATGATCACGCGTTTTGCCTGGCATGAAATCTGGGGCCGTCCCGGCCTGGATCACAAGACCCGGCGTGTGATCGTGCTGGCAATCACGATTGCGCTGGGCCGCTGGGAGGAGTTCGAACTGCATGTGCGTGCCGCGCTGCTGGGCACCGACGACAGCCGCCTCACACCCGATGAAATGAAGGAAGTCTTGATGCAGTCGGCCATCTATGCCGGCGTGCCCGCGGCCAACACGGCCTTTGCCCACGCCCAGCAGATCCTGCGCGAAGTCGGCGAACAGATTGGTTACAGTTTGACGCCGAGCGCACCGGCGGCGAGCTTCCACAGCGGCGATGGACGTACCGCGTGCAGCCCGCGCTACACCGACGGCAGCGATAGCGCGCCACGCGCACGCCTGCATTACAGCGTTCGTGCGCCGCGCAATGGCAAGGCGCCGCGCCATACCGTCGTGCTCAGTCATGCCATTGGTTGCGACCTGAGCATGTGGGATGCACTTGCTGACCTGCTGGCCGCCGATTGTCAGGTAATCGCCTTCGATCATCGTGGTCACGGCAGTTCGGAAAGCCTCGCCGGTCTTTACAGCATGGCCGACCTGGCCGATGATGCCGCGCACCTGTTGCGCGAGATCGATTCCGGACCGGTGCTATGGATCGGCCTGTCGATGGGCGGCATGGTCGGTCAGGAATTGGCACTGCGCCATCCGCAACTGGTGCGCGCGTTGGTGCTTGCCAACACCACCTCAGTCTATCCCGAGGCAGCGCAGCAAGCCTGGCAACAAAGGATGACAACAGTGCGCGAACAGGGCATCGATGCAATTGCCGATGCCGTCATGGGTCGCTATTTTCACGACGGCTTCCGCGCTGCCCACGCGGCCACGGTAGCGCGCTTCCGGGCGCGCCTGACCAGCACTGATGCGCTCGGCTATATCGGTTGCTGCCATGCCGTCGGCACCGTCGATACCACGGCGCGGCTGGCGCAAATCAAAGCGCCGACGCTGGTGATCGCTGGCGAACTGGATCAGGGCACGCCGTTGGCAATGTCGCAAACGCTGGTTGACGGCATTGGCGGTGCACAACTGGCCGTCATTGCCAATGCCTCGCACCTGAGCGCAATCGAGCAACCGCAGGCGTTTGCTGCGTTGGTGCTCGATTTCGTCAGTGCGCTTTAAGATTGGCTAACGACATTTCGGCCGCAAGAAGCAGCGACAACGCCACCGTCCTTGCGCAACCACCGCCAGGACACTAGACGCGTTCGATCACCATGGCGATGCCTTGACCGACACCAATACACATGGTGCACAAGGCATAGCGGCCACCGCTGCGTTGCAGTTGATACATCGCCGTGGTGACCAGGCGTGCACCGCTCATGCCGAGCGGATGGCCGAGTGCAATCGCACCGCCATTCGGATTGACGCGGGCATCATCGTCGGCCACGCCCAGATTGCGCAACACGGCAAGACCTTGCGCGGCGAACGCTTCATTGAGTTCAATCACATCCATCTGCGCGATAGTCAAGCCTAGTTGCTGCAACAGTTTTTGCGTTGCCGGCGCCGGGCCGATGCCCATCACGCGTGGTGCCACACCGGCGGTTGCCATGCCAAGGATGCGTGCGCGTGGCGTCAGGCCATACTGCTTTGCAGCGGCAGCACTGGCCAGCAACAAGGCGCAGGCACCATCGTTGACGCCGGAGGCATTGCCAGCCGTGACCGAGCCATCGGCGCGCACCACACCGCGCAATTTCGCCAATGCCTCCAGACTGGTGGCACGCGGATGTTCATCGTGTTCGACGCTGATCGGCTCGCCCTTTTTTTGCGCGATCAACACGGGTGTGATTTCCTGCGCCAACGTGCCATTGGCTTGTGCCGCAGCCGCCTTGCTCTGGCTGGCAAGGGCAAATTGATCTTGGTCGGCACGGCTGATCTGGTAATCGTCGGCGACGTTTTCGGCGGTTTCCGGCATGGCATCGACGCCATACAACTCCTTCATCCTGGCATTGACGAAACGCCAGCCGATGGTGGTGTCGAACATCGTCGCGGCACGCGAAAATGCGCTGTCGGCCTTGCCCATGACGAATGGCGCGCGCGTCATCGATTCCACGCCACCGGCCAGCATCAGTTGCGCTTCGCCGGACTTGATCGCCCGCGCAGCGGTGCCAACCGCATCCATGCCGGAACCGCACAAGCGGTTGATGGTGGAACCCGCAACCGATTGTGGCAAACCGGCCAGCAGCAAGGACATGCGCGCGACATTGCGATTGTCTTCGCCGGCCTGATTGGCACAGCCGAAGATGACATCATCGATGGCGCTCCAGTCCACTTGCGGATTGCGTTGCATCAAGGCACGCAGCGGCACGGCACCGAGATCGTCTGGTCGCACTTCTTTGAGGGCGCCGCCGTAACGGCCGATGGGAGTGCGAATGGCATCGCAGATATAAACATCGTTCATGGTGAATTCTCAGTCAGATTATTTGGCTTATGCCGCGTGCAGCAAGGGTGCATCAGTGCGCTTTTGCAATTCCTCGAATGACAGGCCATCGACAATCTCACGCACGATCAGGCCATGTTCGCCGACGTCCAGCACGGCCAGATCGGTGTAGATGCGATTGACGCAGCCGATGCCAGTCAGTGGATAGCTGCAATGCGAGACAATCTTGCTCTCGCCGCTCTTGGTTTGATGTTCCATCATGACAAACACTTGCTTGGCACCGATGGCCAGATCCATGGCACCGCCCACGGCCGGAATGGCATCGGCTGCACCAGTGTGCCAGTTGGCCAGATCGCCCGTGGCCGATACCTGGAAGGCGCCCAGGACGCAAATATCCAGATGGCCGCCGCGCATCATCGCAAACGAATCGGCATGGTGGAAATAGGCACCGCCGGCCAGCAAGGTCACCGGCTGTTTGCCGGCATTGATCAAGTCTTCGTCTTCGTCACCCGGGGCCGGTGCGGGGCCCATGCCGAGCACGCCATTTTCGCTGTGCAGGAAAATTTCCTTGTCAGCCGGCAGGTAGTTGGCCACTTTGGTTGGCAAGCCGATACCGAGGTTGACGTAAGCACCTTCGGGAATATCCTGGGCCACCCGTGCGGCGATCTGTTCACGCGAAAAACGATGCATTATTTGCTCTCCTGCTGACTGGTCTGCACCAGGCGTTGGACAAAAATTCCGGGCGTGACAATTGTCTCTGGATCGAGTTGCCCCAGCTCAACCACTTCAGCCACTTGGGCAATCGTGCACTTGGCCGCCATTGCCATGATGGGACCGAAGTTGCGCGCGGTCTTGCGATACACCAGATTGCCCCAGCGGTCGCCACGCAGCGCCTTGATCAAGGCGAAGTCGGCATGAAGCGGCGACTCCAGCACATAGTGGCGCCCATCGATAAGACGCGTTTCCTTGCCATCGGCGAGCATGGTGCCGTAACCGGTCGGTGAAAAGAAGCCGCCGATACCGGCACCGGCGGCGCGGATGCGTTCAGCCAGATTGCCCTGCGGCGTCAGTTCCAGTTCAATCTCGCCGGCGCGATAAAGCGCATCGAAGACATGGGAATCGGTCTGACGCGGAAACGAGCAAATGATCTTGCGTACCCGTTTGGCCTTGAGCAAAGCGGCCAGGCCAGTGTCGCCGTTACCAGCATTATTGTTGACGATGGTCAGTTCGCTGGCGCCCTGTGCAATCAGCGCATCGATCAATGCGGCGGGCATGCCGGCATTGCCGAATCCGCCAATCATGACCGTAGCGCCATCGTGGATGCCGGCGACGGCCTGCTCCAGCGAGTCGTTGATTTTATTGATCACCTGATGTCTCTTTCGCGAGTCAGTTGCTTGAATGCGCCTTGCCGAAGGCAGCGCTTATAATGGAACCTTGTTGTGCGATTAACGAACACATGGCTGTTTTTCGCACAAATAAGTGTAGCCAATGCGCCGTTGCAGCGTCAACATCCAGGCTGTAGCGAATTGCGATGTCTGTGCGATGACCGCACAATATCGCCATATTGGCAAGTTGATCCCTTTCATGATCGGAGCATCGATGTCCAAAACTGTTGTCGGCGCCAAGTCCACCAGCCTCCCAAAAACCGCCACCAGCCGCAAGCGAAAAGCCACCACGACCAGCGCGGCAGAGCAAGCCCCGTTGAGCATTGCGGCAGAAATCGACGCACTCACCGATCCCAGCTTCATGACTTCACTGGCGCGCGGGCTAGCGGTTGTGCGCGCCTTCAGTGATACACGGCGCACGCTAACGATTGCCCAGATCAGCCAGAAGACCGGCATCCCGCGCGCAGCTGTGCGGCGCTGCCTGTATACGCTCAAGCAATTGGGGTATGCCGATGCCGAACTCAACAACTTTTCGCTGCGACCGAAGATCCTGACGCTGGGTTACTCCTATCTGTCGTCAACGCCGTTGACGGTATCGGTGCAACCGTATCTGAACAACATCACGCGCACACTCAATGAATCGTGCTCGCTGGCGGTGCTGGAAGAAAATCAAATCCTGTATGTGGCGCGCTCGGCCACGGCGCGCGTGATGTCGGTGGCACTCAACACCGGTAGCCGGTTGCCGGCCTATTGCACTTCGCTGGGCCGGGTGATGCTGGCACATCGGCAAGCGGAGGAACTCGATGCTTACTTCGCCGAGGTTAAATTGCGCGCCTTCACCGACAAGACCGTGGTGTCGCAAAAGCGCTTGCGCGAGATCCTGACCGATGTACGCACGGCCGGCTTTGCGTTGATCGATGAAGAATTGGAAATCGGCTTGCGCTCAATTGCAGTGCCGGTACGCGGCGCATCCGGCACGGTGCTGGCGGCACTCAATGTCGGTGTGCAGGCGGCCCGCGTCAGTCGGCGACAGATGGAAGAAGACTTCCTGCCGGTGTTGTTGCATGGTGCGCAGGAGTTGTCGGTGCTATTGCCCTAACCATGCGCAAAAAAACGCCGATGGCGCGATGCACATCGGCGTTACGTTGACTGCCTTACTTGATTAACGCAGATACGACAATTCGGCGTAACCGGTGCCGGCGTGTGCTTGCTTGTAATCCTTCAATTCCTGCACCACTTGTGCACGGGTCTTAGTCGAAGTGAACGCCACTGGCGCAGGCGTGCCGTTATAGTTGTTGAGTGCGAGTTCACCGCGGGCGCGGGCCTGTGCCAGTTCTGCCTGCACTTGGGCGCGTGTCAGCGTCGATTTGAACGGCGCATTGGGGCCTGGGTAAGCATTACCAACAACGATTTCGCCACGGGCGCGCGCTTGTTGTAATTCGGCGATGACTTCGGCACGAGTCTTGGTCGAGACGAATTTGACGTCATCGGGATAAGCCTGTTCCGCCATGGCAGCACCAGCAACACTGAACAATACCAACGAGGAAACAGCAACTGCAATATTCTTGATCTTCATGATTAACTCCAACAGTGTGAAACGGTCAACGACACCGGAGCTCGCTATCGGGCTTCCTATTCAATGCGGCGTTCACCATGGAGATCATTGTATTTTTTTGTGGCTGCGGGAAAAATAGGATTTGTGGCAATGCACCATTCCGTTTCTGTAAATAATCAAAAGCAAGATTGCCGTGCGGAAGTTTGTTGTTACGGCAATGTCGGCATGGGACATAATGCTGTTCGGCGCCAGAAACTAGCGACCTCTTTTCTTGGTTGCGAATGTTGTATGTTCTTCGTATGAGCTAGCCGGGTGGGGCTAGCAGCCGCTTACCTCAGTGTGTAGTTGACTCTTTGTTTTCTTCGGACGACCTTGCCGGG
>Ga0066798_10001066_pt1 | contig 12436 bp, 7 predicted proteins | sample PersoiDNA2013203_FD_70961 | JGI IMG/M metagenome (GOLD analysis project Ga0066798, IMG submission 70961) | Permafrost soil microbial communities from the Arctic, to analyse light accelerated degradation of dissolved organic matter (DOM) -... | ecosystem: Environmental > Terrestrial > Soil >...
CGACGGCCGTCGCCAGATGCTGGCCAGGCAGTGCCGGATGGCTGGGCCACAGCCAGGCCACGAACAGCAGCGCGCAAGCAAGCGAGCCCAGGGCGCCAGCAGCAAATTTGCCGCGCTGGCCGAAGCGGCTGTCGTTTTGTGCAGGCGCGGCTGTGCTGGCGCGTTTGTCCGGGTTGGCCATGGCGGCGGCATGCCACAGCTGGGCATACTGGTCGAGCAGCTTGCCATGCTGAGGGTCGCGCGCCAGCCAGTCGCGCATTTCCTTGCGTTCCTCGGCGCCGAGCCTGCCTTTATCGATACGGATAATCCACCGCTGCGCTTCTTCGTCGGCAGACAGAGGGCGGCTAAATGGGATGACTTTATTCATGACTCTGATTATTCCTCGCGATGCGTCCGTGTCCGTGGCGTGACTGCTTCGTCTGCAAGCACGGTATCGCGGCAAATCGACAGCGCTTTCGTCAGGTGACGCTCCACGGTTTTGACGGAGATACCAAGCTGCGCACTGATTTGCGCGTGGCTCAGATCATCTATCTTACGCAATTGAAACACTTCAAGGCATTTGGGCGGCATCTGCAGCATGGCGCGTTCTACCGAGGCCAGCATATTCCTGTCGATCGCTTGCGCTTCGGGATCATGGGCCGGATCGAGCATGCACAGGGTATCGATATCTTCGCTACTATCCGTGGCGCGGGTAGTGCGCTTGCGCAACTCAGTGAGCGCCAGGTTGCGGGCCACGGTGTACAGCAGCGCCACACTAAATTCCGTGGCGCCGCCGACCTCGGCTGCGTAAGCGCGCAAAAAAGCTTCTTGCGAGACGTCTTCCGCTTCCGCATGGCTGCTGAGCATGCGCTGTACGTAGCGCACCAATTTCTTGTAGCGAACTCCATACACCGCGGCGATCATCATGATCATCAACCTCTGTTATTGGTGGCATCGGGCTTCAATAATCAGAGATCGACTAGCCTGGTTTTATCCTGCGCACGCTGCACCCAACCGTGACATTGCTTCTATCTGATCTGCTCACTATAGCCCAATTATTTCCCGTTGCCGCCTGAAAAATAATATTTCGTCAGGAGATGGGGGATGGTGCAGGCTGGCGCGTTATAGCTGGAGCAGCACATAACGAGCCATGCCTACATGGCCCCGATTTTATTGATCAGGAGCTAAAATGCGAACTCCCCCCGGGCATCTGCGGAAAATTTACCTAGTCGCGGTGCTATCGACCTGTTATCTCGCTGTTGCAGGCGCCGCCGGCGCCGAAACGGCGCTAGCCATCCATCTCATCGATATTCCCTCACAGGCAGCTAGCGAGGCATTACAACTTTTTGTTGCACAGACCCAGTACCAGTTGATTTACTCGCCTGATCTCTTGCGTGGCGTGAAAACCACAGCAGTGAAGGGCAGCATGAGCTCGCGCGAAGCGCTGGGCCGCATGCTGAAAGGCACCGGCATCGAGATTGTCGATACGGGGGAGGGGGCGGCAACCTTGCGCCTTGCAAAGCTTGGCAGTGCCGAGACGGCGGCGGATGGCGATCAGGATGTATTGGCGGTGATCGTTTCTTCCCGCAAATTCAATGAACGCGTAATCGATGTGCCGATTGCCGTTTCTGTATTTAGCAATGAAGCCTTGAAACGGCGTGGCGCAACCAGCATCAGCGACGTCTTGCAGGATGCGCCGGGGGTGGCCGTGTATGACGGCGGCAATGGCTTATCGAAAATCAGCATCCGTGGTATTTCCTCTTCGCTGGGCGGCAATGAAAACGGTTATTACCTCGATGATTTACCGTTCACCGGCGTCACCGTGCCGATTTCACCCGATATCCGCGCCTGGGACCTGGAGCGGGTGGAAGTGCTGCGGGGGCCGCAAGGCACCTTGTTTGGCGAAGGCTCCATGGGTGGCACCGTACGCACGCTGACCAGGAATGCCCGCATCAACGAGTTTTCATTTGCTGGCCAGACGGGCAAGTCCTGGACCGAAGGAGGCGGCACTAGCGACTCGGCCAAGGCGATGATCAATATCCCCGTCATCCAGGACATGCTGGCTATCCGCGTCGCCATGACGGACGAGCATATGGGCGGCTGGGTTGACGACCCCGCCGACGGCAAGCGTGACATCAATCCCTCGGCCGTCAAGACGACCCGCTTGCGTGCCCGTTTCGATCCGCTGGAAAACTTGACTATCAATGCCAGTTACTGGAAATATCAGGGTGCCTATCAGGCCAATAATATTGAAAACGACGCCGGCAACGCGGCGACCGGGATTCGGCTCAATGGCAGCACCGACTACACGCTCAAAGGCATCAGCGGCACCTATGATTTCGACAAGGCCAGCCTGTTTTACGCGTATGCCAATAATGATTTCCAGCTGGGCCAGGCGGGCACTTACCTGGGGGGCGCGATTTCGGTGCCGATAGGCATCAACGTTGTCTCGCATGAATTGCGCCTGTCGTCGGACGATGACAAGCATTTCAAGTGGACCACGGGTCTCTACCGGCGCGCCGCAAAACGCAATGATGACTTGCAATGGGCGCAATTCGGCATTAACCAGCAGAGCGCTACCGACTCGGTGGCCTATTCGGTGTTTGGCGAAATCACCTATACGCTGCCCACTTTTCCGCTGGAAATCAGCGGCGGCATCCGCCACTTCAAGGACCATTTGACGGGCCATGACGTGAACAGCGGTGTTGCCAGTCCCGCCGTGGACAACACTTTTTCAAGCAATAACCCACGCCTGAGCCTGGCCTACCGGCCGCAGGAAGACTGGCAGATTTACACCAGCGCATCGAAAGGCTTTCGTTCCGGGCAAAACCAGATTACCGGCATCACCGCGTTGGCCGCGCAGTATGGCGTTCATTTACCTTCTGCCCTCAAGCCAGACTCGATCTGGACCTATGAACTGGGCACCAAGGTGGCCTTGCTGAACCGGCGCCTGAACCTGGAATTGGCCGTCTATCACAGCGACTGGAAAGATGTCACGGTCAGATTGCCGATAGGCAATACAGGCTTCAATGGCCTGATCAACTCGGACGGCACGAAAACAAATGGCATCGACGCCAATGCCAGCTACGACATCAGCAAGCAATGGTCGGTATCGGCTGGCGGCGGATTGGTGGACGCCAGATACGCGGGCACGGTGGAGGGCACGGGCATCAAGGATGGTTCGCGCGTCGACGACGTGCCGCGCTACACCCTCAGCCTGTCGAGCGACCTGCGCTTCGATCTCAGCCGTGCCTGGAGCGCCAATCTGAACCTGGGTCTCCAGCATGCCAGCGCGCACCCCAGTTCGACCTTTCCCTCGTATTTGCCGGGCGACCCTATCGACAATGTCCATGCCCGCATCGGCCTGGTCAATGGTCCATGGACGATTTCCCTGTTCGGCGAAAACCTGACGAATGACCGCGGCGCCACCAGCTATCGCAGCTTCAACCAGCTGAGCGCCACGGAATCGGAAATGACCTCGCCACGTTTGCGTCCCCGCACCATCGGATTGGAATTGAATTATGCACTCGGAAAATAACATGACCATGATCTCCCTGTATTGCCGCTGCGCGCTGGCCACTGTGCTGGCATGTTTGTCTGCCATGCAGCTGGCCTATGCCGGCAACGCCGACTTGCGGTGGCTGGAAGCGCCACGCGAACCCCAAGCCGTCGCCTGGGCAAAGGAGCAGACCGGCATCACTACCAGCGCCTTGTCGCAGAAAGCCATCTATCCGGCCGTCATGGCCAAACTGGGCGCCGCCATGAAAGCCAGCACGCCATTGGCCGATATCAGTCTGCTGGGAGCGCGTGCGGTGCGGCTGCAGCGCGATACGTCGCATCCGCATGGCGACTTGCAGGTGGCCACGCGCCTGGCCGACGGTACGCCGGGCGTCTGGAAGAGCGTGCTCGATATCGACGCATTGCGCAAACAGGAGGGCAAGCCCTATGAATTGCATGTGCCAGCCATGAAGGACGCCTGCCTTGCACCGGAGTACCGCTATTGCCTGCTCAGTTTATCGCCGGATGGCACGGATGAAACGGAGTTACGCGAATTTGACCTGCTCAAGGGTATTTTTGTCAGCGCCGGTTTTCGCGCACCGGTCTCGCGTTTGCAGGCCACCTGGCTGAACCGCGAGCATATATTGATCGCGCACAACCTGAACGGTTCTTCCCGTACGGCGGCAGGATGGCCGGCCGCCGTGCGCTTATGGCAGCGCGGTACGCCGCTCAGTGCCGCCCCCATCGTGTATCAGGCCAAGGCCAGCGATGCGATTGTGGTGCTCAGCAGCATGGGCGAGGGGGCGGGTGCGCGTGGCATCATCAATCGCGCGCAAGACTATTCCACGTTTGAACTGTTGCTGGTCGATCAGGCTGGTAAAGTTGCGCCGCTTGCCTTGCCGGAAAAGATCAAGCCGTTTGGCCTGCTCGCTACGACCAAGAACCAGTTAATCGTACAACTGGCCCAGAGCGCCACGATCAATGGCGTGAACGAGGCGGCGGAAACCATCGTCAGTTATCACATCGGCGCGACGCTGCCGCAGTCGCAGCGCGCGCGTATCGTCTATCGCCCGGCCAATGGCGAATTCATCAATGACGACGTGTTCGGCTTTGCGACGACACGCGAGCAGCTATTTTTTGTGGTCTCTACCGGCCTGGCGCACAGCGTCAAGACGGCGCAGGTGGTGGCGAATGGCTGGCAGGTGCATGACGTGCTGCCGGCGCAGCATGGCGTGTCACTGGCCGTCGAGGGCGGCGACCCTGTCGGCACCTCGGTGATCGTCAAGTCGCAGGGTTTTCTGTCAGCCCCCACACTGAGTTTGCTGCCGTACGGCAAGCCCGCTACGGTGATCGCGACCGAACCCGATGCCTTCGATGCGGGCGGCATGCTGGTCGAGACGCGCCAGGCCAGGTCGGCCGACGGCACGCTGATTGATTACTACCTGGTACGCTCGAAAAAAAGCGCGGGAAACCAGGCGACGCCTACCCTGATGACGGGTTATGGCGCATTTGGCATCACCCTGTCGCCAGGGTATCTGGACGCCGTCGTGGGCGGCCGGGCGATGAAGCTCTGGTTTGACCGGGGTGGCGCGCTGGTGCTGCCCGCAATACGGGGCGGCGGCGAGCGGGGCGAGGCCTGGCATCAGGCGGCGATCCGGGAAAAGCGGCAACGTTCATATGACGATTTCATTGCCGTTGCCGAAGACCTGGTACAGACAGGCTTCACCCAGCCATCGCGGCTGGGCGTATTCGGCACCTCGAATGGCGGACTGTTGGCCGCTACCGTGGGAACGCAGCGGCCCGATCTGTTCGGCGCTGTCGTCAGCGATGTGCCCTTGATCGATATGCTGCGCTTCCCGGAAATGGGCATGGGCGGCGCGTGGACGGGCGAATATGGCGATCCGCAAGACCCTGCCATGGCGAAGGTGCTGGCAGCCTATTCCCCGCTGCATAATATCCGCGATGGCGTCCACTATCCGCCCTTCCTGGTGACGGTCGCCACTTCCGACAGCCGCGTGGGGCCCGGCCATGCGCGCAAGCTGGTGGCGCGTTTGCACGAAGTGGGGGCGCCAGCCTATCTGTATGAAGATGCGCAAGGCGGCCATGGCGTCAGCGATCCCCTGAGCCGTCCGGAACTGATGGCCATGCGCATGACGTTCTTTATCGATACCTTGATGCGGCCCTAGCAGGCAGGCCGGGCCTTATCGCTGGGAATTTGCCTGTTTGTCGACAGGGATGGTGACAAATACCATGTGCTGCAAAGCGCTGCCCGGTTTCCACGGTGGATTGATGACCGTGATATCGCGCACGCCCAGCAGGGCGAAGTCTTCCAGCGTATAGGTCCAGCCGGCCGTATCCGGGCTCTGCTTGAGCAACGACGCATATTGCTCATGCTGGCCCATTGAGGTGATGTCAGCGCGTACGCCGAGGTGCTGCAAGTAGTCCGTTTCACGATGAGCGCTGGCCATGCTCATTTTGTTGATATCGTCCATGAACGCTCTCTGTTCGGCGGGACTCAGCGCGTCATAGATTTTTTGCGTATTGCCATCGAATGCCAGATGCCTGGGATCGCCAGGTCCGCCGTGGTATCCGATCACGGCAAAGTTGCTGACGATTTTGTGTATCCCTGCAGGGAAGACGTAGTTGGCGCAGGAGGAAGCGCAGAACTCCAGTACTTGCACATCGAGTTTGTGTTCCCGCACCCAGCTGCCCAGGCTCATGCCCGTGCTGACCTCGCCGCCGGGACTGCGTATCGACAGCACGGTGGGTTTGATTGGCAAGGAATCATACAGGGCGTACAGGCGCTGATTGGCTGCCTCATCGAGCAGGCCCACATAGTCCAGCTGGCCATTACTCAGATAAACCTGTGTCGTTTCTTTTTCAGCCGCAGCAGCACTGGACAGTGCCACGAAAGAGTAAACCAGTGCCAGCAGGGAGTGCTGCAAAGTCAATGAGGTCAGGGAGCGCATCGGGAAGCGGGGAGTGGGTGTCCTGAAACAGTAACAAACTTTCACTATGTTGTCGACTGGAAATGGTTGCCATGATCAGGTGTCTGCCTTTGCTGTACTATTGCTGCCCCTGTCCATTCCTTGCTTCTCATCCCCATGTCGCCGACCATCCTGTTTGCCGTCGTTCTCGCGTATTTTTTGATACTACTGCTTGTAGCCTGGCGCACTTCGCGCCATGCGACGAATGACAGCTTTTTTATCGGCAACAAGAGCAGCCACTGGATGCTGGTGGCGTTTGGCATGGTGGGCACCACCTTGACGGGCGTCACCTTCATCAGCGTGCCGGGCGCCGTGGGGCGCGACGGCTTTGGCTACATCCAGCTGATGATCGGTTATGTGCTGGGTTATCTGGTCATTACTTTTATCTTGCTGCCGCTGTATTACCGGCTGCAGCTGACCTCGATTTACCGCTACCTGGAATTGCGCCTGGGGCGCCGTTCCTACCAGAGCGGGGCGGCGTTTTTCATCGTCTCGCGCCTGCTCGGCGCCACCGCGCGGCTGTATCTGGTGGTCAACATCTTGCAGGCGACCATACTCGACAGCTTCGGCGTGCCCTTCTGGCTCACCGCCTTGGCCGTGATGTTGTTGATCCTGCTGTACACCTATGAAGGCGGCGTGAAAACCATCGTCTGGACCGATACCCTGCAAACGGCGTGCATGCTGGCGGGGCTGCTCATTTGCGTGGTGTTTTTGCTGCATGCCATGGATCTGTCCGTGATCGACAGCCTGGAGCGCATGCGCTCGCAGGGCCTGGCGCGCATCTTTACGCTGGACCCGGACAGCCCCGCCTATGTGTGGAAACACATCGTGGCCGGCATCTTCATCACGGTGGCGATGACGGGCATGGACCAGGAGATGATGCAAAAGAATATCTCGGTGCGCACCTTGCGCGACTCGCAAAAGAATATGCTGAGCCTGACCGTGGTGCTCACTGGTGTGCTGCTGCTGTTTTTGTTCCTGGGCGGCTTGCTGCACCTGTATGCGCCGGTCGCTGGCGTGACGGCCACCGGCGACAAATTGTTCCCGGCGGTGGTGCTGGGCCACTTCCCGGCCGTGGTGCAACTGATCTTTTTTATTGCGCTGATCTCGGCCCTGTTCCCCAGCGTGGATGGGGCGCTGACGGCGCTCACATCCACTTTCTGCATCGATATCCTGGGGCTGCAGCGGCGTGCCGACCTGACGCCAGCGCAGCAGATGCGCTGGCGCCGCCGCGTGCACCTGGGCTTTGCCGCACTGTTCCTGGTCTTGATCATGGCGTTCAAATGGATAGCCAGCCCCAGCATGATAGGCGTGATCCTGAAACTGGCCAGCTATACCTATGGCCCTTTGCTGGGCCTGTTTGCCTTTGGCTTGTTGACGCGCCGTGGCGTGCGCGACCGCTGGGTGCCGCTGGTGGCCGTGGCAGGGCCGCTGCTGTGCGCGCTGATTGAGCAAGAGCAAGCGCAGCTGTTCGTCCACTACCGCATCGGCCTGGAGTTGCTGATACTCAATGGCGCGCTGGTCATGGCGGGACTGTTTTTGATTTCCACGCCCGCTTCCTCTGGCTCATCGGGCGTAAAGGACTTGTAAAAAAATTACTTTGGACCGGTTTTCAGTTATATTGGTTTCCTTTAGGTTTAACTTCATGGAGCATCGATGTCACTTAATCCGTTCCCGGCCCTGCGCCGTGGCTTTGGCGTATTCTGGCGCACCCTGGACGCCACGCGCCGCGCCGTCTTCAACCTGATTTTCCTGCTGATCCTGATCGCCATCCTGGTGGCGATCTTTGGCGGCGGCGTCAAGCCGCTGAAGGAAAAGACCACGCTGGTGCTCGACCTGCAAGGCCCGCTGGTGGAAGAAACGCCGGGTGGGGTGCGCGAAGCGGTACTGGCCAATGTCAGCGGCGACGCGAAGAAGAGCGTGCAGCTGCGCGACGTGCTGGCGGTGCTCGACTCGGCCAGCAAGGATGCCGATATCGGTTCCATGGTCTTGATACTGGACGACTTGCAGAGCGGTGGCCTGGCTTCCTTGCGCGAAGTGGCGGCCGGCGTGGAGCGCTTCCGCGCCAGCGGCAAGAAGGTCGTCGCCTGGGGCGCCAGCTACAACCAGCGCCAGTACCTGGTGGCGTCCAGCGCCAATGAAGTCTATGTGCACCCGATGGGCGGCGTGATGCTCGAAGGTTTTGGCCGCTACCGCAATTACTACCGCGATGCGCTCGACAAGGTCGGCGTGACGGTCAACCTGCTGAAAGTGGGCACCTACAAGAGCGCCGCCGAACCGTTTATCGCCAACGGCCCCTCCGAAGCGGCCGCCGAAGCGGACCGCTATCTGAATAACGGCCTGTGGACCACCTATACGAACGATGTGGAAAAGGCCCGTAAACTGCCGGCCGGCGCCATCATGCAATCGATTAATGACTTGCCAGCCTTGCTGACGGCCGCCGGCGGCGACCTGGCGAAATTGTCTGTCAACACCAAGCTGGTCGACGGCCTGAAGACGCGCGATGAACTTCGTACCCTGATGATGGAGCGCGGCGTCAAGAATGCCGAAGGCACCAACTTCCGCCAGATTTCCTATAGCGACTACCTGGCGCGCCTGCACCCGAGCCGCCTGGGCGACGCCGTCGGCGTAGTGATCGCCTCCGGCGAAATTGGCGATGGCGTGGCCTCGCCTGGCGCCATTGGCGGCTTGTCCACCTCGCGCCTGATCCGCCAGGCACGCGAAGACAAGCAAATCAAGGCGCTGGTCTTGCGCATCGATTCGCCGGGCGGCAGCGCCTTCGGTTCGGAACTGATACGCCGTGAACTGGAATTGACGCGCGCGGCCGGCAAGCCGGTGGTCGTCTCGATGGGCAACGTGGCCGCTTCGGGCGGTTACTGGATCAGCACCTCGTCCGATGAAGTGATCGCCGATGCGGCCACCATCACCGGTTCGATCGGCGTGTTTGCGATTTTGCCGACGGCCGACAAGGTGATCGAAAAGCTGGGCATCCACACGGCCGGCTCGCCGACCACCTGGCTGGCCGATTCGGGTAATCCATTGCGTCCGCTCGATCCGCGTCTCGCGCAAGTGATACAGGGTTCGATCAATCACGTATATGGCGATTTCCTCAGCCTGGTCGCCAAGGCGCGCAAGACCACGCCGGAAAAAGTCAATGAAGTGGCGCAGGGCCGCGTCTGGACCGGCTTGCAAGCCAAGGACCGCAACCTGGTCGACCGCATCGGCAGCTATGGCGATGCGCTGGCCTCGGCTGCCAAGCTGGCCAAGCTGAGCCCCGGCTACCGCGTGGCTTACCTGGAACAGGAAAGCTCGAACGTCGATCGCCTGATCGGCATGTTCGGCGCCAAGGCGATGGCAACACTGGGTCTGGGCGAACATGTAAAACTGGGCCTGGCCAGCACCGGCTTGCCGACCGACGCTGCGCTGGGGATCGCCAACGATTTGAGCTGGCTCACCAGTCTGACACGCGAGCACAAGCCTTTCATGGCACTGACGCACTGCCTGTGCACGGTGCCGCTGGACGGTAAATAGAGGGATTCCGGCGCAGGCCGGCCAGCATCTGTCCTTGAACAAGCCGGCTTTGTCCGGCTTGTTTTTTTTGGGTAAAGCAGCGTAAAGCGAGGTAAAGACAGATTGCGGTTTTTACGCTGCCATGCAGCTCCCTGCGGCCAGGTCAAGGCCGCAGGCAGGAAAATTGTAGCGAGTTTGTATCTGCTTGCCAGTCGCCTGAAACGACCACCTGCTGCGGCCCGCACCCCCGCGAGCCTGATTTTTCCGCTTGTTCCCCGTCAGTCCCTGCAGGCAGATCCATCGCTGTCCCGATGGCGCTTGCCGTTGCGTGCATAAAATGTTTCAGGTAGAAATGAAATGGATACATGACTATGCTAGAGTCCTCGCAGCATGGGGAAAACGCTGTTTTTTCAGCTGATTTTCAGCTCTTGTTTCTCCCTTGATTGCGTAAAAATAAACAAAAACGTTCATCCGGCCCGAGTGCGCACAGACCTCGGCCGGCGCCACACAATCGCCGTGCCAGCGGCCTATAAAGGATAGCGATGGATTCGCAGACAGCAGCAAATACCCCACGGCGCAGCCGCCGTTCCAAGATTGTCGGTAGCGTGATCGCGCTGGCCGTGATGGGCGCCCTGGGAGGCGGCGCCTGGTATCTGACCCACTCGGGCCTCAGCGCGCAAGGTGGTCCTGGCATGGGTGGCCCTGGCGGTCCCGGTGGTCCAGGCGGTCCCGGTGGACGCCGCGGCGGTCCTTCGACCACAGTCGGCGTAGCGACGGCCGTGAAGTCCGATTTGCCCGTGACGCTCGATGCGCTGGGCACCGTGACGGCGGCCGCTACCGTGACGGTGCGCCCGCAAGTGTCGGGCATCCTGAAGGAGTTGCGCTTCAAGGAAGGCGCCATGGTCAAGGCAGGCGATGTGGTTGCCCTGATCGACCCAGCCCAGTTTGAAATGGCCCTGATGCAGGCCAAGGGCCAGCGTTTGCGCGATGAAGCGCAGCTGGAAAATGCGCGCCTGACCCTGAAGCGCTATGAAACCCTGCTGACCCAGGATTCGATCGCGCGCCAGGACGTCGATACCCAGGCGGCGCTGGTCAAGCAGCTCGAAGGCACGGTGCTGACCGACCGCGCAGCCGAAGGCACGGCCAAGCTGAATCTGGACTACACCAAGGTGGTGTCGCCGATCAGCGGCCGCGCAGGCTTGAAAGTGGTCGATATCGGCAACCTGGTCAGCACCAGCGACGTGGGCGGCGTGGTCGTCATTACGCAGCTGTCGCCGATCGACGTCGTATTTTCGGTGCCGCAAGATAAAGTGCAGACCATCCAGGAACGCCAGGCGCAAAAAGTGGCGCTGTCGGCGCTGGCGCTGGACCGCACGCGCACGATTACCCTGGACAAGGGCAGCTTGAGCGCGCTTGATAACCAGGTCGATGTACAGACCGGCACCGTGCGCGCCAAGGCCCGCTACACGAATGACAAGATGGCCCTGTTCCCCAGCCAGTTCGTCAATGTGCGCCTGGAACTCGGCAACATCACGGGCGCCGTGCTGGTGCCTGTCACCGCTCTGCGCCACAGTAATACCGGCGACTTTGTCTATGTGCTCAAGGAAGACAAGACCGTCACCGTGCGCCCGGTCACGCGCGGCCAGGCCACCATCGACATGGTGGAAATCAAGGCAGGCCTGGAAGCGGGCGAGAAAGTGATTACGGAAGGCGCGGACCGCCTCAAGGAAGGTGCGAAAGTGACTTTGCCGGGCGACGCACCAGCGGGCATGCACGGCGGCTGGGGCGGTCAGGGCGGCCAGCGCGGTGAGCGTGGCCAGCGTGGTGGTGCAGCCGGTGCGGACGGCGCCAGCGGCGAACGCCACCACCGCCGCCATGATGCGGATGGTGCTGCAGCCAGCGCTTCGGCCTCCGCGCCGGCCGCGTCGGCGCCGGTAGCACCAGCGCCAGCCCGTGGAGCGGCCCAATGAGTGCAGGCCTCACATTGAAAGGGCCGGCAGCATGAGTCCATCCGCACCGTTTATCAAGCGCCCGGTTGCCACCGCGCTGCTGATGCTGGCCATCGTGCTGGCAGGGCTGGTGGGCTTCAAGTTCCTGCCGCTGGCGGCCTTGCCGCAAGTGGACTTCCCTACCATCCAGGTACAGACCTTGTATCCGGGCGCCAGCCCGGAAGTCATGGGCCAGACCGTGACGGCGCCGCTGGAGCGCCAGTTTGGCCAGATGGCGGGTTTGCAGCGCATGAGTTCGACCAGCGCGGCCGGTGTCTCCATCATCACCCTGCAATTCACCCTGGGCCAGACCCTGGACGTGGCCGAGCAGGAAGTGCAGGCGGCCATCAACGCGGGCGGCTCGCTGCTGCCGACCGACTTGCCGGCGCCGCCAGTCTACGCCAAGATCAATCCGGCCGATGCGCCCGTGATGACCCTGGCGATTACGTCCGACACCATGCCGCTGACGCAGGT
>Ga0066798_10001067_pt1 | contig 12430 bp, 11 predicted proteins | sample PersoiDNA2013203_FD_70961 | JGI IMG/M metagenome (GOLD analysis project Ga0066798, IMG submission 70961) | Permafrost soil microbial communities from the Arctic, to analyse light accelerated degradation of dissolved organic matter (DOM) -... | ecosystem: Environmental > Terrestrial > Soil >...
CAGAAATCAACTCTCTACAGAACGTTTCTTGAGGGATTTGGTGCACACGATTTATACAAAAAAGCTAGTGTTTATGCGGGTTAGCGGGGTTTTGCAGGGCCGACTAGTTACGAATTTGTAATATGGAAATGCGAATTCATTAGTTCCAATTTTTAAGCTTACCAAACAGAATTCGCTTCATTACATTTTGGTAATGAATTTTGAGGCTGCACCTCAGCGTTCAGGACGCTCTATGGTGACCCAGATTATTGATGCACAAATTTCTAATAAGGATGCTATATGCCAGTGCGTTTCCCCGTCATTTCTGATACCCCCAATACCCAGGAAGCAACTGCCCCGATCGGCTTGCTAGGGTTGCTTGGCTTGGCCATCGCTTTTGTGGCCTTGGCGATCATAGTGATCAATTTATTGCTTATTCCGGTCCCCACCATCTGAGGCGCCACTTTAATATAACGAACACGGCATTTATCGTGCGCAACTCATTCAACAAACTGGCCACAGTTGTGGGTCTGAACGACAGCAGCACCGATGACCATCTGCCTCACGCTGCTTATAGCACCGTGCCTGTAACGCGCGACATCTTGGGTGAGCAGCATGTCATAGCCGAACCCTCTTTTGCCCTCAAGCTGATTCAAAAGAATCTCAACATGCCGCACGCAGTGCCGGATGCCTTGAGCTCAATCACCTGACTGAAGAAGCACCATGTCACCTGCCGTCAAACCGACTTCGCGTCGCATCCTGCTGCGTGTTCTGGCCGTCACCGCGGGCCATTGGGGCCTATCCGGTCCGATTACCGCCCGTGCCTGGGCGCAAGCTACTGGCCCGGTCAAGCCTTTAACCCAATTGCACATTGGTTACCAGAGGTCAACGGCTAACTTCATCATCTTGAAACAGCAAGGCGTGATGGAAAAACGCTTTCCAGGTGCCAAGATCAAATGGATTGATTTCCCTACGGGCCCCCAACTGTTTGAAGCCCTGGCTGTGGGCAGCATTGAATTTGGTCTGACGGGCGACTCGGCACCAGTGATTGCGAAGGCCGATGGCAAAGACCTGGTGTATGTAGGTGCCGAGCCTACTAAGCAATGGAGTTCGGCCATTTTGGTGGGAAAAGACTCATCCATAAGAACCCTGACTGACCTCAAAGGCAAAAAGATAGCTTTGCAAAAGGGATCGAGTGAACATTCCCTACTAATACAGGCAGTGGCCAAAGGTGGGCTGCAATGGAGCGACATTCAACCCAATTATTTGATTCCGTCTGAAGCCCGTGCAGCATTTGAACGCAAGAGTGTGGATGCTTGGGTGATATCGGATCCGTTCTATGCCGCCACCGAGCTAACGATACAACCTCGCATATTGACCACGGGCACTGACTTATCCAACAACAACTCGTTCTACCTGGCTTCTCGCTCGTTCGCCATCGACCACCCTGACGCCGTGGCGGCGCTGTTTGAGGAACTCAGTCGGGCTGATCAGTTTGTGCAACAGCACCGCCCGCAGGCGATCAAGCTGATTGCCAATTTCAGCGGTCTAAATGCGGTGGTGGTGAGCCTTTTTTTAGAGCGATGCCCGCCATCACCGACGGGTTCGATCACGATGACGCCAGTGGCGCAGAAGCAGCAGTTGACGGACACCTTTAAAAAGTTGGGATTGATCCCCAAGCCAGTTCAATCTGCTAATTTTGTCTGGCAGCCCATGGTTGGGTCGTTGACAAAGGCTGTGGGTCCTGAGCGCCAAGCGCAGCATGGCTTACGACGGTTATCAGGCAACACGTTTCGACAGGAATATTTATGAATGACTTTTGGTTTCTCTCGATCCACGGTGTTGGTCGCCATCCATCTGATCAGCCGTTAGGCGAGGTCTATGGCAGCGCCAATTCGCTAACCCAGTTGCGAGCATCTCAAAGCTGAACTGCGGGCTTACATAAGTTTTACCCATGGAGATTTGATGACTATCCCCAATTCTGAGCTTTCTACGATGGCAGCAAGCGTTCACCCCGACCAACCTTGGGTGGGGCCGGACACAAATATTCCTCTTTCATGGCACAAATTCAACTCAGTGATGCGTGACATCTGGCAGCGCCTGCTGCCTTGGCTGGTGCCGGTTGTCTTGATTGTGGTGTGGCAGATTGCATCCAGACTGGGCTGGCTATCGACCCGTGTCTTGCCCGCGCCACTGGAAGTGGTCACGGCCTTCTGGAAGTTGGCCGTCTCTGGCGAGTTGTTGACTCATGTACAGGTGAGCGCCGGGCGTGCCCTTGCCGGTCTGGCCGTGGGCGGTGGCCTGGGGTTGCTGCTGGGCCTGCTGACCGGCACATCGCGCCTGGCCGAAACCCTGTTGGATTCGAGCATCCAGATGGTGCGCAACATCCCCGCGCTGGCGCTGATTCCTCTGGTTATTTTGTGGTTTGGCATTGACGAGACGGCTAAGCTGTTTTTGATTGCGGTGTCGGTGTTTTTCCCGATCTATCTCAACACCTTTCACGGCATCCGTGGTGTAGACCCCGGTCTGATCGAGATGGGCCGCACCTACGGCCTGAGCCGCTGGGAGCTATACACCCAGATCGTTTTGCCGGGCGCGTTGTCGAGCATTCTGGTGGGTTTGCGCTTTTCGCTCGGGCTGATGTGGGTGATTTTGATCGTGGCCGAGACCATCTCCGCCCAGTCCGGCATTGGCTACCTGACCATGAACGCTCGAGAGTTTTTGCAGACCGACATCGTGCTGGTGGGCATCCTGCTCTACGCAGCTTTAGGCAAGCTGGCCGACGTGTTTGCCAAGGCGTTGGAGCGCTACTGGCTGCGTTGGCATCCGGGCTATCAACCTGCTTGAATCCAAAGCACTATCATATTTATAGCTTTTTACGCTTACTTCTATTGGTCTGGAGGCCGATTTGACTCATAACAATAAAGCAGCTGGACGACGCGGCGAGCCATTGGTTCTGAACCGTCTGAGTAAATATTTTGGCGAACGTGAGGTACTGCGCCACACCCAACTAAGTGTGGCGCCCGGCCAATTCATTGCCATCGTTGGACGCAGTGGTTGCGGCAAAAGCACGCTACTGCGGCTCGTGGCCGGGCTAGAAACTGCTACTGAAGGCGCGATCACCGTCAACGACAAACCCCTGAACGGCTTGTCTGACGACACCCGCATCATGTTTCAGGACGCACGTTTGTTGCCGTGGAAGCGCGTCATTGACAACGTGGCGCTGGGCTTGCCGCCAGAGCGCCGTGGCGATGCGATGAAGGTGTTGGAACAAGTGGGCCTGGCAGACCGCGCCAACGACTGGCCGGCACGCCTGTCAGGTGGCCAGCGCCAGCGGGTCTCGCTTGCCCGCGCCTTGGTGCACAACCCGCGCTTGCTGTTGCTCGACGAACCGCTGGGCGCGCTGGATGCCCTGACCCGCATCGAGATGCACCGCCTGATCGAAGACCTATGGCAGGCCAGCGGCTTCACCGCCTTGTTGGTCACGCACGACGTGCAAGAAGCCGTGGCGCTGGCCGACCGCGTAATCCTGATCGAAGACGGGCGCATTGCGCTCGATGAGGTGATCAGCCTGCCACGCCCGCGCTCGCAAGGGGATGCTGCTTTTGCCGCGCTGGAAAAACGCATTCTGGACCGCGTGCTGCAAAAACCACCAGCACCGACGCGCGAATCATTCACCCATCCCATCGACGGCGAATCTGTCTGGCCCGGTCTGCCGTTTCACGGTGTGCGCTGGGCTGTCTGATCCCACTTACTTTTCAACGGACTTTTCAAGGAGAACCCCATGTCCATTCAAGCCATCAACGTACGCAACCAATTTCGCGGCAAAGTCAAGGAGATCATCACCGGGGATGTGGTTTCGGAAATCGATGTCGAAACCCCCTGGGGCATCGTCACTTCGGTCATCACCACACGTTCGGTCAAAGACTTGGACTTGAAGATTGGCTCTGAAGTGGTGGCGCTGGTCAAGTCGACCGAAGTGTCGATTGCCAAGCTGTAACACCTGATCCCCCAAACCTCTTTTGAAGGCAATCCTCATGAGCAAAAAACTCAGACTCGGCGCATTCCTCCCCGGTGCCGGACAACACGTGGCCGCCTGGCGGCATCCTGACTCCAACGCCAGCGGGCCGTTGAATTTTGAACACTACAAGCGACTGGCCCAAACGGCCGAGCGTGGGCTGTTTGATGCCTTCTTTCTGGCTGATGGCCTAGCCGCCAATTTTGGGGGGCTGCTAGGTGGTGGCGGCAGCGCCAAGGCCACGGACTTTGAACCGGTGACGCTGTTCTCGGCCCTGTCGCAGGTCACCACCCACATCGGCTTTATTGCCACCGCGTCTACCACCTACGAAGAGCCTTACAGCTTGGCGCGCAAATACGCTTCACTCGACTACCTCAGCGCAGGCCGTGCGGGTTGGAATGTGGTCACCACCATTGGCGATGAGACGGCACGCAACTTTGGCCGCGATAAGCAACTGACGCCGGTGGAGCGTTACGACCGGGCCGAAGAATTTGTCGACACCGTCAAAGAACTGTGGGACAGCTGGGAAGACGACGCCTTTATCCGCGACAAGGCCAGCGGCCAGTATTTCGACCCGGCCAAGGTGCACCCACCACATCACAAGGGCAAACATTTCTCGGTGGCCGGTGCGCTCAACGTCGCCCGCCCACCGCAAGGCTACCCGGTGGTCGTGCAAGCCGGTCAGTCCGAACCGGGACTGGAGTTGGCCGCACGCACCGCTGAGGTGGTGTTCACTGCCCAGCAGTCGCTGGAAGATGCCCAGGCTTTCTACCGAAACCTCAAGGGTCGTCTGGCCAAATACGGGCGCTCAGCCGATGAGCTGCGCATCATGCCCGGCGTGTCGGTTTATGTTGGCAAAACCGAAGCAGAAGCCCAAGCCAAGCTGCAACAGCTCAATAACCTGATCCGCCCCGAAGAAGGCCTGACCTTGTTGGCCGGACTCTCTGGCGGCATCGACTTGTCGAAATACCCGCTGGACGGCCCCTTCCCCGATCTGCCCAAGACCGAGGGCTGGGTCAGCCGGGCGCAGATGATGGTCGATATCGCCCACAAGCACAACTTCAGCATCCGCCAACTCTACCAATGGGTGGCCACCGCACGCGGCCACTGGACGATTGTGGGCTCCCCAGCCCAGATCGCTGACCAGTTGCAGTTGTGGTTCGAGAACGGTGCAGCCGATGGCTTCAATGTGCTGCCGCCGGTGTTGCCCGCCAGCCTGGATGATTTTGTTGACCTCGTGATCCCAGAGCTGCAACGCCGCGGCCTGTTCCGTACCGCGTATGAAGGCAAAACCCTACGTGAAAACCTGGGGCTGGCGCGGCCACAGAATCAGCATCTGCAGCAAGAAAACCTAGCCAAAGCAGCTTGAGGCATGAACGGATTAGCTGCCAGCCACTTGCTTGTGGCACATATCGCTAACGCTTGAGCGGTCTATGAAACATGATTGAACTCACCAACATCAGCATGACTTATCCAAGCCACTCTGCACGGGCGAGCTTAGGATCTATTCCCCGACAAGCGCGGAATTTGCATATGACTATTTGGCGCTTACGGATCCCGCCGGATTGGCTAAGCTCACGTCATGAGAGCTGTCATAACACGCTGCAAAAACTGTGTTTCTGGCGCTGGATTCGTCAAATGTCGCCGCTTACAGACCGGTTAGCGCAGCGCTCCTCAACTTCTCACTAGGAATATCACAATGAACATTACACGCAGAACCCTAACTCTCAGCGCTGCCGCAGCAGCCTTGACTACCACCATTGTCTGGACAACATCTGCATCGGCTCAATCTATCCCAAAGGAAGTAAGGATCGGCTGGCAAAAAGGCTCGGCTATCCAGGTGCTGGTCCGAAAGCAACAGGTCATTGAACAGCGCCTGAAAACCTTAGGTGTTGGCAGCGTAAAGTGGGTCGAATTCCAGTTTGGCCCGCCCATGCTGGAAGCCCTGGGTGCCGGCGCGATCGACTTGGCGTGTGTAGGCGACACTCCGCCCATCTTTGCCCAGGCTGGTGGCTCCAACCTGGTCTACGTGGCGGCTACTCCATCGGCGCACCACGCGGTGCTGGTGCCCAAGAACTCACCCATTAAGACCCTGGCGGATCTGAAAGGCAAAAAAGTGGCCTTTGGCAAGGGTTCCAGTGCACAAAACGTGACGCTCAAGGCGCTGGCCCTGGCGGGTTTGACGATCAACGACATCGTGCCCACCTACTTGTCCCCGGCCGATGCCACGGCAGCATTCAACGGAGGCAATATTGACGCTTGGACGGTGTGGGACCCGTACTCCGCCATCGCTGAAACGCGCTACGAAGCCCGCGTGATTGTGGACACGTCAGACAAGCGCCTGGCCAGCTCTGTTTATTACATTGCGCATCGGGACTTTGCCAACAAATATCCGACTGTCCTCTCTGCGGTTCTGGATGAATTTCGCAAGGCCACCATCAAAGCCGGACAAAACCGGGAGGAACTGGCCGCAGTGGCTGCCGAGGCAACTGGCATCGATGTCAAAGTGTGGCAGATTGCGTTTAATCGGGCTGAATTCACGCAGGGGCCGGTGACCGACGCCCATATCGCGCAGCAACAACAATTGGCTGACACTTTTCAGTCACTGGGCATCATTCCCAAAAAGATCAACGTTAAAGACATTGTTTGGCGCGCACCCAAATGAGCGTTGGCGTTGACCAGTCACCCAGCTCCGACGTGGGGTGGGGTTGATCGCGCATGACCCCCAGCGCAGCTTCGGGGGGTACACCCTGATCGCGCCGCAAACCGCTGGTGGCCGGGTGCTTCTGGTTGCGCGCCGGCATGGTCGCGCACGAATGGCTCCTGCCGGTGCGACCGGGACGCCACACAGTCCTGCTGTCCAACGGCAACCTGGGCTACAACGGCAGTCACGCCGACTCGCCCGAGCGCTACGCGCCCTGGTCGATGTGGCACGGCGGCGATTTTTACGAGGTCACCCCCGCAGGCGACGTGGTCTGGCGCTATCAGGACCCGGCTCACCACCACGATGCGCAATGGCTTCCCAACGGAAACTTGCTGTACGCCGCCTGCGAACCGGTTAGCGAGGCATTTGCACGACGTGTGCCGGGCGGCAGCGACGGTGGCGCGCTCGGTCAAATGTTCGCCGACGTGATCCGCGAGGTTGATCGATCCGGCCGGTTGGTCTGGGAATGGCGCGCCGCTGAACACCTTGACTCGAAACGCTTTCCAATTCACCCCGGCTTTGGCCGTTATCACTGGCCGCTGGTAAATGGCCTGGCCGTGACAGCGCAGGGATTGGTGCTGATGAGCCTGCGCACCACTTCTGGCGTGATTGGCGTGGACAAAACCAGCGGCGCTGTGCAACTGCACATCCCTCCCACCCTGGTTTCGCACCAGCATGCACCAGTGCCGCTGGACAACGGCCACATTCTGGTCTTTGACAACGGGAACTTTCGCACTGGGGCACACGTTGCGTATTCACGGGTGCTCGAATTCGACCCGCATGACATGCGCATCGTCTGGCAATACGCCGACGAGACGGCCAACCTGTTTTATTCGCCTTTCATGGGCAACGCCCAGCGACTGCCCAATGGAAACACCCACATTACCGAATCGTCAACCGGACGCCTGTTTGAAGTGACGCCCTCCGGTGATGTGGTGTGGGAATACGTTATTCCCTGGTTTGCGACTTACCCCGATGCCGCAGCCCGTAAAACCGGGCCGGGACTGCTCAACAGTGTGTTCCAGACCAGGCGGTATTCGCAGGCCCAAATCCCCTGGCTAGACATGATGGTCGCCACTGAAGAGGAAAGTCAGTAGGCGGCCATCATGTCTAGATACGGTGGCGCAAGTAGCTGTGCAATCTTCAAATCCGACCACCTGATCATCTCGCCAGGCATCCATATTCAATACGAACGGTGGTGGCTATGCGGTGCACATCCCCAAGGCGCTTGGCTGCAAGGACGACTGGCCGAGGTGTTGGCGCGGGCGCACGCGCACTTGGTGTCACGTTGCCGCACAGTCTGAATGGGTTGTACGGCATGCGCCGGCACGGGTCATTGACACGCTGTTTGCCAGCGCAGCACTGACGTTGACGCACTTTGTCGCCAACCCAAAGTGGATGACGCGACCTGATAAGCATTCATTTTTGTTTCACCCAATAGAAACTAATGGTGAGGGAACCAATCAACGGCTTGCAGCAGATCGGCCACGCCCGCGCGCCCGGCCACGGCGCGGATCTGCTGTTCGAGCGCGGTGGGCAGAGCAATGCCATGCTGCAGGCGGTCGGTTCGCGCCGCTTCCTCAGGATCGCCCGGCACCAGCACCGGCAGTGCCGGATCTACCGCGCGCGTGCCGTGCAAAAAATCGATCATGCTGTCGAGATCGGCTTCGAATTCACCTGCTGGACGAAAGAACACTGGGTCGATTGCAATGAAGCTGTGACCGACATTGGCAGGCTCTTCGGGACCATGGCTGCGGTCATGCAGCGCAGCAAACGCGCCGCCGTTGAGCGTGGCGCCCAGCACCTGCGCCAGTAAGGCCAGACCGTAACCCTTGTGGCTGCCCAGTTCGCCGCTGCCGCCCAGCGGCGTCAGCCCGCCACCTTTGCGCTCATAGAGTTGCTGCGCCGCCGCCTGTGGCTCGGTCACCGGTTCGCCGCCGTCGTCAATCACCCAGCCGGCCGGCACCGGCTGCTCGCGCAGCGCACGAACCCGGACCTTGTTGGCAGCCACTGTGGTGGTCGCCATGTCGAGTACCAGGGCTGTGTTCTTCGAGTCGGCCGCAAGCGGGGCGGCGAAGGCAATCGGGTTGGTACCCAGCACCGGCTCGGCGGCGCGCGTGGGCACCAGAAATATCCCAGGCGCCGAACTGGTGACAAAACCGAGCAGGCCCTGGCGCGAGGCCATGCGCGCATAAACACCGGCCGCGCCAAAGTGATGCGAGTTGCGCACACCGACCAGCGCAATGCCGCTGACACGTGCCTTGGCTATCGCCAATTGCATGGCCTGTGCCGCAACCGGATGCCCAAGCCCTGCGCCACCATCGAGCAGAGCCGTTGCCGGCCCGTCGCGCAACACCTGCGGCACCGCGCCCGGGCGCAAGCGACCCCGCTGCAACATGGCTTCATACAGGGGCAGCATCGACACGCCGTGCGAGTCGATGCCGAGCAGGAAGGTTTCGATCATCAGCTCGGCGGTTATCGCAGCAGCGGCGGGCGCCATACCCCAGGCGCCGAGGATGGCCGCTGTCTGCAGGCGCAGGCTGTCGGCACTGAAACGGGTTTCAGGTACGTTCGTGGAACGCGCGCTCATGCGGACGCACCGGCGGCATGCAGGAACTGCCGTGACAAGGCCCTCACTGCAGGTCGTCTTTGAACGGGGCGCGATCGCAATGGTTGTGCCACATCTCTTTGATTGGCCACGCGCAAGTCTTCCCAGCGCCGGATGCCGCTGGCCTTGGGCATCATCAGGACGGACAGAGAACTGGCCAGCAACCGACGTGCAGAAAAAGAATAATGCGTCAAAAAACACATTGGGGACGGATCTCACAAAAGCGATAAGCGGGCGATCATCGGCGACCCGGCGCGCTGAGGCAACTAACTTTTTTGAATATGGATATACGCCGGCCGCACAATGGCCTGCTGGCCGGGAAAGGAAAACGCCCCCCAATTTAAACGACTGCTTCAACTGCCAGTCCGTCGCCGCGAACGTCCGGTTACCAAGATCATGGTTGTCGGCTTGGGGCACCAAGCGGGTCGCCACGATCGGCGGCTGACCGGCCCCAAAAATAGCGCAATTGGCTTGCCAGGAAGCTGACCGTGGCGAACGACTCGTTACGCTGCCCTGCTGTCAACAAGGTCATGACGTTTTCTTTTTAGGCGATTTGAACAACTATCATTTCATGCATTCTGATGAGACGCAAGTCAAATAATCGCATATCAATATGCGATTATTTGACTTGCGAGAGTGGCCTCTAGAAAAGAGTTGGTGTTGTCGGCCTGTCGGCTGAATGGCGCCAGCCGCGCAACTTTGCCGCAAAGTACATTCGGCAACACGGCTACCAGATGATCCCGGTTAACCCGCGCTAGGCCAACGGCTAATCAAGACGGTTTCAAGAATGGTCTAGTCCAGGGCGCCTTCGTCGGCCGCTCGGCGAACAATACGATCGGCGTCTTCGGCAAGCAGAAGGCGATCAGCAACCAGTTGGTCCGCCGATGTTTTTACTTTTGTGACATAGGCCGAAGCGGTTGGGTATCTTTCCTCCAAAGATGGCCGAAGGTCACCTGATTTATCGCGTTCGCTTCGGGTTTTGGCCAGTGGCAGACGGCTACCGGTCAGTCCACAGATGTGCGGGGACCCATAGCCATAACGGCGGGTATTCCACCCTAGGTAAGTAGCACGCGCCACGTCAATTACCGGTAAGCGCAGCGCATCGATTTCATGGCCATTGTCATCGGTACGCGCAACAAACACCTGATAAGGTTTGCCCTCCTGGGGCGGTGTTTGCGTGTAATCCATAACACGAAGGCGGTTAATGGCACCAGTCCAGGCGAAGCCAGGTACCTTGACCAGTGCAGCGGGAATTTCTTCCGGTGTTATCCATTGACCAGACTCCTCTCCGGGAAAACGGCTGGCTGGAGGCTCCTTGCCGATACTGACCCACTCGTCAAGGTCACGCAACAGGGCGCGCAGCGGTGCTCCAGGGAATAAGGTGTTCGTTAAATTGGCACAAACAGGGCTCACAGCCGATTTTTGACCTACAACTGGGAAGTGCGGCAATCCCGCCAGCAGGAACAAGCGAACGTTGTCAGGCACCTTTACATGGTTACCCGCACCGTCGGTATTGAGCAGAGACAAACGTCCCTGCCAGACCTCTAATGCGGTATCGATTTGGATGACTTTCGGTTGGTTTTTGGGCTGGTTAAACAGGCCGCCATGGCGCCCGCTAATAGGGTCGACACTTGTCCCCCAATTGAAGGGGAACTGATCACCTGGGTAAGTGTGGTCTTCATGCTCCCGGGAATAGCGACCAGCTTGGGCGAAGCGCGCGTTGAGGAAAACGCCTCGAGCACCGGAGGCATGGGGAATGATGCCATCAAAGACCTTGCGCTCACGTTCATCACTGTTGAAATTGTCCTCAACAAAGCCGCGCAGGAAACGCCCACTTTGCGAGAAACCAAAACCGTAGGCGTGCTCAAGCGATTTGACGCCGATCAGACTGGCTGGCGCGTCGTAACGCAGAAAAGATACCAGATCACGCACTGCGGCGAAGCCAAGGCCGCTCACCTTGTTTTCTGCTGCGGTGTAAATGAACTCGTAAATGGCCCCAAGATGCGCACCTTCAGTGCGGGTTATTTCAATTCGGTTTGTGGAAAGGTAACGAAAACTTAGTCCGCTTGGCATGCTGCGCTGATCGGTCTCTCTATTGCGAACCGTCAGAGTAGCCTGTCGGGTATCAAGCGTTGCTGCCGGATAGGTCAAATCGAGTATTGCTGGGTTAGTCGTGTTGTCGAAGATGATTTCTTCCCTGCTCAGACCGGTGCTGCCCGAGATCACTGGAACCTGCAGTACTTGGCGACCGTTGCCCGCTGCGACGTCGGGTTGCCAGGCGCTCCAGACGACGGTGTAGCCCTGCTCGAATACATAGCCATTACCGGCATCCTCGGCTTTGCTGGTTGAGTTTGTGTAAGGCGCGTCGTTAAAGAGCGCTAATCCCAGCTTGCTACCGCGGTTTGGTACGTCATAGAGGAGACGGCCATTACCGTGTTTCCCATTAATCGGTCGCAAGACTTCAACGTCAGCACTAAATTCAACTTCCCCCTGAGCATTGCGTGGCGCAAGTTCAATGTCGACGATTCCAGAGTTATGCGCATCTGTTGGACTCACTGCATAGCGTGCCTTGCCCACAAGCCGCTCATAACTACCCACCTTGCCAAATACTCGGCCAGAAAATGCGGGCTCCACTGAGACAACATCAATGGCAATGACTCGCGCCAGGGCACAAGGCGTTACGCTGATGGCAGCTACGGAAACAGCGCCAAAAATGATTGCCTTGGCAAGTTTCTTATGGTTCGGAAAAATCAATCGGATCATGAAAATATAGGAAGGTAGCTTAAATTTTGATGCTACTAGGTAAGTGGAAATCTCCAAACGATTGTCTTTGCATATCCATATATGGCATTAGACGGGTTCTGTCGCAGTAAGCGTAAACGACAATCCGGGTCATGCTTGATTTCCGCAAAAGTTTGATCAACGGCACCTTGAACAAGGTTCTCAAACGGCTTCACTATCCGCTGGAAGTGATGCTCACGTGCGTACGCTGGTACGTGGCCTACCCATTGAGCCTGCGACATGTTGAGGAACTGATGCACGAGCGCGGTGTTTTCGTTGATCACTCCACCGTGCATCGCTGGGCAATCAAAATGTTGCCGGTGCTGGCGGCAGTCTTTCG
>Ga0066798_10001070_pt1 | contig 12393 bp, 6 predicted proteins | sample PersoiDNA2013203_FD_70961 | JGI IMG/M metagenome (GOLD analysis project Ga0066798, IMG submission 70961) | Permafrost soil microbial communities from the Arctic, to analyse light accelerated degradation of dissolved organic matter (DOM) -... | ecosystem: Environmental > Terrestrial > Soil >...
CGGCACCACGCCGCGCAGGCCGGGAACCGACAAACATCCTTCCCACCCCTCCTCGATCTCCTCGCCGAGCGGCGTGAGCGTCGGATTGATTAGCACCGTTTCTGGCACTTCCGGGGCATCGGGATAACGCTCGTTCTTCTTGAAACCAAAAATCACCAACTGCAGATTGATGCCAATCTGCGGCGCTGCCAGACCTGCACCATTGACGGCACGCATGGTTTCAAACATGTCCGCGATCAACTGCGTCATCTCCGGCGTGCCGAATTGCTGCACTGGCTCGGCCTGACGCAACAAGCGCGGGTCCCCCATTTTCAGAATTTCATGCAGCGCCATTCACTTCTCCAGATACTAGAACCGATAACCGGCTCAGGACTTGACGTCAAGCTGTTGCAAATACTCGGTAAATGCCGCGCCGGTTTCTTCATGCTTCATGCCCATCGCCACCATCGCCTTGAGATAACCCAGCTTGGAGCCACAGTCGTAACGCTGGCCTTGATAGCGGTAAGCCAATACTGTTTCCGCATGCATCAGCGCAGCGATGCCATCGGTCAGTTGAATCTCGCCGCCGGCACCTTTGCCAAGGTTTTCCAGATAATCAAAAATACGGTTGTTGAGCACGTAGCGCCCCACTACCGCCAGCGTCGACGGTGCGGCGTCAGGTTGCGGCTTTTCGACGATGCCGTTGACGCGCTCCAGATTCTCTTGATAGGCCGTGGCGCTGACGATGCCGTATTGTTTGGTATTGCTGCGCGGCACATCCTGCACTGCCAGCAGACTCATGCCTTCGCGCTCATAGACTTCGGTCATCTGTGCCATGACGGGCTTGACGCCAGCCGCGACGTCCATGAAGTCATCCGCCAGCAACACCGCGAACGGCTCTTCACCGACCACGGGACGTGCGCATAACACCGCATGCCCCAAGCCCAACGGTGCCGATTGACGAATGAAAATACAGGTGACGTTCTTGGGAATCACGTTGCGCACGATATCGAGCAATTGCTGCTTGCCGGCTGCTTCCAGTTCGCTTTCCAGCTCATACGCCTTGTCGAAATGGTCTTCAATGGCGCGCTTGTTACGCCCGGTGATGAATACCATCTCGGTAATGCCAGCGGCGACCGCTTCTTCCACGGCATAATGAATCAGTGGTTTGTCGACGATCGGCAGCATTTCCTTGGGCTGCGCCTTGGTAGCAGGTAAAAAGCGACTGCCCAATCCCGCTACCGGAAATACTGCTTTCTTGATTTTCTTGATCATCACAACTCCCTGTTAAAGATTCAATATTAATTCAGTAATGCGTTTTCTGGCCGCAGCAGTTGCCGCTCACTCGAGCTGCGGCTGTGGCGGCCCCAGCTCGATCAGGCTGAGCAAGGCTTCCTCATCGAGGATGGCAATCCCTAGTTCTTCGGCCTTGGCCAATTTACTGCCGGCTTCCGCGCCGGCGACGACATAACCAGTCTTCTTCGACACCGAACTGCTGACCTTGCCGCCGGCGGCCTCGATCCGTTGTGCCGCGTCGTCGCGGCTCAGATTGGGCAATGTGCCTGTCAGCACAAACGTCTTGCCTGCCAAGGTCTTGGCCTGTATTTCAATACCTGTGCCTTCGGACCAGTGTATACCGGCGGCGCGTAATTGGTTGACCAGCTCGACATTGAGGTCGTCGCCAAAGAACAGCGTAATCGACTTCGCCACCACCGGACCGACATCGGCCACTTCCAGTAATTGTTCTTCGCTGGCGGCCATGACCGCATCCATATTGCCAAAATGACGTGCCAGCTCCTTGGCGGTGGCTTCACCGACATGGCGGATACCCAGCGCATAGATAAATCGCGCCAAGCTTGTCGATTTGGATTTTTCCAGCGCATCAAGCACGTTCTGCGCCGATTTTTCGGCCATGCGATCCAGCTCTGACAAGGCGGTCAATCCCAGGCGGTACAAGTCGACAGCCGTGGTAATGACTTGCTTGTCTACCAGTTGCTCAATCAGTTGATCGCCCAGCCCTTCGACATCCATGGCACGGCGCGAAGCAAAATGCTGCAAGCCGCCCTTGCGCTGCGCCGAACATTTGACCCAGCCACCCGAGCAGCGTGCAATCGCTTCATCCTCCAGCCGCACGATGGGCGAGCCGCACACCGGACAGGCCGTCGGCATGTCGAAACGCCGGGCATCGGCCGGACGCGATTGCGGCACATACGCCACAACTTCTGGAATCACATCGCCGGCGCGGCGTACGATCACGGTGTCGCCGATCTGAATATCCTTGCGCCGTACTTCATCTTCATTGTGCAAGGTGGCATTGGTCACCGTCACGCCGCCGACAAACACCGGCAGCAGTCGCGCCACGGGCGTGATGGCACCGGTACGTCCGACCTGGACTTCAATACCCTGCACCACGGTCAATGCTTCCTGCGCCGGAAACTTGTGCGCCAGCGCAAAACGCGGTGCACGCGACACAAACCCGAGCTGTTGCTGCTGATCGAGTCGGTCCACCTTGTAGACTACGCCGTCGATCTCATACGGTAATTGCGCACGCTTGGCGCCGATGTCGCGGTAAAACGCCAGCAAACCGGCAGCACCTTGGGTGACCGCGCGCTCACGGCAGACCGGCAAACCGAGCTTGCCATACCAATCCAGCAAAGCCGAATGTGACGGCGGCAGCGCGGCGCCTTCGAGCACACCGATGCCATAGGCAAAAAAGCGTAAGGTGCGCTGCGCCGTGATCTTGGAGTCGAGTTGACGCAGACTGCCGGCTGCGGCATTGCGCGGATTGGCGAATTCTTTCTGGCCGGCATCGCGCTGACGTTGATTGAGTTTGGCGAAGTCTTGCTTGTACATCAACACTTCGCCGCGCACCTCCAGTACCTGCGGCGGAGCATCGCCATGCAGCCGCAATGGAATCGCGCGTACGGTGCGGATATTGGCGGTGACGTTTTCGCCGGTGGCCCCATCGCCGCGGGTGGCAGCGCTGATCAGCACACCATTTTCGTAACGAAGACTGATCGCCAAGCCATCGAATTTGAGTTCAGTGGCATAGCTGATTTCGCTCAACGAGGCCAGGCCATCCTGCACCCGCTTGTCGAACGCCACAATATCCTCATCCTCGAAGCCATTGCCGAGTGACAACATGGGAATTGCGTGGCGCACCTGCTCGAACTGCGGCAACGGCGTGCCGCCGACGCGCTGGGTGGGCGAATCGGCGCTGGCCAGCTCTGGATATTGCAACTCCAGCGCTTGCAGTTCCTGGAACAGTTTGTCGTATTCGGCGTCGGGAATGCTCGGGGTATCGAGCACATAGTAGGCATGATTATGCCGCTCCAGACTGGCCTTGAGCCAGGCTGCACGCACGCGCCACGGACTCTCCGGCGCCGGAAGGGAAGTTGATTCTGAATGCATAATAGAGAGACCCTGGACGCGCTCCGTAACGAAGCGCGCTGGCTTAACTGAACAGGCGTATGGCGCGCTTGGAACCGGCAGGGATTTCGGCCGCTTCCATTGCACTGTAAAAGGCGGCGACTTGCTCGGCAATATCGCTCAAGGCGGCGTCCGACAACAACTGGTCGCTATCGTCCACCACCGTGCCACCCAAGCGCATGGCCAGCGAACGGGCACAGGCGATCATCGCACCGTAACCATCGCGCACCGGTCCCACGCGTGGCACGTCGAGCAACAGGGTGAGCTTGTCAGTGGTTTCGGCAGCGCCCGTGACATTGGTCGAAATCGAGAACAATACATCGCCCTCGCCGTCCTGCATCACCAGATTGCTGTTGGAGCGACGATCAAAGCCCTGGCGCGTGAGTGCTGCTAGCAAAGTAGTGACATTCCAGGGCGCGCCATTGGAGCGCACATTGACGCCCAGTTGCACATCATGATCCATGATGAATTGATGCAAGGCCTGCGAGGTCTTCATGACGTCAATCATGTCCGGCACTTCCGGTTCGGCGCCGATGGCGTCCGTGAACTCGCGCAGGCGCATGATCAACTCGGAATACTCCAGCTCATTGAGACCATTGTTGCGATTGGCCAATTGCACACCAGCCAGCAAGGCGTTGTAGACGCTGCCGTGGCCGATCGCTTCCCATTCGCCAGCGACCGTGCGGCCGACGAAATTGACCGCCTTGTTACCAACGTGACGCAGGTTTTGCACACCGGGCAAAATCTTGTCGCCGCGCACCGACAACTCCAGCGCAATCGGAATGATGCAATCGACCAGTTCATCGACCGGCAATTCGCGCTGCACCAACGGCGTGCTGCGCATAGCCGGGTCGGCCAGCGAGACCGACACATGGCTCAGGTCGGTTTCGACCTCGCGGGTGCCAGGTGGATTGGCAGGATAATCGCCATGACTGTTGGCGGCGGTGTCGATTGACAGATATGGTTCTGCCGAGGCGTCGGCATCGTCCGTGTAGTGATCGGCATCGCGATAGGCACTGATCTTTGCTGCTGCGGCATCGAGTGCGGCTTCCGGGGTCATCGCGGCAGGCCGTCGTTCGGGCATCTCGTAGAGTCCTGGCTCGACACGATCATCATCGAAGCCGTCATCGTCAGCCAGCGTTGGCGCTACGCGCTTGGACACTGGTGCGGCTGGCGCCGTTGCTGAAAACGCGGCCGGAGCCGCTGATGGGTGTGCGCTATTGGCGTCGCCTTCGGCACTCATCAAGACATCATCATGATCCGATGCAAATGCCCGCTCGACGGTTTTGCGCGCCTTGTTCTCTTGCCATTTGTTATACGAAATAACGCCGACAACAATCACGCCGCCGATGATGATCAGGCTGGTTTGGAGGTCTGTCATGCCGAATATACCTTGGAATTTTTCTTCAAAGTGACACCTGCCGCAGTCGCGCTGGCAAAAGCTATCACCGGACGCGCCGCAACGTGGGGCGCAAATTGTTCAGCACTGTGAGTAACAATGTGATCAAACATGTTCGGCTCTATAAAACTGGTCATAACTGGTCTTCGTGGATTCCTGAGTTTCGACAAGCATGCTGCATCCGCTACTGACTTGATGTTGCCTGATGGTCCCTGCCCATCTGACGCACATGCTGTCGTTGCCGTCTTGTTGTTTTTGCCTGGATCGCAATTGAACCAATACGCTAAGAAGCTGATATGACAAGCCTTTTAGGGTAGTGTTCCAGCATAGGCTTGTCAAGCTGTCCATTCTTGCTAAAAAGTACTTGCCGCCCGGCTCAGGCGACTTGCGCCTCCGCACTGAACGTGGCCGCAGCCTCCATGTCCACCGCGACAATGCGCGAGACACCTTGCTCTTGCATGGTCACACCGATCAACTGGTTGGCCATTTCCATTGCAATTTTGTTATGCGAAATAAACAGGAACTGGGTATTGGACGACATGCGCTTGACCATATTACAGAAGCGTTCGGTGTTGGCATCATCGAGTGGCGCATCGACTTCGTCGAGCAGACAGAACGGCGCCGGATTGAGCTGGAACATCGAAAACACCAAAGCCGTCGCAGTCAGCGCCTTTTCACCACCAGACAACAGGTGAATTGTGGCATTTTTCTTGCCGGGCGGCTGCGCCATGACCTGCACACCGGAATCGAGAATTTCATCACCGGTCATGGTCAGCTTGGCCTGGCCGCCGCCGAACAGGATCGGAAACAGTTCGGCAAAATGGCCATTGACCTTGTCAAAGGTGTCCTGCAGCAAGCCACGCGTTTCGATGTCGATCTTGTGGATGGCGTCTTGCAGCGTGGTGATCGCTTCGTTCAGGTCGGCGTACTGGGCATCGAGGAAGTTCTTGCGTTCCGATGCCGTTGCCAGTTCGTCGAGCGCGGCCAGGTTGACCGCACCCAAGGCTGCAATCGCATTGGTCAAGCGCGTCACTTCACCTTGCAGGTAAGACGGCCGCATCTCCGGAGTGAGCTTTTCCGACAGCACGGCTTCATCGGCTTCAGTTGAGGCCAGCGCTTCAGTAAACTGTTCCTGATTCAGGCGCGCCGCCTGTTCCTTCAATTGCAATTCGGTAATTCGGTCCCGCTGCGGTTGCAGGCTGCGTTCGTTTTGCAGACGCGCTTCTTCGTGATGACGCAATTGTTGTGACAATTGATCGAGTTCATGGCGCGCATCGGCCAGTGCACGTTCCTGCTCGCTACGCTTGTCCAGCAGCGATTGCAGACCAGCCTGGGCAGCTTGGTCGTCCAGGCTTTCCAGCTCCAGACTGCCTTGTTGCATGCTGGCGAACAATTGCGCCGCCTGTTCCAGCGCGGTAGCGATATTGCGTTTGAGCTCGTCGATTTTGCTACGCTGCGACTTCTCGGCAAACTCGGATTCCTGCGCAGCACGCTCCAGTTCACGCAGGCGTTGACGCGCATCGTTGAGCTGCTGTTCCTTATTCAGGTAGTCAGTCTGGCCGTTTTCGTGCGCTTCCTGCAATTCCGCCAGGTCGATGTCGAGCTGCTCAAACTTGACTTCCGATTCATTCTTGATCTGCTGCTGCTCGACTTCCTGCATTTCGATTTCGGCCAAATCAGCAACGATCTGCGTGCTACGCTGGTTGAAACGCGCCTGCACTTCCGACAACTTCATTACTTCGATCTGCAGGCTGTGCACTGACTGCGTCAAGCCTGCCACGCGTTGGCGCAGTTCCTGCAAGCGCTGGGTGGCGCTCGACACGGCTGCATCGGCACGCACCGCACGCGACTTTGATTCTTCGGCCAGCATGTACTGTGCACGCTGTTGCTTGGTGATGTTTTCGATTTCCTGCTGGCGTGCCAGCATGCCGTCCTGCTCCGAATCGGAGGCATAGAAGCGCACACTCGACTGGCTCACCACATGCCCTTGCCTGGTCACGAAGCTGGCACCGGCCGGCAATTTGCTGCGATCAGCAAAAGCACTGGCGGTATCGTCGGCCAGAAAAATATTGTGCAGCCAGTCCTGCATCAGGTTGCGCAAGCCGGGATCGTTCAATTGCAGCAGGTTGATGAAAGGCTTCAAGCCATGCGCGGCTGATTCGCTCGACGCGGCCGATCCGGCGCCGGCATTGGGCGAAAACAAAGCCAGCTTGGCCGGCGGCGCATCATTGAAGAAGGCCTTGGCCCAATCCAGATTGGACACTTCCAGTGCCGACATGCGCTCGCGCAACACCGATTCCAACGCGGTTTCCCAGCCCTGGTCGATATGCAGTTTTTGCCACAGGCGCGGCAACTTGGCCAGTTCGTGCTTTTCCAGCCAAGGCTGTACCTTGCCCTGGCTCTGCACGCTTTCCTGCAACTGTTTCAAGGCACTCAAACGAGCTTCAAGCTGCGCCAGACTGCTGCTTTCCTTGCTCACCAACTCTTGCGCAGTGCGGCGCTCTTCTTCCTGCTTCGGCTGCTGCTCCTGCGCCTCTTCCAGATACATCGTGGCTTCTTCCAGCGAGGCCTGTTTTTCTTCCAGTTGCAATTGCAGATTGCTCAGATGCGCATCATCGGGCAAGGCCAGACCATTTTTTTCCTGCATCAGGCGCTCGCGGCGCACGGTCAAGCCGGACAAGATGTTGGAGGCATTGCGCTGGTGCGCCGATTCGAGTTCGATCTGCTGTTGAATCTGCATGATCTTGCCGCGCGATTCGGTCGTCTTGAGCTGCGCTTCGCGCCAGGCCTGTTCCAGCGTCGGCAATTTGTCGTTGCCATCCTGCACCGCCTGCTGCGCCAGCTCGACACGCATGCCTTGCTCTTCCAGGCGGATCTCGGCTTCGGCCAGTTCATCCTGATTTTGACTACCTTGACGCTGCCATTGATCGCGCTGCGCCGTCAGCGAATTGAGTTGCAATTGGAGACGATTGCGCGATTCGATGACGAACTTGATTTGCGCTTCCAGACTGCCGATTTCGGCATTGGTTTGGTACAGATGGCCTTGCGCCGTATGCAGCCGATCACCGGCGCCATAGTGCGCCTGACGCATATGTTCCAGCTCGGCTTCGACATGTCGCAACTTGGCGGTTTGTTCTTCCAGATCAATCTGGGCGCGTTCGATTTCGCGGAAGTATTTTTCCTGTTCGGCTTTGGCTTCATTCTTGCGCAGTAGCCACAGCAGCTTTTGCTTTTCTTCCTGGTCGCCTTGCAGCTCATGGAATTTCTTGGCCACAGCGGCCTGGGCTTCGAGCTTTTCCAGATTGGTGTTCAGCTCGCGCAGAATATCTTCCAGACGCGTCAGATTTTCGCGCGTATCGTGCAGGCGATTTTCAGTTTCGCGACGACGTTCCTTGTACTTGGATACACCAGCAGCTTCTTCGAGGAAAATCCGCAACTCTTCCGGACGCGCTTCAATGATGCGCGAAATCATGCCCTGGCCAATGATCGCGTAAGCGCGTGGCCCCAGGCCGGTACCCAGGAAAATGTCTTGAATGTCGCGCCGGCGCACGGCTTGATTATTGATGTAGTAAGACGACGTGCCGTCGCGCGTCAGTGTGCGCTTGACGGCGATTTCGGCGTACTGGCCCCACTGCCCGGCAGCCTTGCCGCTGGCATTGTCGAAAATCAGTTCGACCGAAGCACGTCCAGCCGGCTTGCGGTTGGTGGAACCATTGAAAATCACGTCCTGCATCGATTCGCCGCGCAGTTCAGACGCCTTCGACTCACCAAGCACCCAGCGCACCGCATCGATGATATTGGACTTACCGCAACCGTTAGGACCGACCACACCCACCAGCTGCCCTGGCACCTGAAAATTCATCGGATCGACAAACGACTTGAATCCTGACAATTTAATGGAATTTAAGCGCACGTTATCTACAGTTTCACAGAGTTTGACGGAAGCAGGCAAATTTGCCCGCAATAGGCCGGTATCATAACATTCCCGCGCAGAAAACCGCTGCTTTACGGCCTGCAAACGCAGGCCAGAGCGCTTGAAATACCGAGGGAGTGATCGAATAAACGATAAGGGGCTGCTCGATTTCTCGTGCAACCCCTTATCGTTCAATTCTTAAGAAACGAGGTCATCAACTTAAAACGTTTCCCAATCACCATCGTCGCTAGGCGTGGGCTTGTCGCTCAGCCGTGGTGCCGGGCGGGTCGCAGGTGCGGCAGACGAGCGTTTGGCAATCGCAGCAACCGGTGCTGGACGCGCTGCAATTGTCTTCTTAGTGGCAGTGAGCGCCGGCTTGACTGGCCTGACTACCGCAGTAGCAGGCTTGGCGAAACTTGCTCTGACTGGCGCGGCAAATTCCTCGCCCTGTTCAGCACGGAAAAACGCCACCGCTTCTTTCAAACGGCGCGCCTGCTCTTCCAGCGAACCGGCCGCGGCTGCGGCTTGCTCAACCAAGGCCGCGTTCTGTTGGGTGGTTTGATCCATCTGCGTGATGGCCAAGTTGACCTGGCCGATGCCACTGCTTTGCTCTTCAGTGGCCGATGAAATCTCGCCCATGATATCGGTCACACGCTGTACCGCATTGACCACCTCGTCCATGGTTTGACCTGCACGATGCACCAGTTGCGAACCGCTATCGACCCGCGTGACCGAGTCTTCGATCAAACCCTTGATTTCCTTGGCGGCGTTGGCCGAGCGCTGCGCCAATGCTCGCACTTCAGTGGCGACCACGGCAAAGCCGCGTCCCTGTTCACCAGCACGCGCTGCTTCCACCGCGGCATTCAAGGCCAGAATATTGGTTTGGAACGCAATGCCGTCGATTACGCCAATGATGTCGGCAATCTTGCGCGAGCTATCGGTGATGCCTTGCATGGTATCGACCACCTGCCCCACCACGTCGCCACCGCGCCGCGCGATGTCGGAGGCAGTGTGCGCCAGTTGACCGGCCTGACGGGCATTGTCGGCATTTTGCTTGACCGTCGAGGTCAGTTCTTCCATGCTCGAAGCAGTTTCTTCCAGCGACGCTGCCTGCTGTTCGGTACGCGAAGAAAGATCGAGATTGCCGGCGGCAATTTCCTTGGCACCGGTGTCGATGGCATCGGTGCCGCTACGAATGCCGCCAATCACCGCAGCCAGACGCTCACGCATGACACTCATTTCATACAGCAGACTGCGCGTGTCGTTGGGGCGCGTCTTGATCGCCATGGTGAGATCACCGGCAGCAATGTTCGAGGCCACTTCGACGGCATAATACGGTTCCCCGCCGAGGCTATTGGTGATGTTGCGAATAATCGCCAGCATCAAGGCCGACACCAGCACACCCACTACCACCAGGATGGCCGCCAGCTTGGCTAGGTCTTGATAGAAATCGGCTTCCACATCGTTGAGAAACACGCCCGATACCAGCACCCAATCCCAGGGCTGATAATAGATGACATAGCTGACCTTCTTGGTTTGCTTGGTCTCGTCATTACCGGGCAAGCGCCCCATGTAGTCGATGAAACCGCGCCCCTCTGCCTTACCCAGCTTGGCCATCTCAACATAAAACAGCTTGCCGTTGGCATCGGTGCGATCGCCCACACTCTTGCCGATCAGACGCTGATTGGTCGGCAGCATCAGCACCACTGGCTTGGAATCAAATGCAAACAGGTAATTGCCGTTGTCGTAACGCATTGCTTCCATGCGCAACAGCGCCTGTTTCTGCGCGTCGGCCAGATTCATGCGGCCAGCGGCAACATCGGCGGCATAGCTTTTAACGATACCTTCGGCCGTTTCCACCACGCGCCGCACACCGGCTTCGCGTTCATCAATCATGTTGCTGCGCGTGTTCAATGCAGCCCATCCTGCCAACACCAGCAAACCGACCCACATGACGACCAAGGCCATCAGCAGCTTCGCCTTTAATGTTTTCATTATTGCAACTCCGTTCAATCGAAGGTAAGTGAATTCTTGTCAAACTACAACATTAACCTAGTCATCCACATCAGGATCAGGAGAACAACGCTGCTTACAGCGTGTGTTTGTCGAATTTGAATATTGTTCTGACAAAAAACTGACGAACTGGCAAAGATCAGTCCTTCAACGCGCTTGCGCGCTATTCGGAGAATGCAGGCGCGCCCGGTATAATGGCAGCTTGACCGCACCAGACAGCCTCGCCGAGATCACCGCGCGCCGGTGCGAATTCCATCCACTATTGATTTTCTTCCGTGAATCCTTTACTCGACAAGCTGCAAACCTATCCCTTCGAGAAGCTCAAGGAGTTGTTCTCCGGGGTTGTACCGAACCCGGAATATACGCCGATCAGCCTCGGCCTCGGCGAGCCAAAACATCCTACGCCAGCCTTCATCAAGCAGGCGCTGACCGACAATCTGAGCGGCCTGGCCAGCTATCCCAGTACGCTGGGCCTGGAAGCCCTGCGCAACGCCATTGCCGGCTGGCTGGAACGCCGCTATCAATTGCCGAAAATCGATGCAGCCACGCAGATCCTGCCGGTCAATGGCTCGCGCGAAGCCTTGTTTGCACTGACCCAGACCATCGTTGACCCAGCGCAAAAAGACGCGCTGGTGATGTGCCCGAATCCGTTCTATCAAATCTATGAAGGCTCGGCCTATCTGGCCGGCGCTCAGCCCTACTTCGTCAATTCCGACCCGGCGCGCAATTTCGCCCCTGACTACGATGCGGTACCGGACGATGTCTGGGCGCGCGTGCAACTGCTGTTCGTTTGCTCACCGGGCAATCCGACTGGCGCCGTGCTCGGCCTGGAAGAATGGAAAAAGCTGTTTGCCTTGTCCGACCGTTATGGCTTCGTGATTGCCTCCGATGAATGCTATTCGGAAATTTATTTCAAGCAGGAAGCGCCATTGGGTGGCATGGAAGCCGCGCATTTATTGGGTCGCAGCGGCTATCCACGGCTAATTTCGTTTTCCAGCCTGTCCAAGCGTTCCAACGTGCCAGGCATGCGTTCGGGCTTTGTCGCCGGCGATGCCGCCATCCTGAAAAAATTCCTGCTCTATCGTACCTACCAGGGCGGCGCCATGAGTCCATCGATTCAGAACGCCTCGATTGCCGCCTGGAACGATGAAACCCACGTGGTGGAAAATCGTGCCAAATACGTGACCAAGTTCAATCAGGTCACGCCGCTGCTGGCCGGCGTGCTCGACGTGGCCTTGCCCGATGCCAGTTTTTATCTGTGGGCAAAGATCGACACACTGAACAATATCAGCGACACGGAATATGCCAAGCGTCTGTATGCCGAATATAATGTAACGGTCTTGCCGGGCAGCTATCTGGCGCGCGAAGCCAATGGCGTCAATCCCGGTAGCCAACGCATACGCATGGCGCTGGTCGCTGAAGTGGACGAATGCCTGGAAGCGGCGCAACGCATCGTCGCCTTCACGCGCAAACTGGCCGGTGCGCAGTAAGACCACCGCGCCCCGAACGCCTGCACAACTGACCACGCAAAGCCAGGCAACAAGCTTATTTTTAACCTTGCATTTCAACTGAAGATATCAAACAAGATGACACAATCCATCCAGCAAATCATCGACCAAGCCTGGGAAGACCGCGCCAGCCTGTCGCCCAAGACCGCTCC
>Ga0066798_10001071_pt1 | contig 12366 bp, 12 predicted proteins | sample PersoiDNA2013203_FD_70961 | JGI IMG/M metagenome (GOLD analysis project Ga0066798, IMG submission 70961) | Permafrost soil microbial communities from the Arctic, to analyse light accelerated degradation of dissolved organic matter (DOM) -... | ecosystem: Environmental > Terrestrial > Soil >...
TGACCAACCACATGTGGGACGGTTTCTGGTTCCTGGCCAACAAGAAGTCATTCGAACGTCTGCCCAAGGATTTGCAAGACATCGTCACCCGCAACGTCAACGAAGCCGGCATCAAGCAACGGGTCGATGTCAAGGCGCTCAATGATTCGCTGGTAGCCGAGATGAAGGGCAAGGGCTTGCAGTTCAATGACACCGACAATGAATTGTTCCGTGCCAAGCTGCGCAGCGCCGGTTTCTATGCCGAATGGCACAAGAAATTCGGTGATGAAGCCTGGGCCATGCTGGAAAAATACACCGGAAAGTTAGCCTAAATGGACGCGGCGATGAACTACATAGTTGCCGCGCCGAGTAATCCGCTGGCACGTCTGCTGGCGGCTTGCAACCGTGCTGTCATGCATGTGGTGGCAGCGCTGGCGGCGGCGCTGGTGGTGGTGGAGACAGTGGTGCTGCTGGCCGGCGTGTTCTATCGCTATGCCTTGCATGATCCCTTGATCTGGTCCGACGAACTGGCCTCAACGCTGTTCATCTGGCTGGCGATGCTGGGTGCCGTATTGGCGCTCGATCGCGGCGAACACATGCGCCTGACCGCGATCGTCAACAAGCTTTCCGAAAAATGGCGTGTCTGGCTGGAAACGGTGGCGGCGCTGATCGTTTGCCTGTTTGTGCTGATGATCATCCATCCTGCCATCGATCATGCCTCGGAACAGATGGCGATCACCACGCCGGCACTGGAAATTCCCGACGGTCTGCGGGCTGCAGCGCTGCCGGTCGGTGCGATCCTGATGTTTCTGGCGGCGATTGCGCGCATGGCCAGTCGCGCCAGCGTCAAGCAGGTACTTTCTGCGGTGGCAGTAGTGGCCTTGATCGGCGTGGCATTGTGGGCCAGCAAGCCGGTGTTGATGGCGATGGGCAATTACAACCTGATTGTGTTTTTCGTGTTGCTCATCGGTGTGTGCGTGGCCGGCGGTATTCCGATTGCCTTTGCCTTTGGCACGGCGACCATGGCGTACCTGACGCTGGCCACCAGTGCCCCGATCATGATTGTGGTCAGCCGCATGGATGAGGGCATGTCCAGCCTGATCCTGTTGTCGGTGCCGCTGTTTGTGCTGCTCGGCTCATTGCTGGAAATCAGCGGCCTGGCGCGCACATTGATCGACTTCATGGCCTCCTTGCTCGGTCATGTGCGTGGCGGTCTGCAATATGTGTTGCTGGGGGCGATGTTTCTGGTGTCCGGTATTTCCGGTTCGAAGGCGGCTGACATGGCGGCGATTGCACCGGCCCTGTTTCCCGAAATGAAGAAGCGCGGCTCCAAGCCGGAAGAACTGGTGGCCTTGCTGGCGGCCTCGGGGGCCATGACCGAAACCATTCCGCCGAGTCTGGTATTGATCACCATCGGCGCGGTCTGCAGTGTTTCGATTACGGCCTTGTTCATTGGTGGCTTGATGCCGGCGGTGATCGCCACGATTGCCATCGGCCTGATCTGCTGGGTGCGGGCACGGCGTGAACCGAAGCCGAGCGTGGCGCGGGCGCCCTTGTCGGTGATCGGCAAGACCCTGCTGGCGGCGATTCCGGCGCTGGCGCTACCGATGCTGATCCGGGTAGCCGTCATCGAAGGTGTCGCCACGGCCACCGAAGTGGCGACCATCGGTGTGGCTTACACCATTGTGGTCGGCTTGATCATGCATGTGTTCATGCGCCATCTCGACTTCAAGCGCCTGTATCCGATGCTGGTGGAAGCGGCCACCCTGTCGGGTGCGATCCTGTTGATCATCGGCATGGCCACCTCGATGGCCTGGGCGCTCACGCAGTCGGGCTTCTCGGCCAAGCTGGTGGCGCTGATGCAGGGCGTGCCGGGCGGCGGCTTCGGCTTCCTGCTGATCACGATTGTCATCTTCATCGTGCTGGGCAGCATCCTGGAAGGAATACCGGCCATCGTGCTGTTTGGCCCCTTGCTGTTCCCGGTAGCGCGTTCACTTGGCATCCATGACGTGCATTACGCCATGGTGGTGATTCTGGCGATGGGCATCGGCCTGTTTGCGCCACCGTTCGGGGTCGGCTTCTATGCGGCCTGCGCGATTGGCAAGGTATCACCGGACAAGGTGTTCAATCGCGTCTGGGGTTATCTGGCAGGGCTGGTGATTGCCTTGCTGGTAGTCGCTGCCGTACCGTGGATTTCGATCGGCTTCCTGGAACACTAAGTCCAACCCAACTAAGTAAAAACGGCGGCTTGCCACTTTCTGCGCAAGCCGCCCATCACGGAGACAACATGAACCAAATCGATAGCGGCGCCCGCGTGGCGCTCGTGACGGGCGGAGCCATGGGCATTGGCGCTGCAATTTCGCAACGGCTGGCGCACGACGGTTATACCGTGCTGGTGTCGGACATCAATCTGGCGGCAGCGCAAGCCACGGTCGACAAGATCAATGACGGTCACGGCAAGGCGGCAGCGCTGGTCATGGATGTGAGCAAGCCCGAGTCGATTGCGCAAGCGTTTTCCGATGTCGAAAAGGATTACGGTCGTTGCGATGTACTGGTCAGCAATGCTGGCGTTGCCAAGACCTTTCCATTTCTCGATTTTCCGCTCGACAACTGGCTGCTGACGATGAATATCAACGTCTGCGGTGTGATGCTGTGTGGTCAGCATGCAGCACGCATGATGGTACGCAAGAAATGGGGACGCATCATCAATATCTCCTCGGTGTCGGGTTTGCGCGCCGGCACTGGACGCACCGCCTATGGCACCTCCAAGGCGGCCGTGATCGGCTTGACGCGGCAAATGGCAATCGAGCTGGCCGAGCATGGCATTACCGTCAACAGCGTGGCGCCGGGGCCGGTCGATACGCCGTTGACGCAGGCCGTGCATTCGGCCGAGACGCGCAAGAGCTTTACCGATGGCGTACCAATGCGACGTTATGGCACTACCGATGAAATCGCCGCTGCGGTGGCGTTTCTGGCCAGTGACGACGCGTCTTACATCAACGGTCATACGATGCCGGTCGACGGTGGTTTCGTGGCCGCCGGTGTACTCAACATTTGAACGGAGCGAGCGCATGGCACGAGCAATGGAAGACAAGGTAGTCATCGTCAGCGGTGCCGGATCGGTCGGCGAGGGCTGGGGCAATGGCAAGGCGGCAGCGGTGTTGTATGCCCGTGAAGGTGCGCGGGTGCTGGCGGTCGATCGCAATCTGCAAGCCGCGCAAGCGACCAGGGACGTGATCCTCAGTGAGGGCGGACAGTGCCAGGTACTGGCCGCCGATGTGGTCAACAAAGTCGACATCCAGGCCATGGTTGCTGCCGCACTCGACCATTTCGGCCGCATCGATGTCTTGCACAACAATGTCGGTATCGCTGAAGTCGGTGGACCGGTCGAAGCCGATGAAGAAAGTTGGCATCGTGTCATTGCGGTCAATCAAACCAGCATCTTCCTGACCTGCAAATACGTCCTGCCGGTGATGGAAAAACAGCGGAAGGGGGCCATTGTGAACATCTCCTCGCTGGCCGCCCTGCGCTGGGTAGGCTTTCCCTATGCCGCCTATACGGCATCCAAGGCGGCAATACTGGCGCTGACCAAGAATATCGCCATGCAATATGCGCCACTTGGCATTCGCGCCAATTGCGTCTTGCCCGGCCTGATGGACACGCCGATGATCCGCGAGCCGCTCAAGGCCGCGTATGGCGGCAATGTCGACGATATGCGCCGCCAACGCGATGCCCAGTGTCCCATGGGGCATATGGGTGATGCCTGGGATGTGGCGCATGCCGCCTTGTTTCTGGCCTCGGATGCAGCGCGTTATGTGACCGGCGTCGATCTCATCGTCGATGGCGGCTTGAGCCTCAAGTGCGTATGACAGGCAGGTGTGAGCAAAGGTAACTTGTCGTGCTGCGGCAACCAGAACGAGGTGTAATCGACGCCCCCTCGTTCTCTCTCAGGTCATTCACATGCTTGGTCTTTACTCCCCTCGCTTGTCTATCTCCGTGGCGCTGCTACTGGCCGTGCTGTGCGGTTCTGTTGGCGCACAAACCTTGTGGCCTACCACGGCGCAATGGCAGCAGTTGCGTACCGCCATGGCCAGCGATGCGCAAGTGCGGCAAGTCGTGGCGGCGCAGCGTCGGATAGCCGACCAAGCCATGCAGGCAGCGCCGCAACCGATTGTCACGCTGTCGACTGGCGGCCTGTTGCAAGGCGATGCGCGCAAGCAGAAAACGGCGACGAGCATCAAGGATATGGACAAAATCCAGGCGCTGGCGGTGCTCTACAAACTAACTGACGACGCGCGCTATGCGGCGCGTGCAGGGGAGTTCCTGGATGCCTGGGCCGGCATCAATGAACCCAGTGGCCAACCTATCGATGAAACCGGTCTGGAACCAGCCATCTTTGGCTATCGCCTGATTCGGGCCGACTTGCCAGCGCCGACGCGTACCCGCATCGATCTATGGATGCACAATATTGCCCGCGCCGAGATCAACTCGCGGGTGCTCAAGCGGCCCACTGCCACCAACAACTGGCACAGCCATCGACTGAAACTGGTTGGATTGATCGGCTATGCACTAGCCGATACCAGGCTCATCGATGAAGCCAAGCAAGGTTTTCACACGCAGATCATCGACAACCTGCGGCCCGATGGCAGCAGTATCGATTTCATTGAACGCGATGCCCTGTCGTATCACGTCTATGATTTACGGCCATTGGTGACGTTGGCGCTGGCGTTTGCGGAAGATGGTGATGACGACTATCACTGGCAAGCGCCGAATGGGGCCTCGTTGGCCAACAGCGTGAGCTGGCTGTTGCCGTATGTACGCGGAGAAAAGAGTCATGCCGAATTTGCCGGCAGCCGCGTGCCGTTCGACAAGGCGCGCTCCGACAACCACGAAAAAGGCCATGAAATCGGCGCCGCCTATGATCCGCAAAACGCGCTGCCCTTGCTGGAGCTGGCAGCCGCCTACGATCCGGCCTGTGCGGCACTGGCGCGACAGCTGGGCAGCACGCCGCACCTTCGGCTGCTGCTCAGTACGCTCAAGGGCGCTTGAGCGGGGCTGGCTGAGCCTGTCGTAAATTCGCCCACACTTCCTCGGCAGTCTGCACAAAAGTCTGGATGCAAGGATTGCGATTGTCCTTGTTCCAGATCACAGCCACGTCCACTACCGGCGCTTGTACCAGTGGAATGAACACCGTGGTGTCCAGATGCATGGCCTGCATCGAATTGGGCACCATGGCCACACCCAGACCCTCACCAACCAGATTGACGATGGTTTGCTGTAGATTGGCTTCTAGTTTGATCTGGGGGCGGAAGCCGCCACTGCGGCAGTAATCGACGATAAGGTCGTAGACCGGCGGCGCAATCGCGCGCGGGATGCTGACAAACGGATCGCCGGCCAGATCGCTGGCTGAAATTTTTTCACGTGACGCCAGTACATGGGTGCGCGGCAACACCGCCACCAGCGGCTCCGAAAAAATGATCCGGCTATCGAGTCCGCTGCAATCCTCAGGTCGGTACATGATGCCGACGTCGCGCTTGCCTTCCTTGATGTCCACCGCCAGCAGATTCGGCACATGCTCGGTCAGACGCATGTCGACCTCGGGATAGGCGGCCGAATAATGGCGCGTCACCGATGGCAGGATGTTGTACGCCGATGACATCATGAATCCCACCAGCAAAGACCCGCTATGGCCAGCGTCGGTGCTGACCGCATTGCGTTTGGCGCGCTCCAGTGCATGAAAAATTTCGGCTGTATCGCGATAGAAATGTTTGCCCGCTTCGGTCAATTGCACACTGCGTTTGCTGCGGTCGAACAATTGCACGCCGAGGTCTTTCTCAAGCGCCGCAATCTGCCGTGTCAGCGGTGGTTGCGAGATATGCAACAAGTTCGCAGCACGGCCGAAATGCAGTGTTTCTGCTACGGTGCGGAAATAGTGAAGATGGCGCAACTCGATCATTTCATACCTTTAAGGTATTAATTGTGTCTGTATATTGTATTGGAAGTTATCGGATAAGCTGACTATTCTTTGCCGCAGAGTCAGCTTACTTGCGACTGGCTCATCGAAATTGTTCGCCATGGCGAGACTGGGGCGCACAGAATTTCACCGGTGCAGGCGGCCATCAGCCGTTTCCAACAAGGACGCACCGATCATAAGAAAAAGCAGCTTATGTAGATCAGGAGACCCGCATGTCCAATACGCGCATTGCCATTCCGATGGCGTCCGTCAGTCCTTTCCCTGTCCTTTGCAGCAACCCCGTTTCGGCCAAATCAACGCGCTCGCTGGATGCCTTGTGCGGCGGCGATGCCGACCTGCAAGCGCTGGTCGCGCGCGGCAAGCGCTTGATCGACAAAGGCATTCCTGTGTTGATCCTCGGTGAAACCGGTACCGGCAAGGAATACCTGTCGCGCGCCTTGCATGCCTATAGCGCGCGGCGCAATGGCAATTGGGTCGCCGTCAATTGCGCCTCGATTCCGGAAAGCCTGGCAGAGAGTGAATTGTTCGGCTATTGCAAGGGGGCGTTTTCAGGGGCGCTGCCGGGTGGCATGAAAGGCAAGGTGCAGCAGGCCGATGGCGGTACGCTATTCCTCGACGAAATTGGCGACATGCCGTTTGCCTTGCAAACCAGATTATTGCGCGTGCTGTCGGAGCGCGAAGTGATGCCGCTCGGCGCGGCCCATCCGGTGCGCGTCGATGTGCAGTTGATCTGCGCCACGCATCAGGATTTACAGACCCTGGTGGCACAGGGCCGGTTTCGCGAAGACTTGTATTACCGCATTGCCGGCGGCGTGTTGCGGCTGCCGTCTTTGCGTTCACGCAGCGATTGCCGGCAACTGATTCTGCAAATGATTGCCGATGAACTGGACTTGCCTACGGCTGACGACAGCCACCTTGCGCCGCTGGCCTTGCAACGCATGCTGGCCTATTCATGGCCTGGAAATTTGCGCCAGTTGCATGCTGTCATCCGCTATTGCTGTGCAGTGATGAATGGCAGTCGTATTGAAGTCGACGACCTGCCGGAAGAGTTGATGCTCACGCAGACGCCATTGCCGCTGGCTAGCGTGAGCTGTGTCATGCCACAGGCCGTCGCCGCCAATATTGCGGCAGGCGACACTGTTGCCGATGAACGCTCGCGTGTGATCGATGCATTGCTTGGCAGTCGCTGGAACATCTCGGCGGCGGCGCGACAACTGGGCATGTGCCGGGCGTCCCTGTATCGCAAATTGCGACAATTGCAGATACCACATGTGCGCGATCAGACCATGCCCGCCTATGCGGCCTGAATTTTTTTTGGGTAGTTTGAAACATTAAAACTGCCCGGCGACGTCAGGCGAGGTTGACGCCTCACCAGATTCACATGCTTATCTGCCAGTGCCTGCATTTACCTTGGTTCCAATGGTATCGTTAGCACCCCATTCATCATTGTTACCAAGGAGCTTTTCGTGCAACTGATCGGCATGCTGGATTCACCTTATGTGCGTCGTGTCGCCATTTCCCTGCAATTGCTGGGTTTGCCATTCGAACATCAGTCGGTATCGGTGTTCAGTACCTTTGAGCGTTTCCGGACAATCAACCCGGTGGTCAAAGCACCGACCTTGATTTGTGACGATGGCAGCCTGTTGATGGATTCGAATCTGATTCTCGAATACGCTGAAGCGCATCCCAACAAACAACGTGCATTGGTGCCGCGCGACTTGCCCGGATTGCAGCGCTCCTTGCGCATCATCGGCCTGGCCATGGCGGCCAATGAAAAGAGCGTGCAAATCGTCTACGAACATCATCAGCGGCCAGCCGAAAAACTGCATCAGCCCTGGCTGGAACGCATCACCGGACAACTGCATGACGCGTATGCGGCATTGGAACGCGAGTTTGCCCAGTCAGCACCGGCACTGGCCAGCGACAGCATCGATCAGGCCACGCTGAGCACGGCGGTGGCCTGGCATTTCAGCCGCCGTATCATTGCTGATGTGATTACCGCAGATGCTTATCCGCATCTGGAGGCGTTGTCGTTGCAGGCGGAGAAATTGCCGGAATTTGCTGCGGCACCTTACGGTGCCGGAACCTATCGCGCGGCTTGAAACAAGCAGCCGGCCTGGGTGGCCGGCTAGGCTTACTCGGCCAACAACTTCTGGATGTCGGCCAGCAGGTCTTGCGGCTTGGTGGCGGGCGCGTAGCGTTTGTAGACGCTGCCGTCCTTGCGGATCAAGAACTTGGTGAAATTCCATTTGATCGATTTGCTGCCGAGCAGGCCCGGTGCGGCTGTCTTGAGGTAGCGAAACAGCGGGTCGGCCTGGTCGCCATTGACATTGATCTTGGCGAACAGCGGAAAGCTGACGCCATAATTGCGTTCGCAAAATGCACCGATTTCCTGCGCTGAGCCGGGTTCCTGCCCACCGAACTGATTGCAGGGAAAGCCCAGCACGGTCACGCCCTGATCCTTGAATTGCTTGTAAATGCTTTCCAGCCCCTGATATTGCGGCGTGAAACCGCATTTGCTGGCGGTGTTGACGACCAACAGTACCTGACCGCGATATTGCTCCAACGAGGCAGGGGTCTGGTCGGGCAGGGCAGGATGAAAGTCATAGATGGTCGGCATGAGCGGCTCGCTAAGGGGGAAATAGCGCCATCATAGCCCATGCCGCGCCTGGTTCATCCGGCAAAATTCTCGGGCGCGTGCGCGACTGTTCGTGCACTGGCGGCGTTGATGTGTTGTTTGCGCAGCAAGCCGGTCAGACATTGATCCAGCGTCTGCATGCCGCTGGCAGCCGAGGTCTGCATGATTGCCTGCATTTGCGCCACCTTGCCCTCGCGGATCAGGTTGCGGATGGCCGCATTGCCGATCAGGATGTCGTGGGCGGCAATCAAGCCATCGCCGTTGGCACGCTTGAGCAGCACTTGTGACACCACAGCGCTGAGCGACTCTGACAGCATGGCGCGCACCATGGGTTTTTCATCGCCAGGGAAGGCGTCGATGATGCGATCGATGCTCTTGGCGGCCGAGGCGGTATGCAGCGTGGCCAGCACCAGATGGCCGGTTTCTGCTGCCGTCAGCGCCAGCCGTATGGTATCCAGATCGCGCAATTCGCCGATCAGGATGACATCGGGATCTTCGCGCAAGGCCGAACGTAGTGCCGCCGAAAACGACTGCGTGTGGCTGCCGATGGCACGTTGGTTGATCAGACACTGGTCTGGCACATGCACGAATTCGATCGGATCTTCAATGGTCAGGATATGCGCCTGGCGCTGACGATTGATATGCTGCACCATGGCCGCCAGCGTGGTCGACTTGCCCGAGCCGGTGGGGCCGGTGACCAGCACCAGGCCTTGCCGGCGCAAGGCAAGTTCGGCCAGTATCGGCGGTGCCTGCAGTTGCTCCAGGGTCGGGATGTCGTCAGGGATGTGGCGCAGCACCGCCGCTGGTCCGCGCGCCTGATGAAACGCATTGACGCGAAAGCGCGCCAGTCCGGGCACGGCCAGACTGAAATCGCATTCCAGCGTCGCGCGCCACTGACTGGCCTGACTGTCATCCATGATGGCCGTCAACATGGCGTGCAGCACTGCCGCGTCTAACGCTGGTAAATTGATCTTGCGCATGTCGCCACAGATGCGCAACAGCGGCGGCATGCCCGCCGACAGGTGCAGATCGGAGGCGTGATGCTTGACGGAAAATGCCAGCAGGTCGGGAATGTCCATTTATAATCTCTAGCTCTCGCTATTGCGTTACCCTCCCCGGTGCCAAGGATTATGTCGTCAATCGCTACACAGTTGCAAGAGGTACATGCCCGCATACAAGCTGCGGCAATCGCCGCAGGGCGCAACACCCAGACTGTCGAATTGCTGGCGGTGTCGAAGTTTTTTGATGCCGACAGTGTCTTGCAGGCCTGGCGTGCCGGCCAGTCGGCGTTCGGTGAAAACTATGTTCAGGAAGCGCTCGACAAAATGGCCGCGGTGCAAGCGGCAGCGCCCGAGGCACAATTGCACTGGCATTTCATCGGGCCGATCCAGAGCAACAAGACGCGCCAGATTGCCGAACATTTTGACTGGGTGCATTCGGTCGATCGTGAGAAAATCGCCCGTCGTCTGGCCGAGCAGCGCCCGGCCGGTTTGCCGCCGCTGAACATCTGCCTGCAAGTCAATATCAGCGCTGAAGACAGCAAGAGCGGTCTGCGCCCGGAAGAGTTACCGCTGGTCGCTCGTGCAGTGGCCGCCATGCCAGGATTGCGTCTGCGCGGATTGATGGCGATTCCGGCACCGAGCGAGGACGAGCAGGAACAGCGCGCAGCGTTTCGACGCCTGCGCGAGCTGGCGCAACAATTGACTGCCGATGGTATCGTATGCGACACCCTGTCCATGGGCATGTCGGCCGATCTGGCGGCAGCGATTGCCGAAGGTGCCACCATCGTGCGGGTTGGCAGTGCCATCTTTGGTCAGCGTCAAGTACCGCATTCAAATTAGTTTCAAGCGCATCATTCTGAGGAAAACAGCATATGTTGAAAATAGGTTTCATCGGTGGCGGCAATATGGCAACCGCATTGATTGGCGGTCTGGCAGGTCAGTTGACCGATGGCGGCAACATTCATGTGGTCGATATCAATCCCGATTCACTGACCAGCTTGCAACAGCAGTTTGGTGTCACCACGGCATTGCAGATCGATGTCGCGCTGGCCACTTGCGAGGTCATCGTGCTGGCGGTCAAGCCGCAACAAATGCGGCAGGTCGTGGACAGCCTCAAGCCATTCATTGGGGCGCAATTGATCGTCACCATTGCCGCCGGCATTCGCAGCGCTGACTTGTCGCGCTGGCTTGGTGGCCATGCCGCCATCGTGCGCGCCATGCCCAACACCCCCGCGCTGATCGGCAAAGGCATCACCGGTGTGGTGGCCAGCGCGGGTGTGAGCGAACAGCAGCGCAGCAGTGCCGACGCCATTTTGCGCGCGGTCGGCAGCACCGTCTGGCTCAAGGATGAAAGCCTGATCGATCCAGTCACGGCAGTTTCGGGCAGTGGTCCAGCCTATGTGTTTTATTTCATGGAAGCGATGCAACAGGCAGCGGTCGAACTGGGCCTGACGCCCGAGCAGGGCATCGAACTAGCCAAGGCCACATTTGCCGGTGCGACCGAATTGGCGCTGCGTTCGAGCGAGCCGGTCGGCGTGTTGCGCGAACGCGTGACCTCCAAGGGCGGCACCACTTATGCGGCGTTGACGGCAATGGACAGCGCTGGCGTCAAGCAAGGCATCGTCCAAGCGGTCAAGGCCGCCGCCGCCCGCGGCAAGGAGTTGGGCGAGGAGTTTGGCAAGGATTGATGTGAAGCCAGTTTATTTTTTACCGCTGCTACTGGCGGCGCTGCTGACGGCCTGCGCCGGTGCGCCGCAGGCCGATGGCGACTTCTACACGGTGCGCAATGGCGATACCCTGTATTCGCTGGGACGCGCTTTCGGTCAGGACTATCACGACCTGGCAGCCTGGAATAAATTGTCGGACAAGGATGACATCCGTGTCGGCCAGGTCTTGCGTATCCGGCCGTCGGCGGTTGCCAGCCGCAGCGCCCCGGTCAGCAGAAGCAGCAGTACACCGCGCAAAGCAGTCGCGCCGCCGAGCAAGCAAAAAGACCCCGAGCCACCGGAAGCACCCGCCGCTGGCGAAGTCGCCAGCATGCACTGGATGTGGCCGGCACAAGGACAGGTGGTGGCCAATACCGGTCGCAATCAAAAAGGGGTGTCGATTACCGGCAACGCCGGGCAACCGGTATGGGCTTCGGCTGCCGGCAAGGTCACCTATGCCGGACGCGGCATCCGTGGCTACGGCAACCTGGTCATCATCAAGCATAGCCGCACCTTGCTGTCGGTCTATGCGCATAACAAGACCATCATGGTCAGCGAAGGTCAATCAGTCAATCGCGGCCAGCAGATCGCCGAGATGGGCAACAGCGACAGCAGCAGCGTCAAGCTGTACTTTGAAATTCGCGGCAATGGCAAACCATTGGATCCGCTGCCTTTGTTGCCCAAGCGGTAAGCAGCCAGGGCAACAGCCATGGCACCGGCAGTTGTTCCCAGTGGTCACGTCAGCGACGTCAACTGGTGCTACGATCGTGTGAGCGCGTTTGTGCCAGATAGTTACTTTTGTCGCAATAGATTTCGCGCGGATCGTACAAGGCGCAAGGCCAACTGGTGAAATGCGCGACCGAGTCGTGTACATGTTCGGCCAGCAAGGCATCCACCGCGGCTGGCACTGCGGTGGTGTCGTCCCATGCAGAGAGCAGCCATAGCGTATAGGCCGTGTCCGGATTCGAGATCGTAGGCTTGCCGCTACTGGCTTTTGAAGGCTGACGCCAATCGGCAATACGCTGCTGCAGACGGCGCTGTTCGCCCAGCAATTGTTTTGCCTGTTCT